>Ga0335084_10000064_pt1 | contig 65030 bp, 65 predicted proteins | sample Lox_Sample_44_FD_206721 | JGI IMG/M metagenome (GOLD analysis project Ga0335084, IMG submission 206721) | Soil microbial communities from Loxahatchee National Wildlife Refuge, Florida, United States - Lox_Sample_4.4 | ecosystem: Environmental > Terrestrial > Soil > Wetlands | place: USA...
CTCGCCGGAGCCCGGTTGGCGGTCGAGTCGCTTCTCGAGCGCCTGGATCTGGACGCATTCATTTTCGCGGTGGAGCACACCCCACGCGGCTGGGAACTGCGCGTGGAGTGCGCCATCCGAGGCGGTTGGCAGGCCGAGACGATTGTCCTTGGGAGCGAGCTCCCCGGCCCCGGCTCGGAGGACGCGCCGCTGCGCGACCGACTCGTAAATCAGCTCAGAGACAAGCTGGCGGCGTGCAAGAGACGCACATGAAGTCGCGCAGCCTCGGAGCCGGGTCGTTGCCGGGACAGGCTCGCACGCGCCGCTGCGGCGGGGCTGTCGAGCGAGAGCGAAGCCCGTGCGCGTTATGCACGGTCTGTGGTCTGGCTTTCGTTGGCCGCCCCCGGGGTTGCTTCCGCCTTCGCCGGCAAGCGCGAAACCTGGCGCTCGGATACGTCGAGGATTGCTTCAACCTCGGGCAGGGTGAACGGGTCGGGCACCGGCTTCTGCACCGCGGCGTTCTCGATACTAGCGGCCGGATTGATTTCGATCGCGCCGTCACGCCGTGCAAACCCGAACACGCCGCGCAGCGGGATCAGGTAGTTGTTTAGGGTTGCGGCGGCTACAAGTCGACCGATTCCTCTGTTTCTACACCGCCTCGGCCAGAACCGGGTCTTAGTGATTCGCGCTCAACACCGGTCATGCGAGGGAGCATTGGCCGTGCGCTACTGTTCGCGCGCTTCGTAAGAGGGACGCCGCCAAGAGAGTGACGCCCTAATTCGGCCGGACGCAGTTTTGCCTCGGCATCGCGGGCCGCTATTGATCGAGCCCTTCGCGCACCAGGCGTGCGATGAAACCGGGTCCGCGATCACCCAGTGCAGTGTAATGGCGGTAAGCCTTGACGGCGAACACCGCCGGATCGAAGTCGTACAGGGCCATCGAAATCTCGCTCGCGTTGTCGAATCCTTTGGCGTCATAGTGGTCGAGGATCACCTTCCGCAGATCAGGTGGCAGCGTCGACAGCTGAATAACCATGGCGATGTACTCGCTCGCAGCCCGGCGGCGTACGCCGCCCGCGAAGTTCTGTTCGGCGACTGCATGCGCCGTCTCGTGGCTGACGAAGCTTTGCCACAGCGCGGGACTCATCGGCATGCCGAAGGCTGGCGGATACTTCCGCGATGCGACAACGGCATCGTGGTAAGTCAGGACGAGTATCTCGTTGTGGAGCACGTCGCAGCAGCCAATCACGGGCTGGCCTTCTTGGGCGTCTCCTGGTGGCAGCGGCCTGATGGTCAGGTCATCCGCACGGTAGGTAAGACCGGCTGCCCGCAAGAAGGCAATGGCAGCTGCTGAGGCGCTGCACACGCGATCGCGCTCCTCAGTACTCCAGCCCGCTACCTGGATGCCGGTTACGGGGCAGCGAATCGGTTCCTCCGCTGCGATCGCGGCGACCGGCAGCAGGACCATCGCCGCGATTGCAAAGACCAATTTCTCGATGCGGAATCCGATAGCGTGCACCGTCGGCTTCACTTCGCCTGCAACCGGTACAGGTAGTCGATCACTGCGAGAATGCGCGCGCGCACGAATGCCTCAGCTTCATACGGGTAATCGTCGTATTCGGGTGCGGCCCTGAATGTCAGGTGTTTGCCCCAGATCGGCATTTCTCGCGTCCCGTGCGCCTTGACTTCTTCCCTGCCGTCGATGACGTTGTATACACGGGAGATCGGAAATACGCCGCCGTTGCGTTTCGAAAGCGTTGTCAGGTCAGGCATGCTTACCTGCAGCAACTCTGCAAATGACCCATGGCCCTTTCCGTCTCGACCATGGCAGTTGGCGCAGCTCGTGTCGTACTCCCGCTTTCCTATGTCGAGCTGCTCTGCCGCAATCGGCATCGTCGACACGCCGAATGTCACGGTTCCCAAGAACACCATCGCAAGTCTGGAAAGGTTCATGGCTCGCCTCGTCGAGAGTTTCGCGCTTCGGTACGACCACCGGATTCGTCGTACGGTGTCGCGCCTTCTTAGGCTAACGATCCCGCGGACGATGCGCCTTGTCTTGGGTCAAATGACGGCCCACTTGAGCCGGAGCGCCGGTCCGTGCGGATGCGACATACCGGCAATCGGTCGGACCCGGAACGCGCCAACCGCTGATCAGTCGCCTGCCCCTTTCGTGCCTTCCAGATTCGAGGGACTCCATACGGACTATTCTGATCAGGCCGACCGTTGGTGCGCAATGATGTGCCGCGCCCAGACCGCGCGTTCAAACCAGACCGTCCCTGACGGCGTCCTGCGGCACGCTCGCGGGTGCCTGAAGCAACCGGCGCTCACACCCCAGCTACAAGCCTGTCGCACTCATCCTTACAGCCCGGGGACCGAAAAAGCATTCGCGTGAATCGAAGGGCAGCGGAATTTGGATTCACCTTGCATGACGCGGGAAGTGTTTCTTAGGAAAGCGGCCATCTTCTTCTTCGCGCGGGGGTCGAAGTGAAGCATCAGTTCATCGATGCTCATCGGTTGCGCTACGGTGTGGCAGCACTTTGCCGGTCGCTGCCGAGCCAGGCCTACCCCCGGTCGCGCCCGCGGTGGCGAACGCGGTATTCGCTGCGACCGGCACGCGCATCCGCCGCCTTCCGCTCGCCCGGCGATGAGCGCTCATGTTGCTTGCACCATTTGACCTCGCCGGAGCCCGGTTGGCGGTCGAGTCGCTTCTCGAGCGCCTGGATCTGGACGCATTCATTTTCGCGGTGGAGCACACCCCACGCGGCTGGGAACTGCGCGTGGAGTGCGCTATCGAAGGCGGTTGGCAGGCCGAGACGATTCTCCTGGGGGAGGAGCTGCCCGGCCCCGGCCCGGAGGACGCGCCGCTGCGCGAGCGGCTCGTACATCAGCTCAGAGACAAGCTGGCGGCGTGCAAGAGCCACGCCTGAATCCGCGTCAGCTTCCAAGCGGGTCGACGCTGGGGCCCAGGCTCGGAAATTAGCGTCGCGGAGGCTATTAGACGATGCCGTTGCCTTGCTTCCTCACCCATGCTGTTCGGTCTGGCGTTCACCGGGTCCGGCTCCCACTGCCTCAGCGTCCGCCGGCAAGCGCGAAACCAGCAGCTCGGATACGCGATGCCGGTCCATGTCGACCACCTCGATGCGCAAGCCCGCGAAGCTAAAGTGATCGGCCTTCCTTGGGATCCGCCGTAAGCGCACGGTGACAAATCCGCCGACGGTGTTGTAAAGACCCTTGCCTTCGTCCGGCAGCTCGGCGAGATCGAAGAGGTCCTTGAAACGCTCGACGGACAAGGCACCGTCGATGAGCCACGACCCGTTCTCGCGCTTGACGATGTCGGAGTCGGCCGCACTCTCCCGCGACGGAATCTCGCCAACGATGGCGGTGAAAAGATCATCGACCGTTACGAGTCCCTGCAGCTCCCCGTATTCGTCGACGATCAGCGCGAGGTGGCTGCGTGCCTCGCGGAGGCTTTCCATCAGCTGGGTCGCGCTGACCGAGTCGGGAACGTAGAGCGGTGCAGGGAGGCTCTCAGCCAGCACGGGCGGTTCTCCCTTGAGGCTGCGGCGCAGGTAGTCCGCGGTGTCTAGGATGCCCAGGATGTGCTCGAGCCCGCCCGCGCACACGATGACGCGTGAATGCGGCGCATCGATCATCTTGCGCTTGTTCTCCTCCGCGGAGTCGTCGAGATCGATGTAGTAGATGTCCTTGCGGGGTGTCATGATCGCGCCCACGCGCTGTTCGTCGAGACGCAGCACGTTGGACACGATTGCTTGCTCGCTAACATGGAACACGCCCGCTTCCGCGCCTTGCTCCATCAGTACCTCGATTTCCTCGTCGGTCACCGGCGGCTCTTCCCCGGGCGCGGCGCGCAACAGGCGCACGATCAGGCCGCTCGACGCCGCGAGCAGCCATACCAGCGGCTTCGCCGCGCGGGAGAGCCAGGTCATGGGTCGAGCGACAGCCGTGGCGATGCTCTCCGGTCGCAGCAATGCCAAGCGCTTTGGGACCAGCTCTCCGATAACGACCGAGAGATACGTGATGACGCCAACCACGATGGCCAGCGCGATGCCGTCGCTGTGCCGCGTGAGGAGCGCGTACCCGCCAAGCCAATCCCCGAGCGGACGCGCAAGCGCGGTTCCACCGATCGCACCGTTCAGAATCGCGATCGTGGTCACGCCGATCTGAACGGTAGACAGGAACTTGGAAGGTTCGTTGTGCAGTTGCAGAGCGGACGCTGTGCCCGGATGTCCCTCGGCCGCCAGCGCTTGCAGCTTCGCCTGACGCGAAGAAACCACCGCCATCTCGGACAGCGCAAACGCGCCGTTCACCAGAATGAGAAGAAGAATGAGGGCGACATCCGTCATGGGTCAACCTCCCGGCCAGCTAACACACCCCTCTGAGCTCGCCTACCGCTCACTGATGGCGAGACATACACCATTCAGCAGGAATCAGCCTTGATATGGCGCAAGGGCCGAGCTTCGCTCTTGATTGAAACTATACGCATGAATCGCGCGGGCGATTTGGGGCGTCGGCTCGTCAAGCGCCGAAGCAGCTCGAGAGCGGACCGGTCGCCTCGCATGCGCCATGTGGCGCAGCCGAGCATGGCAAGCAAGAGCGCGTCGACTTCCGCCGAGGACCCGCTCAAGGATGTCTTCGTGTTCGGCTCGGATCTCGCGGGGCACCATACCGGCGGCGAGGCGCTCACCGCGCTGCGCCGGCACGGCGCGGCCTACGGCCGTGGCGTGGGACTCGAGGGTCGGAGCAACGCCTTACCTGTCATGGACGAGCAAGGCAAGCGCCTTCCTGCCGCGATCATCGCGCGCTACGTAAGCGCTTTCCTGCGTTTCGCTTCGATCCACCGCGAGCTGACGTTTCACGTCTCGCGCGTCGGCTGTGAGCGCGGCGGCTACCGCGACGACGAGATCGCGCCGCTCTTCAAGGCCGTGCCGCCGAACTGCCACCTGCCGAAGGGGTGGACGCGCTTGATCGAGCGTCGAGCCTGAAACGGGACGATGGGACGCACAGGCTACGGCCGCACGGAGCCCATGACCCACTCAATTGCGCAGCTTACAAGTCGATCATGGATCTCTTGGTCTCTCACCTGCGAGGCTACTACGGCCGGGCGAGGGATGAGATCGCGCGCATTCTCAGGCGCTTCGGCGATCTTGGGCCGGGCATCGAAAAGACGGGCACCCCGGGCGTTTGCGTGGTGCACACGACCCTCGACAGTCGCCAGGTCGTCGCGCGATGCGCTCTGCTGCGCGAGAGCGAGCCCGAGTCGTTTCGCTTCGCCATAAAATGGGTGCCAACGGATTTCTGGTGCGGGAAGGACCTTGACGCAATCATGCAAGTAATCCGGGAGAAAGTCGCGCCAAGCATCGGCGAAGAGCAGACATGGGCGATGCGGGTGGCGAGACGTGGCTGGGACCAATACCACACCGCGGAGATCATCGCGCGCCTGGCGCCGGCGATCGACAGGAAGGTGAGGCTGAAGGCGCCGGACAAGCTCGTGCGCATCGACATCCTTGCCAGGGTGGTCGCGGTATCTGTGCTGCGACCGGGAGAGGTCTTCTCGGTCTACGCACCAGCATCCTGAGCGCGGCGTGGAGATCAGCCAGTACAGATTCGGCAAGATCGAGATCGACGGGCAGACGTATACCACCGACGTGATCATCACGCCCGAGCGCGTCCTCGGCGCGTGGTGGAGGAAACAGGGGCATCGCTTGGCGGTTGCAGACCTCGGCGAGATCATGGCCGCCAAGCCCAACATTCTGGTCGTGGGCACCGGCTATTACGGTCGCATGGTCATCCCCGAGGAGACGCGGCGTTACCTGCGTTCGAAAGAGCTACCTCTGTACGAGGCGCGGACGACACAAGCGGTGGCCGAGTTCAATCGTTTGCAACGGGAGTCCGCGCGGGTCGCCGCGGCTCTGCATCTGACGTGCTGATCTGCTGTCCCCGCGCGACGACGACCTGGGCTTGACAGAGGTCAAAGCGACACCCCGCCACTGCGTGCGTAATTGAGGCATTGCAACGCTGCGTGCGACCGGCGGCCGTTCGCCAGCGATTTCGCCTGTCGAGTCGCCTGAAGGTTTGACCAGTACCCACTAACGGAGCGCGCCTTGAGCTTCCAACGGTCGATCCAGACGCAGGTCTTGATCATCGGTGCCGGCGCGACGGGAACTTCCCTCGCGCGCGATCTCGCGTTGCGGGGCGTGGAATCGGTCGTCGTTGAGAAGGGCGACGTCAATGCAGGCGCATCGGGCCGCAACCATGGGCTGCTACACAGCGGCGCGCGTTACGTCGCAGGCGACCTCGACGTAGCCCGGGAGTGCCGTGTCGAAGGTACAGTCCTGAGGCGCATCGCCGCGCAGGCGATCGAGGACACCAAGGGCTATTTCGTCGCGCTCGCGGGCGACGATGAGCGCTACATCGCCGACTTCCCGTCGTGCTGCGAGCGGGCCGGGATCGCCGCGCGTGCGGTGGACATCGGCGAGGGGCGCGCGCGCGAGCCGTCCATCTCGCAGGACGCGATCGCGGTGTTCGAAGTGCCCGACGCATCCATTGATCCCTTCCGCCTTTCGCTCGAGACGATGGCGCACGCGCAGCGACTCGGCGCACGCCTGATCCGCCGCGCGGGTGTCGAGGCGTTCGAGCGCGAGGGCCGGCGACTCCGCGCTGCGCGCGTTCGCACCGACGGCGCTGCGAGCCTCGTGCGCATCGAGGCGACGCAGATCGTCAACGCCGCGGGGGCGTGGGCGCGAAGCGTCGCCGAGCTCGCGGGCGCTCCGATTGCGATGACCTACTCGAAGGGCGCGCTGCTCGTCACGCACGCGCGCCTCGCGACGCGGGTGCTGAACCGACTGCGGCGGCCGGGCAACGGCGACATCGTGATGCCGGGCGGCACCGTATCGATCGTCGGCACCACGTCGACGTCGGTCGACGCGCCCGATGGCATCCACGCCAGCGCCGCCGACGCGGATCTGATCATCGAGGAATCGGCGCGAATGGTGCCGGCGCTGGCCACGATGCGCTACGTCCGCGCGTTCGCCGGCGTGCGCCCGCTGGTCGGCGCGGGCTCCGGCGATGCGCGCGCGATCTCGCGCGGGTTCGCCCTTTTCGACCATGAGGCCGACGGCCTCGACAACTTCGCGACGATCACGGGAGGCAAGCTCACGACCTGTCGGCTCATGGCCGAGCGGACCGCCGACCTCGTTTGCCGCCGCCTCGGCATCGACCGGTCATGCCTCACCTCGACGACATCGATTCCGCCGACCCGCGACTGCGCCTGGACGGAGCCCGGCAGGGGTCCTGCCGCGTGGGTGCAGTCGGGCGTGACGTCGGATCCGCTGCTCTGCGAATGCGAGATGACACCCGCGAGCGCAGTCGACGCGATCTGCGACGCGCTGCGCGCTGGCGGAGAACCCCCATCGCTCGTCGACGTCGGCTTGCGCAGCCGACTCGGCAAGGGGCCGTGCCAGGGCACGTTCTGCGCGGTGCGTGCAGCCGCTCATTTGTGCCGGCGCGAGGAGTTCGACGCAACGCGCAGCATGTCCGAGATCCGCAACTTCATCGCGGAAAGATGGGGCAACCAGCGGCCGGTCCTCTGGGGACCGCAACTCGGGCAGGCCGAACTCGCCGAGGCAATTCACTGCGGCGTGTTCGGCGAAGAGCTTCTCAGTCCCGCCGATATGCACGCAGCAAAGGTCGTGACGCCGTGACACCCGAGCACTGCGACGTCGCGGTGGTGGGCGCGGGGATGGCCGGCATGGCAGCATCGCTTTTCGCCGCCCAGCGCGGGCTTTCGTGCATCCAGCTTGGCAACAGCAGCAGCCTCGCCTTCGCGAGCGGTCTACTCGACCTCCTCGGCGTGCACCCGGTCTGCGATCGTCGCACGTGGAGATCCCCGTTCGACGCGCTTGCGGCGCTCGCGCACGATGAGCCCGACCACCCGCTCGCGCGCATCGACCCGGCGTCGATCCGCGCCGCGCTCGTGACGTTCGTCGCGGCGCTGCGTTCCGCAGGCTTACCTTACGGCGAGCTCGGCGATGCGAACCGCAACGTCGCGACCGCGATTGGCACGATCAAGACCACGTTTGGAGTACCGCGGTCAATGACGGCGGGCGTGACCTCACTCGACGAGCCGCGGCCTTGCCTTGTGGTCGAGTTCTGTGGGCTGCGCGAGTTCAGTGCGCGCCAGTTCGTGCAAACGCTGAGCGCGTGCTGGCCGGGGCTGCGCGAAGCCTGCGTCGCCTTTCCGGGACTCGAGACGGCTCCCGAGCTTCATGCGTTGCACCTTGCGCGGGCGCTCGACGAGCGCGACGCGTGCGAGCGCACCATTCGCCTCATAAAGCCGTTGCTGTGTGGCGCAGAGGCGGTCGGCGTTCCGGCGATCCTCGGCGTTTCGCGTGCGGCCGAGGTTCACGCCGAATTCGAACGCGAGCTCGGCGTGCCCGTCTTCGAGATCCCGATGATGCCGATCTCGGTACCCGGCATGCGCCTGCGTGTGGCGCTCGAGACAGCCGTTACGACTCGCGGTGTGCGAAGGCATCACCGAGCGACAGTTCGGTCGATCACTTTCGGCGCCGATGGCGCGACGCTCGACTTCGATGACGGCGGCGGCGCGCAATCCGACCGCGTCGTCGCCAAAACGGTGATTCTCGCCACCGGACGATTCGCGGGAGGCGGACTTGTCGCGGGGCGCGATCGCGTGCGCGAGCCGATCCTCGATCTCGCGGTCGAGCAGCCCGCTTCGCGCGATGCATGGCAGCGGCACGACTTTCTCGACCCGTCGGGACATCCGATCAACCGTGCGGGCGTGCGCACCGATTTCGCATGGCGGCCGCTTGGCACGGTCGGCGATCCCGCTTCGCCCCGGCTCTTCGCCGCCGGGTCGCTTCTCGCGAGACAGGACTGGATGCGCGAGAAGTGCGGCGCGGGCCTCGCGATCGCGACGGCATGGGCGGCGGCGCGCGCACTGGGCGCGAGCGTAGAGTGCTAGGAAGCGCGATGTCGTCCGCGATCCTCACCGTGGCCCTCAACGCGTCGCTCATCGTCTGCGCGTTGGGAGTTGCATGGCGAGCCTGGCGCTGGCTGCAAACGGCCATCGGTCCCGACGCACGCGGCGCCGCGCCGCTGTCGCGTCTCGCCGCGATCGCGAGAACGACCGGGTCTGCAGTCGTCGGCCGGCGAGCCTCGCGCGTCCTCGGCGCCTTCGCACTCGATGCGCTGTTTCTGCGGAAGCTTTTCCGCCGGGACCGGCCGCGCGCGATCGCTCACCATGTTCTGCTCGCCGGTTTCATGTGGCTGTTGCTGGTGCACGCGCTTGCGCCGGTCCTCGCGTCGCGCCTCTTGCCCGGTTACCAACCGACGCTCGACCCATGGCTGTTCCTGCGCGACCTCCTCGGGGTGGCAGCGCTCACAGGTGTCCTGTTCCTCGGCTTCGCCCGGCGTGCGCCGTCGGCGGCCGGAAGCTGGAGGCGATCCGCGAGCGAGACGACGTTCGTCGCGCTGCTCGGCCTCATGCTCGTGAGTGGTTTCCTGCTTGAAGCGCAGAAAATCGCGTCGCCCGCCGCCTTCGAGCGCATGGCCGACCTATATGCCGTGGGCGCCGATCCCGATCAGCGCGCCATGCTTCGCGCGTGGTGGGGCCGTGAATTCGGGATCCCATTTGAGCACACGGACACGCGGCTCGATGCGACGTCGGCTGCGCGGGGACGTGCGCTGCACGACGAAGCATGCGCATCATGCCATGCGAAACCGGCGTCCGCATTCGTCTCCTGGCCGCTGTCGCGAGGGTTCGCTCCGATCGCGCGCGCGCTCGATGCGGCCGATGCCGGCGCCTGGCTTGCGTACCTGCATGCGCTCGCGTGCATCGCCGCCCTCGCGAGCCTGCCGTTCACGCGTTTCTTCCACGCCGTCGCGTCGCCCTTCGCGCTGCTGCTCGACGCGATCGCGCGAAACCGCTCGTCACCCGAACATACGCCATCTGCGGCATTCCTAGCCACGCGGCGCGCGGTCGCGCTCGACGCGTGCGTCCACTGCCGCATCTGCGACACGACATGCTCGGTCGCGCCGATGTCGCGGTGGCTGCGCAACGACGCTGCGCTGCCCTCGCGCAAGCTGGAAATCCTCGGCGAGGTCGCACGCGGAGGCCTCCCGGCGTTCGAGAACCTCGATGAGCAGGGTCGCCGATACGCGCTGCGCGTGGCTGAAGGCGCGTTCCTGTGTACCGATTGCGGGCGCTGCACGCAGAGCTGTCCCGTCGGGCTGGATCTCGCGGACCTTTGGCAGGCAAGTCGCCGCGACCTCACCGCCGCTGGCATCGGCGCTCCCGATCAATGGATCCAGGCGCGTACGCCGCTCGCATGGGCCACAGCCATGCGCGCACAGGTTCCGCATGCGCAACCAGCGCCGCCGCGACTTGCCACTGACCGCGCGATGTTGGCGCGCTGCATCCAGTGCCAGGTGTGCACGAATGTCTGTCCCGTCGTCGCGCACGGTACCGGCGGGCACGTCGATTTCACGCCGCAGAGGGTGGTCAACCTGCTGCGGCTCGGACGCGAGGATCTTGCGCTCGGCTCGCGCATGGTTCGCGCTTGCGCTGGCTGCTACCAGTGCCAGGAGCACTGTCCCGAGCGAATTCCCGTCGCCGACATCCTGCTCGAGCTCCGCGCGGCGGCCCCTCGCGTGCTCGGCGAGGTTCGCGAACACGAGGCGCCATCGTGAAGCTCGCATTGTTCGTCGGCTGCTGCATTCCCGCCCGCCTGCCGGCGTACGAGGTGTCGGCGCGCGCGGTGCTCGCGCATCTCGGCGTGGATCTCGTCGATATTCGGTTCGACTGCTGCGGATATCGCGCGCGCAGTCTTAGCCGCGACGCGTTCGTGTTTGCCTCGGCGCGCAATCTTGCGCTGGCGGGCCGTGCAGGGGTCGATGTGGTGACGCTCTGCACGTGCGGCTTTGGTACGCTGAAGCTCGCCGCGCGCGTCCTCGACGAGGACTCCGAGCTTCGCGGCCGCGTCGAGCTCGCGCTGGCCGCGGAGGGCCTCGTCGCGTCGCCGGCAACGCCGGTCGAGCACCTGCTTTCGTTTTTGGCGCGCAGGATCGGCGTCGATGCAATCGCGGCCGCCGTGCGCTCGCCGCGCAGCGGGATGCGCGTCGCGGCGCAGTACGGCTGCCACGCGCTGCGACCGAGCGACGGCTCGGGCATCGACGACCCGATGAACCCGACGATCTTCGAGGCGCTGATCGAAGCGACCGGCGCCGCGGCGATCGATTGGCCGCTGCGCCTGGAGTGCTGCGGCGACCCCGTTCGCGGCGCGAGCGCCACGATCGCGCGGCGCATGACACGCGCCAAGCTCGCCGACGCCAAGACGGCCGGCGCGCAAGCAATCTGTACCGCCTGCCCCCATTGCCATCTGCGCTTCGACAGTGAGGTCGCGGATGCGCGGCTGCCGCGTGCAATCCGGCCGCTGCTGGTGACGCAGCTCCTGGGTCTCGCGATGGGGCTCGAGCCGGCGAGGCTGGGAATGACCGTTGAGTGACGAATGACGATCTGAGGCGGTTGCGCTTCAGATACCCGTCGCCTCGGCCATCAGCACCCGCCATCGACGATAGCGCTCGCGCAACGGCCGATCGTCCGCCGCTGCGAAGACGTTCTCTTCGGCCGCGCTGTTCCAGCCGGCGGGGCGGCTCGCGGCAAGATACGCGATGCCCCGCGCAGTCGCTTCCGGGTCCTCGCGCCGGTGCACGGGTAATCCGCTCACGGCCGCGAGCTTGCGGCACAGACCGTCGAGGCGCGATACGCCGCCGCTAACGCGGATGCGCGCGGCGCGCGGTACGTACTTCGCCATCTCGTCGATGTTCGCCTGCAGCAGGAACGCGATGCTCTCGACGACCGCCACGGCGCGCTGCCACGGCCCGCCTTCGCCGACGAAGCGCGACGCGAAGTCGGGCTTCCAGAAGGGGCCGCCGAGGCCGGCGATGCCGTTCAGGAACAGCGGCGGCGCTTCGCCCTGCCGTTCTAGCCACCGAGGCAGCAGCGGCACGACGTCCCCAATGCCGAGCTCGTTCGAGATCCATTCGAGCGCTGTGCCCGCGCCGTTGATGTTGCCCTCGACCGTGTAGACGGTGACGTTGCCGTCGTCGAGCACGATGCCGGTGAGCTGGCGCGGTACGTAGCCGGGATCGCTCGTCACCGCGCGTTGCACGAACGCGCTCGTGCCGATGTTGCAATAGATGGTGTCTTGCTCGGGCCATCCGAACGCGAATACCGCCGCCGACTGATCGCCGTTGACTGCAACCAGCGGCATGCGCACGTCGCCGGAGGTCAGCGTTCCGAAGACGTGGCACGTCGGAACGCTGCGCGGCAGGAATCCCTGCGGCAATCCGAATAGCGCGAGAAGCTCAAGATCCCAGTCTCGCGTGCGAAGGTTCCACAGCTGCGTGCGTGCGGCGCATTGCGGATCGGCGAGTAGCGGATGCTCATCGAGCAGGCGAAAGACGAGAAAGCTCGCCTGTGGTCCCCAGCACAGCGTCCCCGTGTCGCGCGCCTGCTGCACGGCGGGAAGATGGTCGAGCGCCCAGCGCAGCTTGCTCGCGCCGTAGTGTGCCGACAGGAAGAGCCCTGTCTTGCGGTGCACGGATTCCGCGTGCGCTTCGAATTGCTGGAGCCACGCGTGCGCTCGCCGGTCCTGCCAGCTGAACACCGGCGACAGCGGATGGCCGTCACGCCGATCCCAGCATACGCAACTTGCGCGCTGGCTCGCAAGACCGGCCGCCGCGATGTCGTGCCGGCGTTCGCCAAGCTCCGACAGCGCTCCAGCCACTGCGGAGAAGACCGACACGACCATCGCGTCGCCGTCCTGCTCCGCCCAGTCGGGTTGCGGATGCGTGAGCGCGATGTCACGTGATGCGCGGGCAAGCACACGACCCCGCCGATCGAGCACGACCGCGCGGCTCGCGTGCGTGCCCTGGTCTATCGCGACATACAGAGCATCGGAGCTGACCAGCGACGGTTCTTCGTGGATCGACGCCGCCATCTCCGCGTTCGAATCATGAACACGCCTACCGAGGCGCGAGCGCATCGATGCTCACACTGCACCACATCGGCATCCCGGGAGTTGACATGCATCAAATTGCTCGCATTTCCGCTGGATTAGACTGACCGTTGGTCCGAATCATAAGATCCACTAGGAGGTTTATCTATGTTCTCCAGGACACTCATCGCGACCGCGATTCTGGGCATCGGGGCGCTCAGCGCCGCGCCCGCTCAGGCGGTGACCGAGATCCAGTGGTGGCATTCGATGACCGGCGCACTCGACACGCAAGTGAACGACATCGCCAACAAGTTCAACGCGTCGCAGCAGGACTACAAGGTCGTGCCCGTCTTCAAGGGCGGCTACGCGGAGTCGATGTCGGCCGCGATCGCCGCCGCGCGCGCCAAGCATCCGCCGCACATTCTTCAGGTCTTCGAGGTCGGCACCGCGACGATGATGGCGGCGCAAGGGGTCGTGAAGCCCGTGTACAAGGTGATGCAGGAAGCGGGTGAGAAGTTCGATCCGACCGGCTACATGCCCGCAGTCGCGAGCTACTATACCGATACGACGGGCCACATGTTGTCGATGCCGTTCAACAGCTCGACGACGGTGTTCTACTACAACAAGGACGCTTTCCGCAAGGCCGGACTCGATCCGAACCGACCCCCGAAGACGTGGGAGGAAGCGGGCGAAGCGGCTGCGACGATCAAGGCGACCGGCGCGGCCTCCTGCGCGTTCACGACCGCGTGGCAATCGTGGGTTCAGCTCGAGAGCATGAGCGCCTGGCACAACGTCGCCTTCGCGACCAAGGAGAACGGCTTCGGCGGCATGGACGCACGTCTCACGTACAACAACCCGGTGCTGGTGAAACACATCGAGATGCTCGGCCAGTGGGCGAAGGATGGCCGCTTCACCTACGCCGGACGCACGACCGAGCCGGAAGCGAAGTTCTACAGCGGCGAGTGCGCGATGCTGACCACGTCGTCGGCCGCCTATGCGAACATCAAGCGCAACGCGAAGTTCGAATTCGCCATCTCGTACCTGCCGTACCACGCCGACGTGAAGGGCGCGCCGCAGAACACGATCATTGGCGGCGCGAGCCTGTGGGTATTCGAGGGCAAGAGCAAGGACGAATACAAGGGCATCGCGAAGTTCTTCACCTTCATGTCGTCGCCCGAGATCCAGGCTGCATGGCACCAAGCGACAGGTTATGTGCCGATCACCAAGGCGGCGTACGACCTCACGAAGAGCGAGGGGTTCTACGAGAAGAATCCAGGCACGCAGATCGCGATCGAACAGCTCCTTCTGAAGAATCCGACGCGCGCGTCGAAGGGGCTGCGCCTCGGCAACTACGTGCAGATCCGCACGATCAACGACGAAGAGCTCGAGTCCGTCTGGTCGGGCAAGAAGTCGGCGAAGGACGCGCTCGACGCGGCGGTCGCGCGCGGCAACGAGGAGTTGCGCAAGTTCGAGCGCGCCAATAAGGCGCAGTAATCCGCCGCCCGCCGGAAGCGGGTGCGCCATGGCTGCTGAAAAGCGTGTCCGTTTCCCGCCGGGCTGGCTGCCGTACGCGCTGGTCGCGCCGCAGCTCGCGATCACGCTCGTGTTCTTCATCTGGCCGGCGAGCCAGGCGCTGTGGCAGTCGCTGCTCGTGCAGGACGCATTCGGCGTGAACGTCCAGTTCGTCGGCTTGCTCAACTTCCGCGAGCTCTTCGCCGACCGGCTCTACCTCGAATCGTTCCGCGTCACCGCGCTGTTCAGCGTGTTGGTCGGCGGGGGCGCGCTCGCGATGTCGCTGGTGCTCGCCGCCTGCTGCGACTACCTCGTGCGTGGCGCGAAGGCGTACCAGACGCTGCTGATCTGGCCCTACGCGGTCGCGCCGGCGATCGCAGCCGTCGTCTGGGCGTTCATCTTCAACCCGTCGATCGGCCTCGTCACCTACGTGTTGCAGACGTGGTTCGGCTACGAATGGAACCACATGCTGAATCCGGCGCAGGCGATGACGCTGATCGTCGTCGCGTCGGCGTGGCGGCAGGTATCGTACAACTTTCTGTTCTTCCTTGCCGGCATGCAGGCGATCCCGAAGTCGCTGCTCGAAGGGGCGGCGATGGACGGCGCCGGCCCGATCAAGCGCTTCGCGACGATCACGCTGCCGCTGCTTTCCCCGACGATGTTCTTTCTGCTCGTCGTGAACATCGTCTACGCGTTCTTCGACACGTTCGGCGTCGTCGACGCGTCGACGCACGGCGGGCCGGTGCGCGCCACCGAGATCCTCGTCTACAAGGTGTACCACGACGGGTTCGAGGCGGGCGACCTCGGCGGCTCGGCGGCGCAATCGGTCGTGCTGATGGCGATCGTCGTCGCGCTCACCGTCTTGCAGTTCCGCTACATCGAGCGCAGGGTCCAGTACGGATGATCGAGCACCGGCCCGGACTGCGCATCTTCTGCCACGCGATGCTGCTGCTGGGCGTCGCGACGGTGGCATTGCCGATCTGGATCACGTTTGTCGCGTCGACCGAGACCGCCGAGCGCATGTTGCAGGTGCCGATACCGCTAGTGCCCGGCAGCCACCTGCTCGACAACTATTACACGGTGCTGTTCAAGGGCGTCGAGGGCGCGAGCACCGCGCCCGTCAGCCGGATGATGCTGAACAGCCTGGTGATGGCGCTCGCGATCTCGATCGGCAAGATCGCGATCTCGTTGCTGTCGGCGTTCGCGATCGTCTACTTCCGCTTCCCGCTGCGCATGTTCTTCTTCTGGCTGATCTTCATTACGCTCATGCTGCCGGTCGAGGTTCGCATCTTCCCGACGTACAAGGTCGTCTCCGATCTCAACATGATCGACACCTACGCCGGCCTCACGCTGCCTCTGATCGCCTCCGCGACCGCTACATTCCTTTTCCGGCAGTTCTTCATGACGGTCCCGGACGAATTGACCGAGGCCGCGCGGATGGACGGCGCCGGTCCGCTGCGCTTCTTCTGGGACGTCGTCGTGCCGCTGTCGCGTACGAACATGGCGGCGCTATTCGTGATCCTCTTCATCTACGGGTGGAACCAGTACCTGTGGCCGCTGCTGGTGACCACACAGGAGAACATGTACACGACGGTGATCGGCATCAAACGCATGATTCCCGGCGGCGACGCATCGGTCGACTGGAACCTGGTGATGGCGGCGGCGATGCTCGCGATGCTGCCGCCGGCGCTCGTCGTGCTGCTGATGCAGGAGTGGTTCGTCAAGGGCCTGGTGGAGACGGAGAAGTAGCGTGGCGACCGTCTCGATTCGCGACGTCTACAAGTCGTTCGGCGACGTCAAGGTGATCCAGGGCATCTCGATGGAGATCGCGAGCGGGGAGTTCGTCGTCATGGTGGGACCCTCGGGCTGCGGGAAGTCGACGCTGCTTAGGATGATCGCGGGGCTCGAGACGATCACGGCCGGGGAGATCGCGATCGACGAGCGCGTAGTGAACGACCTCGAGCCGAAGGAGCGCAACATCGCGATGGTGTTCCAGAATTACGCGCTCTATCCGCACATGTCGGTGTACGAAAACATGGCCTACGGCCTCAAGATCGGCGGCCTGCCGAAGGCGGAAGTCGAGGCGCGCGTGCGCCGCGCCGCCGACACGTTGGAGCTCGGGGCGCTGCTCAAGCGCAAGCCGCGCGAGCTCTCGGGCGGGCAGCGGCAGCGCGTCGCGATGGGGCGGGCGATCGTGCGCGAGCCGACGGTTTTCCTGTTCGACGAGCCTCTGTCCAACCTCGACGCCAAGCTGCGTGTGCAGATGCGCGCCGAGCTGCAGGCGTTGCACGCGCGGCTCAAGACAACGACGCTCTACGTGACCCACGACCAGGTCGAAGCGATGACGCTCGCGGATCGGATGCTCGTCATGAGCATGGGTCGCGCCGAGCAGATCGGTGCGCCGGGCGAGGTCTATTCGATGCCGGCTACGACGTTCGTCGCCGGTTTCATCGGATCGCCTCCGATGAACCTGCTTCCGGGCCGCGTCGAGGAAGGCGGGGAAGCGCTCGTCTCGGCCGAGGGCGTGCGCATGCGCGTGCCGCGTGCGATCCCCGCCCTCGCGGGCCACGACGTTCTCCTCGGCGTGCGTCCCGAGCACTTGGAGATTTGCGAGACGCAATCGGCGATGCTCGCGCCGAACATCGATTTCGCCGAGCTGCTGGGCTCGGATCTGCTGGTCTACGGAAACCTTGCCGAGCAGAGGAAGGGCGCACGCATCGCGGCGCGGGTCGCGGCGCGCCTTCACCCGGCCATGAAGGCCAAGAACGTGCGGCTTCCGCTGCGCTTCGATGCCGAAAACATGCACCTGTTCGATCCGAGCACGGGCAAGCGCATCGAGGACGGCGGCAGCCGCACGCCAGTCGCGCCTCCGACCGCGGTCCCTGCATCCTCTCGAGCTTGATCGGGCATGCGTAGATCGCGCAAGGCGCTCAAGGCACAATCCTTTGACCAGGCACCAGTTTCTCATTGCGGCAGCTCTGACGGCAGCGCTGGCTGCCCTGACAGCAGTGCTCAATTCCGGGCATGCGACCGCGACTCTGCCGATCGAGGACCAGCTCGTGCTCATTACGCCGGTGGGAAAGAGTCTTTCGGATCCGGAGCTTGCGGAATTCACCCAGTACGCGCGAGAGCGTTGGAACATCACGGTCAAAGCGAGTGCGCTTTCGGCCGGCACGCCGATCGCGTACGGCCAGATCGTCGAATGGAACGGGCGTCCCCAGGCAGACCTCTTTTGGGGCGGTGAGAGCGCGCTATACGACAGGCTTGCAGCGCAGAACCTGCTGGTCCCGCTGGAACTGCCCAAAGCGGTCACGGACGCGATTCCAGACACTATCGGCAAACCCAAAGCGGTGTCGCTGAAGGATCCCCGGGGCTTCTGGATCGGCACGGTACTCGAATCGTGTGGGATTGCTTACCATCCGCAGCTATTGCGCCGCCTTGGCGTGCCGCCGCCAAAGGATTGGGACGATCTCCTGGATCCGAGGCTGAAGGGCAATGTTGCCCAAGCGCCGCCGACGCGCTCCTCGAGCAGCCATGCAGCGTACGAAGTCATCCTCCAGCGCGACGGCGAAGCGAAGGGGTGGGAGTGGGCGAGACGGCTCGCCGCCAATACAGGCATCTTCGCTGCGCGCAGCCGTGATGTGCCCTCCATGGTGGCGAAGGGAGAATTCGCCGTGGGCTTCGCGGTCCCGAGCTACTTCGCATTCGAGGACCGCCTTGCCGGCTTCGACATCAAATACGTGGCGCCGCGGACTGCGTGGATCACCTCCGGCCCGGCCGCGATCCTGAAGGGCGCCAAGCACCCGAAGGCGGCGCGCGCGTTCGTCGAGTTCCTGCTCTCCGAGCGTGGTCAGCGCATCGCTGCCGAGCGCGGCCTGTTTCCGATCGTGCCGAAATACCGCATTCAGGGCGCGCCCGGTTCGACTGCGGAAATGGCAGTCGATTTCAACGGCGGCGTTCGTTCCTACTACGACATTGACGTGATCAGCGTGTACGACGACGAGCTGGCACAGAAGCGCTACGAGCAGGTCAACGCGACCTTCCGGAAGGAGATCGAGTCCAGCGCAGAGGAGCTGAAGAGAAAATATTGAGCACCCTCGCCATGCACTAGGCTGAAACAGTTCAGGGGGCCGAGTGGGCGGACGCGATACTCGCGGGGTGGAATCAAACAGCCGGCTTGCCGCTTACTCGCCGAGGGAAATCGCCGAGCGGGTGGAGCGAGCCTGCTTAGCCAAGGCGCGCATGCCCGGTCCAGGAATCAGCAGGACTGGAACGGGCGAACCCCGCAGCACGCCTTCAGCGACGCTGCCGAGCAAAAGGCGGTTCATTCCTCGTCGGCCGTGCGTTCCGATTACCACCAGATCCGCACGGTCGCGAACCGCCTCTTGCACGATCACCTCAGCGACGTGGCGGATGAGGGAGCCCATCGTGGGGATTTCAATGAGTTTCGTCTGTGCGGCGACGCCGCTCTTTGCCGAGAGCTCCTTCGCAACACTCAGGATATCTTTGCCCGCGGCGCGCGCCGCCTGCCAGAATTCCTGTAGCGTGCGTGGCTGCCCTATGTTGAAGCCCAATTCATCGATCACGTGCAGCAGGCGAAGCTTGGCATGATGCGTTCGTGCGAGCTGAACCGCGTGCCCGAGGGCCAGCCCGGAGCAGTCGCTGCCGTCCAGCGCGACCAGGATGCGCCGATAGCTAGGAGCCTTCATTGCGAAGGGAATATTGTGGAGTAGAGTATCGGATTTGGGAGAGTTGTCGGAAGTTCATTGCCGGGGTGAAGCCGGTGCGAAAGCGGACACGACGACGCCAGGCGAGCTATGGTCGCGTCGAGCGCGGCACCGTGGTTAAGCATCGCGTCGACCGCTTCGGAAATCGGCATCGGAACCGCCAGGCGGTGCGCCAGCTCGACTACCGCCTCGGCGGAGAATACGCCTTCCGTGACTTCTTTGCGCTTCGCGAGCACGTCGGCTAAGTTGCCGCGCTCGCCGAGGGCGACTCCAAGGGAGGTGTCGCGCGACTGCAGGCTGTTGGCAGTCAGGGTCAGGTTGCCAACACCGCTGAAACCCATGAAGGTGTCGCGCTGTGGCGCGCGCGTTCTCGCCGAGCTTCCTGCCTGCGGCGATGCCGGACGCGATGGCGACTACACGCCGCGCCGACCACGTCACCGATGGATGAACACAGAAATCCGTCGTCGCGATCGCCCCTGCGAGAGTCCTGGCGAGTGCAATGTCGGCGCAGGCCAGTGTCACACCGCAGGGCAGGTCAAGCGCGAGCTCGCGTGCGAACGAGGGCCTGGAGAGTACGGCGATTCTCGCCGGCGGCGGTGTTTCGGCGAGTAGCTCGGGCATGAGCGCCAGGCTGCCCCGCTCGATGCCATTCGAGCAACTCACGATAGGGGTTCCTTCCTTCAGCAGCGAGCGCAGCTCCCTGCTGACCGCGCGCACGTGCTGCGCCGGGGGCGCGAGCAGCAGGAAATCCACGCTTGCGACTGCAAAAGCGAGGTCGTTCGTCGCGCCGATCCCGGGCATGACGCGCACGCCCGGAAGAAACATTCGCTTGATTCCATGACCCCCCAGCCGCTACCTAGCCTGGTTGCACCGCGGCAACGCCCCGAAAAGGCCCTCCGGGGGCGATGATGCACCGCAACGAAACCATAAAACGGCCCAGGATGCGCTGGAAAAGCCCGCGTGGTGTCTTGGGGGACCACCCCGCCCGCTTGCGTCGGACCTGGGCCCATCTGGCAAGCCGGAGAGGCACCGCCGGCCGCCGCACTCCAACGGATTTTGGTCGGCGGGTCCTCGCCCGGGCTCCGTTCTCGGGTTCCATCGTCATTGATCGCGGCAACGACCTCGAGCTCCCGCGCGCAGATCACGGTTTGGTGACCCGACTGGCGAATCACGCACGCCATCACCGTCCCGAGGGCGCTGCCGCCGATAACGCCTATGCGTGCCGTGGGTTCATCGTGCCCGCCCCGCATCGCGCAACGTTTGATCTGCATCAAGACGCCGCGGAACGAGGCGGGGGCAAGAGACCTACGTCCCAGGCGCGCGTGAAGGAATGATTGGTTGACCAGGGTCAACAGGCGCAACGGCGACGAGGGACTACATTGACACTGTGGGCCACGTCGAGGGAGGAATATCATGATGCCTCTGATTGCAGCGACGCTCGCCGTCGCGCTTGTTTCGACCCAGGTTGCGGCGCAGCAGATCGAAGATGAACTGGTTCTCATCACGCCGGTAGCGAAGACGCTCACCGACCCCGCGCTCGCCGAATTCGCGAAATACGCCAAGGAACGCTGGAACGTCACCGTCAAGACGAGCGCTCTCGCCGCGGGCACGCCCGTGGCCTACGGGCAGATCGTCGAATGGAAGGGCCGGCCGCAGGCCGATATCTTCTGGGGCGGGGAAAGCGCGCTTTTCGACAAGCTCGCCGAGCAAAATCTCCTCGCCGCGCTCAACCTGCCGAAGGATGTCGTGGACGCGGTGCCGGCGACGATCGGGAAGCCCAAGCCGATTTACCTGAAGGACCCGAAGGGCTTCTGGATCGGCACCGTTCTCGAGCCATATGGCATCGTCTATCACCCCACGCTGCTGCAGCGCCTGGGAGTCAATCCGCCGAAGGACTGGGACGATCTGCTCAACCCCAAGCTCAAAGGCAACGTCGCGCAGTGCGCGCCGACCCGTTCCTCGAGCAGCCACGCGACGTATGAGGTGATCCTGCAGCGCGACGGCGACACCAAGGGATGGGAGTGGCTCAAGCACCTGGGGGCGAATACCGGCATGTTCACTGCACGCAGCCGTGACGTACCATCGGTGGTCGCGAAGGGTGAATTCGCGGCCGGCTTCGCAGTGCCGAGCTACATGGCATTCGAGGATCGGCTCGCCGGCTTCGACATCAAGTTCGTCGCGCCCAAAACCGCATGGATCACGCCCGAGCCGATCGCCATCATCGCCGGCACGAAGCATCCGCAGGCGGCGAAGGCTTTTATCGAATTCATGCTCTCCGAACGAGGACAACGGGTCGCGATGGAGCGGGGCGTATTTCCCATCACGCCCAGGTACCGCGTCCAGGGCGCTCCGGGATCCACCGCCGAGAAGGCAGTCGAATTCACCGGCGGTGTGCGATCCTACTTCGACACCGATGTGACCAACATTTATGACGACGATGTCGCACAGAAGCGTTACGAGGCTGTCAACTCGACATTCCGCAAAGAAATCGAGGCGGTCGCGGAAGAACTGAAGAAGAAATACTGATGCAATGCAGATCAGCGTCCATGACATCGTCAAGCGTTTCGGAAAAAACGAGGTCGTCGGGCGCTCGAGCTTCACGATCAAGGAGGGTGAACTCTTCACGCTCCTTGGGCCTTCGGGCTGCGGCAAGACGACGCTGCTTCGGCTGATTGCCGGCTTCTACGCGCCCGACGAGGGCGAGGTCAGATTCGACGGTAGGAGTGTCAATGACGTGCCGCCGCATGCGCGCGGCATCGGCATGGTGTTCCAGAACTACGCGCTCTGGCCGCACATGACGGTGACCGACAACGTCGCCTATGGGCTGAAGCTCAGGAAAACGGCCTCGTCCGAGATCGTGCAGCGCGTGCAAGCCGTCCTGTTCAAAGTCAAGCTCGAGGGCCTGGGTGACCGGTATCCGGGTCAACTCTCCGGCGGGCAGCAGCAGCGCGTCGCGCTCGCCCGGGCACTCGTGCTCAACCCGAAGATCCTGCTGCTCGACGAGCCCCTTTCGAACCTCGACGCCAAGGTCCGCATCCAGGTGCGCGCCGAAATCAGGAAGCTGCAGAAGGAGCTCGGCATCACCACCGTCTACGTGACGCACGACCAGGAAGAAGCGCTCACCCTTTCCGACCGCATTCTGGTGTTCAACAAGGGCCGAGTTTTCCAGGTCGGCACTCCCAGGCAGCTCTACGAGCGTCCCGAGAATCCGTTCGTCGCCGACTTCATCGGCATCAACAACCTGCTGCCGGGAGTCGTCGCATCCGCCGGGAAAGATGTTTGCAGCATAAGAACCGTTCTGGGCGAAATCAGCGCCCTTCCTAACGGGGATCTCAAGCCCGAGGAGCATTGCATCGCGTGCATCCGCCCGGAGAACATCGCCATCGGCGCACCGGCGGGCGGCTCCAATAGGCTGAAGGGCAGGATGAGCTTCGCCGCTTATCTCGGCAATACGCTGCGTTACGACTTCGATCTGGGGCAGGGCATTACGATCAAGGCGGATGTCCGCGACCCCTGGCACCACGAGACGCTCGCCGTCGGCGCCGAGGTGGTGCTCGGCTTCGCTCCGAGCAGCACGATCGCAATTCCGGCTCAATGAGGACGCGACGAATTCCGCTCGGCACGCTCGGCTTCGCCGCGATCTGGGCGTTTCTCATTGGGTTCGTGTTCTACCCGCTGACACGCATCTTCTACGACGCGTTCACCGACGACGCGGGCATGTTGACGCTTGCGAACTTCCACGAGTTTTACACCGATTCGTTCTACTTGCGCTCGCTGTGGAAGTCGCTTGCACTTGGCGCCGCTGCAGTGATCACGACATCCGTCGTGGGCATCACGGTCGCGTACCTTCTCGTGCGCTACGAGTTCCCCTATCGCAAGACATTTTCGTATCTCACCATGCTGCCGATGATCCTGCCGCCGCTCGTCGGCGTGCTGGGCTTCGTATTTATCCTGGGGCGCGCCGGGACGGTGAACGTCGTGTTGCACGACTGGTTTGGCCTCGCGCAGCCGGTCAACTTCATGTACGGGGTGCATGGCGTCCTGCTCGTCGAGACGGTGCACCTCTTTCCCATGATGACCCTCAGCATTCTCGACGCGCTCGCGCGCGTCGACCCGACACTCGAGGAAGCGGCCGAGGGCATGGGCGCGCCGGGCTGGCGCAGATTTCTGGACGTCACGCTGCCGCTGACCACCCCGGGTTACATCTCCGGCGCGCTCCTCGTCTTCATCTGGACCTTCGCCGACTTTGTCACGCCCCTGGTGCTCGGGGTGCAGGACCTGCTGGCGCCGCAGGCGTACCTCAACATCGTGCAATTCGTCGACCGGCGCATCTTCCGGATGGGCATCGTGATCTCGGCGCTGCTCGTGCTCCTGGCAATTGTTTTCGTCATCGCCGCGCGGGAGTACGTAGCCATCAAGGACTACAGCTCGCTTGGCTACTCCAAGGTCGAGCGCCGCCGCCTCGGGCCGGTTACGCGCTGGACGGCCGTGACATTCTTGTCGCTGCTGATGATCGTTTCTTTTGTTCCCCAAGTGGGCGTTGCCCTCGCCGCAGTCGGCCGCGGCTGGTCGCTTACGCCCGTTCCGGTCGAGTACACGACGGAGTTCTTTCGGCAGGTGAGCGTCGAGACGCCAAAATTCATCGTCAATTCGCTCTGGTTCTGCGCGATCGCGGTCGTCATGTGCCTGGTGATCGGCGTGCCCATGGCCTGGATCATGGCGCGAACGCAGGCACCCGGACGAGGCGCAATGGATGCGCTCACGACGCTGATGCTCGCGATCCCGGGAACCGCGGTCGGCATTGCGTTCGTGCGGGCGTTCAACTTCCCGCTGCCCGTCGTCGATGTGCCGCTTACGGGGATGTGGCTGATCCTGCCGCTGGTGCTTGCGGTGCGCCGGCTGCCTTATACGGTGCGCGGAAGCTACTCGTCCCTTCTGCTCGTGCACAAATCGCTGGAGGAGGCGGCCGAGAACGTCGGCGCCACCAAGTTGCGCACGTTCCGCGACATCACGGTCCCGCTGGTGTGGAAGGGAATCTTCGTAGGGGCACTGTTTTCCTTCATTACTTCGATTCAGGAAGCCTCTTCCACGCTGTTTCTGACCACCGGGGGCAACGAGATGATTCCCTTCGGCATCTTCACCTTCTACATCGCGGGCTCGCAGAGCCAGGCCGCGGCGCTCGGTGTGATCCTGATCGCATTGTGCGCCGTGAGTCTCTTCATCGTGAACCGCACCGCGGGAACGCGGGTGGGTGGCTTGTTCGGGTGAACGAGCGATGTTCGGCTCTTTCCTCAACTCGTTGGGCGCTGCGAATATTTCAATCTCGGCAGTCCACGTCGCCTTGCCCGGGTATGTGATCCTGTCTAAATCCGCACCGCCTTCGTAACGCGGGTACGCGACGTCATGCAAGGCGGATAGCCCGGTGGAAGAAGTGTGGATCGCTCTCGGCGCGAGCCTCGGCCTTGGCCTGCTAATCGGCCTGGAGCGCGAGCGCAACCCGGCGGCTAAAGCGGGGGTGCGCACATTCGCACTGATTGCGCTCCTCGGTGCGCTCGCCGCGCTCGTCGGAACGCGCACGCAAAGCGCGTGGCTCGTGCCGGTAGGGCTCGCTGCGGTCGCAGCAATGATGGTCGCCGCGCACGCGCGCGATGCCGCTCCGGAAGACCCTGGTACCACCACTGTCGCCGCCGCCTGTGTCTGTTACGTTCTCGGCGCGCTTGCCGGGCTCGGTGAGCCGGGGCTTGCCGGGGCTCTGGGGATCGGCGTGACCGCGCTTCTCTACTTCAAGCCCGAGATCGAAGGCCTTTCCACTGCGCTCAAGCGTCACGAGCAGGTTTCCATCCTGCAATTCCTAATCGCCAGCTTCATCGTGCTGCCGATCCTCCCGGACCGGACCTTTGGGCCGTACGAGGTGCTTAACCCCCGGAACATCTGGCTCATGGTTGTGCTGATCTCCGGCATCGGCCTGGCAAGCTATGTGGCGCTACGCGTTGTCGGGGAGCGCCACGGTGTGATCCTCGCTGGCATCCTGGGCGGGCTTGTCTCCTCCACGGCTACGACGATGCTGTATGCGCGGCGCAGCGGCGAGTCACCCGCCATGCAGCGCTTTGCGTCTGCCGTCGTGCCACTCGCCAATCTTGTGCCCTTGCTGCGGGTCGCGCTCCTGGCTGCGATGCTCGCCCCTGCGTTGCTGGGGTCGCTGGCGCCAGTGCTGGGCGCCGCGTTCGTCGCCGGGGTGGCGGTGACCGCATTCGCCCTCCGTCATATCGAAACGGGCGGCGCGCCTCCAGTGCCCGAGAGCCGCAACCCGGCCGAGCTCGGGGCCGCGCTGCGCTTCGCGGCGTTCTATGGCTTGGTGCTCTTCGTTTCGGCTTGGCTGACAGACATCGCCGGGAGCCACGGCCTCTTAGTCACGGCGGCCGGCTCGAGCCTGGTGGACATCGACCCGATCGTGTTGTCGTCGCTCAACTTGTTCCATAACGCGCGCCTGCCCGCGCACCACGCCATCGCCGCGATTGCAGTTGCCTACACGACCAATGTCGCGTTCAAAATAGGGGTGCTCGTCTGGTACGACCGCCGCCTCGCCGTGCGCGTGCTATGGCCGCTCGTCGCCACGGTCGCCGGCGGCGCTGCCGCCTATTTCTGGTCGACGACAAGTTGATCCGCGTCAACACGGCCCGCGACGGCGCGCCTAGGATGAGCTGTGAACAGTTCAGACATCGAGATCGAGGAGGGCGCGAATGAGGGTTCGCGAGTTCTGCAGCAGGGAAGTAGTGACGATCGAGCCGCTTGCCAGCCTGCGCGAGGCGTCGCTCGTGATGCGCAACCACCATGTCGGCTGCCTCGTGGTAGTGGAGCCTGGCGACGAAGGCGCGCGGCCCATTGGCATCATCACGGACCGCGACATTGTCGTGGCCGTCATCGCGGTGCCCGGCGCGCGTCCGGAGGGAATCCGCGTGGGCGACGCGATGTCCAGCCAGGTGGCGCTGGCGCGAGAAGACGACGGTGTCTTCGAAGCCGTGCAGACCATGAGAGAGCACGGCGTGCGCCGCTTGCCCGTGGTCGCACCCGACGGAACGCTTTGCGGAATGGTCACCGCCGACGACGTGCACCGGGTCGTGGCGACCGAGATGGCGAAATTGGCAGCCGCGCTGAAGAAGGGCGCAAGGCGCGAGGTGAGCGAGCGGCGCGTTATCGATGTGCTGACCAATCGGGATACCCACGTACTTGGCCCATTTGAGGCCAAGGCATGAAAATGTGCAGTGACGCTTAAGACTGCGGCGCCCGCGTTCGCCACTTCTATCGCTTACCGTTAGGCACTGCGGCACCAGATCATCCAGGAGAAGTTCCTGCGTGCCAGTAACAAAAGATAGCGAATAGCGATGAACGCCGGCGAGATCTGCAATCGCGAAGTCGTCGTTGCCTACCGAAACACGACGCTGGCGGACGCAGCGAAGCTGATGAGCGGCTACCACGTCGGGAGTCTCGTGGTTGTCGTCGATCGCCAAGCCGAGCGTGTCCCAGTGGGCATAGTGACTGATCGCGATCTCACGCTCGCGGTGCTCGCAAGAGGCGCCGAGCCGCGCAGCTACGAGATCGCCGACGTCATGAGCACCGAGCTGGTCACGGTGCGCGAGGAGGATTCGGTTACCGAGGTGTTGCGCCTCATGCGCGAGCGTGGCATCCGCCGCCTGCCGGTGCTCACGCCCAGCGGCGCGCTCGCGGGCATCGTGACGATCGACGACGTGCTCGACATCGTCGCCGAGCAGTTGGCGAATGTCGTGCATGCGATCGAGCGCGAGCGAGTGCGGGAAACCCGCGCTCGCCCCTGAGCGGCTCGGCAGAGCGCAGCTCCGAAGCCCGATCTTGAGGAGACATCATGCCGACCTACATCATGCTCACCCGAGTGTCCCCTGAATCGCTGCACCAGCCGAAGTCGTTCGAGATTGGAGCGCCACGCCGTGGATCAGATCCACGCGCTGTGCCCGGAGGTGAAGTGGATCGCGGATTACGCGGTGCTCGGCCCCTACGACTACGTCGACATCTTCAGCGCGCCCGACATCGAGACCGCGACGTGTCGGCGCTGATCCGCAGCTACGGCCGCGCGCACTCGGAGATCTGGCCCGCGCTCGCGTGGGAGCAATTCAAGCAGATGGTGCACAAGCTTCCTTCCGGCTGACAGACGGTCGCCGGAGGTCAATTAGCCCATTGCGCGATGTGTCCATCAGAGTCGATGCAGGATCCGTCAGCGCGCTGGGAGCATTACGAGCACGGCGCGGACATCGGCGTGCGTGGCTTCGGCGCGACCAAGGAGGGCGCATTCGAGCAGGCGGCGCTCGCGCTCACCGCGGTGCTCGTCGATCCGGACACGGTGCAGCCGCGCGAGCGCGTTGCTCTTTCGTGCAACGCTCCCGACGACGAGCTGCTGCTCGCGGAGTGGCTCAACGCGCTGGTCTACGAGATGGGCACCCGCAGGATGGTTTTCGGCCGCTTCCGCGTGAGCGTCGATGGCCATCAACTCAGCGCCGAGGCCTGGGGCGAGCCGACCGACGTCGCAAGGCATCAGCCCGCGGTGGAGGTGAAAGGCGCGACCTATACCACGCTGCGAGTAGCGCGCGAGGAGAGCGGAACGTGGGTTGCGCAAACGGTGGTGGACGTGTGAGATGGACCTGAATCTGCTCCAGCGGCGCTCCGACTACGAATGGGAGATCCCGCAGCGGGATGCGATGCGCGTCCCGGCGACGATCTACGCGAGCGAGGCGCTCATGCGCGAGATGGACCACAAGGTCTACGAGCAGGCGGTAAATGTCGCCGTGCTCCCCGGCATCGTACGCGCCTCCTACGCCATGCCGGATGCGCACTGGGGATACGGGTTTCCCATCGGCGGCGTGGCGGCGTTCGACCCGGACGCCGGCGGCGTGGTATCTGCGGGAGGAGTCGGCTTTGATATCTCCTGCGGCGTGCGCTGTTTGCACACGGGTCTCGTTCGCGACGACATCATGAAGGTGCAAAGGGAGCTCGCGAGCATCCTTTTCCAGCGCATCCCGGCCGGCGTCGGGAGCACCGGCGCGATCCGGCTCAACGAGCGCGACATGGACGAGATGCTGGCGGGCGGAGCGAAGTGGGCGGTGGACCGCGGCTGGGGTGTGCCGGAGGATCTCGAGCGCGTCGAGGAGCAGGGCCAGATGAAGCACGCCAAGCCGGGCAACGTATCGGCGCAGGCGAAGAAGCGCCAGCGCGACGAGATGGGCACGCTCGGCAGCGGCAATCATTACCTGGAGCTGCAGGAGGTCACGGCGATCTACGACGCCGGGATCGCCGAGGTTTTCGGCCTGAAGCAGGGCGACATCGTGGTCATGATCCATTGCGGCTCGCGGGGCTTGGGCCACCAGATCGGCACCGAATTTCTAAAACACATGGCGATCGCCGCGGCGCAATACGGACTCGTGCTTCCTGATCGCGAGCTCGCCTGCGCGCCAATCAAGTCGGAGGTTGGTGCGGAATATCTTGGCGCGATGCGCGCTGCGATCAACTGTGCTCTCGCGAATCGGCAGATCCTCACCCATCTCGTGCGCCGGGCTTTCGCGGACGTCCTGCCGCACGCGCGGCTCACGCTGCTCTACGACGTGTCGCACAACACTTGCAAAGTCGAGCAGCATCGCAGCGACAGCGGAGTGCGCGAGCTCTACGTGCATCGCAAGGGCGCCACGCGCGCTTTCGGGCCGGGGCACCCGGACATCCCGGAACCGCTGCGCGCCGCAGGGCAGCCGGTGTTGATCGGTGGCTCCATGGGGACGGCTTCCTATGTCCTCGCCGGGACGAAAGAGTCGGAGGCGCTCGCGTTCAGCTCGGCGTGCCACGGCGCGGGCCGCGCCATGAGCCGGCACAAGGCGATGAAGACGTGGAGCGGCCGACAGCTCGTCGATGATCTCGCGGCGCGCGGCATCTTGGTCAAGAGCCCCGCCATGCGCGGCGTGGCGGAGGAGGCGCCGGGCGCCTACAAGGACGTCGCCGCGGTGGTCGACGCGGCCGACGCTGCGGGGCTGGCGCGCAAGGTCGCGCGCGCCGAACCGCTCATCTGCATCAAAGGATAGGGATAGCAGGAAGGCAGCCGCGCCAGTGCCAGGTACATCTGCAAGGACAGGCTTAAGCGAAGGAGCGCAACATGGCGGAGAGACTCACCAACAACTACGACCGCGAGGCCGAGGTTCCCCTTGACTTCGCCCTCGTGCACGACGCGGCCCGGCACAACCACTATCGGACTCCGTTCTTGCTGCTCGACCCCGAACTCGCGCGTAGGAAAATACGCCGCTTCCGCGCCGCTATGCCGGCCGTGGCATTGCACTATGCCATCAAGGCGAACCCCAACCGGGATATCCTGCGCCTGATGCTCGAGGAAGGCGTGAACTTCGAAGTCGCATCGATGGCCGAGCTCAAGACCTTGCTTGGGCTGGGCGTGCCCGCGGCCGAAGTCCATTTCAACAACCCCATCAAGCCGCGCGAGCATGTCACCGCGGCAGCGCGGGCGGGGGTCAAATGGTTCGTCATCGATAGCATCGACGAGTTGGCGAAGATGATGAGCATCAAGCCCGATGCGCACCTCTGCTTGCGCATCGAAACGCAGAACATCGGCAGCGACTGGCCGCTCACCGGCAAATTCGGCGCGACCTTTCCCGAAGCCGAAGACATTCTGCGTCGGGCGCGCGAGCTCGGGGCGGACGTGGCCGGTGTGGCGTTCCACGTCGGGTCTCAATGCCGCAACCTCGACAACTGGCGCATCGGCATCGAGAACACCAAGCTTGTGTTCGACCTCATGCGCGGGCAGGGGCTTGAGCCGCGCCTGCTCAACATCGGCGGTGGCTTTCCGGTGCGGCACCGCAAGCCCATTCCCCTGATCGAGAAGATCGGAGCAACCGTGGAGCGTGCCACCCTCGGGCTGCCGGCGAATGTTCGAGTGATGGCCGAGCCCGGCCGTTACCTGGTGAGCGACAGCGCGTGGCTGGTTGCGCGCGTAACCGGCACGGCGATAAGGCACGGCACGCGCTGGGTCTACCTCGACGCAGGGGTCTACCACGGCTTGATGGAAGCCCTGGGCGAGCTCGATTACGACATCAGGACGGACCGGCACGAGCCCGAGATACCGTGCACCGTCGCCGGTCCGACCTGCGATGCGACGGACGTGATCGCGCGCGACAAACTGCTGCCGGAGGATCTGCAGGAAGGCGACTACGTCTACATCCCCAATGCCGGGGCCTACACCACTGTTTACACCACACGGTTCAACGGGTTTCCCGGCCCTGATACCGTGGTCCTGCAGAACGTGCGCGCGTCACGCAGCGCCGTTGCGGCATGAGTGAGGCGCTAGGCGCCAAGCCGTGCAGCCCGAGCGAGACCATGCTTGGCCAACTCCATCGAAAAAAAAGGGTTATCATGAAATTCGGCTAGCGTTCGAGGCGTTCATGGCGCCACAGGGCATCGGATTTGCGGGTCGGGTCCCGAAGCTGTGCGACGTCAGCCGGCCCACGCTGCGTTGCACCCATTGCCACCTGCGCGGCCATTGTCTTCCGTCCGGGCTCGAGGTGCGCATCATGGACAGACTCGGACTGGCCGAGCGCGTCGGGAAGAGCGCTTCGCTGATATCACGCAGTTACGTTAGAGACGAGACGATCGGAGCGTCAGCTCCGCCGCGTTAACGGCGTCGCTTGCGAGCTCTGCGTCGCTCGGGAGGCGAGCGCACGCGAAGCACGGGCACAGGCGACTCGCGCACGACCATCTCGGCGTCGCTGCCCATCAAACATGCGCGAAACTCCGCGGCGGCCGTGAGTACCGAGCACGATGACATCGGCGCGCCATTTCCTTGCCTGCTTGATGATGAGCTCGGCGACACGATGGCCTAGGGTCTCGAGCAGCACGGTGTCGGCCTTGACGTGGTGCCGCCGCGCCGCGGCTTCCGCGTTTGCCAGCAGCTTCCTACCCTGGTCGCGCATCGCCTTCATGAACTCATCCATGTAACTCGCCGGAACATACATCGCGCCGTCGAAGGCCGGCATCACCATGAGCTCATCCACGACGTGCAGCAGGCAAAGTCGACCGGCCTGGTCCTTTGCCAGCGAGATCGCCTCTCCGAGTGCCCGGTTCGACGGCGGGCTGCCGTCAAGCGGTACCAGAGTTCTGCGAAACATACACGACTCCCCTGGGGCAGGCACGGAGCCTTAAGCCTAGTCACCTGCTGTCGCGCGTTGTTGAGCCAAGTCAAAGCGTCAACTTGTTCCTGGTGGGAGTCTACTTACGATCTGAAGGTCTACGCCCGTGACCTAAAGGCCACACTTCTCACGGGCGTTTCTTCTCTCCTTCCTCTCCAAGGAGCCCGATCATGGCAAGTACGACTTTCTCTCCCCGATTCCCATTCGACCTGTCGTCGTTGTGGGATTCGAGTGCAAACCCTCTGGGCTACGCGCAAGATCTCTATAGGGCCTGGCTCGACGCCTCAGCCGAGATGCAGAATCACACCGTGGGGTTCCTGAATAACCGCCTCGCAACGGACTCTGCGGCCATCGCCAAGTTAGTCCAATGCCGAACACCTCTCGAGATCCTCGGCGTTCAAGCTGACTATGCGAGACAGGTCTTCGCCGAGCTCGTAGCTGCGACTCAGAAAATCGCAGGATGGTCCGACGCGTACCGGAAGGCATGTTGGCCGGGAACGTGACACTGGGTTTGAAAGCCGAGGAAGGATCAGACCGCTGTCCAGTGGATCAGACCCCGAGTCACTGAATGTCGCTTCGATACGGCGTCGCGCTGCCGGCGGATCGTCGCACCGAGGCGAAGACACCGAGTCCGCCGAATTGGACGATTTCGCCGCGTACTTTCGCTTGCGATTCCACGATGCGGCTGAGGCAGCGATGAGGGGTCGCAGGCTTTGACCCCTTTCCCTGCCGCACTCTTGCCTCACGTAGTAATTGCTGAGTCCGCGTAAGTCTGCATGAAGAAGCTCTGGCTGAAGCAGTATCCGGCAGGCGTTCCGCACGACGTGGGGCGCCCAAGCTATTCCTCGCTCACGGAGTTGTTCGAGGACAGTTGCCGGCGCTTCCATGATTTGCCCGCGCTGAGCAACTTGGGCGCAGTAATGACCTACGCCGAGCTCGAGCGAAAGAGCCGAAGCTTTGGCGCTTGTCTTCAACGACAGTACGGCATGCGTCCCGGTGACCGCGTGGCGCTCATGCTGCCCAATGTGCTTCAGTACCCGGTTGCACTGTTCGGGGCACTTCGGGCGGGTCTTATTCCCGTGGCCTGCAACCCTTTGTACACCGCGCGGGAATTGGAACAGCAAGTTGGAGACTCGGGGGCGAACTGCATCGTCGTGCTGGAGAACGCTGCGCACACCGTTGAGGAGATCGTAGCCAGGACAGCAATCAAGACGGTGATCGTCAGCCGCATCGGCGATCTTTTGCCACCGATTAAGCGGCAGCTGGCTAATTTCGTCGTGAAATACGGCAGACGACTCGTTGCGCCGTGGCATATCGATGATGCGGTTGAGTTCCGTGCCGTGCTGGCCCAAGGCGAGCAGCTTCCTCTCGAGCCTGTATCGCGCTCTTGGGGCGATGTCGCCTTACTTCAGTATACGGGGGGAACGACCGGCATCCCCAAGGGCGCGATGCTCACCCACGGCAACGTGATCGCCAACCTCGAGCAGATATCTGCATGGTTCGGAGGCGATCTTGAGGAGGGTGCAGAAATTGTCGTGACTGCGTTGCCGCTCTATCACGTCTTTGCCTTGACGACGAACCTGCTGACGTTTCTCAAGTGTGGTGGACACAACGTGTTGATCACCGACCCGCGTGACATACGCCGGCTGGTGAAAGACATTCGAGCCTTGCGGTTCACGGCGATCACCGGCGTTAACACGCTGTTCAAGGTCATGCTTCGCGATCCCGCCATGCGAGAGGTCGACTTCACGGCGCTCAAGCTTGCCGTTGCGGGCGGCATGGCGGTGCAGCGCGAGGTGGCCGACGAGTGGATGCGTGTTGCCGGGAAGCCGTTGATCGAAGGCTATGGCCTGACGGAAGCGTCGCCTTCCGTTGCCGTGAATCGCCCCGACACGAAGGAATACACGGGGACAGTCGGGGTTCCGTTGCCTTCGACGGAGGTCATGGTCTGCGACGATGAGGGCAAGGAACTGGCGATCGGCCAGATAGGTGAGCTGTGCGTGCGCGGACCGCAGATCATGAAGGGCTACTGGAATCGTCCCGACGAAACGGCCAAGGTCTTGGACGCGGCCGGCTGGCTGCGCACCGGCGACATGGGACTCATGGACCAGCGCGGATACATCAAGATCACCGATCGAAAAAAGGACGTGATCGTCGTGTCAGGGTTCAAGGTCTTTCCCAATGAGGTCGAAGAGGTCGTGGCGGCCCATCCGGGTGTGGCCGAAGTCGCGGCCGTAGGCGCGGCTGACGAACGCTCGGGCGAGGTCGTAAAGATCGTCGTCGTGAGAAAGGATCCCGATCTTTCGGCGGACGAACTCATCGCCCACTGTGCACAGCAGCTCACCCCGTACAAGGTTCCAAAGCTCGTTGAGTTCCGCAGCACCTCTTTGCCCAAGAGTGCTCTTGGGAAGCCGCTGCGGCGCTTGATCCGAGACGAAGAGCGCACAGCCGAGCCGGCAAGTCGAGGCTGATCTCCACGACGGCGCGCTCCCGAGGAGTGTCGGCATTGGAGCACTCGGCAAAGACCGTCCGCAAAGCTCCATGCGCAAACGTATGGCAGACCCCCGCCCAAACGCGCGCTACTTGTCGCCGATCAAGGCCGCACTCTGCATGAGCGGTTATCCTGCACGTGATGTCTTTCGTGCGGTCATGAATCTTTGCGCGTGGCTTCGACGCCGCCCCGGCGCCGGTTCTGCCGCACGGCGGCGATCCGAGAGCGACGAACTACCGAATGGCACTTTTTCGAAGGACGAGCCATGCAAATTCCCCTGCACATAACGGTTCACGGCATGCCCCGGTCGGAAGCCCTGGAGACCCGCATCCGCGACAAGGTGGCGGAGCTCGAGCGCTTTCATCCACGGATCACGAGCTGCCGTGTCACGCTGAACGAGTTCCGCAAGCACCATCGACAGGGCCGTCAGTTCGAGGTGCAGGTCGACGTTCGCGTGCCGGGGCACGCGGAGATCGTCTCCAATCGCCACCACCACGAGGACGTGTATGTGGCGCTGCGCGATGCACTTGCTTCGACCACGCGCCAGCTCGAGGAGGTCGTGCGCGAGCGACGCGGGGACGTCAAGAGCCACGAACTCCTGCAACAAGGTAGGATCGCGCGGATTAGTATCGACGAAGGCATCGGCTTCGTCGAGACGAGTGACGGGCGCGAGCTCTACTTCAGCCGCGAGAATGTCGTGCATCCGGCGTTCGAGCACCTTGAACCGGGCGTCACCGTACAGTTCATCGAAGCGCCTGCGGGCGAAGGGAGCCAAGCGAAGCGCGTGAGCGTCGGCAAGCACCACGTGGGGTCGGAATAGCGGCCGCGCGTGCGGCGTTCGAGCGCGCTCGCGCGCCCCATCCATGCCAGTTGCGCCTGGGCGCGAGATCCAGATCGACGGCTCCTACGGGGAAGGAGGCGGGCAGCTGCTGCGCACGGCGGTCGCTCTGGCGGCGATCACCGGCCGAGTTTTGCACGTCCACAACGTCCGGGCGAAGCGGCCGAAGTCCGGCCTCGCCCCGCAGCACCTCGCCGCAGTCCGAGCGGTAGGCGCGCTCTGCGGAGCATCAGTGAACGGGCTCGACCTGCGCTCCACCGATCTGACGTTCGCCCCCGGCGAGCTGCGAGGCGGAAGGCATGCCTTCGACATAGGAACGGCGGGCAGCATCACGCTGGTACTGCAGGCAATGCTCCCCGTGCTGGTGGCGTGCGGCCGCCATTCCGAGATCACGGTCCACGGCGGGACGGACGTACGCAAGGCCCCGCCGCTCGATTACTTCCGCGAAGTGACGTTGGCACTTCTCGAGCACATGGGCATCCGCACCGAGATGACCGTACGGCATCGTGGTTACTTCCCGCGCGGCGGGGGCGAGGTGACACTCGCCGTGGCTCCCGGCCGGCTGCGTCCGCTAGCCGCAGTCACGCTCGGGCCCGTGCAGCGAATTCACGGCCTCGCCCATGTTGCGGGAATCGACATAGGGATCGCCGTTCGAATGCGCGACGCCTGCCTCGCAGCGTTGCCCGGTGGCGGGCCTGTCGAGCCCCGGATCGAAATTGCTCAACTCGGGCCGGAGCAGGCGGTGGGAGCCGGCGGCGCGATCGTTGCCTGGGCGCAAACCGGAGGGAGCATTGTTGGCGCGGGGCGCGTCGCGGAGCGCGGCATCCGGGCCGAAACGCTGGGCTCCGCGGTGGGCACCGAGCTACGCGCTGATTTGGAGAGCGGAGCCTCGGTCGACCTGCACGCGGCCGATCAGATCCTGATCTATCTGGCGCTCGCCCGGGGCGGCTCGTTCTCGACCCGTGCGCTCTCGAGTCACGCGCAAACGGCGATCTGGCTGATCGAGCAATTCCTGCCTATGCGCTTCGAGACGGCCGCGGAAGGCTCGCGAGTAATAGTCCGTGTCGCGTCAGTCAGCCCGGCATGATTCCGACCCAGGATCTGCTGAGCCGCATCCGATGGGAGGAGGATTTCGGACGAGCGCGCTTCGAGATCGCCTATTACGACCGCGTGGAAAGGAAGGTGATCCGCGTGCCGGTGCCGCGGTCGCTGCTCGGGCGAGACACATTCTTCCTGGATGTAATCGCCATGGACGGTACGGCGCACAGCGTCCCGCTGCATCGAGTGCGCGCCGTATGGCGCGACGGCGTACAAATATGGGAGCGCAAGCAGCAGCCACAGCCAATCGGCAGAATCAAGTCCAGGCGATAGGCTAATGGCTTCGGGTCCAGAGCGTCGGCTGCGCCACGCGCGCGTACACCCTGTCGTGGTGCTCCTGGCAGCGCACGCAGCGCGTTGCTGTGGGATAGGCGCAAAGGCGCCCGAAGTCGATGTCGTCTCCACAATCGACGCAGTGCCCGAAGCGATGCTCCTCCATCCGGGCGAGCGCAGCATCAATGTCGTGGATCGCATCGGCGTAGCGCTGCGCGAGCGTGTTCTCGAAAGCCGTGAGCTCTTCGGCGTTCGCCTGATCGGCGACATCGGGACCCTCGCCGGCGAAGATGGCATAGTGCTCTTGCCGCGCCCGCCGCAGCGTCTCGCGCGCAGCGCGGAGACGCTGCGCTCGTTGTTCTTCCAGGGCATGCTTGAGCTTTTGTTCCTGCAAAGGGGTCACGGAAGCCATAGGCCGGTACCTCCGGTGGATCGCTGGCGACGGAGCGCGAATCCAGGATCGGCGAATGATCGCGCGTCCGCCCACGCGGATTCTTGATGCCGATCAATGTCGCCCAACGTGCGAGTCGGACGGGCTGGCCCACGGCTCGGTATGTGCCGCACTTGATCAGAGTCAACGCGCTTCCGGCGCGCGGGTGTAGAAGTGGTTGCATGAGGGTGACAGGGCGGGTTGCTAGTCGTGGCAGCGGACCAGCTTCATATGCACGCAGCAAGACAAGCGAGGGCGACGCGCACCGCACCAACGATGGCGCGATCCCATCGCCGGGAACGCGACGATCCCGCGATCCAGGGGTCCTGGGAGCCGGTCGGCTCGACGCTCGCCTTTCAGGATTGGGCAGCCCGTGTGGCCGGAATCTGGTGGACGCGAAATCGCGGCAAGGGGGCGATCGAAGCCGCGGCAACGGCGCGTCTCGAAGCGCTTGTTCGCTTTGCTCGAGCCTCCTCCCCGTTTTACCGGGAAGCGTATCGGAAGCTACCTGATCACGATGTCGATCTCCGCCAGTTGCCGGTGATGGGTCGGCACGCGCTGATGGAGCATTTCGACGACTGGGCCACCGATCGCGACATTCGGCGCGACGGAGTCGAAGCATTCCTCGCCGATCGGGCCCATATTGGCTGGCGCTACCTCGGCCGCTACGTCGTGTGGAAGAGCTCGGGAACGACGGGCGAGCCCGGCATCTACCTGCAGGACACGGCGGGCCTCGCGACCTATGATGGATTGGTCGCCTCGCAATTGACCTCTCCGTCTCTTTTCACGCGCTGTGTCCTTGGCTCGGTCACGATGGGCGGACGCGCGGCCCTGATCGCCGCGACCGGCGATCATTTCGCGAGCATCGCATCGTGGCAGCGGGTCTGCCACGCCAACCCGTGGCTCGACGCGCGCGGGTTCTCGGTAATGCTGCCGCTGCGCGAGCTGGTCGCGCAGCTCAACGACTATCGGCCCGCCTTCCTCGCCGGCTATCCCACCGCACTGTCGCTGCTCGCGGAGGAGGCCGCGGCGGGCCGGTTGCGGGTCGAGCCTTCCATTCTCTGGTCCGGAGGCGAATATCTGTCCGCGGCGGCGCAACGACAGATCGAGCGCGCGTTCGACAGCCCGGTGATCAACGAGTACGGCGCGTCCGAATGCCTGAGCATCGCCTTCGGCTGTCGTCACGGCTGGCTACATGTCAACGCCGAGTGGGTCTTGTTGGAAGCGGTCGATGATGAATACCAGCCGGTGCCACCAGGGGAAGCGTCGGCCACCGTCCTGGTCACCAACCTTGCCAACTGGGTACAGCCGATCATTCGCTATGACCTTGGCGACAGCATCGTTGTGAGCCCGAAAGTCTGTCTCTGCGGCAGTCCATTGCCAGCGATCCGCGTGGAGGGTCGACGCGACGACGTCGTGTCGCTGCGCCGCCCCGATGGCCAGATCGTGCGCCTGTTGCCGCTCGCGCTCACCACCGTGGTGGAGGAGGTGCTCTACGCCCATCGCTTTCAAATTGTCCAGACCGGGGCCGAGGGGCTGAGTATCCGTCTTGCGATCGGCCCTGGGAGCGCGCGGCGCGCGGCCTGGAGCGGCGTTGCGGGGGCACTGCGTGCCTATCTGCATCGGCAATCGCTGCCCAATGTGCGGCTCGCCTTGGGTGCGGAGGCGCCGCTGACCGATCAGCGCAGTGGCAAGTTGCGGCAGGTGATCGTCGCTCCGCAGCAACAATCGCCTCACCCGCGGAGCATGCACTGAAGATCCTAGGAGAAACCGATGTTCAGACACCTGCTCATCGCTACCGATGGCTCGCCTCTTTCCGAGGACGCGGCGCGCAAGGCGATCGACCTGGCCAAGTCGCTCGGCGCCCGGGTCACGGCGTTGACGGCGTCCTTACCCTACGCGGCGTTCACTGCCGACTACGTGATGGTGAGCGACACCGAGGATACCTACAACCGGGAATGCAGGAGCCGGGCTGAGCAATATCTCGCCGTGATCAAGAAGGCGGCCGCGGCGGCAGGCGTCGCCTGCGACGAGGTTCACACATTCAACGAGCACGCCTATGCGGCCATCCTCGACATCACCCGCCAACGCGGCTGCGATCTCATCTGCATGGCCTCGCACGGCCGGAGCGGATTGGCCGCCCTGGTGGTCGGCAGCGTAACGACGAAGGTGCTGACCCACTCGCGCATCCCGGTGCTTGCCTGGCGCTAAGCCTCATGCGCGCGACCGACCCAGGAAACGCTCAGGTTGCCGAATGGCTGCGCCAAGCCGCGGCGCTCTTGCAGGCCCAGCGCGCAAACCCGTTCCGCGTCGGCGCCTATCGCAAGGCCGCCGACACCGTGGAGCAGTTCGACGGCAGTCTACGGGCTCTGCTGGTGGCGAAGGGTCGCGAGGGTCTCGACGCGCTGCCGGGCATCGGCCCCGGGATCGCTGCGGCCATTGCAGAGATGCTCGAGACCGGTCGGTGGGCACAGCTCGATAGGCTCCGCGGCAGCCTCGACCCAGCGGCTCTCTTCCAGAGCGTCCCAGGGATCGGTCCCGAGCTCGCGCGGCGGATCCACGACGCACTGGGCGTCGAGACCCTCGAAGCCCTCGAGGTAGCCGCCCATGAAGGACGCCTAGGGGAAGTGGCCGGCATTGGCCGCCGGCGCGTTGCGGCAATTCGCGCCGCTCTCGCCGAGATGCTGGGTCGCTCACGGCTGCGTCCGAGAAGCATTCTATCTCCCGCCGCCGAGCCATCGGTGGCATCGCTGCTCGAGGTCGACCGCGAGTATCTCGAGAAAGCGAGCGCCGGCGTTCTGCCGACCATCGCTCCGCGACGCTTCAATCCGGGGAAGAAAGCTTGGTTGCCCGTACTGCACACCCGGCGCAACGGTTGGCATTTCACCGCGCTGTTCTCGAACACCGCACGGGCGCACGAGCTTGGGCGAACGCGCGACTGGGTGGTGCTGTACTTCAACAACGACGACCACCCCGAACGGCAGCGCACCATCGTGACGGAGCAACGTGGCCCTCTCGGCGGCCGTCGCGTAGTGCGCGGGCGCGAGCTCGAGTGTCGAGCCTATTACGAGCGAAGCGGCAGCGCCGTCCCCGTGCCCGCCTGAGCCAGCCCAGCTGCGCCTCGCCTGTACGTCCCGCCCCTCAAGCGCGCGTATCAGAAATTTGGCGCATGCTTGATGCGGGTCAACTTCTCACTCTGAGAAAACGACTATCGTGCAATCGCTAAGGTGTACGACTGAACGCCAAAGGACCGAAAGACGGGATGCGCACTTGGTGCGCCAATACGTGGATCGAGTCGAAGGTGCGTCGTGTCCAGTGCACCTGGTGCTCACGACGGTGAGGTCCACGACGGTGGGCAGAAAGCCCTGACGCTACGGCGCCGGGGCTTTCTCGTTTATGGGGCGAAGGGCGTGGGCACATGAAGGACGTCGATTGCGTCGCGTTCCTGCAGTGGGCTTTACCGCGGCTAGGGTTGCACTGGCCCGGGTTTCGCAAGGTGCGGCGTCAAGTGTGCAAGCGGATCGCGCGCCGCATCGACGAGCTGGGTTTGGGCCACGCCGCGGCCTATCGCGAACGTCTGGCTCAAGACCGCGCCGAGTGGCAGGCCCTTGCCGCACTCTGCACCATTCCAATCTCGCGCTTCTACCGTGATCCGAGTGTGTTCGACCGCCTCGGCTCTGCCGTGCTGCCTGCGCTCGCCCAACAAGCGCGGAGGCGTGGCCAGGAAAGCCTCGGGTGCTGGAGCGCGGGTTGCGCGTCCGGGGAAGAGCCCTATACGGTCGCGATCCAGTGGCGCATGCTGCTCGCGTCGCGTTTTTCGACGCTCTCTCTGCGCGTGCTCGGCACCGATGTCGACGCATCGCTCCTCGATCGCGCCCGCGCTGGCTGCTACAAGGCGAGCAGCCTCAAGGCATTGCCTCACTCCTGGCTGAATCAGGCCTTCGAGCGCCGCGGCGATCTTTTCTGCTTGCGCGAGTCGTGGCGAGCCGATGTGCGATTCGAGCGCCAGGACTTGCTTTCCGAGCTGCCGCCGGGGCCGTTCGACCTGGTCCTGTGCAGGAACCTAGCCTTCACCTATTTTGGCGCTGATCGGTCGCGTCAGGCCTTGGACCGCTTGACGAGCCGGCTGCGTCTCGGCGGGGCGCTGGTCGCCGGCATCCATGAGCGCCTGCCGGAACCGGCTGCAAGATTCGAACCCTGGCCGGATTGCCCGACGGTATTTCGCTTGTGCTCCATCGCTTGACGATGCTCGTCCTCGCGCGGCCGGCCAATCGGGATCAAACAAATCGGCTGCGCGTCGCGGCGCAGCGCGAGTGCGGACTTGACGTCCGCGTCGCTGAAGGCGCCAACAACGGTCGCGCCCAGCCCAAGGGCAACCGCCTGCAGCAGTACTGATAGAGTGCGCCGGCCGAAGGCGCAGTCCGAAGACCGGAGGGCGTGACCACACCTTGCGCCGCCCAGGCAAGCTGCGCGAGCTCCTCGGCGCGCAATGCGACGGCGCGGAACTCGCGTATCGAGCGCCGTTGAGACAGCGCACGCTCGACGGAATACGCGCCGTCGCGGCGGGCGTCGGACAGATCGTGCCCGAGCGCTGCTTCGGTGGTCATCGTGGCAGACATTCGGAGAGGATCGTTCAAACTGCGGCCCCGTCTCGCCTGACTCACGTGAATTTTGAGCCGCTCTTGTTCAATCGGTGTTGATCTCCCTCAAGACGACGAGCTACGGATGGAGTGATGATTCCCTTGAGGTGCGCCATGAAGCCCATCGATCCAGAGAGCGTGTTCTGCGAGGCATGCCTTAAGGTCGTGCCGAAATCGCGGGCGTTGAAGGCCGAGACGACGGAGTACGCCGCATACTTTTGCACCCAAGATTGCTACACGAAGTGGCGCGCTGAGCGCGCTCCGCAACCGGTGCCCAGCGGAATCCAGGAGGGTCGAGAGCGGAGCAAATCCCGGGACGAGCAGCTCAAGCGGCTCGTCAAACAGCATCCGTCGCGCGACGAACCGAGGGCGGACAGCGTGGAGCCGGACGAGTTGCCGCCGTCGTGACATGGACCGCAAGGCGCAGCTCAACTGCTCGCTATCCTCGCCATCCGGCGCTGGTGGTGGGAAACCCAGCGAGTCGAGTCCGTCTCTTACGGCCAGTTCCTGGCGCTGGTCGACGAGGGCAAGGTCAAAGACGCGTACGTCAACGACGAGTTCATCCACGGCGCGTTGAAGGAACCCATTCCGGATGCTCGTACGCGGTACGTGACGACCCGCGCTGGACCCGGAGCTCGCCGGAAAGCTCGCGACCTCAACCGCGCGACCGACATCGCGCGCAACATGGTGACCCGCTTCGGCATGCACGACCGGTTGGGTCAAGTCACCTACGAGACGCCCTGGCCGACGTTCCTCGGGGGAGACGCTCTCGCGCACTATGCCGAGCGCGAGTTTAGCGAGGAGACCGCACGCGAGATCGACTGCGCAGTGCGCGAGCGCTTTGACCTTTGGCGCTCCCAATCCCAATGGTTGGCGCTAACCGTTGATCCTGGTCAAGTAACTCTTCCGCGGGGCTCGTATGATTTGTTCATGTTGTGGTGGACTGCCGCCGGCGTTGTCCGTAGCGCGAACCACAACGAAGTCCGATTCAAATTTCCTCTAGGAGTTTCGGTATGGCAAACATTACGCGTTTCGACCCTTTCAGTGATCTCGCACGCTTCGACCCTTTTCGGGATGTGGAAGACTTCTGGCGCGTGCCGACGATGCGCGCGCTGTGGAGAGGCTTCCCGCAGGAGCCCGAGATCAAGTTGGACGTAACCGAGGATGACAAGGCCTACCGGGTCAAGGCGGACGTTCCCGGCGTCAAGAAGGGAGACATCAAAGTCTCGATCGACGGTAACCAGATCTCGCTCAGCGCTGAAGTGAAAAAAGAAAAAGAGGAGAAGAACGGCGAGACGGTCGTGCGCAGCGAGCGCTACTACGGCAAGCAATATCGCAGCTTTTCGCTCAGGCACGACATTGACCAGGCCAAGGCAGAGGCCAAATACGAAGATGGTGTCCTCGAGCTAACGCTGCCCAAGAAGGAAGCGACCCACACCAAGGAGTTGACAATCAAGTAGTTGATAAGCCGGTAGGCAAGCGAAGTCGCGCGCCTGGCTCCGCGGGCGCCCAGGCAGGCCCCGGCGTCGGGCGGATCGTCTCCTGCTCCGCAGCGACTTCGTCGTCGATGCACTCGCGGGTTGCGCCGCTTTTCTCCGCGCGGTCCGCGAGTTATGTCGACCGACTCTCGTCAACCGCCCCCGATCGCGAGCTTGCGATCGGCGCGCGCGTGTAGCTTGAGTGTCATGACGGCATCCAAGTCGCCCCTCGAGCTCATCGGCGCCGATCTTCGCCTTCGGCACGGTGCCCGGCGGAATGGCGAGAACCAGTGGCCTGCTCGTTCGGCAGGTCAGGGTTTCGGCGAGAAGTCGCGCCCGGAAGAAGGCTCGCTCCCTGGAAGGGGAGTACCCCGATCGTCCAGGGGCCATACGCCTTTGAGCCAAGACACCACGTTAAGATCGGTGCCGGGAGACGCATAGGTCCACGCCGGCTGATCCTGGGCGAAGCGATGCAGCTGTCGCGCCCGAATGTTCACGGCGTGCACAGGCAGCCCGAGCCCTTCGTACTTCTCGACCTCCTCGCGATCGTGCGGATAGAAGAGCCATTCCCGGGCAAATGCGCCCTGCAGGCGCTCGAGCTCGTGATCGAGAGGCTCCGGGACCGGCGACCGGATGTCGGTGATCACCGGTGAATAATCGACGACCCAGGGGCCGTAGATGTCGTTCTCGACGCTGCGGGAAAAGACGGTCGCGTGGGTCGAGTAGAAATTCTCCAGCCCGAAGAACGCGGCCGGGTAGGTGTAGCTGCTGGCACCGGTATACCAGCCGTATACGTCGTTGCCGGTCGTCACGTAGAACAGCGCGCCGGTTACTCCGGCGCCGCGGGGCACGAAGGCGAGGTACGAGTAGGATTCCAACGAAGCTCTTCCGGACTGATCATCGACGCCGGCCGCGGGATGCATCGATGCTAACGGCCCTGCCCACAGACGGATTGACCCATGTCAACGTTCGAAGCGGCGGACGCATCATATAGCGCATCCGTCCTGGCGCATGGCAGCCAAAGGCTTTCGCTGGCGCCGTCTTTTCAACGCTTCGCGCGATGCGCATCACGATTCTAGGGACGCGAGGCAACGTCGGCCGGTCGGCGCCGAAGCACGTCCGACATTCGGGAATCCTCGTCGACGGCTTGCTGCTGCTCGACCTCGGTGAGGCGGCCTACCTCCGCTATCGGCCGCGGCATGTCTTCATTACCCACCTTCACCCGGACCATGCGGCATTCATGACGTCCCGCCTCAGACCGAACGCCAAGGTCTATGTGCCGGAAGCGACGAGCAGGCTTCCTGATGCCCACATATTGTCGCGGCCGATCCGCGTCGATTCGTACCGGATCGTTCCCGTGCCAACGGTTCACAGCCACCGCGCGCGATCGGTCGGCTACGTCGTGGAGAACCATGGCCGATCGTTCTTCTACAGCTCGGACATGATCCGGATCGAGCCCCAGTACCATCGGCGGCTCGGACGCCTGGACCTGGTGATCACCGAAGGCAGCTATATCCGGAAGGGCGGCTTGGTTAGGATCGACCGCGATTCCGGCGAGTACTACGGTCACGCCGGTATTCCCGACCTGGTCGAGTTCTTTCGGCGCTTCTCCCGCCGCATCGTCATAGCGCACTTCGGAAGCTGGTTCTACAAGGACATCGACGCGTCGATTCGCAGGATCGAATCGCTCGGCAACGGAGCCCGTGTCTCGGCGGCGCACGATGGCTCGATCATCGATATCTAATTGGACTTTCCGCAGCTACGCTCGTGCGCCATTAGCGCCGCATGTCAGTGGAACATCTGATATAGCGTGAGCGCGACTTCGAAGACGATCAAGGCCACGATGTACCATTCCACACGCAGCGCGTGCCGGCTCTGGATCAGATGGAGGAGTTTCTCCGCGGTTCCGGACAGGACGCCAAGCTTGCGCTCCAACGCGTCGTGTCGCTCGCGAATCTCGAATTCATCCTCGAGACGAATGTAAAGCCCTTCGAGCTCCGGGTGTTCCCACAGCAGCTCGGGTTTGTCGCTGACTGCGACGCGCCCGACCATCATGTGGTCAATACGCCAGGTCGCCCCAATGCGCCGAAGCAGCTCCCTCTCGGTCGCACCAAAGCGGCCCGCCTCCTCGAGTTGCCTGGCGAGCGGCTCGATGCGCTCGAATGCCGACGCTACCCGCGACTCGTAAAGCGCGAGCACGACGCTCTTGCTGAGAATGTCTGCAACGAGCTGAAGCCGCTCGACCGTCAGCGCCTCCAGCGTAATTCCGCCCGCTGCCACTGTCTCGCGGGCGTCGGGCACAACACGAACGTCGAGCACCTCGCTCTCCGGTGTCGAATATGCGCCGATCAGATGCGGCCCGAGCTGGTCGAGGAAGGCCTGCCCGTCCTGCGGCGACACGTCGAACAAGACTACGACGCCGTAACGAAACAGGATCGCCACGCCGTGCACAGGAACGGCGACCGCAAGAGGGGTCGTGCTGATGGGCTGGAGACGCTCCACTGCACGCGGATCAAGCCGCTCGCCTAGCAGCAGAGCCCGAGCCGCAAATTTGGATGCCGTAATGGGCAGCGGCGGGCTCATGCAGGAGCTCCGAAGCGGAGTAAATGGAGAACCGTCCTACGGATGGATTCCAAGGTCACCCCAGGGAAGAAAATGGCGGCCATCTCTCCGACGGGCGTTGGCCACCCAGCCGACGTGAGGTTCAGGACCGCCTTCGCGATACCTTGAGGCGACCGTGGCGCGCGCCTCTTGACTATTCGACCACGATGCAACGGTGCGCCGATTGATCCGTGTCAATCGCAGCCTGGTTCTCGGCAGCTCGGCTCGCAGGAACGTGCGAGGCGTCAGCCAGCCTTGCCCGACCATCCGATCATTGCCGGGCCGCGGGAAGCCAATCTTGACGCAGCGCAAAGAGCCGGTCGCGTGTTGAGGACATACTTTTCGCTAGGTTGCTAGTCGGCTGGCCATCACGCAAGCCGACGTCGAGTATGCAAGAGGGAGGGCGCATGAACACCACTGAACTCACCGCGGGGAGTGGAGCTGCCACGGCCACGGCTGGACCGCAAACCGCAAGTCGCGACAAGCTGCTGAGCGATCTCCGGACATTATTCGCCGATGCCGACGAGTATCTGCGGGCGTCCTCTGGACTCGCAGGCGCAGCTTACGAAGCTGCGCGTGGAAGGTTCGAGACGAGCCTCGCGAAGTTGAAGACCAACCTGGCGGACAAGAGACAGGCGGTTGTCAACTTGGCGGAGACCGCCGCGCGAACCACCGATGACTACGTCCGCGAGAATCCGTGGCGATCGATAGCCATTGGCGCCGGTGCGGGGCTAATGGCCGGCTTGCTGATAGGGCGCCGTTAATTGGGAGGTCGTCAGCCCATTAGGAAATCATCACGCTCTACCACCTCCATTCTCTCGCCATGGCAATTATCGGCATCGATCTCGGTACCTCGAACTCGGCGGCAGCCGTTCTTCGCGGTGGCCGACCGGTCATCATCCCGAGCGCCGAAGGCATCAGCCTCGGAGGCAAGGCGTTTCCGAGCTTTGTGGCGATCGGCGCGGACGGAACCATGCTCATCGGCGAGCCCGCGCGCCGTCAGGCGACGGCCAATCCGGAAGGAACGGCGACCGCCTTCAAGCGGCTCGCAGCGGGCGCAGCGATCCAAGCCGGCGTGCTCGCGGGCGAAGTGAAGGACATCGTGCTCGTAGACGTAACTCCACTGACGCTCGGCATCGAAACGCTCGGCGGAGTGGCCACGCCACTCGTCCCGCGCAATACACCCGTGCCGGTCAAGAAGAGCGAATTCTTTACCACCGCGGCCGACATGCAGACCAGCGTGACGGTTCATGTCTATCAGGGCGAGCGGTCGATGGCCGCCGACAACACCGCGCTCGGCGAATTCAATCTCGACGGGCTCGCGCCAGCGCCGCGCGGCATGCCCAAGATCGAGGTGACCTTCGACATCGACGCGAATGGCATCCTCAATGTCTCGGCCCGCGACAGCGTGACGGGCCGTGCACAGTCCATCCGCATCACAGGCTCCACGCGCCTTGTCGAAGACGTCAAGAAACGCATGATGGACGAAGCGGAGCGCTATGCGGAAGCGGACAAGAAGCGTCGGGAAGAAGCCGATGCGCTCAACAGCGCCGATGCACTCTGCTACGAAGCCGAGAAGACGGTTGCCGACTTCGGCAACAAGCTGGCCGACGAGGTCAAGAAGCGCATCAACGCGGCGCGTCAGGCGACCCGCGACGCAATTGCCAAGAAAGACGCACAAGCTGTTAAAGAGCGTTCCGAAGAGCTGCGCACGGTGCTGAAGGAAGCCGGCACCATGATCTATGCTCAGCAGCCCGAGGCTGGGATGTACAAGCAGACGGTCGTCCCACCGCCTCCCGGATCGTCTCGCGCTGGTCGGGTGGTCGACGCGGAATACAAGGAATCCCGCTAAAGGGGACCGCGCCCTGATCAGCGCAGGATCGGAGCGCGATGCTCACCGCGACCAAGCGCGATTATTACGAGGTACTCGGCGTTGCACGAGACGCCGATGAAAAGGCGATCAAAGACGCCTTTCGCACCCTCGCGCTCAAGTATCATCCCGACAGAAACAAGGAACCGGGGGCCGAAGAACGCTTCAAGCAGATCGCCGAGGCGTACGCGGTGCTTTCCGATGCCAAGAAAGCGTGCCGACTACGATTCCGGCGGCTTCGCTGGCGTCGGCGATTTCTCCCCCGAGGATCTCTTTGCCGGTATCGACCTGGGATCGCTCTTTCCGGATCTCGGATTGGGCTTCGGGTCGAGCATCTTCGACCGGCTGTTCGGTCGCAGGCGGACAGGTCCGGCGCATGGGGCTGACATCGAGGTCGAACTCGTGGTGCCGCTCGCGAAGATCGCGAGCGGTGGTGATGAACGCGTCCGCTTCGAGCGGATCGATGTGTGCGCGACCTGCAATGGATCGGGCGCCAAGCCGGGAACTCAGCGTCGCCCATGTGCCGCGTGCAAAGGCAGTGGCCAAAAAACCGAGTCGCGCCACCAGCAAGGAGTCCTCATCCGCCAGTCGACCGTATGCCCCGATTGCCATGGCGCCGGGAGCTTCGTCGATACTCCTTGCCCGGGCTGCGCCGGCACCGGGCGGCTACCACGCCAAGAATCGCTCGTCGGCAAGGTTCCAGCGGGCGCCGACGACGGTCTCGTACTGCGCATTCCCGGCAAGGGCTATGCGAGCGAAGGGCCGCGCGGGAGGGCGGGTGACCTGCTGGTCGTCATCCGTTCCGCGGCCGACGAGCGCTTCGCGCGCGACGGAGCCGATCTGTGGCACGTGCAGGAGATCGATATCACCGATGCCGTCCTCGGCAAGGTCATTGCCGTACCTACGTTCGATGGGGAAGTGGACGTCAGAGTGCCCGCCGGAGCGCAGCCGGGCGCGCAGTTGCGCTTAAAGGAGAAAGGCCTGCCGCGATTCGGCGGCGGTGGGCGCGGCGACCTGTATGTTCGATTGGCGGTGCGTGTCCCGAAAAAACTGTTGAGCGAAGAACAGAAGCTCTGGGAGCGACTGCGCGACCTGCGCGCACGTCGGTAGTGCAGAGGAGAAGTCCATGATCGATCATGTTCCGCAAGTTGGTGCCCCCGACCCAGAACGCGACACATCGCCGATCGTCGACGAGGAAGAGGAACTGTCCCTCGACCTGGAGCTCGAGCGCGGCGCGTGTTACTTCAACAGCGTCGCCTATTCGGTTGGCCAATACGTGCTCAGCAGCAGCGATCTGCTCCGGTGCGAGCAGCCGGGCGTATGGGTAAGGACGGGCGAGATACGCCCGAAGGCGGCCGCCGGATAGCGCGGCCGGCGTGACTTCCGCCGACCGGACGACCGGGCGCGCCTTCATCGGCACGAGCGGCTGGAGCTACGACTCTTGGCGCGAGGATTTCTACGAGGGCCGGCCGGCGAGGGAGTGGCTCGCCTTCTGCGCGAGGCGATTCTCCGCCATCGAGATCAATGCGACGCATTACCGGCTGCAGAGCGTCCAGACATTCCAGCGCTGGCGCGACGAGACGCCGCCAACATTCTGCTTCGCGCTCAAGGCGCATCGTTATCTCACGCACAACAGGAAGCTGAAGGACCCGCTCGCTCCGACCCGGCTCGAGCGGAGCCGCGCCGCGGGCTTGGGCGCGAAGCTCGCCGTCGTGCTCTGGCAGATGCCCGAGAATTTCCATCGCAACCTTGAACGATTGAGGAGCTTTGCGAGCGCCCGCAGAGCCTGGCGTCGACCCCGCCATGCGATCGAGTTTCGCCACCGTTCCTGGTTCGATGCCGACGTGGCCGCGTGCTTGCGCGACCACCGTATCGCAGTGTGCCAATCGGACGCGCCCGATTGGCCCCTATGGGATGCCGTGACCACGGACCTCGTCTACGTGCGCTTGCACGGGCATGTGCTCACCTACGCGTCGAATTACTCGGAGCGCGAGCTCAGGGCGTGGTCACGCAAAATCCGCGGGTGGATGCGCGAGGGCCGCGATGTACACGTCTACTTCGACAACGATGCCTACGGCCACGCACCCTGGAACGCGGCGCGGTTGCTCGCGCTCGTCCAGCCTGTTCAGATTGACGATGCGAACCTAGTCGGGTGCGGCTCGAGTCTGCAAACGCCGAGAGATGCGCAACGTCGTTCCGTCTACCCCCGGCTCGACTCGGAATCCCAGCGCCCGTGCGAACCGCAGCATCGGCGCATTAGTGGCAAGCACCATGCCCTCCATGACCGTGAAACCGCGGTCGCGCGCACCCTCGATGAGTACCTCCATCAACAGCCCCGCGATCCCGGTCTTGCTCCAGGAGTCCTGGATTAGCAGTCCGACCTCGCAACTCTTCCCATCGGGATTCGCCACGTAGCGGGCCTCGCCCACGATGTCTTCGTCGGATCCGCGTCGCGAGGTACAGACGAGCGCCAAGCACCGGTCGTAGTCGACGTCGGTGAGGAAATGAACGAGCTTGTTGGACGGCGTATGAACCCATTTCTGAAACCGCTTGTAGCGACTCTCTTCAGAGGACGCCGTCAGGAAGTAGCGAACGCGATCAGCGTCATCGCGTCTGATGGGCCGGATTGTCACGGTTCTGCCGTCAGAGAGGCGGTGTTCGCGCACGAGATGAACGGGATGGGCTAGCGGCCTGCGGCGCTGCTCGAGATAGGCGAGTAGATCGTCAAGGGTAACGAGCCTCTCGTAGTCAGCTTCTGGAATATCGACGCCGAGGCTCTCGCGCAGTGCGCCAAGGAAGTTCAGCCAATCCATCGACTCGAGATCGACCTGATCGCGTAGAGAGGCTGTCGGATCTAGGTTGTCGGGCAAGACCTCTGGAGCGATCCGCTGCAGCGTTCGCAAGACCTCTTGGCGCAGGGTCGCCGAACTGTTATTGGCTCGAGTCATGCCTCTTTCCCACCGTTCTTGTGATCGCCGCGATAGAGCGGCCCCGCTAGGAGTCAACCCTAGTCCGCTTTTCGCCCCGAATCGTGCACAACGGCCCTTCTACGATTCAGCGGATCAAGCGCGGGGCGACGCGCCCGCTCCTCCGCGAACGACGAGCAGCGGGCAGGATAGCTTCGCGACCAGGCCCGCGAGCACCTCGAGCGATCGCGCGACATCCGGCAAGGCGTGGACGAGCAGTTCGCTGCGGTGCGCCCGCAGCGCCCTCCCCAGAGCGTCTCGCCCCTCCCCAAGCGGTATCACGAGCCCGGCATGTCCGGCGGCGAGCCGCGATCGAGCGTGCTTCCAAGCTGCGTCCGTCGATTCTCCGCCGGGTGCTACGAGTATGTGCAGCTCGCGCCCGAGCGCGGAGGCGAGCCGCTCTGCGAGATCGAGGGCCTCGAATGAGGCGGGTGAGGCATCGAAGAAGACTGCGAACGGCGCAGGCACGTGCCGGCGGCCTTGGGCGAGGCTTTCTCTGGCGCCTGCAGCCGGTCCCGCGGCGTCCAAGATCATCAAGTCTGCTTCGCGCGCCATTGCTTGCGCGAGCAGCCGCCCGCGCGCGGTTGCAAACGACCACGGGACGCGGGCGTGCTCCGCGGCCCGCGCGAGCAGCCTCTCAACTCGGGCCGCCTCGACACGCAGCGCTCGCTCGATCTCCTCAGTCGCGAGTCCCCGCCACGCTCCGGTCACGGCGCTGATCTCGCGTGCGAAGGGCAGGCCGCAGAGATGCAGCAAGCCGGCATCCTCGACAAACAGGCCTTCGAGCGTCGCACCAAGCGCGGCGGCAAGCCCGGCTCCCACGTCGAGGACCCGCGGGTTCGAACTCACCGTATCGAATGCGATCAACACCCGGCTCACAGTTGTCAGCGCATCAGCCACGCCGTTTCCTCACCAGGTTCTTCCATTTCGGCATGCCTGGCGCGGCGGCAAACGCCTGACGCGTGGCCGAGAATGCACGCAGACGCGCCGCCACCAGCGCATTGATCGAGCCTTCGGGAAACTCGCCGGCGACTGTCTCGCCCGCCGGTACGCCCGTAAGCAATTCGACCGCCTCGTCGATGTTCGCCGCCGCGTACACGCGGAAGCTCCCTGCAGCCGTGGCCTCGACCACATCCTCCCTCAGCATGAGGTTCTTCACATTGCTTCGGGGGATGACCACTGCATGCTCCCCGCTGAGCCCGCGCGCCTTGCATAGGTCGAAGAATCCTTCGATCTTCTCGTTCACTGCTCCGACCGCCTGCAGCTCGCCGTGCTGGTTGACCGAGCCGGTGATGGCGAGCGTCTGCCGGATCGGAACTCCGGCAAGCGAAGAGAGCAGCGCGCACAGCTCCGCCGCGGAGGCGCTATCGCCCTCCACCTCGCCGTAGGTTTGCTCGAACACCAGGCTCGCCCGCAGCGAGTGCGGCCGATTGGAGGAAAAGCGCCAGGCGAGAAACGAAGCGAGAATCAGCACGCCCTTCGAGTGGATCGGCCCGCCCAGCTTGACCTCGCGCTGCACGTCGATCACCTCGCCGTCGCCCACGCGCGTGCTGGCGGTGATCCGCGTGGGCTTCGCGAAGGCGTGTCCGCCGTGCGTGAACACCGACAGGCCGTTAGTCTGCCCGACCGCTGCGCCGTCGGTGGCGATCAGCACCGTCTCGCGCAGGATCGCGTCCTGCAGCTGCTCGTTGATCCGGCTTGCGCGCCGGATCTGCGCCTCGATCGCCGCCGCCACGTCCTCGGCCTGCACCATCGCCCGGCCTGCGCGGCGCGCGCCGAAGTCGGCCTCACCCAGCAGATCAGCAAGCCTCTGCATGTGCGTGGACAGGCGCTCGCTGTCCTCGACGGCGCGTGCGCATTGCTCGATCACGCGGGCCACCGCTGTGCGATCGAAAGGCAGCAGCGCGTTGCGGCGGGCAACGGTGGCGATGAGCCGGGCGAGATGGGTCTGGTTGTCCAAGCTTCGCGGAACCTCGTCGTCGAAGTCCACCGCCACCTTGAACAGCTCGCCGAAGTCCGGGTCGAGCGCATAGAGCAGGTGGTACCAGATCCGCTCGCCAAAGAGGATGACCTTGACGTCGAGCGGGATCGCCTCGGGTTCGAGCGAGATCGTCGAAACCAGGCTGTACATCTGTCCGAGCGATTCGATCCGGATCGTGCGCGTGGTGAGCGCTCGTTTGAGGCCTTCCCACGCGAAGGGCTGCGTGAGCAGCTTGCGTGCATCGAGCAGCAGGTAGCCGCCGTTCGCCCGATGCAACGCCCCGGCCTTGATCAGGGTGAAGTCCGTCACCAGCGCACCGAGCTGGGGAATGTGCTCGATGCGCCCGAGCAGGTTCTGGTGCGTCGGACTGTCCTCGAAGACCACCGGCGCTCCGGCGCGATCCCCGTGGTCCAGCAGCAGGTTGACTTGATAGCGCCGGAGGCCAGTCGGTTGCGTCTCGACGACCAGGCCGGGGATCGACACCGGAGGCTCGGCGCCACGGCGGAAGTCATCCACGTTCTCGACCAGGTCGTGCTCGACGGCGAGAATATGCTTGCAGACTTCGGGCAGATCGGCGTAGCCCTGCCGAAGCTCCTCGATGATCGTCTCGATCGCGTACTTCGCCACTTCGCGGTTGAGCTGGCGCATGCGCTCGCGTTGCTCTTTGCGGGAGCGGTGCGCCGCGCGCAGCAACAGCTCGAGGCGCTCCTGGAGCGTGTGTACGGTCTGCTCAATGCGCTGCTGCTCCTCCGCCGCGAGTTGCCCGAACTCCGCCGGCGTGATGACCTCGCCGTCTTCCTTGAGCGGCGCAAAGGAAAAACCGGTGGGCAGTCGGAGTAGTGCGATGTGCTGGCTCGCCGCCTGCTCGCCCAACTCGCGGAAACCCTTCTCATGCCGCTCGGTGAATTCCGCTTCGATCTGCTCGGTGCGCGCCCGGTACTCGTCGCTCTCGAACGCTGCAGGGATCGCCGCCAACAATTCCTCGACGAGCGCTCGCATGTCGTCGCGCAACTTGGCGCCACGACCCGCAGGCAGCTTGAGCGCTCGGGGCTGGTGCGCCGCATCGAAGTTGTAGACGTAGCACCAGTCGGCGGGAGAGGGCTCGTCCGCCGCCTTGCGTCCGACGAGCTGGCGCAGCATGGTCTGCTTGCCGGCCCCCGCCGGACCGAGCACATAGAGGTTGTAGCCCTCGCGGCGGATGCCGATGCCGAAGTCCACCGCCGTTTTCGCGCGTACCTGTCCGAGAATCTCGTCCAGATCCTCAAGCTCGTCGGTGGTCGCGAAGGCAAGCGTGGTCGGATCGCACCGCCTTCGCAGCTGGGCGGCTTGCAGGAGGGTAGCTTGGCTCATGGGGTATGCGCTCCGGCGAACCGGCGATCATTATCTGCCCAGGCTCTGCGCTCTGATGCTCGCCTTGTGGACGAATGACAGCATCGCGCGGCAGCGCCCGGAGACTTTGACCTCGCTCAATGGGCACCGCAGGATCGAGAGTTAGCTTTCAGCTTGTAACGTGGACAACCGGATCGATCAGCGCCGAAGTGAAGAAAGAGAAGGGAGGCGAGACCATCGTGCGCAGCGAGCGCTATTACGGCAAGCATTGCCGCGGCTTCTCGCTCCAGCACGACGTCGACCAGTCCATGGCCGAAGCCAAGTACGACAACGGCGTCCTGCAACTGATGCTGCCCAAGAAGGGTGGCTCTGCCGCCAAGCGGCTGGCGGTGAAGTAGCCGTCAGGCGCGGGCGGACATGTTGCGCCCCTGCTGTGCCAGTCAGGGTCGCGCGCGGATCCGGCATTCATCGGCACAGCTTTCCGCCTCTAGGCCGCCGGACGCGAGGCGCCGCCTCGGCCCGCGCCTTCGCTCGACCCGGCAACGAACTCGGCCAGGTGATCGTGAATGCGCCTGACGCCCGGGACGTTTTCCACCAGCACGTGAAGCGCGCGCCGCTCGCGCTCGTCGAAGATCGTTCCGTCGAGCTCGACCACCCCTTTTCGGACGCGCACCCGGAGCGACTGGACCGGACACCACGGCTGCCTCTTCATCTCGGTCACGATCGTCCGGCGGATGGATTCGTCGCTCGCCGGCGAAGCCTTTTTCGGCTTGAGCAAGTGCTGGCCGAAGGCGGACATCAAGTCGGCGCGGCTCACGATGCCCACGACCCGACCGTCCTCGAGGACCGGAATGCGCTTGATCGCGTGCTCTTCCATCCGCTGCACCACTTCGCTCAGCGGCGTCTCCTTGCCCACGCTGATCACATCGCGCGACATCACATCGCGGACGGTATAGCCGTGGCTGCGCAGGTACTCGCTCGCCTCGGAAGCCGGCCCCAGGAGAAGCTCCAGCCATCGCCGGCGAGGCGCCTGGGTGTGCATCTCGGCCCGCCGCAGGAAGTCGCCTTCCGTCAGCATCCCGACGAGCTTGCCTTGCGCGTCGATGACCGGCATGCCGCTCACCTGATGGCTGATCATGCGCGCGATCGCTTCGCGGACCGGCGCCTCGGGCGCGATGCTGACCACACAATGGGTCATCACGTCTTTCGCTCTCATTTTCGTCTCCACCAGTGTCGAAACCCGTTGCTGCCGAGGAGATGTTCGCGATGGCAGCTCGCCCCCGCCACGCCTAGGCTAAATTGTGCCCAGGGCGGCGACAGCCTCCCTTGCGCCAGGTCAATAAGCGCAGGGAAGTCGATGCCTTACAGTGCCTCTCGAGGGAAACCTGCGGCGCTCGTATAATGAGGCGGCGCTTCCTGTTCGGATCGAGCGGCGCACTGCTGATCGGCATGACCGGCCAAAGGCGTAACGGCCACCAGGTGTCGGCAACGGACACCGCAGGCGCTCGTGGCGACTCGACCGCTTCGAGGCGAATCACGCTGTTCCTCTGCGGCGACGTCATGACCGGGCGTGGGATCGATCAGATCCTGCCGCATCCGGGCAAATCCGATTTGTACGAGCCTTACGTCAGATCAGCGCTGGAGTACGTTGCGCTTGCCGAACGCAGCAGCGGACCGCTGGCGAGGCCCGTGGGCTTCGAATACGTTTGGGGCGACGCGTTGGCCGAGCTTGAGCGCCTGCGTCCCGATGTGCGAATCGTGAACCTGGAAACCGCCGTGACGTCGAGTGACGACGCCTGGCCCGGCAAGGGCGTGCACTACCGGATGCATCCTGCCAACGTTGCCTGTCTCGGCGCCGCCCGGCTCGACTGCTGCGTGCTCGCCAACAACCATGTTCTCGACTGGGGCCGCACGGGTCTCGAGGAAACGCTGGCGACTCTTCACGCGGTCGGCCTGCGCACCGCGGGAGCCGGACGCAACAATCTCGAAGCGGCAGCGCCCGCCGTGATCGAGGTATCCGGCAACGGTCGCGTGCTAGTGTTCGGCTACGGCATGACGAGCAGCGGCGTCCCCGCGGCGTGGGCTGCGACCAGCCGGCGTTCGGGCGTGAACCCGCTCGAGGAACTCTCGCCGCGAAGCGCGGAGGCTATTGCGCAACACGTCCGGGCTCACAAGCGCGGGGGCGACATCACTGTGCTCTCGATTCACTGGGGCGGCAATTGGGGCTATGCGATCTCTTCGGCCGAGCGCGATTTCGCGCGATGGCTCATCGACATGGCGGCCGTCGATGTCGTGCACGGACACTCGTCGCATCACGCCAAGGGCATCGAGGTCTATCGCGACAAACCCATCCTCTATGGCTGCGGCGACCTGCTGAACGATTACGAGGGCATCAGCGGCCACGAGGAGTACCGCTCCGAGCTCGGGCTGATGTACTTTGCGGCCTTGGATTCTGCGAGCGGAAAGATGTCACAGCTCACACTCGTCCCGACGCGGATGCACCGCCTCAGCGTGAACCGCGCGACCGAGGACGAGGCGGCGTGGCTCATGGCCGCCTTGAATCGCGAGGGAAGAAGGCTTGGTACCCGAGTGGAGATGCAGTCGGATCATACGCTCGCAGTCCGGTGGTCTTGATGCGCGTGCGTGGTCGCGCTCCTCAAGAGCGGGTTGGTCGCGACAAGGCGAGGGCAGCGTAACGCCGGCCATCCATGCGCAGCCTGTTCGAAGCACATCTGGTCAACGAGGCGTTCGGCGATCCCGGCCTGTTCGTCGATTTTCGCGACGAACGGCGCGCGCTGCTGTTCGATCTGGGAGACATCACGCGATTGCCGCCGCGCAAGCTGATGCGCTTGTCTGAGGTCTTCGTCACACACACGCACATGGATCATTTTTCGGGCTTCGATCAGCTGCTGCGGGTCGTGCTCGGACGCAAGGCCGGCGTGACCCTCTTGGGCGGGCCGGGATTTGTGGCGCAGGTCGAGCACAAGCTCCGGGCCTATACATGGAACGTCGTGCACCGCTACGAGGAATTCGCGCTCGACGTGCGCGAGATCGGAACCGCCGGCCGGGGCCTGAGCGCACGATTTTCCAGCCGGAACGGGTTCGCACGGGAATCGGAGACTTCGTTCGCTCTGAAAGACGACGTTCTGCACGAAGAGGCGAGCTTTCGCATTCGCGGGCGCTTCGTCGATCACGACATACCCTGCCTCGCCTATGCTCTGGAGGAGAGGGCGCATGTCAACGTCGCGAAGGACCGCCTCGCCGCGATGGGATTATCGACCGGCCCCTGGCTGCGCGAGCTGAAACGCGCGGTCCTGACCAATGCGCCTGGCACGACGCCCATTGCAATGCAATGGCGCGATCGCAACGGAGAGCATGCGATGACGCGGCCGGTCGGCGAGCTGCGGCAGCTGGTGCTCGACGTCGTGCCGGGCCAGCGAATCGGCTACGTCACCGATCTGCGCTATACGACGTCGAACGTGGACACCCTTGCGCAGTTGCTGGCCGGGGCGGATCTCCTCTTCATCGAAAGCGTGTTCCTGGACGAGGACGCGGACCAAGCGGCGCACAAGAACCACCTGACAGCGCGGCAAGCGGGCGAGATCGCGCGCGCCGTGGGCGCAAGAGCGATCAGGCCGTTCCACTTTTCGCCCCGGTATCAGGAGCGCCAGTCGGAACTCCTTGCTGAGGTGCACACTGCCTGGTCCGGCAGAGCTAGCCGGTGAGATCGGGTTCGCCGCAGTCGCGCAGCATCACCCTCGCTGACGCGATCACGCAGATGTACCGCCGCTGACCAAAGGCCAAGGTCTATGTGCCGGAAGCGCCCAGCCTTGCCCGACCGTCCGATCATTGCCGGACCGCGGGAAGCCAATCTTGACGCAGGGCAAGGAGCCGGTCCCATGTTGAGGACATACTTTTCCATGGGTTGCTAGCAGTCTCGTGTTCTAATCGGTATCGACTTATCGCATCGCCCCCTTTCCAATGCCGACCCCTAGGACTCGAGCGCGTGCCGGGCTACGAATTACGACCCTCGGAGTCGGGTTCGTGCTTCTTGCTCTGGTGATCGGGCGATCGGCGCTCGCGGCGGGGCCCTCGCCGCGCGCCATGGACCAGCTGGCCTCTGACAAGGGCTGCTACCTTTGTCACCGCGTGAAGCCGGTCAAGCCGAAAGGCGAGGCGCTGCTTCCATACGCGCCATCGTGGGCAGATATCGCCAAGAAGTACAAAGGTCAGCGAGATGCAGAGAATCGTCTGACCCAAATCGTGCTTGGAGGATCCGATCCTACGGATCGGCATTGGCAGGGCAAGGTAAGCGATATCATGCTGCCTACCGTGAAAGAGATCGATGAGGACGAGGCGAGGCAGCTCGTGCATTGGATCCTTTCCTTCGCCCGATGATGTGTTGAGGCTCAAGCGGCTTGTCGCGTTCGGAAGTCCAGCCATGATTAGCGCCGGCGCTCCGCCAAGGGTCCCTGACGCTTGGTCGTATCTTTTTCGGTGTGACTCGAACCTAGTCCAGGACAGCGCATTGATGCAACGCTCGCTCGCCGGCGTGGCGGTCGCAATCACCGGTGCCGCAGTTCTACTCGCTTTTATCGTAGCGACGGGCGTCGGCATATTCTTCGGGTTCTACCCGGCGACCAGGGCCGCACGACTAAAGCCGATCGATGCGCTCCGCTACCAGTAGCCCGCCCGCGCTTGGGGGCTTGGCACAGCAATGAACGACGCTGCGCTGGCGCGCGATGACCGCGTGGCCGACGTCCTGACGACGTTAGGCCTCACCCGGCGCTTCGGTCACCTCACGGCGGTCGACTCACTGACGCTCTCGGTCGGAGCCGGGGAGATCTTCGGGCTGCTCGGTCGCAACGGGGCAGGAAAGAGCACGCTCATTAAGATGCTCACTACGTTGCTGCCGCCGACCGCGGGCTCGGCGCGGGTCGGCGGCTACGATATCGTGCACGATGCGTCGCGGGTGCGTGCGATCATCGGCTACGTTCCGCAGTCTCTCTCGGCCGACGGCGAGCTCACCGGACGCGAGAACCTGGCGGTATTCGCCCGTCTCTACGATCTGCCGCGCCTGATGCGCGCGCAGCGCGTCGACGAGGGCCTGGCATTCATGGGTCTCACGGAAGCCGCCGATACAATGGTGCGCGCCTATTCCGGCGGCATGATCCGCCGCCTCGAGATCGCGCAGTCGATGCTGCACCGACCGCCGGTTCTGTTCCTGGACGAGCCGACTGTCGGTCTCGATCCAGTTGCCCGCGAGGCCGTCTGGGCGCACATCCGAGAACTGCGCAAACGATACGGGACGACGATCGTGTTGACCTCGCATTACATGGACGAAGTCGAGCAGCTCTGCGACCGAGTCGCGATCCTGCGCCAGGGACGCAGCGTTGCGCTCGGGGCGCTGGCGGAGCTCAAGGCCGGCACCGGCGACCCCGCCGCCAGCCTCGACGCAGTATTTGCGTACTTCACCGGAGACGCCGTGGAAAGCGGCGCAGCCTATCGTGAAACCTCGCTTACCCGACAAGACTTTCAGCGGCACGGTTGAGCGCGAAGCGCGACCTGGGTCAGAGACGCCGATGGGCGCCATCGCGCGTTACTGCAACGATGCGTTCGCGATCGCCGATATGGAAGTACGCAAGCTTCGCCATGACCCGGGTGAGCTAGCAACACGCGCCATCCAGCCGGTCCTCTGGCTCCTCGTCTTCGGGCAGGTGTTCGCGCACACCCGCGCGATACCGACGGGCGAGGTCGCGTACATCGATTTCCTGGCCCCCGGCATCCTCGCGCAGAGCGTGCTGTTCGTAGCGATCTTCTACGGCATCTCGGTCATCTGGGAGCGCGATCTCGGAATCGTGCACAAATTTCTGGTGAGTCCGGCGCCGCGAACGGCGCTCGTCCTCGGGAAGGCTCTGTCGGCTGGTGTGCGGGCGCTGTCGCAGGCGGTGATCGTCTATGCGGTCGCGCTGGTGATGGGCGTCGGGATGGACTGGAGCGCCGCGGCGCTCGCTGGCGTGGTCGCGCTGGTCGTGTTGGGCGCCGCGCTGTTCTCCACTTTCTCGCTCATCATCGCCTGCGTCGTCAAGACCCGCGAGCGGTTCATGGGCATCGGGCAAGTGCTCACCATGCCGTTGTTCTTCGCGAGCAACGCGATCTACCCGATAGCGATCATGCCCGATTGGCTGAAATGGATCGCGCACGTCAACCCGCTCACCTATGAGGTCGACGGGCTGCGCGCGCTGATGCTCGAGCGCGGAGCGAGCGGGCTCGGCCTGCCGCTCGACTTCGCGGTGCTCACGGGCACGCTCGCGCTGCTGGTCTTGTGCTGCGGGCGCATGTACCCGCGCATCGTGGTGTGATCGCGAACGCCGATGACGGGAGACTCGTCGCTCCTGCGGAGAATGAGATTCGCCTGTTTCAGCAGGCGACCGACACCGGCGCTCGCCTAATGCCCTCGCGCCGCAGAGGGCGACTCCCGGGGGCGGCAGCCACGCGAAAACACCAACGACCGCCGATCCGAACGTTGGACGCGCCAAGGTCGGAATGGTGGACTTTCCCGATCCTCCCGGAGGGCGCTCGATAGCCATCGCTCAGGCCGGTATCCCTTCGCGCGAGCTCACAGCCCCCAGCGGCGAACGAACCAGACCTTCACGAGATGGGTAAGCAACGCATAGCTGAGCAGCATGAGGACGACCAACGGCCAGTACAGCGCTGGCAACGGCGTGAAACCCAGCGCCGATCCAACCCAGGTGTACGGCAGGGCGATGCCGACGGCACAAATGACGATCGTCGTCGCGATCAGAGCGGGGCTGGCGCGACTCTCGATGAATGGAACCTTCGCCGTCCTGATGATGTGGATGATCAACGTTTGCGTCAGCAACGACTCGACGAACCATCCTGTCTGGAAAAGCGACGGATTGGTCCAGGCCTCGAAAACGAAGAGCATCATGCCGAAGGTCGCATAGTCGAATATCGAGCTGATCGGCCCGATGAACACCATGAACTTGAAGATGTTGCTGATGTCCCATCGCCGCGGCGATGCCAGAAAATCCGCATCGACGTTGTCGGTCGGAATCGTTGTCTGCGAGAAGTCGTAGAGCAGGTTGTTGGTGAGCACCTGGATGGGTGCCATCGGCAGGAACGGCAGGAAGATGCTGGCGCCCAGGACGCTGAACATGTTGCCGAAGTTGGAACTCGCACCCATCTTGATGTATTTTGTGATGTTCGCGAAGACTCTTCGTCCCTCGACCACTCCCTCCCGCAGTACCAGCAGACTCTTCTCCAGCAGGATGATGTCGGCTGATTCTTTGGCGATGTCCACGCCCGTATCGACCGAGATCCCGACGTCCGCAACCTTCAACGCCGGGCTGTCGTTGATCCCATCGCCAAGGAAACCCACTACGTGACCCTTGGCGTGCAAAGCCCGCACGATCCGTTCCTTCTGCGCCGGCGTGAGCTTGGCGAAAACCGTGGCGCGGTCGGCGAGATCCGCGAGCTCAGCATCGTTCAACTGAGCAATCCTTCCGCCCAAAAGAATCTCGCCCGGGTCGAGCTTGACTTCCTGGCAGACCTTGCGCGTGATGACCTCGTTGTCTCCGGTAAGTATTTTCACCTGGACGCCCTTGGCGGCGAGTGCCGCGATAGCGCGCCGCGTCGTCTCCTTGGGGGGGTCGAGGAAGGCGATGTAGCCGAGGAGCGTCAGATCCGCCTCGTCCGCGACTGAGTAGGTCGTCTTCGGACGATCGATCTCCTTGTACGCTACGGCGACGACTCGGAATCCGTCGGAGTTGAGGTCGATCGTCTCCTTCTTCGCAGCCTCGAAGTGACTTGGGTCGAGCGCACCGATCTCACCGTCAATGGCGCACTTGGCGCACACCGCAAAGATCTCCTCGATCGCCCCCTTGCAGATGAGGACGTGTTTGCCATCCTGCCGGGCCACGACAACCGACAGCCGGCGGCGCGTGAAGTCGAAGGGAATCTCGTCCACCTTGGAGTACCCGCTGTCCGCTCCAAAGAGCTTATGCAGCTCCACATGCTCGAGCACCGCGTTGTCGAGGAGGTTGCGCAGGCCTGATTGGAAGTGGCTGTTTAAGAAGGCGTAGTGCAGTACTTGCTCCGATTCCTCGCCGCGAATGTCGAGATGCCGCTTCAGGATGATACGGTCCTGCGTCAACGTCCCCGTCTTGTCGGTGCATAGGACATCCATGGCTCCGAAGTTCTGGATGGCATTGAGGCGTTTGACGATCACCTTTTCGCGCGCCATGGCGACCGCGCCTTTGGCAAGGTTCACCGTGACGATCATAGGCAACATTTCCGGCGTGAGGCCTACGGCTACCGCAACGGCGAAGAAAAGCGCGTCGAGCCAGTCGTGTTTGGTCAAGCCGTTAATCAGAAACACGGCTGGAACCATCACCACCATGAAGCGGATCATCAGCCAGGTGAACCTGTTGATGCCTTGATCGAAAGCGGTCGGAACGTGCCGGCCGGCGATTTCCTCTGCGAGTTGCCCGAAGAACGTGTTCGGACCCGTACGGACGATGAGGCCGGTGCCGTAGCCCGAGACAACGTTTGCGCCCATGAAGCAGAGATTGGGCAAGTCGAAAGGGTCGTCACAGCGCTCTTTGCTTGCCTGCGCATGCTTCTCGGCCGGCATGGCTTCACCCGTCAAGGCCGACTGGTTGATGAACAGGTCCTTCGCTTCGATCAGTCGCAGGTCGGCGGGAATCATGTCGCCTGCCGAGAGGCGTACGACGTCGCCCGGAACGATGCGCGCGATCGGTATTTCGGTAGACTCCCCCCTCGAAGACCGGGAAGCGCGGCGCACGCTCGCCATTGTGTGCACCATCGCGCGCAACCGAGCAGCAGCCCTGTTCGACCGATGCTCCTGGAAAAATGCAGTCGTGATTGCCAGGACCACCATCAAGCTGATGACGATCGCCGCGCGGGCGTCTCCCAGGAAGTAGGAGACCGTGGCCAAGATCAACAGCAGCGCATTGAGCGGGTTGCGCGCACGGCCCCACAACTCTTGAAGGATCGTCGCCTTGTGCTCGCGCGTGACGAGATTGGGACCATATTTTCGCAACCGGGCCTGGATCTCGCCCCGAGACAGGCCGGCCGGGCGCGATTCAAGGCGTGCGAACACGGCATCTGTCTCGAGAACAGTGATCTCCGCGAGCAGGCTGTCGGACGCTGCGCCACTCGTTTGCCGGGAGATGGCGGGCTGGCGGTCTTTGACAAATAGATTCATTCGCAACTGGGTATTGCGCCCTCAGAGCGGGCGAGGGCTTGTTAATGCTCACCGCTCCTCGCCGACGAGACCGGTATTAGAGCAGAGCCGCCACGTTTCCGCTGCCCGGGAGCATTCGCCTCTTTACGGCGAGCTATGCTTGGATTGTTCGCTCGATCTCATGTGACAGATTGGTGACCGATATCGTAGATCGATGAGCGGGATCTGTTTCGGCGGCGAGGCGTGTAGCAGATGCGCAGACCGGGCTACATAGGATCTGCCTTGGTCATCGCGTTCCCGGGGAGCTAGACTAAGAGGACATGCACACGATCCTCGGCGCCGGCGGAGTGATCGGAACGGAGCTCGTCAGAGAACTCGCCTCGATGCGGGAATCGATTCGCCTGGTCGCTCGAAATCCGAAAGCGAGCGCGGGCGTTGCACAGGTTGTTGCCGCGGACGTCTCCGACCTCGACCAAACGATCTCCGCCGTCACCGGATCGTCAGTCGTCTACTTGTTGGTTGGGTTGAAGTACCACGTCAGCGTATGGCGTGAACTGTGGCCGCGAATCATGCGTAACGCCATCGAGGCGTGCAAGCGCGCCAACGCCAAGCTGATCTTTTTCGACAACGTCTACATGTACGGCAAGGTGACCGGTCCGATGACGGAGGAGACGCCCTTCAACCCTTCGAGTCGAAAGGGCGAGATTCGGGCCCGGATAGCCTCCATGCTGCTCGACGAGATCAAAGTCGGCGGTGTCCGCGGGCTTATCGCCCGCTGAGCGGACTTCTATGGTCCAGCCGCGAGAACGAGCGTCGCGAATATCCTGGTGTTCGACAAGCTTGCCAGGCGGGAGAAGGCATCGTGGCTCGTGAACGATTCAGTGCCGCATTCGTTCACCTTCACGCCGGATGCGGGCAAGAGCCTCGCCACGCTTGCGGCCAGCGAAACGAGCTGGAACCAGACCTGGCACGTGCCGACGGCGGCGCAGCCGCCCACCGGAGAAGAGTTCATTCGCCTTGCTGCGACGCGGTTCGGCGTCGAGCCACGTTATCGAGTGCTCACGCCTTTAATGCTTAAGGTAGGCGGCGTGTTCAACTCTGACGTCCGTGAGCTGTGCAAGATGCTCTATCAATACGCTTCGTCATATGTCTTTGACTCGACCAAATTCACTAAGGCTTTCGGTTTCGAGCCGACCGATTACGCGACTGGCATCGAACGAACGACGTCAAGCTACCAGACATTGATGTGATCGGTATTGCATGAGCTCACGGGCAGATGCAGGCTGGGACGCGCAAGGAGTCTGAGGGGATTGATGCGTGAGAATTGCGTAGAATCGCGACGACGAGTTATTGGAGAGGACAAAGTAGCTCGTTGCCACCTCTTAGGGACTTTTTAGGGACTCGCTGTGAAAAGCAGTGAAAAACAGTAGAAAAACTGGGGAACGGGCAGTTCAAATTTATTAATAAAAACAAATTGTTAAGCTAGATAATCTGGCTACGAACCAGGGGGTCGTGGGTTCAAATCCTGCCGGGCGCGCCACTTTTCAAAGGTTACGAGCCGCAAATTTCGCTCGTTTCTCATCGGGCGGGACGGGAAGGCGTACCCGAGTGCAGTGCCCGGGACGCTTGGAGGCCGTAGAACACCGGTTTCCCAGATGGCACAACGCCCGCAGGCAGCGGAACCTCGCGCTCTCCGGTCACCGCCGCTCCCGACACAGCTAGCGATCCGCCGACCAGCCGTTGGTACAGCGGCAAGTCGCATGCGGCAGCGTCCTTGAAGAACGGGGACGCGTCGATTGGCCTGGTCCTTCTTGCGGTCCGAACGGGTGTCCCTCCAGGCCTTCCCGCCCACGCCTGCTCGTGCTGGTCGAGGCTGGGGCTGGGGGGCTCGAACGACCGTGAGCCCGCGGGGCGCTCCCCCGCCTCACCCCTGACTGGCCCCCCCTTGAAATTCTTTTCGCGGGACTTACTTTTGCCGGCACCAACCTAGCCAATAGGAGGTTCGCTATGTTCGGAAGTCTATTTGGCAGTTTCGATACCAGCCTCTTCGACGAGTTCAGGCGCCTCGAGGGCGAGATGGACCAGCTCTTCGGCCGGGGGGCATTGCCGGCCGGCATCCGCGCGATGCGACGCGGCACGTTCCCGCCGATCAATGTGGGCGCCACCCCCGAGCGGGTGGACGTGTATCTGTTTGCCGCGGGGCTGGACCCGAAGAGCCTGGATATCTCCATCCAGCAAAACCTGCTCGCCGTGTCCGGAGAGCGCAAGGTGCCCGTCGACGAGGCAGCCGACTACTACCGGCAGGAGCGGTACGACGGGGAGTTCAGGCGCGTGATCAGCCTACCCGAT
>Ga0335084_10000066_pt1 | contig 64828 bp, 65 predicted proteins | sample Lox_Sample_44_FD_206721 | JGI IMG/M metagenome (GOLD analysis project Ga0335084, IMG submission 206721) | Soil microbial communities from Loxahatchee National Wildlife Refuge, Florida, United States - Lox_Sample_4.4 | ecosystem: Environmental > Terrestrial > Soil > Wetlands | place: USA...
ATCGAGACGGAAAAGAGAAGCCGGCTTCAGGCGTTTTTAAAAAAGAAGGGGATCGAGACGCTCATTCATTATCCCATTCCGATTCCTCTTCAGAAGGCTTATCATGAGGCGAGATACGACCGGAGGGACTTTCCCGTGACCCACGAGTGGTCTCGAAAGATTCTCTCTCTTCCTCTTTATCCGGAGATAAAGAGACATGAAATGGAGGAGGTGGCAGACGGGATTCGTTCCTTTTTGAAGAACGAATGAAACGAATGGCAACGAATGAGACGAATATTGTGAATACGGATAACACAAATGGGAACGAATAGTACGAATATCGTATACGGTGACTTGTCGTACCAAATTATGGGAGCTATATTCGAAGTTCACAAGGAACTTGGGCCAGGTTTTCTCGAAGCCATCTATGAAAAGGCATTGATAGAAGAGTTTGTAAAGAAGGCCATCAAGGTCGAAACGCAGAGGGTTATCGATGTAATCTACAAGGGTAAGAAAATCGGTGTCCATCGGCTGGATATGGTGGTTGAAGGAAAGGTGGTTGTTGAACTGAAGACAGTGGACAGGTTTTCAACTTATCATACCGCGCAGATGCTGTCTTACTTGAAAGCAAGCGGCCACAAGCTCGGCATCCTGGTTAATTTTTCGAAAGCCAAAGTTGAATACCGACGCATCGTTATGGGCTGAATGGTTCTTATTTCGTGACATTCGTTGTTATTCGGGTAATTCGTTGTCGTATGAAGAAGATCAGGTTTGCCATAGGCCTCCGTGACTTCTCCAAGAAAAAGGGAGGAGCCGAAAGATATTTAGTAGACCTCTGTACCCGAATGGCCTCCGAGGGGCATGAGGTTCATGTCTATACGGAGCATCATGATGGAGAAGATCCCAGGATCTTCTTCCATCCGGTTAAGACAATCCGGTTCCCCAGAAGCGTTCGACTTCTCTCTTTTGCAATCCGGGCGACGAGAGAGATTGAAAAGGGGGATTACGACATCATCTTCGGAGTGGGAAACACACTGAAAGCGGATGTTCTCCAGCCTCACGGGGGCGTGCACTGGGCGTGGTTCTGGCGGAGCCTCAGGGTTTATGAGAATCCCATCCTATGGATGGTGAAATTGTTGGGGAGGATCTTCAGCCTCAAGCAGTGGGTGAGCGGTTGGGTGGAAGACGCCCCTTATCGAGCGGAGCGTCTTCGAGCGATCATTGCGATCTCCGACATGGTGAAGCAGGACATGATGCGCTGGCATCGGGTCCCGGAGGAACGAGTCCATGTCGTCTATAATGGAGTCGACCTTGAGCGGTTCCACCCTCGGAACCGCCGATATCGGCAGGAGATCAGGAAAAGACATGAGATTGGAGACGAATTCGTTCTCCTCTTCGTGTCAAACAACTTTCGGATGAAAGGGCTCGTGTCGTTGATCAAGGCATTGGCTGAGACGAAGAAGGCGAATTTTCCTCCTTTCAGACTCCTTGTTCTTGGGAGGGATCGTCAAGAATCTTATTCGGGCTTAGCCAGGGCGATGGGAATTTTTGAAGAAGTGATCTTTGCAGGGTCCAGCCAGGAACCCGAAAAATATTATGGCGCATCGGACATTCTCGTCCACCCGACGTTTTACGATGCTTGCTCCTTAACGGTGTTGGAGGCCCTGGCCAGTGGCCTTCCGGTCATCACCACAGCCTCAAACGGGGCAAGTGGGGTTCTAAGCCACGGGGAAGAGGGTTGGGTGATTGATGACCTGAAGGATGAAGACGAGCTCCGAAGAGGGATCGCCTATTTTCTCGACGAAAAAAGGAGACGGGAGGCGTCCTATCGGGCGAGAAGGAAGGCGGAGCTCTATTCCGAAAAGGCGAATTTTGATCGAGTGATGACGATATTCAACGAAGCGCTTGTACGGTGACGATGGAAAAGATTCTAGCTCGAGAAGAGACTCACGACTGGATCATCGATGCCCTTTCAAAAGAAAAGAGAGGTCTACTTCTCGATGCTCCGGCGGGAGCCGGGGCATTGGCTGCACGGCTCAAAAAAATCGGTTTTTCGGTTTCCTGCTGTGACATTGACCCTTCTCTCTTCTCGGTCCGGGATATTGAAATCAAGAGGGGGGATTTAAGCCAATCGCTCCCCTATCCATCCGGATCTTTTGATTTCGTCACCTGCATTGAAGGGTTGGAACACTTGGAAAATCCGTTTAACGCCATTCGTGAATTCCATCGGATCTTGAAGACCGGGGGGAAACTTTTCGTCTCCTTGCCCAACTATCTGAATATCGAACGAAGGTTAAGATTTCTGATCACGGGCCTTTTTTCTAAGATCCCTTCTCCGGAGAGATTGGGGAAAGATCGCTTTGATAACCTCTGGATGCTTCATCTGACGCCACTGACCTATCCCTTGTTAGAATTGGCGTTAGAACATTGGGGTTTCAACGTCGTCGCCCTGGAGAAAGATAAGGAGAAAAAGAGAATGAAATGGCTCCTTCCTGTTGTCTGGGCCATTCGACTGTATTGTTTTTTCTGGCCGAAGGAAACGAGGGAGAGGTATCACCTGAAGGACACCCTCTCCCCGGTCTTAATCATGGGAGGCAATACGTTGATTTTAGTGGCGCAGAAAAGGGAAGACGGAAAGGCGGTTCTGGAAAAATGAGTGCGGGGCACTGGGGGGAGCAATTCCAGTGGCGTGAAAAGGTTTCTCAGCGATTTCCAGAGCTATGGGATCTGAAGATTGTAAGAAAACGTCTGCCCTTTGTTTTGAAATACTTGAAGGACGAAGAGCGGGTCCTTGAAATCGGGGCTTTCGATCGGTCCCTGGAAGGCCGGTTGAAGCAATTCCGTCCCCGAATCTTGTACAAGAGCTTGGACATCGACCCCACCTATGGCCATGACTATACGTCCCTCGAACAAGTGGACGAGAAATTCGACCTCGTCCTCCTCTTCGAATTGATCGAACACTTAGATTGGGAGAGCGGGAGGGAGATGGTGACGAAAATTTTTGATATTTTGAAACCGGGAGGGCGAGTGATTTTAACGACGCCCAATATTTATACACCCAGCCAGTACTGGAAGGATGTCAGCCATCGCACGCCCTACCACTATGAGGAACTGGGAGGGTTGTTCTTAAGCCAACGATTTGAGTCGATTGAGCTCTTCCGGTTATTCAACGATCGTCTCTTGGGATACGTCGTAAAAGTTTACCTTTTCTCGTCCGTCTTTCGCTTCCTCAGGATCGATTTTACAAAATCAATCCTGTTGCTGGCTCGGAGAGCATGAGGGATGAAGGTTGCCTTTCTGATTCACAGCTTGGAGGTCAACAGTTGCCGCTATCGCGTGCTTCAATACCTTCCCTATTTAAAGGAAAAGGGCCTAGACGTCTCCGTCCATTTTTATATGCGAACGTGGGCGGATAAGCTGGCATTTTATAATACGCTGGGCCAATATGATATCCTTTATATTCATCGAAGGCTCTTCCCCCCTCTGGAATTTTGGTACCTTCGGAAGAAGGCAAAAAGAATCATTTACGATTTTGACGATGCACTTATGTATCGAAGTTCCGGCTTGAAAAATCCTTATTCTTTCTCACGGCGGATCAGATTTGCCTATATGATGAAGCACGTTCATTTTGTCGTTGCGGGAAATCAGTTTTTACAATCCGAAGTCCTCCCTTATACTGCAAATGTGGAGATCATTCCGACCTCCGTCGACCTCTCTCATTATTCCTTAAAGGAGGGTTCGCCTTCGGAGGGGCCCCTGATTCTCGGTTGGCTGGGGAGCGGCAGTACGTTAAAGTATATGAGGACTCTGATGCCAGTCCTGGAGAACCTTTATCGGAAGTTTCCTCGCTTTCAGCTGAAAATGGTTTGCGATCAGTTCCTGGATGGTGATCGCCTGCCGGTCATCAAGAAGAGGTGGTCTGCGGAAGAGGAGGAGGAGGACCTGAAGAGCTTCGATGTGGGGGTAATGCCCCTTTCGGATGACCTGTGGTCAAAGGGAAAATGCGGCCTGAAAATCCTCCAGTATTATAGCGTGGGCGTTCCGGTCGTCTGCACGCCGGTTGGCGTCAACCGAGATATTGTGGAGGATGGGGTCAGCGGATTCTGGGCCACGAACGGAGACGAATGGAAACGTCATCTTCTCGAATTGATGAAGGATGAAGCGATGCGAAAAAAGATGGGACTCAAAGGAAGGGAGCGAGTGGAGACAAGCTTTTCTCTTGAAGTGAATGCGCCCCGGCTCCTCGGCGTCCTTGAAAAGGTTGTGTCCTGTTAACGAGGTCGGCTTGAAAAGTCTCTTCTTAAAGTTGGCTTTCCTTTATGCCAGGATCTATGGTTTCCTCTCCTATCACCGGAAGAAGGAGAGGCGGGAAGAGATCGCGGGGAAATTGGCTTTCTTTCTTGGAGGACAGTGGAATCCCGGTCGGAGACAGAAGGCCGTTTTGCATATTTTTGAGCTGCGGGGAGCGAGAAAGATCCAGCGCTATGTCATCCCCTGGATGGATGCGGGGTTTATCAGAGAATTCGTTGAAGTGGATGGCCTTGACCATGTGGACCGGGTATTACGGTCCAGGAGAGGAATTGTTCTGATGACCGCTCATTTTGGGAATCCTCACATGGGGTTTAACGCACTGAGGGCGATGGGCTACGATCTGGCCGTGATCAAGGGAGGACTGCCAAGGGAGTTCAAGCGTCGAAGATTCCGTTACATTGACGGTATTCAAAACACGATCTTTGTCGGCGACCCTTCCCACGCACAGCAGTATAAGGAGAGAATCCTGGAAACCCTGAGATCTGGTAAAATAATCACCCACTATGGGGATGCGAAAGAGGGAAGGCTAAAGGAGAAGGTTCTCTTCTTTGGAAGAGAAATGGCATTTCCTACAGGGATGATTCATCTGGCCCATCAATCCGATGCTGCGGTCATTCCTTTCATCCATCTGTATCGTCGGGGGAGGATTACCTTAATCTTCAAAGAGCCCATTGACCGCGGATGGAAAGACGGGGAGGAAGAGTATCGACGGATCGTCTCGGAGTTCGCCAAGACCTTGGAAACTTATATTCTTCGATACCCGGAGCAGTACTTGGGGATCTACGGCCCGACGGTCTTGTCCGAATATTTCCGGGTACACGGAGAAGCCCAATCGGGGAGAGTATGAGAGAAGCGGTTATCGACTATGTCAAATGGGCTATCGAGCGGTTTCCTTTTGAGGAACCCATCCTCGACACCTGTGCCGGGTGGGAGCCGAATTATTACCGGCCCCTCTTTCCGGGGAAGAAATACATCAAACAAGATATGCAGGACTTTGATCCGTCCTGCATTGACCTGATCCGTGATGTTGCGGACATGAAGCCGATTTCCAGTGAGAGCATCGGATTAGTCTTGAACCTCGAGTCCCTTGAACATCTTCCCTATCCCAAAAAAGCGATCGACGAGATCCATCGTGTGCTTCGCCCGAGTGGACTGCTGATCCTGACCGCGGTCATGCACTTTAAAATCCATCGGACCCCTAAGGATTATTGGCGATTCACTCCGGACGGTATGGGGCTTTTATTGAGTCGATTTAAAATTCTCGATTGTGCCCTGGAGGGAGATCTGAAAAGACCGAAGGGGATATGGGGCATGGCTCAAAAGACCGCTCATTCAGAAGAATGGGGAAAACTTCCTGATCCCAGGGTCGTTGGGAGTGATGACCGGATTCTTAAGAAGTTGAGACGGAGAGTCATCCGGGTCAGGAGAATTTTTCGTCTTTCTCCCAAGCGGTAGCCAGTCAGTCATGAACGCGAAGATTGATGCTTTGAAAAATATCAAGGATTCGAAAGATGTTACCTTGTCCATCATTATTGTAAGTTGGAATACGAGGGAGTATCTTCTTTCTTGTCTAGAGTCGATTTTTGAAGAGGGGGACGCGAAGGTCTGGGAAGTCATTGTTATCGACAATAGGTCTGCCGACGGAAGTGGGTGTGAAGCGGAGAAGAGATTTCCCGAGATCCATCTCATCGAAAATGAGAAAAACTTGGGTTTTGCAAAAGCAACCAATCAGGGTCTTAAAAGAGCGGCGGGAAAGTATGTTTTGCTTCTGAATCCAGACACTCGGATGAAAAGCGGGGCCGTCGAGCGACTCATCTTATTTATGAATGCTTTTCCGAAAGTTGGGGTCGCAGGGGTCCAGCTCCTCAATTCAGATGGTTCAAGGCAGAACTCCATTGCCAATTTTCCATCTCTTGCCACAGAGCTCCTTAACAAGAGTCTCTTAAGATGGTTATTTCCGAAATGCTTTCCGGGGAAAGAGATGGACTACCCTGAACCCATCGAGGTGGATTCTGTCATCGGCGCCTGTATGATGGTCAGACGAGAGGCCATGGAGCAAGTAGGATTGCTGGATGAGGATTATTTTCTATTTCTTGAAGAGACGGATTGGTGCTATCGGATGAAGAGGGCGGGCTGGAAGATCTACCATGTCCCCCAGGCTGGGGTCTATCATTTTCAGGGGAGGAGTGCTGAGAAAGATAAGAAGAGGGCCCGAATTGAGTACTATGCCTCCCGTTATCATTTTTTTAAGAAAAATAAGGGGAATTTCCAATGGTTCATCCTCCTTGTGGGAGGGTTCATCAGGCTTGGAATCGAGCTGATGACGCTTACGGTGGCTTGTCTTTTCACATCTTTTGCCGTAAAGAGATGGAGAGAAAAGTTTTCGATCTATGCGTCCCTCATGGGGTGGCATTTAAGGGGTTGTCCTCAAACGATGGGATTGAGGAACAGAGGGTGAGCCAGAACCTGCCAAGGAAAGGAATCTTCATTGGTTGACCTATCCATTTGCATCGTGAACTGGAACACCGAAGCGGTTTTGAGAGAGTGTCTCCAGTCCGTTTATCAACAGACGCGAGGGGTTACTTACGAAATCTTTGTCGTCGATAATGCCTCGAAGGATAAATCCGTGGAGATGGTCAAAGACCTTTTCCCGAAGGTTCATCTTATCGTGAACGAGCAGAATAGGGGGTTTGCAGCGGCCAACAACCAAGCCCTTGGGTTAGCCAAAGGAAGGTATATCCTTTTCCTTAACCCGGATACGGTGATCCATCAGGGTGCTCTTGAGACGATGGTTCAATTCATGGAGAACCATTCCGAAGCCGGAGCCGTAGGTTGCAAACTGCTGAACGACGACGGTACTGTCCAACACTCCATCCGGAAGTTTCCCAGCTTCCATGTGGTCCTCTTAGAGAACACCCTGTTAGGGCGGTTTCCCATCTTAAAGCGGCGAGTGAAGGATTTTAAGATGGAAGGGTTTTCTTTTGATCAGACAGAAGAGGTGGACTCGGTCTGTGGAGCTGCCTTGCTGGTAAGGAAGGATGTTTTGGACGAGGTGGGTCCGATGGATGAAGCCTATTTCATGTTTATTGAGGAACTGGACTTATGCCGGAGAATCAAGGGAAGGGGGTATAAGGTATATTTTACTCCCGAGGCCCGGATCACCCATTTGGGAGGGGAAAGCAGGAACCAGAATCCGGAAGGGCTGCTGCTGGTTAGCCTGAAAAGTTTGATAAGATATTTGGACAAGTTTGAAGGTCCAAAGAAAACCTCTGCATTCAAATTGATTTTTAAGCCCTTATTCCTGCTAGGATTAATACATGATTTGGTTTTTGAATCCGTTTACTTGCTGAAATATCGGGCGATCAAGAAGAATCGAATAAAATTTAAGAAGGAAATGATGAAAGTGAGTAGGACGTTTCGCTTCTTGAGAAAGGACCTGGCTTATTTCATTTTGAAGCTTTGAAGGCAGGGAGAGGGTGGTGAGGAATTCTTCCAGAAAACGATAAATCAGAAATAGGCAATCAAGGGATGAACATGATGGAAAAAGATCAAGAAGGTCATTTTTTTAGAAGCCCTTATCCAAGAGTCGACTTGGTCGAACTCATTCCCCCGAAAGCGAGAAGAATTTTGGATGTGGGGTGTAACATCGGTGAGACCGGAAGGCTGTTGAGAGAAAAGGGATTTGAGGAGATCTTCGGAATTGAAATTAGCCCGTTGGCAGCCCAACAGGCGAAGCCATATTATAAGGAGATCATTGTCGCAGACGTCGAAAGGGAAATGCTTCCATTCGACGATCAGTTTTTTGACTGCATCCTTTACGGCGACGTGCTGGAACATCTGGTCGACCCCTGGAAGGTATTGAGTACCCATAAGAGAATCTTAGCGGATGACGGGGCAATTATCTGCAGCATTCCCAATATCCGTTTTTATCGGGTGCTGAAATCTTTAATTTTCAAAGGTCGATGGGACTACACGCCCCTGGGCATTCTCGACCGGACACATCTGCGTTTTTTTACGATTAAGACGATCGAAGACATGTTCGTGGAAACAGGCTTTCAGTTTAAGAAGTTGATCATCCATAGAAGTGGCAGCAGACTGGTTAAGCTTATCAATAGGCTCGCATTTGACGGGTTCGTCGATTTCTTAGTGGTTCAATACCGAATCGTAGGGGTTAAGTCGGGCAGGACCCTCTGAAGGATTTTAGAGTCAGATACCAATCATCCGGGTGTGAATGGGCGAAATGAGAATCATTCCCTCAAGCTTCAAATCATAGCCGGGTGTTAAAGGAGGTGCTATGGTCAGCGTGGCTGTCGTGGGGGCTGGAGCATGGGGGAAGAATCACATCCGGGTATTTTCTGAGATGAGCCAAGTTCGACTGAAATATGTTTGCGACCAGGATCGTTCCAAATTGCTCTCATTGCCAAAGACTTACCCCCAAACGAACATGGTTGAAGATTTGAAACCCATTCTGCAAGACCCCGAGGTGAAAGGGGTTGTGGTGGCCTCTTCCGCTGTTTCTCATTACTCCCTGTCCAGAGAAATCATGCTGGCGGACAAGGATGTATTGGTGGAGAAGCCGATGTCCTTGAATACTAAAGAAGCCGAGGAGATGTTAAGGATCGCGGAGATGAGGAAAAGAATCCTCATGGTGGGTCATCTTCTAATCTATCACCCTGTCGTGGACCGTCTGAAGGAAATGGTGACCTCCGGGGAATTGGGGAGGCTCTACTATATTTATACCCAACGGGTAAACCTCGGGGTCATCCGTCAGGATGAAAACGCCCTGCTTTCATTCGCTCCTCACGATCTTTCGGTCATCCTGTACCTCCTTGAAGAAGAACCGGTTGCCGTGACGGCGCGTGGAGAAAGCTATATTCAAAAAGGAATTGAAGATGTCGCATTTCTTGGCCTCCAATTCTCTGACGGAAAGATGGCGAATATTCATCTTAGCTGGCTGGACCCGCATAAGTTAAGAAGGATTACGATCGTGGGATCGAAGAAGATGGTGGTCTTTGATGATATGGAAGCCTCCGAGAAATTGAAGGTGTATGATAAAGGGGTTAAGAATCTTTCTTATGATACCTACGGAGAATATCTCAGCCTCAGGTTTGGAGACATTACGATCCCGAGTATTAAGATGTCTGAGCCACTCCGGGCAGAAGTGGAACATTTCATTCAAAGCATCGAGTCGAGAAAGGAGCCCAAAACCGGCGGCCGGGATGGGCTCCGGGTGGTCAAGATTCTGATGGCGGCTCAGGAGTCCTTAAAGAAAAAGGGGTTTCCGGTACGCCTTGAATAAAAGAGGCGGGTTTCTTTTTTGTGCTGAGCTGTGGTCAGGGAGAGAACAAATAGCCTATCCCCTTTTTCGGCTTTCAACGGGATGAGGTGAAGAGAGAAATGGAGAACAAATATTTTTTGCATCCGACAGCCGTCGTGGATGAGCCCACAGAGATAGGGAAAGGGACCAAAATCTGGCACTTCACCCACATTATGTCGAGTGCCAAGATTGGGGAGAATTGCACCATCGGCCAGAATGTTTTTATCGCGTCCGGGACGATCTTAGGAAATAATATCAAGATTCAAAACAATGTCTCTATCTTTGACGGAGTGATCTTGGAAGACGATGTCTTCTGCGGGCCCTCTATGGTCTTTACCAATGTTTTTAACCCGAGGAGTTTCATATCGAGAATGAAAGAGCTTCGCAAAACCTTGGTAAGACGAGGGGCCACCATTGGCGCCAACGTGACAATCGTGTGTGGAAATACTATTGGTCAATATGCCTTCATTGGAGCCGGTTCTGTGGTAACCAAAGATGTCCCGGATTACGCTCTGGTTTACGGTAATCCGGGAAAACCGAAAGGCTGGGTCTGTCAATGCGCTGAGGAGATTCGTTTCGATTCCGGCAGAGCCGTCTGTAAGGCCTGCGGGAAGCGATACCGAAAAGATTTGACGGGAGTTAAACCAGCCTGAGAGGGGAACGGGCGACTTCAGGAGCGCCGAGAATTTCAAGAGGTTTTGTTGACAGAGGCAAAGGGATGAAGATTGTGACGGTTGTGGGCGCGAGGCCCCAATTTATAAAAGCGGCAGCGGTCAGTCGAGCCATCCGAGGATGGAACCGAAAAAGGAATCGGATTCATGAAGTCTTAGTCCATACCGGGCAACATTACGATTATCGGATGGATAAAGTCTTTTTTGAAGAGCTCGAACTTCCAAAGCCGCATTACCGCCTGGGCGTAGGTTCTGGTTCTCATGGCAGGCAGACGGGGATCATGCTTGAGAGAATTGAGGCTGTTTTGAAAGAGGAAAAACCGAAATGGGTTGTCGTTTACGGGGATACGAATTCAACACTCGCCGGAGCCTTGGCCGCTGCCAAACTGAATATTCCGATTGCCCATGTCGAAGCGGGATTGAGGAGTTATAACCAGAGAATGCCCGAGGAGATCAACCGCCTTCTGACAGATCATCTTTCCACTTTCCTATTCTGTCCTACTGACCAGGCTGTACGAAATTTGCTGAGAGAAGGGATAAAAGGTGGAAGGACAAAAATCGTTAGGAACGTAGGCGACGTGATGTACGATTCAATACTTTATTATTCTAAAGTAGCTGAGAAGAAATCTAATGTCCTGAAAGAGTTGGGTCTTGGCATTGCCAAAGAATCAAAAATTCCCCCATCCGCAATCCCCGTTCCGAATTATTATCTTGCTACTCTTCATCGTGCTGAAAATACGGATGATCCGAAAAGGTTGAAATCTATTCTAAAAGCCCTTAATGAAATTGGGAGAAAGGTTTCTGTCATTCTTCCTCTCCATCCTAGAACGAAGAAGATGATGAAAGCCTATCATCTCTTTCCAAAAGACCCGTGGATTAAACTGATTGAGCCAGTCTCCTATCTCGATATGCTCCATTTAGAAAAGAATGCGAAGGCCATCCTGACCGATTCGGGAGGGATCCAAAAGGAGGCCTATTGGTTAAGAGTGCCCTGCATGACATTGAGGGAAGAGACCGAATGGTTAGAGACGATTAAGAGTGGTTGGAATGTGTTGACCGGAACAGAGGTAAAAAGGATTCTGAGAGAGGTAAGTCGACTGGAAAAACGGAAGAGGCAACCCGAGAGAAACAAGATGTTTGGAGACGGGAAAGCAGGAGAGAAGATCGTAGAAATCCTGAGAAAGTACTCTGGACATGGAATGAATTCTTGAAAAGTCGAAAAGCCAGAGTGTATCAGGTTGAGGCCTAAAATGATCATGCGGAATCTATTAGATCCATTGGCGATACCATAAAAGGGTTGTCCTCAGCCGCCCCCTTTTTTTTCAATTCTTGAGTTCCTTGTTTTCCCCAGCAACCCTGCCTTGGAATAGCAGGAGGATTCATCGCTGACTATTTGACGACCCTGACAATCCGTCCATTATTTTATCGTTCGTGTCGCTCTCGGAAGGGGAAGGAAGAAGAATAAACGGAAAATGAATCGCTAGGAAGTCATCGAAGGGATGCAATGGCTGAGATCAATGCATTGTCTATTGATTTAGAGGAATGGTATCACTCAGAACTGGTGGAAGGAAGAAGATCCTCAGTCTCTCGAGTGGCAGAAGCGACTCAACCGATTCTCGACCTCCTTGACCGGTATCAAGCCAAAGCTTCTTTCTTTGTGGTGGGAGAGGTAGCCGAGCAGAATCCTGACCTCATTCAGTCCATCTTCCGGAGAGGGCATGAAATCGGTTGCCATGGTTTTTCGCACACCCTATTGTGGCAATTGGGTGAAAGTCTCTTCCGAGAGGAGCTTAAACGTTTCCATTCCGTCATGGAAGGGATTCTCGGAAAGGTTCGGATGAAGGGGTTTCGTGCCCCTTGCTTTTCTCTTGATAATCGTACCAAATGGGCTCTTCGGGTTCTCATGGATTTTGGCTACCAATATGATGCGAGCATTTTTCCCGTAAAAGTAAGCTCTCTATATGGGATGAGCGGCGCACCCGCCCATCCTTATCGAATCTCATTGGAAGACTTAAGAAAGGAGGATCCCAAAAGCCCACTGATCGAATTTCCCATTTCCTTATTTACCTTAGGGAAACTGAGGATCCCTATCGCAGGGGGAGGCTATTTCAGGATGTATCCCCTTCCGCTGCTCTACTGGGGATTGAAGAGGATGAGTCGGCACCATTCGTTCCTCATTTACTTCCACCCCTGGGAAGGCGATCCCGAGACGCCAAGACTAAAATTATCCATTGTGAACCGTATCCGTTCATACTATGGGGTCCCGGCAGTCCTAAGAAAATTGGAATTTTTGTTAAAACATTTTAGATTTACAAGGATTGATCAAATCCTCGGACTGATTTAAGGAGAAGATGAAATCCGCTCCCTTGATTTCTGTCATCATTCTGTTTATGAAAATTGCTTCAAATTCATATTTTTCCTCAGGCGACTCTTGATCTTTTCAAGATTTGCGTTTAGATAGATATGAATCTCTTTGAATTTGCTCATTTTTTAACATCACTCCTCCAGAAGGTGAAGAGGTCGGGTAGGTCTGAGCCATTGACAAGCATGTGGATTGTGGCAATTAAAGATTTGGCTGAGGAGACGCAGTTCCACTTACAAAGCTTCTGAGAAGATGTAACAAGGATCCGTTTCGTCTTCCACCTTTAGGCAAGAATATGGCTCATGCCATCGGTCTTGGGGGGTAACTTTAGGCTAAGCCTCATCCGACCCAGCATGGGCGTTGAGCGTGATGTCTTCTGGCCCGACTTCGAGGAATCTTATCGGCGATTCGTTTGGGTTGGAGGAAGAGGAACCTGAACAGATGGGTAGCAAGATCTTGCCTTTTATAAAAGGCCTCAATGAAAAACAGATATTTTGGATCCTGTTTGGGATTACCTTTGGATTAAGACTTTATGCAGCTCTGATGGCAAAAGGGATTTCCTATGACGGCGCCGGCTATGGCTTTGTCGCAAGGGATTTCTTAAGGCATGATTTTGTAAAGGGACTCTCATCTGCCTTCCATCCTTTTTATCCTTTCTTAATTTTCTTGTTTTCACCGGATACCGCACATGTTGAAATAACAGGGAGATTCATCTCCCTGTTATTTGGAACTCTTGCAATCATTCCATTATTCTTTTTAGTGAGGAAGGCAATTGGTCAAAGAGAGGCCATCTTTTCAGCACTTTTCTATTCGTTCCATTCCTACTTAGTTACGTATTCGGGAATGCTCCTTACAGAAGCCACTTATTGGGGATTACTGGTTCTATCGGTCTATTTTTTTTGGACAGGGCTGACAAAAGAGAAATTATGGGGCACAGTGTTATCGGGATTTTTTCTCGGTTTGGCCTATCTGACCAGACCGGAGGGGATTGGTTATGTTCTGGTTTACATAATCTGGGCAGTTGTGGACGGTGGTCTTAAGAAGAAGTGGTTCAAAAGATTTATTCTTATTGGAGCCCTGATCCTGACCGTTTTTATTTTTGTGGTTCCCTATGTCATTTATATCCATCAAGAAACAGGCCAATGGCTGATAACAAAAAAAGGAGTGTCGGTCCAATCCGAGTTGTTATACCGGACGGAGGGGAAAGATGACCAGCTCAGGGAGAAGGTTGTTGAAAAGCCAAAATCCGTGGTGAAAAATTCTTATCTTCCTACCATTGCGAAAAATATTGTTCAATACATCCCTTTCACCACCTACCATTATTTTAGGGCCTACCACTTTGCGTTGTGGCTATTTTTATTCTTCGGACTGATAAGAACGAGACAAAACGGAATTAAAGGGGAACTCTTCTTAGCCTCTTTTGTCCTTTTTCACTTATTTTCATTGTCTACTTTTACCAAATCAACTATCCGGTTTTCTATTCCATTAATACCACTTTCACTATTCTGGGCGGGGGCTGGTGTTTTAGAAATTCAAAAGTATTTTCAGCGGCTTAAAATATCAAACCCTGGAAAGTGGGTCTCCTTTTTAATCATTCTCGCCATTCTCGTCCAATTACCGCAAAGCATGAGACCTGAGAGAAGACATCGTGCAGATCAAAAACATCTCGGTCTTTGGTTAAAAGAGAATACCCCGGAAGATGCGATCATCATGAGCAACAGCCCGATCGAAGCATTCTACGGCGAAAGGGAATTTATACTATTGCCGGCCGGGGTTTACCTGCCCGGGACCCCTGCCAAATCCTATAAAGAAATTATTCAATATGCGAGAGAGAAGAGGGTTGGGTATATCCTGATGAACAAGAATACACATGAATTCAACCCAGATTTTGAGGCGTCCATTCGATCAGCCGATTTGAGAGAATTCAAGAGGTATAAAGGAAATGATGGGGATTGGATTACTGTTTATGAGGTGATTTATTGAAATTCTTTAGGTTGAAGGATGAATTCATTCGACACACCGGATTGATGTTCATTGGCGTTGGTCTCTTCAATCTGTTCAATCTTTTATATCATTTTTTTATGGTGAGATATCTTTCTCCGGCAGACTATGGACAACTCAATACCTTGATGGCTTTGTTTATGGTGATTTCCGTTCCTGCGAGTACTGTCCAAACAGCGGTCACAAAGTTTGTCTCCTCCTTTCAAGTCCTGAATAGATATGACCGTGTGCGAACACTTCTTCGACATCTTCTTTTATTGATGACGATCTTAGGGTTCGTTGTTTTTTTGTTGATTTGTTTCGGGAGTTCTCGCCTCTCCTCTTTTTTTCAGTTTGATTCTCAAGGGTCGATTATCGTCCTGGGGATGGTTCTCCTTTTTGTAATGGTGATTCCGGTTCCGTGGGGAGGACTTCAAGGCTTGCAAAAATTTGGTTCACTCACCTTCAACTTAATTGTTAATGGAGCTCTTAAATTTGCCTTAGGAATCGTTTTTGTATTGATTGGCTTTGGAGTCATGGGAGCCATGGGCGCTATTTTGCTATCCTATGTTGCAACCACTTTTCTGTCTCTGATCATATTACAGATGAGCTTACCCAAAGGGGGATCGGTGGGAGAAAGAAAAGGGAATCTAGAGGTTACCGACCCATCCTACGTTTCGGAGGTTTACCAATATTTTTTCCCCGTCGGGATAACATTGTTATGTTTTATGGTTCTCACCAACATCGATCTCATTTTGATCAAACACTTCTTCACCCCCGTCGAGGCTGGGTATTATTCTGTTGCTCAGATGATAGGGAAGATCATCCTCTTTCTTCCCATCCCTGTGATCATGGTCATGTTCCCCAAACTCACTGCCCTGCAGAGCCAAGGTCGAGCCCAAGAAGGTCTCTCAATCTTGAAGCAAAGCCTGATGATTGCCCTCATTTTTTGTAGCTCGGCGGTCCTGGTTGGTCTTCTTTTTCCATCTCTGATTATCAAAATTGTGAGCGGGAAGGCTTACTTAGAATGTATCCCTTTGGTTAGGTTTTTTTGCATCAATATGAGCTTATTCTCCTTCATTTTCATCCTGCTGTATTACCATCTCTCCACTCAGCGAAGAGGGTTTCTCTATCCGCTCTTCTTGTTGACGATCGGTCAGGTTGCATTGATGCTGGTCTTCCACAAAACTTTGACCCAAGTACTTCTGGTGATGGGCGTCGTTGCCCTCTGTCTGTTTGGAGTTAATGTTTACCTGGCATATCATCCGGCCGGAAGAAGAATGGAGAATTGATGAAATCTGACTCGCCGCTGATTAGCGTCGTCATCCTGAACTGGAATGGTCAACAGGTGGTGGAGAAGTGCCTGAAATCCCTGCAAGAACAGACGTACGATCCTTTGGAAGTGATCGTCGTCGATAACGCATCAACCGATGGCTCTGCCGATCTGGTCAGGGAAAAATTCCCAGGCGTGAAATTGATTGTGAATCAAACCAACCTCGGGTTTGGAGGGGGCAACAATGTAGGTATTCGGACGGCTCAAGGAAAATATATCATGATGCTGAATAATGATACTCGGTTGGACCCAAAATGCATCGAAGAGTTAAAGGGGGCTCTTGAGAAGGACGCAAAGTACGGGGCCTGTGCTTCCAAGATTCTTCTGGAATACGAGGACAACTTAATTGATGCGGCCGGAATCGTCGTCTGCCCGGATGGGCTTTCCATCGGAAGGGGAAGACTTGAGAATGGGAATACCTATGATGAAGAGGCTGAGGTTTTCTTTGCCAGCGATTGTGCTTGCCTCTACCGCAGGGAGATGTTAGAAGATATAGGTCTTTATGACGAAGATTTTTTTGCCTATGCAGATGAGACCGATATGGGATGGAGGGCGCAACTGGCTGGTTGGAAATGTATCTATAACCCGAAAGCGGTTGTTTACCATTTCCATTCTGCCAGCGCTGGAACATATTCTCCTTTCAAGGCTTATCTGGTGGAGAGGAATCGAATCTGGGTCGCGATCAAAAGTTTTCCGATCTCCCTGCTCCTCTTCGGTCAGTTCTACACGTTTTGGCGATACGTGTTGCAGGCCTATGGAGCCTTTACCGGCAAAGGAGCAGCGGGGCGATTCACAAGCGATTTTTCAAAAACAGAGCTCGTCAAAATATTGATAAACGTCTATCTTTCAATCTGGAAATCGCTTCCATTGATGATTCGAAAGAGGAGGGCGATTCAAAAAAAGAAACGAATTGCGAACAAGGAGGTTTACAGGCTGATCAGGCAATATGGAATTTCTGCAAAAGATATCGCTTTGAGAGAATAGAGGAGGTTGATCAATGATACCCGTATTCAAACCCTCATTTGGAGACGAAGAATTGGAGGCGCTCCGAGAACCCTTCCAAACGGGGTGGATCGGCTTAGGCCCGAAAACGAGGGAGTTTGAGGAGGCATTTGCCAAGTATATCGGAACGAGGTTCGCAGTGGGTGTTAATTCTGGGACGGCGGCTCTTCATTTGGCTTTGAAAGTCCTTGAAATTGAGGGGATGGAAGTCGTGACCACGCCGATGACTTTCATTTCAACCAATCATGCCATCCTTTATAATGGAGGAATTCCGGTTTTTGCGGACATTGAGCGGGATACACTCAACATTGATCCTGCGGAAATTAAGAAGAATATTACTCCGAAGACTAAAGCCGTCATGGTTGTCCACTATGGAGGACATGCCTGCGATATGGGTCCTATTTTGGAGATGGCTAGAGCAAGGAATATTCGGGTGATCGAGGATGCAGCTCATGGCTGTGGCGGAGAATACAAGGGGCAAAAATTGGGTTCCCTGGGAGACCTCGCCTGTTTCAGTTTTCATGCGGTCAAGAATCTGTCTACTGGAGAAGGAGGGATGATTACAACCGACGACCCAGAGCTCTACGGAAGGCTCATGAAGCTGAGATGGATGGGAATTTCGAAGGATACATGGTCCAGGGAAGAAAAGGATAAGAAATATTCATGGTATTACAATGTGGAAGAGATCGGTTTCAAATACCATATGAATGATATTCCAGCAGCCATCGGCCTGGTGCAACTCAGAAAGCTGCACGAGATGAATCAAAGGAGAAAAGAGATAACAGAAAAATACAATGAGAGCCTCAAAGGTTTAAATTGGTTGGAAACTCCAGTTGTCAGGTCTTATGCAGCGCCCTCCCATCACAACTATGTGATCAAGGTGGAGAAAAGGGATCAGCTCAATATTTATCTCCAGGAGAATGGGATTTCGACGGGGGTGCACTATATCCCCAATAATCACTATGAGATGTATCAAGCCTTTCGAGGCCAGACGCCTGTTTCCGATGTCGTCTGGAAGAAACTGTTGACCCTCCCGCTCTTCCCCGATTTAAAGGATGGAGAGGTTGATTTAGTTGTGCACGCAATCAAGGAATTTGGGAAACGAGAATTTTGATGGAGTATGTGAATTGCAATCTTTGTGGCCTGGATAACGCTCGAGTCCTTTTTGGCAAGAAAGATAAATTTAGTATTACAGAGGATGAATTTAATGTTGTAGAGTGCCAGGGATGCGGACTTCTCTATATCAATCCCAGGCCGTCCCAGGAAGAGATAGGAAAGTTTTACCCTCAGATCTATTCATGGAAGGAAACATTTGAGGCCGAGTCTTTTTTTACAAAATGCGTCAGGACATTAGAGAAGGGTTACCGCTATCATCTGTTGCAGGATGAGGTCTCAAAGGTAGTAAAATTTACAGGGCGAGGTTGTGGAAAGGTTTTAGATATTGGATGTGGCACAGGAGATCGACTCGATGTATTTAGAAGCAAAGGATATGAAACGTATGGCGTCGAGACGTCTGATTCGGCGGATTACGCGAAAGAGCACTTAAAACTGGAGGTAGAAAAAGGAGACCTGTTTTCCGCACAGTTTCCTGACAGATTCTTTGACATCGTGACATTATACAACGTCTTGGAGCATACTCATGACCCGCTGAAGGTCTGCCAAGAAATCCACAGAATTCTCAAAGACAGCGGTTCTCTGGTTATTCAGGTCCCAAACAAGGATTCTTTCCAGTGTAAAATCTTTAAGAGAAGATGGGCCGCATTCGATGTCCCCAGAGATCTTTATTATTTCGGAATTGAAACACTCAGTTCATTACTAGAAAAGGCCGGATTTGCATTGAAGGGAATAGATCATTTTATGAATTGGTGGCATCCGCCTACACTGGTCCTCTCTCTCTTTCAAAATCTCGATCCCCAACAGGCCTGGGGAAAGGAGAACCAGGGCGGAAGTCCTGTTTTTCAAAGAATGGCCTGGGGCCTTTGCACATTGTTGACCGGTCCCCTGACTCAACTGGAGAGCGTATTGCGACGAGGGGCCATCGTGACCTATTATGGCGTTAAGATTGGTGAGGGAGCTGGGGAATGAAAAAGGACGAAGCCTTTGACGAGACATACTATCGGGAATGGCTCTGCGACCGGTACGTCTTTAATGAGGAACGAAAAGCCATCGTCCGATTCTATTTGAAGATGGTTCTCTCCAGAAAGCGGCATGTTCAGAGGATCTTGGACATCGGGTGTGCATATGGATACTTTTTGAATGCCTGCCTTGAGGCGGGAATTCCTGAGGTCTATGGAGTCGATGTTTCCACAGCGGCCATCGAGAAGCTAAAAGGATTAGAGAAGGCCAGGGTGACCCGCCATGACTTTTCGAAGGAAAAGTCTGCTTTCCCTTCTGACTTCTTTGATGCGGTGACTGCCTTTGATGTGATCGAACACGTGGAGGAAGAACATTTTTTCGCAGAAGAGGCGTATCGGGTTTTGAAAAAGGGAGGTCTCCTCTTCTTGATTACGCCCAATGGAGATTCTTGGCCGAGGGATATTTATATGAAATTGATTTACGGGAGAGACGATCCAACACACGTCAATGTTCAAGGCTGGAGACATTGGGAAGATTTGTTACGGAATGCAGGATTTAATGGAGTTGAGACGAAAGGGAGTTTGCTGCATGGATTTCCACCTACGACAACCCTTAGAGGAAAGTTAAAGTGGATGTCTAAGGTGAAGCCCATTGTGCTCCCTATACGTTTTGGATCGAAGCTTCTGGATAGGCTTTTCATCTTCGCCATTAAATAAAACGATGTGGAACAGATTCGATCAGAAAATATTCTGGATATTACTCCTCATGATGGCTGGCGTCATCGTGATCAATGGGACTACCACAGAAATCTCTTTAGGAGATGAGTCTCACCATTATCGTTTTGCTCAGAATATCTATACCGAAGGCAAACGCGTTCCCTATGATCCCCTCTATGAATCTGGAAATCCTCCCGGCTTCTTCAACAACGACCCTCCGCTCTGGCATCTCATTTTAGCATTCCTATGGAAGGTGACTGGAAGCATCTCTCAGGCCGTTGCCCAGATTTACCAGGTCCTCTTTTTTATTCTATTGGTTTGGTTGACTTCCCTTTTGGCCAAGGAAACCGCAGGAGAAGAGAGGAGATGGGTTCCTGCATTCATTATTGCCGCCGTTCCCATGGTGGTAAGCTTTAGCACACTCTTATATATGGATATCCCCATGACCGCTCTTTCGACGCTCGCCTTTTATATGATTCTGAAGAAGCGGTATATTGAGGCGGGAGTGGCTTCAGGACTCATGTATTTCACAAAGCTGAACGCGGGTTTCTTCTTTCCTGGTTTCATCTTCTTGATATTCTGGAACGAACGGAAGAAGTTTTGGAGCCTTCTTAAAAACCTCAGCTTTTTTACTCTGCCTATTCTCATGATTTATATCCCTGATTTGTTCTGGCGAAGGCTGAATATTACAAGCCAAATGGATTCGGTCGGGTGGAGTATGATCTCACACCGGTTTTCGATAGGATTTACTGGGAGGCAGTGGAAAGAACACCTCAACTCCTATTTGAGCAATCCCGAAGACCTTGCCAAATACTTGGGCTTCACCTTCCTGTTTTTGCTATTGATTCATTTTGTTCGTCTTAGGCGGTGGAACAAAAGAGATGCTATCTTTTGGATCCCTGTGGTCAGTTATCTCATTCCCTTCTTGATCGTCTTTGGAACCGGATCCGATATCCGCTACCTCATTCCGATCCTACCTTTTCTGGCTGTTCTGATCACCCCAACTTTTTTCTCTTTGGGAAAGGTGTGGCGGTTCGCCGTCATCGGCGTCTGCGTCCTTCAAATCGCCGGTACCTCCTATTATGTGCATCAGAGAAGGCAGATTCCTCCTGGAGTGAGGGAAGGGCTTGAGTATATTCGGGAAAATGTGCCTCAGAATGCATTGATTCTCTACCCTGAGGAAAACCTCCTGATTTATGGACAACGGAGAATGATATGGAGTGCTGTAGTCATTTATCGATCTGGTCAAAAATGGGGTTTAAATGCACTTTTTTGGGCGAGCCATCCGGAAGAAATGAATGAAGTCCTTAGAATCAACCAGATTGACCATATCCTGGTTAAAAAATCTCGGGTTTACGACGATCATGAAATACGCCATTATGGAGGATATCCTAAATCTTTTGTAAATAAGCTTCCCTGTTTAGATGGGTGGGTGAAAATTTTTGAAAATTCAGGAGTAACCTTGTGGAAAAAGGTTTAACCTTGGAAATAGAAAGGTTGGCTTTTGATCACCCGGAACTCCATGACTTTTTGGAGAAAAATTCTGCTTCAATTTTCAGTCGAACCGAGTGGTCGAAGGTTTTGGAGGAAGGATTTGATTCAAAGGTCGTTTCTTATTGTCTTCGAAAAGATGGGAAGATCACGCTTGCTCTCCCAGGAATCATTTTAGATTTTAAGGTCATGAAGATGTTCTATTCGAACATCCCATACGGGGGATTTGTGGGAGAGATGGAGTATCTACCCGCCTTTCTACCTCTTTTGGAGGGGAGCTTAAAGAAGGATCATATCCATTCCCTACGAATCGCTAAGGATTCAAAAACCCAGTTTCCGGAACCAGAAGGCTACTTAAAGGAAATGGCATTCACTCACCTCTTGCGATTGGATGAAATAACCGAGGAGTCACTTTGGGAAAATTATAAGAAAAGGGTAAGACGAGATGTTAGAAAAGCCGAGAAATCTGGGATCCGTGTCGAAGAGGCAAGGGATTTGAAAGAGGTGGACATCCTGTTTGATCTTTATTTGGAAACGATGAAACGTAATGAGGCCTATAATGTTTGGACAAGAAAGATGCTTTACGCGATCCATCACCATCTCGTCAAAAAAGGAGAGGCAGAGTTCTTATTAGCGAAACTGGGGGGTGAGGTGATTGGTGGTATGATCCTTCTTTTTTCCCCTGAGACGGTTTATTATTTCTTTGCCGCCTCGGCACAGAAATATCTTTCACTGTGCCCCAATGATCTTCTTGTCCATCACGGAATTACTTTAACGATTCGCCAAGGAAAAAAGTTTTTCGATCTCATGACTTCTCACCAAGAAGATGTGGCGTTGATGAATTTTAAAGAGAAATGGGGAGCCGACAAATATCCGTTCAATTTTTATGGAAAGAGCTTGAATCCATTACGAACATGGTTGTGGGAGAAAGCAATGTGGACGGTGAGTACTTCTGTAGGAATTCAACTGGCTCGCTGGTGGAGAGGGAGATGAGAGGTGAAAAGACGATTTCTTGTTCTCATCGCCGGGATACTGTTGATCTTTTCTACCGCGGCCGTATCATCATTCAACGTTTGGGCCCCTTGGATCGGAGGATACTTAATTGTGAACCAAACCCCTCAGAGATCGGACGTGATCATCATCCTCAGTGGGACGGACGATGGAGGCCGAATTCGATATGGCGTCACACTTTATAAGAGAGGATTCGCTCCCAAGATTCTGCTTTCAGGATCTTCTTATCTCCTGGAAGAAACAGGAATTGATTTAATGAAAGTTTACGCCCTTTCATTAGGTGTTCCGGAAAGAGATATCTGGGTGGATCGCGATTCAGGCTCCACGGTGGAAAATGCCCGCTTTGCAAAGGGCATTACGGATAAAAACCGCTGCCAATCGGTTCTCGTTGTGACCTCCCCTGCGCACAGCAGAAGGACAAAAATGGTTTTTAATAAAATGTTTCCAAAAGAGATTTCTGTGACGGTGAGTTGCGATCCATCCACCTTTGATGTTAAGAGGTGGTGGAAAACACCGGCGATAGCGAGAGAAGTGGGTTACGAATATTTTGTTTTCTTGTGTTATATGTTTTTTGGTTTCTAAAACACCCCATGATCCGTAGGGAGATACGCACGTGATAGGAAAGATTGCTAAATTTGTCTATTTTGATATGGGGTTCTTCTTTCGATATTGGTTTTGGAAAATCATGATCCATTCCATGGGAGGAACGATTGGAAAGCGTGTTAAGTTTTATGGTGGCGTGAGAATTGTGGGCAATGCACCGGGTGCAATTAGGATTGGAGATGACGTCCGTATCCTTAGAGGTGTGACGATGAGCACAACGCCCAGTGGAAAAATTCATATTGGCAGCAGCTCACACGTTGGAGAAAGTACAATCATATTCAGCGATATAAGCATCCAGATTGGAGATAATGTGATTATTGGTCCGCAGAACATTATTGTCGATTTTGATCATACGTATGCATCTTTCGAAATTCCGATTAACCAACAAGGGATAAATAGGAAAGAAGTGACCATTGAAGAGGATGTCTGGATCTCTTCTCATTGTGTGATCATCAAGGGAGTGAAGATCGGTAAGGGAGCAGTCATAGGAGCTGGATCGGTTGTTAATAGAGAGATTCCAGCCTATAGTGTCGCAGCTGGCGTCCCGATTCGGGTGATTAAAAAACGTGGATACATTCAAAAAACATAAGGAAGTTTTAGTTATTCTAGCCTTAAGCGTTGTTATCGTGTTGAGTTCGGGGCTCACTTCTGAGCTCTATCTGGGAGATGAGGTCTGCCACTATCGATTTGCTAAGGACATATTCCAAGCTGGAAAGCGCGTTGCTTTCGACCCGATTTATCCTACGGGGAATCCCCCCGGTTATTTTTATAGTTCTGAACCCTTTTGGAGTAGTTTCCTTGCCATCGTATGGAGATTGACCGGGAACATATCTTTTCCTTTGGCACAGATTTATCACACAATTTATTACGTGCTCCTCATTCTAGTTACTTATCTGCTAGGGATAGAAATTTATGGTAAGAAGGAGGGGGTTTATGCTGCCTTATTAATTTCCAGTATTCCGATGGTGGTCAGTTTTAGTATTTTATTCTATTTGGATGTCCCAGGAACCGCATTTGCTGCCTTATCACTTCTCCTTCTTCTCAAGAGGAGATATTTCTTAACAGGACTTGCGATATGCCTCATGTACTTTACGAGGAGAAATGCCTGTTTTTTGGTTCCTGGTTATATATTAGTTGTCCTTTTTATTGATAGAGAAAGGTTACATCTAAAGCTTAAGAACATAGCTTCCTTAATTTTGCCCACGGGAATCTTAGGCTTCATGGACATCCGTTGGAGAACCAATCATATAGAAAATGTGAAATACAAAATAGCTGGAATGGGTGAATTTTCAAGTATCGATGCGTGGGATTATATCAAATCCAGAGTGACGAAAATATTATTTGGAAGCGGCGAGTATCTAAATTCATCATTGATGAAACCGGAGGATATAACCAGGTACCTCGGTCTCGCTCTTTTGATATCATTAGTCCTATATTTATTTTTTAGGAGACCCAAGGGAAAAGATTTGATGCTTTGGGTATGCATTGTGGTGTATTTATTATTATTTGCTTTCCTGTTCGGCATCAGTTCTGATATTCGTTACATACTACCAATTATCCCTTTGTTTTGCCTCCTTGCTTCCTCCGTCCTCGGATCCGTTGAGCATTTAAAATGGAGTAAATTTCTGATATGGACTCTTTGCCTTGTTCAACTTTTAGCGGTCTCTTTTTATGTTCACCAAAGAAGGATTATGCCTGCTGGAATGAGGGAGGGCTTCCTTTTTATAAAAGAAAATACTCCCAAAGATGCATTATTCATGTATCCGGGATACATTTTTATTGAAGGCACCGGAAGAAAATTTGTCTGGGGCTCTTTTTTCCAGGTTGAAAGTTGGCTGATGAAAAAACAATATCCGGAACTTGATTTTACTAATGACAAAAGGGCCTTTATGTTCTGGAAAGAAAATGAAGAGGACATCAAGAGAATGATGGAATTCAACAGGCTTGACTATATCGTTGTAGATAAATCGAGGATATACGATGATACGGAAGTCAAACATTTTGGAGGGTATCCGAAATCTTTTATTCAAAGGCTTCCCAGAATGTCTTTTATAACCGAGGTTTTCGAGAATAAGGAGATGGTTGTCTGGAAGGTTAACTTGGAAAGAAAGGAAGGTCCTTTTCCTTGGTTGAAGAAGGGAAATGATCGTCTTGGAGAATACCCTGGAGCAAGAAATGGACGAAGCTAAAACTCCTCATTCCGTTGATCATATTACTTCAAACAAATTGAGCGAAGATATAAGAAGATGGGAAAGATGGATTAACAAACATCCAGATTCATTCATGAGCGTCCATCGTGGAAGCGATAGGAAGCAATTGGAAATTGGGGCCGCAGATGTTATACGAAAATTATCCTTAAAGAAAGGAGAGCGAATCTTAGATGCGGGGTGTGGGAGTGCCATTTTTCTTTCTGAAATACTAAAGCATATCCCAGTCAATGCCGTCGGAATCGATTTTTCGGCGGCCCATATCAGATTTGCAAAACAAAATATCTCTGACATTCATTTCTTAGTTACTTCGATAGAAAATCTGCCCTTTTCCTCTTCTTATTTTGACAAGATTCTATCTTATAGCGTGTTTCATTGCCTTGAAGATTGGAAAAAGGGCCTTAATGAATTCCTAAGAGTTTCTAAACCGGGCGGAAAAATATTGATTGGAGACGTTCCAAGCGGCCGGCACAGGTACAGGATGTATTTGAACTCGTTAGGGAGTCTGCTCTTGGCCTTGAAGAGTATCAAGAAACTGAGGGAAAAGTGGAATTACCTGGAGGAGGAGATTCCCTGGAATTGGATAGATTTGCGTGAAGTAAAAGAGTATGTAGAAAGTAAAGGATTTTCTTGTACAATACTTTCCCAACCCAAACACAGGCAATTTGAAAGTATTACCTATCATTATCGTTTTGACCTTTTAATTGAAAAATGAGGACACTCTAAACAGACAGGATCAAACGATTGAGAGGGTGTGAGGCATCCGGAATGAAAATAGGAATTATATGTTCCGCAGGGGGACATTTAACACAAGCATTATCCGTTGTTGAAACCTTCCAAGGGCACGATTGTTTTTTGGTCCTTCAAAACTTTCCAACGGTCAAGAATTTCAATCCACCTCAATTTTTCAAGACCTACCACTTGAAGATTCTCTTTAATTACGGTTTAGGAATTAAGATTACTCCCCGTCAGATTATTTGGCTCGGAGTCTATATCACCCTTTTGCAAAATATGGTTGAGCTGGCAAGAATTTTTATCAAAGAGAAACCGGATGTCCTCTTCTCAACCGGTTCAGAGATCGCCATCCCAGCTTTTTATATCGGAAAGTTCCTTTTTAGAGCAAAGCTCATCTTCTTGGACTCAATCGCCAGGATAGAGGACATTTCTCTGACAGGAAAGGTTCTTCTTCCTATCGTCGATCTTTTTCTGGTCCAATGGGAAGAACTGGCGCGCAGGCATAAAAAGGCGAGGTTCTGGGGAAGGGTGATATGATCTATGTGACCGTTGGTTCCTCCATCGGAGGGGCTGAATTCGACAGATTGGTCAAGAAAGTGGATGATATCGCTCCGAGTTTTGAGGAAGAATTTGTTGTTCAATTGGGAGCAAGTAAGTATATTCCGAGGAATGTAGAGTGGTTTGATTATGTCTCCTACGAAGAGAGCTTGGAATATTTTCGGAAGGCACGATTGGTGATCGGGCATTGTGGTTCCGGAACGATCATCAATGCCTTGAGCTTCGGGAAACCTTTGATCGTTATGCCGAGGCTGGTGAAGTTCAATGAAAATACAAACGACCATCAGTTGGAGATGGCTAAACTTTTGGAAAATATCCATTTGGCCCGGGTGGTTTACGATGTGGAGGGCCTTGAAATTGTGATTCGAAATACGCTCGAAGAACTTCGAGATTCAGAGAGGGGTTTTCCGACTCTTCATAGAAGGAATTTGATAAACGGGATGAGAGATTTCTTAAAGGGTCTGAACGGGTAGGATATTAGGAAAGCGGTACGATTTCTTTTCGGTCTAGGAAAAAATATGCTGACATGGGTTTTCGGTAGGATATTGATGGTGGTTTCTTTCTGCAGTAAGTCTTCCATGAGAATGAAGATATCCCTCTATAAGAGACTCGGAGCAAAGATCGGCAGAGATGTGAGACTATATGGGAGGATCGATGGGGTGAATCCTCATCTGGTGGCGATCGGGGATTATTCTGTCATTGGAAAGGGGTCAATTCTCGTAGCCCATTGCCCGGTTCGTGGGCCGAGACCCGTTAGCATCGGCTCGTTCGTATGGATGGGATTTGGCGGGGTGGTTCTTCCGGGAGTGACGGTTGGGGACCATACGATTATTGGTGCGGGCTCCGTGGTGACGAAAGATATTCCTTCCTTTTCTATTGCTGCCGGAAACCCGGCACGCATTCTACGGAAGAGGGATCCCGAGGAAATTGACCGGACAGCACAGCTATTGAGGGAAGGGAAACCGATCGGAAGCGATTCGGGGCTTGGCAAATAGAGGTTTTGTTTTAGAAGTGGGCCGATTTTCCAAACACACCCGAGGGGATATCAATTTTTTTAAGTCTCGAATGGATATCCCTTATCTGGATCGTCGCAATCAGAGACTGTTCGGTCTCATTGCTCAAGATCGGCCAGAAACTGTTTTAGAAATAGGATGCGGAGAAGGAATTGCACTACATTATATCAATCCGATAATCTATGTGGGGATTGACACCTCACGAGTAAGGTTGCGGTTTGCCTCTAATCTTTTCAAAGTACATTCTTTCATTCAAGGGGACGGAACCTGTCTCCCTTTTTCTTCCGGAAGATTTGACGTCGTTTTTTGTAATGGAACGCTTCACCATCTTTCAAAAAATCAGATTCTTCCGATGATGGAAGAAATGAAGAGAACGTGTAAGAAAGGAGGGCGGGTGGCCATTATGGAACCAAATGCCTATAATTTTTCTTCCCTTATGTTGGCCTTGCTTCGTAAGCCAGAGCGAGGGATTTTGCATTGCAAATCAAAACTTTTTTTGCAGTACTTTAATGAATTGGGGATGGGAAAAGAAATTGAAGTGAAGTACGATGACACCTTTGCCCCTATTAATTTATTCGTCCAGTTCTTCAAGAAAAGAGATTTCGTCAGAACGCGCTGGTTTACTGGGTTCTGGGAAAGTATTGACGATATGATGAAGAAGATCTTTCCCGAAATGTTTTGGGCAAACATCATCGTGGTGGCAAGAAAATAAGCTTCAAAAACTGAGGAGTCATCAAAGTTAGTGACTTGAACAAATGGATAAAGTCGTTCTGATCGGTCTGGACGGAGCCCCCTTTGGACTGATCCAAAAATGGGCAGGGGAAGGTATTCTCCCTAACCTTCAAAAACTTATCGCGACTGGAGCTTTTGGTCCTCTTCTCTCCACCTATCTCCCTGAGACCCCCATTGCGTGGACTTCCATTGTGACAGGAAAGAACGCGGGGAAGCATGGAGTCTTCGATTGGGGAGAAAGGGGAACGGGGAGCTATGAGATCGGGGTCACCCTCTCAACGTCCTGCAAAGAGCCTGCCTTGTGGGATATCATCGGGGAAAAAGGAAAAGAAGCGGGGATTTTCAATGTTCCGCTCACCTATCCACCCAAAGAGTTAAATGGCTTCCTTGTATCAGGATTTGATACGCCGAGCACAAAGGGCTCCTTCACTTATCCTACCTCTCTTTCGGACGAGATCCGCTCAAAAGTTAGTCATTATGTCCTGTCGGTTCAGGAGGCCTATACCCGTGGGAATGAAGAAGGGTATGTGGAGGGATTGATCTATTCCCTCGAGAAAAAGGAGGAGGCAGCACTGTATCTGATCGATCGATACGGAGCCGATTTCTTACTTTATGTCTTCATGGAGCTCGACCATCTGCATCACAAACTGTGGCGACTGGTCGAAGAGGGCTCTGACAAAGAAAAGAGGTTATTCCAAAAGGTCTACCGAAGAATGGATGAGACGGTCGGAAAAATTGTGAGTCGATTTGATGAAGACACCATCTTCCTCCTCATCTCTGACCATGGAGCAGGACCCCTTGAAGGTGTCATGTTTATCAATAAATGGCTGATGGATCAGGGATGGCTCAAATTGAAAAGAAGCCTATCCCTTCATCTTAAATCCCTGATGAGCAAAACAGACCTCGTCCCTAAAGTTTACCGGTGGGCCTCGAAACTTGGATTGGGTAAATTGGGAAGATACCTTCCCCCATCGCTTCAGCACAATCTGGCCACCTCTTTTATTTCATTCGAAGATGTAGATTGGGAAGAAACCAAAGCCTATGCCTACGGAGAATACGGGCAGATCTTTGTCAATCTTAAGGGGAGGGAACCCAATGGAAGGGTGGCCCCTGGAGAAGAATATGAAGACCTTCTAACCAAGATTCGTCATAAACTGCTGACTCTTGTCCACCCAAAGACAGGGGAAAAGATGATCAAGGAGGTTTATCGGAAAGAGGAACTTTATCATGGGCCGCTGCTGCAGAAAGCCCCTGATCTTAGCTTCGCCATAGGCGACTTACGTTATGATTCCTCTGTTAAATTTGGGATAGGCACGAGCGAGATTTTCGGCCCGCCCGAGTTTGAGGACTCTGGGACCCATCGTCGGGACGGAATCCTGATCGCGTATGGCAAGAACATAAGAAATAGCTGTTGGGTTGACGGAGCCACTTTGGTAGACATTGCTCCAACCGCCTTATATCTCTTGAACCTCCCCGTTCCCGAGGATATGGATGGGAAGGTATTGGAGGCATTATTTAAGGAGGATTGGGTTAATACCCATCCAATCCGGTACATGAAAAAGAAATCTGAAGGGACTTTGTCCGAGGTGGAAGAAAAACTCTCACCCGAGGAAATGGAGCTAGTCAAGAAAAGGCTTCGGGGACTGGGATATCTGGACTGAGGCGATGAAGATCGGAATTGTCTGTTCAACCGGAGGGCATCTTACGCAGGCCTTAAGTGCTCTGGAAAGTTTCGAAGGTCACGATTGCTTCCTCGTCATTCAGGATTTTCCCAGCGTGAAAGGAATTCAATTGGATGAAGTATCCCGCATCTACCACCTCCGGATCTTTTTCAATTATTCCATCTGGACAGGCGTCCTCCTTTCTCTTTTCGTTAATGTCTTTCAATTAATCTCTATTTTCTGGAAGGAAAAACCAGATGTCCTCTTTTCTACAGGGGCAGAGGTGGCCATTCCGGCTTTTTTCATCGGGAAATACTTTTTCGGGGCAAAACTTATTTTTTTGGAATCCTTGGCCAGGATTCAAGACCTTTCCTCTACGGGCAAGGTTCTCAGCCGCATCTCCGATCTTTATCTGGTCCAGTGGCCAGAACTGCTAAAGAAAGCGGGACCCAGGACAGTCTATCAAGGGAGGTTGTTTTGATCTTCGTCACGATCGGAACTGCGGACAAAGGAATCGAGTTTACCCGCCTGATCGTCGCCATGGACGGGATTGCCGGGAAGATTGAAGAGGAGGTGGTCATGCAGATCGGCTCGATCGGGTATAAGCCTAAACACGCTCAATATTTTCGATATGCCACTTTTGCAGAAGCCCTCGCCTTCTTCCAAAGAGCCTCTCTCGTGGTCGGACATGGGGGAACGGGAACGATCCTCAATTCCCTGCGTTTCAAAGTCCCGCTCGTCCTGGTTCCCCGGAGACTCCAGTATGGGGAACTGGATCGGGATGACCATCAGTTGGAGATTGCGCAGAGGTTGGAGGGGAAGGGATGGGTGGAGGTGGTCTATGATATGGGAGAGCTCGAATCGAAGGTGATTCGAATGATCCGGGAGAAGAGAAAAGTTCCGGTGGAGGCGGTTTCAGCGGAGAGGAAAAGGTTGATTCAATTTCTGAAGGAATTTATCGAACAAGGAGAGAGAAAAGCAGGCTAATGTGCGGTATAGTGGGATTTAATTGGCACGATCCCAAAAGGTTAGAAAAGATGACCGATTCCCTTTTCCATCGCGGTCCAGATGGGAAGGGAGAATACCTGGACCCATTTGTCTCCCTCGGCCACAGACGACTGAGCATTATTGACCTTTCCTCAGCCGGTCATCAGCCCATGCCCAATGAGGATGAGACCCTATGGCTCATTTACAATGGGGAGATCTATAACTATGTGGAACTCTCGGAGGAGTTGAAAAGAGGCGGGCATCACTTCCGTTCGAAGACAGACTCGGAAGTCATCCTTCACGCCTATGAAACATGGGGGGAGGAGTGCGTCTCCCGGTTTAATGGAATGTTTGCCTTCTGTATCTATGATCGGAACCGAAAGCAACTTTTTTTGGCCAGAGATCGTTACGGGGTAAAGCCGCTTCACTATCATCTTCAAGATGGGCGATTCACCTTTGCCTCAGAGATCAAGGCGATCCTTCAGGACTCTACCATTCCTCGAAAACCGAACGATGCCCTCATTTATGACTACCTAGTCTACAATTGCTACAATCACACCCATGAAACTTTTTTTCAGGGAATCGAGGCCCTTCTTCCTGGACATACGTTAACCTTTGACTTAAGGACTAAGGGGATCGAAAAACGATGCTGGTATGATATCCCCTTAGAGGAATTAGAAAAGGAGATGGACGAGGAGGAGATCTTTAACCATTTTAGAGAGCTTCTCATTGATGCCGTTCGGCTGAGGTTGAGAAGTGATGTAGAGGTTGGGTCATGTCTGAGCGGGGGACTTGACTCTTCTTCCATTGTCTGTTCCCTGCGGCAATTTACCCCGGAGCACTCCCTTCGTTTTAATACCTTCAGCGTCATCTTTCCCAATACGAACATCGATGAGTCAGGGTATATCGAAAAGGTAGTCTCGTTGGCCAACGTCAATTCCCACTTCATCAGCCCAACCTCCTCCGACCTTCTTCACGACATGAAAGATTTAGTCTATTATCAGGAGGAGCCTTTTGGGGGGACGAGCATCTACGCCCAATGGGAGGTGATGAAGTTAAGCCGAGGGAAGAACGTAAAAGTACTTCTCGATGGACAGGGGGGGGACGAGCTGTTGGCCGGCTACCCTTTCTTCTTCGGTTATTATTTTCTTCAGCTTTTCTTCGGTTTCCACTGGAAGAAGCTCTTAGAAGAAGTGATTCATTATCGCAGCGTTCGTCCTGACGTTCCGGACGGACTTCTCACTCCCTTTCTGCTTCTTACGCCTGGTTTTCTCAAACCTTACGTTCTCAGATACTATTTCCCCAATACCCTTGCGCCTCGCTTCTTCAAAAATTACCATGGAGCGACGGCCATCCCGAACCAACTCTACGGTACCATGAGCCTCAACCGAGCCCTCTATTATCGGATGAAATACGGGTTGCCCCAGCTTCTCAGGGAAGAGGACCGTAATTCAATGGCGTTTTCCATCGAATCGAGGCTTCCCTTCTTGGACTACCGAGTGGTCAATTTTCTCTTCAGCATTCCTGAAAAATTCAAGGTTCGGAAAGGGATGACCAAGTATATCTTGAGAGAATCGATGAAAGGGATTCTCCCCGAAGAGATTAGAACCAGAGTTGGCAAGCTCGGTTTTCCGACTCCGATGGATGATTGGATGAGAGAACCCGAAGTGATCCAGTTTATCAAAGGGATTTTTTCCTCAGATTCCTTTCAAGGAAGAGGGTATCACCGTCATTCAGCAGTGGAAAAGCTTCTCCATGCTCACGTTAATAAAAAGATCAGTGCCGGGCAGACGATTTGGAAGATACTGAATCTCGAGTTGTGGTTCAAGATTTTTATCGATGGTGATGAGCGATGACGGAGAACAAAGCCGACCTATGAAATGGTTCCATCCGGATAGACACGGGGAAGGAGCGAGGTAGAAATGAAACGTGCTTTAATCACGGGTATCACCGGGCAGGATGGCAGTTATTTGGCAGAATTTCTCCTTAAGAAAGGTTATGAGGTTCACGGCCTGATCCGCAGGGCCAGCACGTTTAATACAGAGAGGATCGATCACCTCTATATTGATCCCCATGATCCCAAGGCTAGAATTTTCTTGCATTACGGGGATCTTTCCGATTCGGGTCAATTAACTAATTTGATCTATAACATCCAGCCTGCGGAAATCTACCACCTGGGGGCCCAGAGCCATGTAAAAGTAAGCTTCGACATGCCCGAATTTACGGGCGATGTCACAGGACTTGGGGCGACGAGATTGCTCGAAGGGGTCAGGAGAAGCGGCATTAAGACGAAGTTCTATCAGGCGTCAAGCAGCGAGATGTTTGGCGATTCCCCGCCGCCCCAAAGTGAAACAACACCTTTCAGACCTCGCAGCCCTTATGCGGCTGCAAAAGTCTATGCTTTCTGGATGGTCGCTAATTACAGGGAGGCTTACAAAATCTTTGCATCCAATGGAATTCTCTTCAACCACGAGTCGCCAAGGAGAGGAGAGACCTTTGTCACCCGGAAGATCACCCGATCGCTCGCAAGGATTAAGCTGGGTTTGGAAGAAAAACTTTATCTGGGGAATCTGAATGCGAAAAGGGATTGGGGATTTGCTGGAGACTATGTTGAAGCCATGTGGCTGACGCTCCAGCAGGAAAAGCCAGACGATTATGTGATCGCTACAGGAGAGTCTTATTCCGTGAAAGAATTCCTGGAAGAGGCTTTCAGTTACAAAGGGTTGGACTGGAGGGAATACGTAGAGATTGATTCGCGTTATTTACGGCCGACGGAGGTGGATTCACTCCTCGGAGACGCTTCCAAGGCAAGGAAAAAATTGCTTTGGGAGCCCAAAGTGAAATTTAAGGAGTTGGTGAAATTGATGGTCGATGCGGACATCAGGGACCTCGAAGAAATGAAAAGATGTCAAGATGTCATACGAAAATTATCAAACAATGAAAAATAGGCTAGAATAAAAACTTAGGTTAGAGAGAAGGTCAACCTCACGGTGAGGTATTCATGGTTTTTTGGGAGAAAAAGAAAGTTACAGTAACGGGCGGGGCGGGTTTTCTGGGCTCCAACGTAGCCAGGAAATTAGAAAAAATGGGTTGCAGGAGTATCTTCGTTCCGAGAAGCAGGGACTATGACCTCGTCCGTTACGGGGATTGTAAGAAAGTTTACAAAGATTCCAAGCCTGATATCGTTATCCACCTCGCCGCAAGGGTTGGGGGAATAGGGGTGAACCGTACGAATCCTGGAAAATTCTTTTACGACAACCTCATGATGGGCGTTCAGATGATGGAGCTAGGGAGACAATCAGGAATAGAAAAATTTATTGCGATTGGTACCATTTGCGCCTATCCGAAGTTCACTCCAGTCCCCTTCAAGGAGGAAAATCTGTGGAATGGCTATCCCGAGGAAACCAATGCCCCCTATGGACTTGCCAAGAAGATGCTCCTGGTTCAGGCACAAGCCTACAGGCAGCAATATGGCTTTAATGCCATCTATCTATTACCCGTAAATCTTTACGGTCCCGAAGACAACTTCGATCCTCAATCTTCTCATGTCATACCAGCCTTGATTAAGAAATGCGTTGATGCGATCGAAAATCATGACAGGGAAATAACGGTTTGGGGAACGGGAAAACCCACGAGAGAATTTCTTTATGTGGAAGATGCTGCTGAAGGTATTCTCCTGGCATCGGAAGGGTACAATAAACCCGACCCTGTAAATCTTGGAGCCGGGTTCGAAATATCGATAAAAGATTTGGTGGATCTCATTGTGAAACTTACGGGTTTTAAAGGCGGGGTTATTTGGGATCCTTCAAAACCGGATGGTCAGCCCAGACGAATGTTAGATACAACCAAGGCCTTCAAAGAGTTTGGATTCAAGGCGAGAATGCCGTTTGAAGAAGGATTGCGGCGGACAATCGACTGGTATGTTTCAAAGAGATCGGATAAAAGGAACGGACCAGATGAACCGAGAAGGAGGGAATTTCATCAGCAGAGGTGGAAAGGGTAAAGAAACGACCCGATCTCCGGGATATCGGGATGAAGCCAGCGAATATAGCTACCAATCACTGCCCGAAGGACATCTTCTCCTTTCAAACCTCTTATAAAATGATTCCACCTGCGACGGGGCGGCCTTCTTTTTCCAGTACAAACCTTCCCATTTCAGGGATATCATTGAAACGATCAAAGACGACTTGAGCTTCCAGATGAATCATGACATCCGCCACCTCCGCCCCTTTGATGGAGGAAGCATCTTCCTCAACCCATTCCAATGAGGCGGGGTCAAATTTCTTATACATTTTTTCAATCCGACAGGAAACCTCCTGCGTCACGCACCTGAAAAGGAGGGGCTCTCCCATGTGATGGACGGTTTGATCCATCCAAAAGATATTGGCTCTAATCGTATCCGAGATTCTGGAAGATTGATCTCCAGCCAGGATCTGCCCTCTTCTCATCCGATTCCTTCCCTTTAAACAGATTCCCACAGATTCTTCAAAGTGTGCAGCGGTGACACCCTTTAGCAAAAATTTTTCAATACTCTTGACCGCCACTTCCGTTTTTTCCGGGAGAAGAAATAGTCTTTCGTTCTGGGCAAGATGACCCGCCTCAATTCGCCCTACGAGAATCTTCTTCCCGTTGATACGATAGATGTCCTGAATTGGAAACCGCAACGGTTTCTCTTCAACCTTTAACGCTTCGAAGGTGTCTAAGGCCTGCAATACCGTAGGGCCGTCAAACCAGGGTATCTTTTCTGAGGGGGTGGCAACATTGTCGCCATGGATAGCTGAAATGGGCAGAATAAAGGTGGGACGGACATTCAACCGACCCAGGAAATCGGTGATCTCGGCCTTCAACTCTTGAAACTTGGCTTGAGCGTAACTGACGAGGTCTATCTTGTTGAGCAAGACGATAATCTGTTTTAATCCGAGCATTCCCAGAATATACGCATGCCGTTTCGTTTGATCTCGAATGCCTTCAAAGGAGTCGATGATGAGGAGTGCAGCCTCAGCCTGACTCGTTCCCGTGATCATGTTCTTTAGAAATTCTTTGTGCCCGGGCGCATCGATAATCACATATCGTCTTTTGGGGGTTCGGAAGAAGGTTTGAGTGGTATCGATCGTAATTCCCCTCGACCTTTCCTCTTCGAGGCAATCCATGACAAAGGCAAATTCCACTCTCTTGCCGAGCATCTCAGAGCTTTTCTGGATCTCCACGTATTTATCCGGCGGGAGACAGCCGGTATCATAAAGGAGCCTGCCGATGAGGGTACTCTTTCCGTGATCCACATGGCCTACGATGATAATTGAAAGGGAATGTTCTTCTTCAGGCACGTAAGGGTCCTCCTTATTGGTCTAATTCTGTCCTAAGTTAAAATAGCTTGAGTCTTGTATTTTAGGTATTTAAGTTTGTTTAGAGTTTAGGGTTTCAAGTTTAGAGTTTGACGTTCCCATTCATTCTGTTTTTACATATACCCTAAGGCTCTCAGTTTTTGCATCGTGTAGATGTTCTCCTTATCTTGGGCGCGTCCCGACCGTTCAGAGGTTTTGGTGGTGCGGATTTCCTCGACGATGTCATCGATGGTCTGGGCATTGGAGTCAATGGGAGAGCAGCAGGGAGCGCAACCGATACTTCTGAACCTTTTCCCGTTCTTACTAAAATAGAGCGGGACGATGGGAAGTCCTTCTCGTTTGACGTAACTCCACACGTCCAGCTCTGTGAAATGGAGGATTGGGTGAATTCGGAAATGTTCTTCTTCCTCAACCATGGACTGATATTGATCCCACAGCTCAGCAGGTTGATTTTCATAATCCCACTTGAACTGAGAATCTCGGGGCGAGAAATACCTTTCTTTGGCCCGGATGCCATGCTCATCCCTTCGAATCCCTAGAAGGATCGCCGTCAGCCGATACTTCTGGATGACTCTTTTCAGGGCATTGGTCTTCAACTCGTTGCAACAATCGAGCTTGCTTCCCTGGCCCGGCCCCATTCCCTGGTCCAGTTTTTCCTCGTTCCTTCCGATTAACAGATTGAGATTCCACTCCTTTACCCTGTCGTCCCTGAAGCGATACATCTCCGGAAATTTATAACTGGTGTCGATATGGATGATGGGGAAAGGAATGTGGCCGAAAAAAGCTTTCCGGCAGAGCCAGAGCAAGGTGGTCGAATCCTTCCCCACAGACCAAAGCATGGCAATATTTTTGAATCGATTATAAGCTTCCCGGATGATATAGATGCTCTTATTCTCCAATTTAGTCAGATGATCCATCTTTCTCTCCTACTGGGTGAAATATTTAATGATGTGTTCCGCCATGTTTTCGATCGAGGGTTTTTCGGCTAGAGGAATCGACGGCGAGAGAACACAGAACGCGTCGTGCCATGTGTGCATCCCTGCGAATTGGCTGCGCCCAAAGACTTTTTTCTTTTCCAGACTTCCTTTTAAATCGTAACCATCGTTCGGAAGGCAGACTAGATCCGGGGCGCCCCTGGTTTGAGGACCCTGGTAGATCTCCTCTTTGGGGTAGATCCGATCAATGACCTTCTCCCCATTCTCTCCGGTCAATGTGGTCAAGGCCTCCCGGACTTTCCTCAGCACTTCAGGCTTTTCTTCCATGCTTACTTTTCCCCTAGGGTAAGCGTCTTTGTCGTGGATATAGACGCGACAGGGGTCAAGATTAAAGGCCCGGGTTTCCTCTCCGATCTTCTCATAGAATTCCCCTTCCTCCTTCAAGGCCAAAAAGCCCTTTTCCTTCAAGAAGGGGTTGATATAGACCTCTTGCTTGATCGGTGCAAATCCGTGGTCAGAAAGAATCATAAAAAAGCCCTTCTCGTGAGAAATCTCGCAAAATCCATCGTATAATATTTTGATGAATTTATCCAATTCCGTATAGAATCTAATAAAGGATTCATGGTAAGGATTATCCTTGTCTGTGGAGGCATCGAAGAAGAAATGGTGCAACCGATCCGTCTCGGTGATACAAGCGAAAAAAAGGTCCCAGGACTCTTCTGTCAAGAAGTGGGAGATGGCTTTCTTACGGATCTCAAAACACTCAAAAAGGCTCTCCATGAAGGCCCCTTTATTTTGCTTGGCCTTTTCGGCCTCTACATCGATGAGGTAATCGATGGATTGTAGATAGGGATAAACGGATTCGGGAAAGGTGGCCTTTTTCAAATCGATGGCGACGAAACCGGAGACCAAGATGCCATTCATCGGTAATGCAGGATACGTATGGGGGACATTCAAAATGATGGATCGGCAGGGACGCTTTACTTTCTGATGATATTTCTGAAACAAGGTAGAACTTTTTTGACCGGTTTTTCCCAGAGTTTCCCAGATGGTAGGGGCCTGGATATCCGTTGAATTTGGGAAGTATAAAGAATAAGTCTTCGGTTTAAGGTCGGTGAATCCATATATCCCATGTTCTCCAGGGTTGACGCCCGTGTTAAAGGAAGTCCATGAAACCGAAGAGACGTCCGGGACGGACGCGTCCATCCGGTGAAGCACAAAGCCTTGACTTAAAATGTGTTTTAAGTTCGGCATGAGGCCATTTTCTATGTAGGCCCTTAACAAGGAGTGGGGAACCCCATCCAGACCGATAATCAAAGCCTTTCTTGTTTTTCTTGAAAATAGACTCATCTCAACTTTTCCCCGAACCTAGATTTATCTTCAAGGTTTTCATTCCCCCGCGTCCATTTCTTCCGTTTTAGCTGATCTCGCCAGAAATGTAGGCACGGGTTCTTGCCTCACGGGGGGCGCTAAAAACCCGTTCGGCGGGTCCGTGCTCGACCAGTTCCCCGAGATAAAGAAAGATGACATAGTCGGCAATGCGCCTTGCCTGGCGGAGGATATGCGTAACAACTACAATCGTATAATAATTTTTCAAGACCCTAAACTGTTTTTCAATAAGCTGGGCCGAGATGGGGTCAAGGGCTGAAGTGGGTTCGTCAGCAAGGATAACCTCAGGTTCGACTGCCAGTGCTCGAGCGAGTGCCAATCTTTGTTGCTGACCGATGGAGAGCTGTGTTGCTGGCGCATGGAGCCTCTCCTTGACTTCATCCCAGAGGCCAGCCAGACGGAGGTAGAATTCGACCAAATAGGCCATCTCGGATTTTGCTTTGGATTTTGTCAGTTTCTGTTTGTCGTGAGGATACAATGACTCGATTGGAATCTGTTTTTCTAATTTCTGGATCTGGTCAAGAAGGTTCTTACCGTTCATCCCGTGAATTCTCGGCCCGAAAGTGATATTGTCATAAATCGACATGGGAAGCGGGTAGGGCTTTTGAGAGAGAAATCCTACCTTCTTCCTCAGGGCAAGAAGGTCAGCTTTCGGGTCATAAATGTTCACACCGTCAATCTGGACCTCCCCTGAAACCTCGATCTCCTCGTATAGGTCGACCAGACGATTTAGGCTTTTGAGAAGCGTTGTTTTCCCGCAGCCAGAGGGTCCGATGATGGCGGTGATCTGGTTGTTTGGAATCTCCGCCGTAAACTCTTGAAGGACTTTGTGATTCCCATAAGCAACGGTTAAATTCGACATGCTGATATGAGGCATTTCTCTTACCTACCTTACAATATGTCTTGAGCATCGACGGCTCAAGAATCTTGAAGCGAGGCTGATCAGGAGAACGATGATCAGCAAGATGAGGGCTGCGGCATAGGCTCGTTGTTGAACTTCAGGGATGGGCGTTGCCACCTGGAAAAAAATTGCAAGAGGAAGAGAAGCGACCGGGTCGAAGAGGGAATGGGGAATATAATCGGTGTAGCCGGCGGTAAATAGGATGGAGGCTGCGTCTCCGATCCCGCGGCCAAAAGCAAGGAGCACTCCAGTCACAATCCCGGGCAGCGCTTGTCTGAGGACCACCGTGAGCGTTGTCTCAATTCTCGTGGCTCCCAAGGCATAAGAAGCCTCTTTCAATTCAGGGGGCGTCATCCGGATGACCTCCTCAATAGACCGGATCATGATGGGTAACATGAGGAGGGCCAAGGCGATGATTCCGCCCAGCAAGGAGGCCCTCAGACCGAAGTAAACCATGATGATAAAACCAAAGGCCCCGTAGACGATCGAAGGGGTCCCCCACAGGATATCCAGAGAAAGCCTGGTGATTTGAGCAAGACGGCGGCCTAAGTACTCCTTCTGCAAAGCAAAGGCGATGGGTAGCCCAAACAGGAATGAAAGGAATGAAGCGCCGAACGCAAGACAGAGAGACCCGACGATGGCGTTGGCGATCCCACCCCCTTTTCCGAGGTAGTAGCCCCCTTCCGGGGTTTGGATAATCATGGCCAGGGTGAGAGAGGGGGCGCCCCGCACGACGATGACAACAAGAATGCCCGCGAGGACAGCCAGAACCAATGTCATTGAGGCGATCATGAAAACCTTGAAAACGGATTCTTCAATCTTTCTTGATTTCACTCGCGGCTACCTCCTCTCGATCCGCATGAGAGCGAGTTGAGCTGTTACGTTGAAGACACTGACCACCAGCAACAGGATCAGGGCTGAAAGCAAAAGTGCAGAGTTATAAAGCGGGATCGACATCATCTCACCATAATTGTTCGCCAGCAGAGCGGGGAGAGGATAGGCCGGATCAAAGATCGACTTCGGGACCTTGGGAACGTTACCCACGATCATCAGGACGGCAATGGTTTCACCGAAAGCCCGCGCGAATCCGAGAATGATCGCAGAAAAAATCCCGCGAAGGGTACTCCTGAGTACAACGTGTTTGATGGCCTCCCATTTCGTTGTCCCCAAAGCCAATGCCGCCTCCCGGGCTTGGATGGGAACGGTTCGAAGCACCTCGAGGGAGACGGAGATAATAACGGGAGAAGCCATGATGGCAAGGATCATTCCTCCGGCCAGGAGACTATAACCCGTGGTCGGGGTGTCCAGCATCTTTCCGAGGGCGCATACGAAAGGCACCAGCACGATCACTCCCCAGAGTCCGTAAATGACGGAGGGGATAGCGGCCATGATATCCACGGTCACACGGGCGATCTCCCGGAAACGGTAATGGGCGTATTCTGAAAGATAGATGGCGCTTAACAGGCAGACCGGAATAGCCAGGACCATGGCGATGCCGGTGACTTCCAGCGTTCCGATGATGAAAGGATAAAAACCGAATTCACCCTTGAGGGGATGCCAATTGGAGGACAGAAGGAGATGGAGGATCGATTTCTTTTGAAGAATTGGGACCGACTTGATGAACAAGCCAAGACCGATGAACAGGACGATCGAGTTTGCAAATGCCACGGCTAAAACCATCGATTTGGCGGTGAATTGGTCTTTAATCTGTCTCCAAGTCATTTCGTCAGAATCCTTGAGGTCTCTCCGTCTGTCTTAACGAAAAATGACCTTTCTCAAATTGCCCAAAATAGAAATGGTGTTTCAGGGCCATTCATGAACGGCCCCGCCATGGATTAGTTGCCCAGCATTCTCAAAGCGGCACTGACCTGAGTTTTTTTCAGTTGAATATAACCGGTTTCGTCGACGTATTTCTGACCCTCCGTCAAAATCCACTGGATGAATTCCCTGGTAAGACCTTTGAACCCATCCTTTGTCAGAAGATAGAGGTCTCTCGCCGGAGGGGAAGGATAGACTCCGGAGGCAATTGCTTGGATGGCTCTGCTTTTTGAAGGCAAATCTTCTTCCGGGTCGATCTTTCCATTTTCGTTTAAGTCAACGGGAACGACACGAAGCCCTTTCGGTGGAAGGCCCGTTTTAAGATCGAACGCATAATTGAGATTGTTATATCCAATTCCGAGGGGGTCTTTTCTTACGGCCTCCGCAAGCCCGGGGTCCCCGTAGACGCCAATGCCCTGAAGGTCTTCCTGTTTTTTCTTTCCCAGGTATTGTGCCCAGGTCTCAGCGGCGCCACAGGAGTCGGACCTTGTGTAGACATTGACCCTATATTTGGCGTCCGTCGATTGAGAGCCTGTCTGGACAATTTCGCCCCAGGTCATTCCTCTCCCTTTTATCCAAAGGTCAAGAAAGGTCTGTTTCTTGATCCCTTTTCGGGATAAACCGTTCGGGAGAATGGGGTTCGCCTCATTCATCATCGGGAAGACCGCATCTTTGACAACAGGAACATAAACGGCACTCTGTTTTACTTCTTCCGGTGATATATCCCTGGACACCATCCCAATGTTCACCAGGCCTGCCAGGGCATCAGCGACCCCCTTACCAGCGCCTCCGGCAGAGATGTCCACCCGGATGTTGGGATAAGCCTTTCTGAACTCCTCCCCCCACTTCACCAACATCGGGTAAAGGGCCCAGGCCCCCGAGACTCTGATTGTTCCTTGAAGCTCTTCGGCTGCCTTGAGAGATCCCAGCCTATTTTTCCTCTCTTGGCCCAAAGAGGAGGACATCAAACCAAGAAAGAGACTCAAGCCGATCGTTAAACTCATCAATCTCAGTTTGAACCGCATCCTTTCATGCCTTTCTTTAAAAGAGAGTAAAACAGTCTGATGTTACTCAAAAGTCCATTATAAATACCCGAGGGATTTCAATCTTTTCTTGACGAGTTCAATTTCGCCCTTTGAGAGCGAGGGTTCTTTTCTAAGCGCCGTTGAGGAGACAAGGTCCCTCAAGATATAGACGATGAATTCGGTGACTGAATTAAAACCGCTCCCCTCAATAATTTCCCCGATGTTGTCGTACAAGGGCTTCGGAATTTTAATCGTCACTTTCTTTTTCCCGTTTTTCATATGCACTCCTATAACACTCTTACAGGAGTGTACAGGATCGATCGGATTTTGTCAAGTATTTTTTTTCATTTATTTTAATTTCATGAGGATCCCTCTTTTTCGTGGTTTTCGACTTGATAAAGCGGCCTCGATCTGATAAAAATAGTTTCCATGAAGATTCAAGGGAAAACCTTAGTGATCATTCCCGCCTTTAACGAGGAGGGATCCATAGGCAAGGTGGTTGAGGAAGTTAAAGCCTATTTTCCACAGGGAGATGCCCTTGTCGTAAATGATGGGTCCAATGATCTGACATCAGAGGTCGCCAAAGCGAAAGGGGCCATTGTCTTAGACCTGCCTTTTAATCTGGGGATCGGCGGGGCCATGCAGGCGGGTTACAAATACGCTTACGAAAGAGGGTATGATGTTGCTGTTCAAGTGGACGGGGATGGTCAACATGATCCCAAAGAGATTCCTAAGCTTCTGGATGTTTTGGAAAAAGGAACAGCCGATGTGGCCATGGGATCGCGCTTTATTGGCGATTCAGAATATAAAGCATCCGTCATGAGAAGGCTGGGGATGGTTATCCTTTCGAAAGCGATTTCGATCGTCGTTGGAGAGAAATTAACCGATCCCACTTCGGGATTCAGGGCAGCTAATCGAAGAGCGATTCAGTTATTCTCCGTGAATTATCCGCAGGACTATCCCGAGCCAGAAGCCATCGTTCTGCTGCACCAGTGCCGATTGAAGATGAAAGAAATTCCTGTAAAGATTAAGCAACGATTTTCCGGCGAATCATCTATTACGAAGATTCGATCCGTTTACTATATGGTTAAGGTTTTATTGGCAATTTTTGTGGACTGCTTTAAGAAAAGACCTTCTCTCAGCGGGAGTGTCCAGTAGGTTCTTCAGGGTCTTTTTCCAGCGACCGGATGAAAGAGGAGAGCGAAGGGAACGGCCTTCCATATTTATTGTTTGGTCCCCTTTCCACCGAGACTTACGATTCGGGAGGCTTTTTCATTAAGAGATGAAGTCACGGAGCGACGTGTCCGATCAAGCACAAGCCTCCAGGGAACGCTTCGGCCATTTTGCGGAACGCGATGTTGCCTTGTTGAAATGGCGCTTCGGCTGTGGCTACATGGCTGAGCTTGAGAGGGGGCGTTACCAAAGAATGTTTGCTGGCGCCAGGCGAATTCTTGACGTGGGTTGTGGGTTAGGCGAGGCAGCGCGATGGGCGAACGGGGCGGACTATTTTGGGGTCGACTTATCGGAGGTCCTTGTCCGTAAGGGCCAAAACCAGCCGGACCGCATCTTGGCTGTGGCGAGCGCGGATGCCCTTCCATTTCCGAATGAAACCTTTGATCGTGTCACCTGCATGGGCCTCCTGCATCATTTATCCAGAAATCAGATTCCTTTAACCCTTAAAGAGATGACGCGTGTTCTCAAGATCGGGGGGGCACTCGTTCTCGTGGAAGCGAATCCCTGGAGCCTCTGCGCACGGATGATGGCTTATGTTCGGCCCGCGGAGAGGGGAATTCTCAATACCAGCCCGGCCCACCTCCGTTGGGTGATTGAGTCCCTTCGGGTTTTAACGATCGAGGAGATCGACTACGACCATACGATGTTTTGGCCTTCTTATGGGACCTTTCTGCTGCGTCGATGGTCCTGGCCGACTGGCCCGCGTATGACAGCCTGGCTGCTTGCTTTACACAGGTGGGTGACAAGGTTGACGCCCGGGCCTTTGCGCTTTCAAACGTTCTGGCGCATTCGGAAACATGCAGAAGGAGAAACGGTCTCTTCAACGAGTGGACGACAGAAGGAAAGGGAGGAAGAAGCATGTTGATCAAGTTTCAAATCATTATTGGAATACTGAGCCTCATTTTAATTCTGGGGACCTTTGAATTGATTAGAAAGGGACGGCTCCGCGAGGAATATTCCATCTTATGGCTTTTCACCGGTGGGGTCACGCTGGTGTTCAGTTTTTGGCCCCAGTTTTTCCTTTCCCAATTCCTTACGCAGATCACCGGCCTCTACTACTTGTCCGCGGTGGTCGTGATCGCCTTTCTGTTTCTCCTCCTCATCGTCCTCCATTTTTCTGTGGTGGTATCAAAATTAACCGATCGGAATAAGGAACTGGCACAGCGGCATGCCCTTCTGGAATTGGAGTTCAAAGAGCTTAAAAGGCGCCACCTCCCTCCTGATACTGTCTCCTCATAATGGGTTGCGATCATGAAGGCATCGATGGATTGAACGAAAGAGATCATGCTATTTAATTCCCTCCAGTTCATATTTTTTTTCATTATTTTGATGGCGATCTACTTTGCTATCCCCCATCGTTTCCGGTGGGTTCTTCTTTTGGCGGCCAGCTATTATTTCTATATGGCGACAAAACCTGGGTTTGTGGTTTTCATTCTTCTTTCCACTTTCATCACCTATTATGCTGGCATCCAGATGGGAAAAACAGAATCAAAATCGAAACGGAAAAAATTTCTTTTGCTCAGTCTACTTTTCAATCTCGGGCTTTTATTTTTTTTGAAATACTACAATTTCCTTAATGATTCTTTAGAAGTCCTTTTTAGCCATCTCCATATTGCTTATAAATTCCCCGCATCCCATGTCCTTTTACCCGTCGGTATCTCGTTTTACACATTTAAGAGTTTGAGCTATACCATTGATGTTTATCGAGGCCCCAAACCACCGGAGAGGCATTTAGGATTCTTTGCCCTCTATGTAGTGTTCTTTCCGCAATTACTGGCCGGGCCGATTGAAAGGGCAACGAGATTCTTGCCGCAGTTATATGAGAGGGCCGATTTCGATTATCAAAGGGTGGTGAAGGGTTTAAGGTTGATGCTTTGGGGATTCTTCCAGAAAATGGTTATTGCGGACAATTTAGCTACCTTAGTCGATTCTGTTTATAAGCATCCGACTGACTATGAGGGTTTCCCCATCTTTTTTGCAACCTTCCTCTTCGCAGTTCAGATTTATTGCGATTTCTCAGGTTATTCGGACATCGCCATTGGGGCAGCCCAAGTGATGGGATATAGGACCATGGAGAATTTCAACCGTCCTTATTTTTCCAAATCCATCTCGGAATTTTGGAGAAGGTGGCACATTTCTCTTTCCTCATGGTTTAGGGATTATGTCTATATCCCCATGGGTGGCAATCGCGTTTCCATTCTACGATGGTATATGAATCTATTTGTGGTGATGCTGATCTGTGGTTTTTGGCATGGGGCCAACTGGACCTTCCTGATCTGGGGGGGATTGCATGGCTTTTATCTCATTTTTTCAATCCTTACGGGAAGCGTGAGAGATCGTCTTGTCCGGATAATCGCTTTGGATCGAGTACCGAAACTCCACAGTTCTCTTAAGATCTTGATAACCTTTTCATTGGTTTGTTTTGCGTGGATATTTTTTAGGGCCGACACGATATCGGATGCCTTGAACATCATTTCAAGTTTGTTTACCGGATGGGGAAGGGCCTTTACCACCGAGACATTGGAGAAAATCCCATTTTGGGGACCATTGCGATTTGAATTGATCGTCTCTCTCATCTCTATCGGTATTTTGTTATCCGTCCACCTCATGGAGCAGCAGGGGAATGTCATTGACCGATTTTCTGAAAAGCCGGTTTGGATCCGGTGGTCGGTCTATTATTTCTTTCTCGTGGCAATTTTATTATTCGGTAATTTTGGATCAAAACAATTCATCTATTTCCAATTTTAAAGAACCCCGATGAAAAAATTTGTCTTCAAGTCTGTTTTGTTTCTCATTCCATTCTTGGCGGCCATCGGAATCGAACTATTCGTTTTACCCATTGATTTCTTTACGTTTAGAGTTTGGGAGGCGCTTGTCATAAGAAAATATGATAACATTTTGCCAGGAGAATTTTATCCGAATATGCAAGTCACAAAGATTGAAGAAGGAGACCTAGCCCACCATACAAGATTTACCTATAAAAGAAAGGCAAAGTGGATCACCGATCGATATGGATACCGGAAACGGAACACAAATCGAAACAAACATGAGGTGGTGGTTATTGGTGACTCGAATATTGCCGGCAGCGGCTTAACGCAAGAAGACATCCTTTCCGAAGTCTTGGAGAAAAAGTTAAAGGTGAGTGTCTACCCTATATCCCCTGGCAGCTTAAATAGTTTTTTAAAAGAAAGGAGGTTTACGAAAGAGCCGCCCGATATCGTTATCATCTCGACTATCGAGAGATTTATATTTTATTTGCCTCCGGTGAAGGCAACGTCTAAGAAAATAGCGACGAAGTTAAAAACTCAGATAAGAGAAATCGGGTACAGATTGAGAAATCAGATCAGTGGAAATCGCTTCATTCAATGGGTAGGAGTATGCCTTGATCGTATCTATAAAGCGAACATGCTTCAGTATCTGCGAGCGACTCTGAGGAGAATGGGGTCTTCGCATTCCCAAGCGATTTATCCGAATAGGTTTTCTTCAAAATACGGTCCTGTTTTCTTTTTTCAAGGGGCCGATGCCAATAAAGATGTCCCGAGGGATCAATTCGACAAAGTGGTTCAAGTCATCAAGAGCTATGATGAACTCTTAAGGAGTAAAGGAATCCGTTTTATATTTTTGCCCATTCCCGAGAAAGAAAATATTTATTATGAGACCTTACAGACTCAAAGACCGGTCTTTTTGGAACGGCTAATCTCCACATTAAAAAACCTGGGGATCGAGACGGTGGATACGCAAAAAGCTTTTGAGGATGCCTTCCGAAAGGGGGTAGTGCTCTATCATACCAACGACACCCATTGGAACGAGAATGCGGTTAGAATAACCGCGGATCTCGTTAAAGAATTGATTGAGAGGAAGAAATAAATTCCTTCGTTGGCTATTTTGAAACCTCTTTTTTCAAGTCAGTCCTTCATTTTTCGTTTTTGCTTGATAAAGGGAAATGGTTTTGTTAAAAAAGGAGTCAAAAAAGAAGGAATGGAGAAAAAGAAGATGTCAAAGGTTTTGGTGACTGGAGGGGCGGGGTTTATCGGATCAAACCTGACAGAGGCGTTGCTCCAGAGGGGGCATTCTGTCCGAGTTCTTGACGATTTTTCGACGGGCAAAATGGAGAACTTGATGTTTCATCAAGCCCACCCGTCGCTCGAGATTATGGAAGGGGACCTTCGTGACCTCAGCACCTGCCAGAAGGCAGCCCAGGCGATGGACTATGTATTTCATCAGGGTGCCTTGCCGTCGGTTCAACGTTCTGTTGAAGACCCGGAAACCTCCAATGCAGTCAATGTAGGAGGGACGCTGAATATTCTGCTTGCTGCTAGGGAGAAGGGCGTAAGAAGAGTCATGTATGCCGCCTCTTCATCCGTCTATGGAGATACTCCTACCTTGCCGAAACATGAGGAAATGCCCCCCAATCCTCTTTCGCCTTACGCCTTGCAGAAATACGTGGGCGAACAATATTGTAGGCTTTTTTACCAGCTCTATGGTCTCGAAACCATCTCCCTGAGATATTTCAATATTTTTGGTCCAAAGCAGGATCCTAACTCCCTTTATTCTGCCGTCATTCCCAAATTCATCGATGCCCTGCTTGAGGAGCGTCCCCCGGTCATTTTCGGAGATGGAGAGCAGTCTCGAGATTTTACGTATATTGAGAATGTGGTCCAGGCCAACCTTCTCGCCATGTCCGCGGACCACCTCCACGGAGAAGCCGTTAACATTGCCTGCGGAACAAGAATCTCGTTGAACCGATTGGTGAGCGTGTTAAAGGAGATCCTTGGATCGAAACAGTCCCCTCTTTATCAAGAGGCCCGGAAAGGAGACGTGAAACACTCTCTGGCAGATATCCATCGGGGAAAGGAAATCATAAATTATGAGCCAAACGTCGGGATTGAGGCGGGATTGACAAAGACGGTTGATTTTTTCAGAGGCCAGAAGAAATCCTAGAGGAATAGAACAAATGATCAGAATGAGGGAACGGAAAAAGCTGGAATCGATATTGAAAAGCTTTCCAAAAGTGAAACTTTTGGTGGTCGGGGACATTATGATGGATCGTTCCATTCTGGGGAAGGTCTCTCGGATATCCCCTGAGGCTCCTGTTCCAGTCATCATTGCGGAGACAGAGGATTTTAATCTTGGAGGGGCTGCCAATGTCGCCCATAACATTCGCTCCCTCGGGGGAACCGTGTCTCTCTGCGGAATTGTAGGGAATGACGAAAACGGGCGAAAGCTCTATCGAAGGGTCGTTGAAAGGGGAATCCAGGCAGAAGGGATTTTTTTTGAGCAAGGCAGACAGACTACGGTCAAGACGAGAATCATCGCTCACCACCCCCATTACCAGCAATTGGTTCGGGTTGATCGGGAGACGACCGATCGGCCCAAGGTCACCACGTTCGGAAGTTTATCAAAGTTCTTGACTGAAAAGCTGAAGGATTTCGACGGGATCGTTATTTCCGATTACGGGAAAGGTCTATTGACGAGAAAACTCATTCAGACCATGGTTAAGAAGGCGAAGAAGTCGAAAAAATTTGTGATGGTTGACCCAAAAGTAAAGAACTTCTTTTTTTATAAAGGAGCCACCGTCATCACGCCGAATACCAATGAAGCCAGCGAAGCATCCAGGATTCCTGTCACCGATAAATTCTCCGTCGAGAAAATGGGAAGGGCTCTGTTGAGGAGGCTGAAATGCAATGCTTTGGTCATCACCCAGGGAGAAAAAGGCATGACCATTTTTGAGCCGTATCAGAAGCCCTATCGCGTCCCTACTGAGGCGAAGGAGGTTTATGATGTTACGGGTGCCGGAGATACGGTGATTGGAACGATGGCTCTTGCCTTAGGAACGGGACCTCACGTTAGTATTAAGGATGCAGCAAGTTTAGCGAACTATGCGGCCGGGATTGTGGTTGGGAAGGTGGGAACTGCCATCGTGAGCAGAGAGGAATTATTGAACGTCATCCGGGAGAAAATGTAAGCCCTGGACGCTTTTTTGCATCAATTAACGGAGGACAGAGATTAGAAGGAAGAAAGACCCTACCTCGGCACCGAGGATAGGGCCTTTCATTTTTTGCCCCTGATCCCGGCCGGGCCTGCCCGCCGATAGGCAGGGGCAGGGCAGGCGGGTTTTCAGGTTTCAATCAATAAAAGCGGTTATGTCTCGAGGACGAAAATGATCTCCAGCCTAATCCTGTATTCAATAATCTTTGAATTTTCCACTGCCACCCGCATCTCAGCAACGCGCATTCCTGTAATGCCTCTTAAGGTCTTTGTCGCTCTTGCGAAGCCAACTTTGATGGCATCGTCAAAACCCTTTGAGGATCCTGCGATGATTTCAGTTACCCTCGCGACTCTTGGTTCCGCCATGCTTATCACCTCCTTTGCTTAAAATGGGTACTAATACTGAAGTCTATACAGAAAACCTAAAGGATGTCAACGAGAAAAATTGTTGAGAAAGATATTGATAAATTTTAAGATTGTGTTATAAAATGAAATTTCAATAATATTTTCATAACTTACACGTTGTTTCAGGGAATGATAGATGAGGGGATAAATGGTTTCTCCGTCTTTGAAACGGTCCAGTCTCATTCAGCAGTTTATCCATCATCTATCTTTAGAGAAGAATGCGTCGCCTCATACCTGTCGGTGCTACAGGAAAGATCTGGAAGGGTTTGAGGATTTTTTAAAGGGGTCCGGAATGTATCTGAGCGCCTCGGGAGGTGTGGAGATAGAAAAAGCGGACCGGATAGCGATTCGAAAATATATGAGTTTTCTCCATCGAAAAAATAAGAAGAGTTCCATTGCAAGGAAAATTTCCACGCTGCGCTCTTTTTTTAAATATTTGACCAGAGAACAGGTGATTGCTTCTAACCCGGCCAAAAGCGTTTCAACTCCGAAAGTTGAGAAGACCCTTCCCACCACGCTCACGGTGGACGAGGCCTTCCGGTTGATGGATTCACCCGGGACTATTCCTGAAAAGCCTTCAGAGGCATCTCAGGAAAGTCGTTTAAGGGATCGAGCCATCTTGGAACTTCTTTATTCAAGCGGATTGCGGGTGAGTGAATTGGTTGGGTTGAATTTGGATCAATTAAACTCAGATTTGGGCATTGTAAGGGTGATGGGCAAGGGAAGGAAGGAACGCATCGTGCCAGTGGGGATGAAGGCATTAGAGGCGTTGAAGGCCTATGTGGAAGAACGAGGTGTGTCGAGAGGGGAGGAGCCTATTTTTACGAACTCCTTCGGAGGAAGGTTAACCACGCGTTCCGTCGGAAGGTTGGTGAAGAAGTACACGAGACATTCTGGTATTTTCCGGAGAGTCAGCCCCCACAGCCTCCGGCATACGTTTGCAACGCATCTTTTGGATGCCGGGGCCGATATTCGAGAGATTCAAGAGATGTTGGGACACGCGAGCCTTTCGACGACCCAAAAATATACCCATGTGAGTATGGGAAGGTTGATGGAGGTCTATGACAAAGCCCATCCCCGCAGCTTTAAGAATGTGAGTCGCAAAGGTCAGGAAGGTAAGCAATAGGCGCTTAGAAATGGAATTATGAGCGAAGTGGAGACAAACTTTTTGCATGCGATGGCCGATGTTAAGTCCGAAGCACGAAATCCGAAATTCGAAACAATTTCGAATGCTCTAAATTTCAAAGTTTCCTTATGCTTTGGTCGTTTGAAAATTTGGATTTAAGATTTGTTTCGGATTTCGATATCCGGATTTCGAGTTTAGCGAAAGAAGGGAAGGGCAGAAAATAATTAAATAGAGGGAATGCCTGTTATGATTAAAATCCATGCGACAACAGTATTATCCGTCCGGCACAAAGGGAAGGTGGTCATGGCCGGAGACGGTCAGGTGTCCCTTGAGCATACCATCATGAAACATACCGCGCGAAAGGTCCGAAGAATTTACCATGATAAAGTCCTGGCCGGTTTTGCAGGAGCGACGGCAGATGCCTTCACTCTTTTTGCAAAGTTTGAGGAAAAATTGGATCAATTCAGCGGGAATTTGCTCAGGGCAGCCGTCGAGCTGGCAAAAGATTGGAGGACCGATCGGATTCTCCGGAGGCTGGAGGCTTTGCTCATCGTCGCTGACGCTGAGCACACGCTCGTCATCTCCGGAAATGGAGATGTCATTGAACCCGACGACGGGGTGACAGCCATCGGGAGTGGCGGCCCTTATGCCCATGCGGCTGCCAAGGCACTGACGGAGTTTTCAAATTTGGACGCCAAAGCCATTGCTTTGGAAGCGATGAAGATTGCCGCCTCCATCTGCATTTATACCAATGATCAAATCATTGCTGAGGAATTGTGATGAAGACCTTCACCCCCCGCGAGATCGTCTCTGAGCTGGATAAATACATTGTCGGGCAAAGGGACGCGAAGCGAGCCGTTGCCATTGCCTTGAGAAATCGTTGGAGACGTCAACAGGTTCCCGAGCCTCTTCGGGATGAAATTGCTCCCAAGAATATCATTATGATAGGCCCCACCGGGGTGGGTAAGACGGAAATTGCTCGAAGGCTGGCGAAATTGGCCCAAGCGCCTTTTCTGAAGATTGAGGCATCAAAATTTACAGAGGTAGGCTACGTCGGCAGGGATGTGGAGTCGATGATCCGGGATATCACAGAGCTGGCAGTCAATATGATGAAATCCGAGGAGTCTCATAAGGTGCAACAAAGAGCGGATGAGATCGCTGAGGAGAGGCTCCTGGATTTGCTCCTCCCCTCGTCGGGGAAAGGGACACCGAAAGAAGGCGAAGATCAGCGACCGACTCGTGAAAAACTCCGGAAGCTGCTGAAGGCTGGAAAATTGAATGATAAGTTCGTGGAAGTGGAGATTGTCGACCGAAACCTTCCTATTGTGGAGATCTTTTCAGCTTCCGGGATGGAAGAGATGGATATCAACATCAAAGATATGTTTGGAAGCCTCTTCCCGAAGAAGAAAAAACAGAGGAAGGTTAAGGTGCCGGAAGCGCTTACGATTCTCTCCCAGGAAGAGGCGTACAAGCTGATCGATATGGACTCCGTGATCAAGCAAGCCGTTGAGCGGGTCGAACAATCCGGGATCATTTTTCTCGATGAAATTGATAAGATCGCTGGGAGAGAAACCACCTTGGGTCCGGATGTCTCGCGGGAAGGCGTTCAAAGAGATATCCTCCCCATCGTGGAAGGGACCACCGTGACGACAAAATACGGAATGGTCAAGACAGATCATATTTTATTTGTCGCTGCCGGGGCATTCCATGTTTCTAAGCCCTCGGACCTCATCCCAGAACTTCAGGGCCGTTTTCCGATCCGGGTGGAATTGGATTCTCTGGGGAAGGCGGACCTCGTACGAATCCTCACCGAACCAGAAAACGCCCTGATCAAACAGTACACCGCGCTGTTGGACACAGAGTCGGTCAAGGTAAAATTTACAGAAGACGGAATTGCGGAGATCGCCGGGATGGCGGCTTTGATTAATGAGAGAACGGAGAACATTGGAGCTAGGCGGCTTTACACAATGATGGAGAAATTGCTGGATGAGATTTCTTTCGACGCCCCCGAGATGTCGGGAAAAAACATGGTGATCGATATTCAGTATGTTCAAAAGAAGCTGAAGGATTTCGTGCAGGACGAAGACCTGAGCCGATATATCCTCTAGCTAAGTTGGGAGTCCAGAGTAGCTCAAAGCTCAAAGCTGAAAGGCAGATCTTTTTCTTCAAACCTTGAGCCTTGAACTTTCAGCTTTTAGCAGAAATCATTTAGAACTCGAAATTAAGACGAGGAATCATCGTTATGGGAAACCCTATCGACAAGGCCAAGGTGCTGGTGGAAGCCCTTCCTTATATCCGGCGATTCTACGACAAGACCATTGTGATCAAATACGGGGGAAGCACGATGGAAGAAGAGGGGATGAAGCGGAGTTTTGCGCTCGACGTCGTCCTCTTGAAATACATCGGCCTCAACCCCGTGGTTGTCCACGGCGGAGGGCCGCAGATTGGTGAGATGTTGGCCAAAATCGGAAAGAAATCTCAATTTGTAGAGGGGATGCGGGTCACGGATCGAGAGACGATGGATGTCGTAGAAATGGTTCTCGTCGGGAAGGTGAATAAGGAGATTGTTGCCCTGATTAACCAGCAAGGAGGGAAGGCCGTCGGACTGAGCGGAAAAGACGGACGTCTCATTACTGCCGGGAGATTGAAATTAACGAAGAGCGGGGGGAAGGGTAAAAGGCCTGAGGTCATCGATATCGGAATGGTGGGAGAAGTAAAGGAGATCAACCCAGGAGTGATCGAAGCCCTGGAGAAGGAGAATTTCATTCCTGTCATTGCGCCCGTGGGCGTCGGGGAGGAGGGGGAGACGTATAATATCAACGCCGACCTGGTGGCGGGGAGGATTGCCGCTGCCTTGAAAGCAGAGAAGCTGATTTTACTGACGGATGTGGAAGGCGTCATGGATGAGAAACATCGACTGATTCCCACCCTTGATGTCAAGCAAGTCAAAAGACTCATCTTGCGGAAAACCATTTCCTCCGGGATGATCCCCAAGGTCAATTGCTGTTTGGGGGCGTTAGAGGGGGGGGTGGCGAAAACGCATATTATCGACGGAAGACTGGAACATGCCATCCTGTTAGAAGTTTTTACCGACATTGGAATTGGAACACAGATCTACAAAGAACCCTGATTTCAAATTTCAAAATCCAAATGCCAAAGAAATATCAAAGTTCAAAAATGAACTTTTAATATTTGGTATTGGAAATTGATTTGGCATTTGAACTTTGACATTTGACATTCCCATTGCTTGGAGGGGTCATGGATTCTCAAACCCTGATGATGTTATCGGAAAAGTATGTTGCCCATACCTATGCCCGTTATCCCGTCCTTCTGGTCAGAGGGAAGGGAACTCGGGTTTGGGACCCGGAAGGGGTAGAATACCTTGACTTTGTTTCGGGGCTGGCGGTATGCAATTTAGGACACTGCCACCCCAAGGTCGTCAAAACGATTCAAGAGCAGGCGGAGAAATTGATCCATGTTTCAAACTTCTATTATATCGAGCCACAGATTCAACTCGCCTCTCTCCTTTGCAAGCACTCCTTTGCCGATAAGGTCTTTTTCTGTAATAGTGGGGCGGAAGCCAACGAGGGAGCGCTCAAATTGGCCCGGAAATATGCAAAAGAGAAGGTTGGGAAGGATCGATATGAAATCATAACGATGGAGCGCTCCTTCCACGGGAGAACGCTGGCCACCCTGACGGCAACGGGCCAAGAAAAGTTCCACAAAGGTTATGATCCTCTGATGCCCGGGTTTAAGTATGTTCCCTTTAACGACATCGGGGCAGCGAGGCGTGCCATCGATTCCAAGACGTGTGCCGTCATGGTGGAACCCATTCAAGGAGAGGGGGGGGTGAATTGCCCCGACGAAGGTTATCTGAAAGCCCTTCGGGAGATCTGTGACGAAAAGAAGCTCCTCCTCATCTTCGATGAAGTTCAGGTAGGAATGGGTCGGACCGGGAAGCTTTTTGCCTATGAACATGAGGGGGTTGAACCCGATGTAATGACTCTTGCAAAGTCATTGGCAGGAGGAGTCCCTATCGGGGCTCTATTGATCAAGAAAGAGGTTGCGGACAGTTTCAAGCCGGGTGATCACGCCTCCACCTTTGGGGGAAATCCTCTGGCCAGCGCAGCAGGTGTGGCGGCTCTAACAACAATATTAGAAGAGGGGATGTTGGAGAATTGCCAAAGGATGGGAGACTACTTTCTCTCTGAGCTTGAACAGGTTAAGGAAAAATTTCCTTTTGTGAAGGAGGTTCGAGGAAAGGGTTTGATCTTGGGCATGGAGTTGAAGGGCGAGGGGGGTCCGATTGTCACCGAAATGTTGAAGAAGAGGATCCTCATCAATTGCACGATGGGAAATGTGCTCCGGTTCCTTCCCCCTCTGATTGTAACAAAGGAAGAAATCGACCGGGTCGTTAGGGCATTGGAAGAAATATTTGCCGGCATGAAATGAGCAGCACAGGGTATAGAAAGAGAAAAGCACCAACTTCCAAGCAGCAAATTTCAAATAATTCCCAATTGCCGAAATTGGAAACAAAGCCTTTTGGGTCATTTGAAATTAGAATTTGGAGGGTATTGGGGATTTGGAATTTGTGATTTTGAATTTTCGAGCTGCGGGCTATACGCTTTGGGAATGAACGACAGGAAGGGGGTTTTATGAAGCATGGGGTTAAGAAGGTTGTCCTGGCTTACTCGGGCGGTTTGGACACTTCGATCATCTTAAAATGGCTGAAAAATGAGTTTGGGTGCGAGGTCATTGCTTTCACGGCCGACGTCGGACAGGCGGAAGAAATTGAGAATTTGGAAGAAAAGGCCATGGCCACAGGCGCCAGTAAAGTGTATATCGAGGATCTCCGGGAGGAATTCGTTCGGGATTTTGTTTTTACTGCCATTAAGGCGAACGCCGTTTATGAAGGAACGTATCTTCTCGGCACGTCGATTGCTCGGCCTTTAATTGCCAAGAGACAGGTGGAGATTGCCCAGTTAGAGGGAGCTGATGCGGTGTCCCATGGGTCCACCGGGAAGGGAAATGACCAAGTTCGATTCGAACTAACCTACTATGCCTTGAATCCTTACATTCGGGTGATCTCTCCTTGGAGGGAATGGCAGTATAAGTCGAGAGAGGATTTAATCGCCTATGCTCGGGAGAACGGAATCCCCGTTCCGGTGACAAAGGAGAAGCCTTATTCGTCTGACCGAAATCTTTTACACATCAGCTTTGAAGGAGGAATTCTGGAGGACCCCTGGTCTGAACCCCCGGAGAATATGTTTATCCTCTCCGTCTCTCCGGAGAAGGCCCCGGACCGTCCGACCCATATTGAAATTGATTTTAAGGACGGGGTCCCGGAACGGATTGACGGGAAGGTTTTTTCTGCTGCAGCCTTGCTCTCCCGTTTGAACGAACTGGGGGGTCGAAATGGAATCGGCCGGGTCGACATGGTGGAGAATCGCTATGTTGGAATGAAATCAAGAGGAGTTTACGAAACTCCGGGCGGAACGATCCTTCAGGTCGCCCACCGAGCCATGGAATCGATCACCATGGACAGAGAAGTCATGCATTTTCGAGACAGCCTGATCCCGAAGATCGCGGAGCTGATCTATTATGGATACTGGTATTCCCCCGAGATGGAGATCCTGAAGAACATGATCGATGAGACACAGAGGGACGTGACCGGTACGGTCCGCCTGAAGCTCTACAAAGGGAGCTGTACGGTGATTGGGAGGAAGTCGGAAAAATCGCTCTACCATGGAGCGTTTGCCACCTTTGAGAAAGATACCGTCTATAACCAGAAGGATGCAGAGGGATTTATCCGGCTTAATGCCTTAAGACTCCGAATCCGAAGGATGATGAGAGACAAGTGAGTTCGGAGGTACGAGTTCGGAGTTGGAAGTCGAGAGGGAAAAATTAGAGAACAAGAAATTACAGTTAAGAAGTGAGAGTTAAGAATTAAGGTTCTACTTCAAACGAAAAACACGAAAGACTCTGAACTTCGAAAGGGCAATTCACGAATTGCCTTATGCCGATGGTGATGATAGAGGAAGAACAAGATGGATGAGCGTTATCACCCGAAGGAAATTGAAGGAAAGTGGCAGAAGGTCTGGACAACCCAGAACCTGTTCAAGGTGACGGAGGATCCGAAAAAAGAGAAGTATTATCTCCTCGAGATGTTTCCCTATCCCTCGGGCAAAATCCATATGGGGCATGTGAGGAACTACTCCATCGGGGACGTGGTCGCCCGCTATAAGAAGATGAAGGGTTTTAATGTCCTTCACCCGATGGGATGGGACGCTTTTGGCATGCCTGCTGAAAACGCGGCCATCGAACGTGGCATTCATCCCGCGAAATGGACCTATGAAAATATCGATGCCATGCGGAAACAGTTGAAGCGGATGGGCTTCAGTTATGATTGGGACCGGGAATTCGCCACATGCGACGCTTCCTACTACAAGTGGGAACAACTCTTCTTCTTGAAAATGTTCGACAAAGGCTTGGCCTACAAGAGGAGGTCCTCTGTCAATTGGTGCGAGATCTGCCAGACCGTTTTGGCAAATGAGCAGGTGATGAGCGATGGCACCTGCTGGCGCGGCCATGCCGATGATTCGGGCGTCACACAGAAGGAATTGGATCAATGGTTCTTTAAAATTACCGCATACGCAGAAGAACTCCTGGGAGGGTGCGATCAGCTCGCCGGCTGGCCTGAACGGGTTCTGACCATGCAGCGCAACTGGATTGGAAAGTCCATTGGCGCTGAGATTCATTTTCCTTTGATGAATTCGAAAGAGGTCATCAGGGTTTTCACGACACGGCAGGATACGGTTTTTGGCGCAACCTTCATGAGCCTCGCACCGGAGCATCCCCTCGCACTGAGCTTGTCAAAGGGGACTCCACACGAACAGGCTGTGGGAGAATTCGTCGAGCGGATGCGACGGCAGGATAAAATAAAGAGAACGGCCGAGACGACGGAAAAAGAGGGTATTTTTACAGGAGCCTATTGCTTGAATCCAATGACCAAGGCCAAAATGCCCATCTTCGTCGCCAATTTCGTTTTGATGGAATACGGGACAGGAGCAGTCATGGCGGTGCCCACCCATGATCAGAGGGACTTTGAGTTTGCGAAGAAGTTTAAACTCCCCCTGATCGTTGTGGTTCAGCCCGACGATCGTGCGTTAGATACGCATACCATGGCGGAAGCGTATGAGGGAGAGGGTTCCCTGGTCAACTCTGGCCAATTCGATGGCATCGATAGCGTCAAAGCGAGGGAAATGATCGCTCAGTATCTCGACGAAAAAGGGATGGGAGGAAAGAGAATTAGTTACCGATTGAGGGATTGGGGTATATCGAGACAACGATATTGGGGAGCGCCCATTCCGATCATTTATTGCGACCGATGTGGAACCGTCCCCGTTCTTGAAAAAGACCTTCCGGTCGTCCTCCCCTTCAATGTGGAGATCACGGGGATGGGCAAGTCGCCTCTTTCCGGGCTAAAGGAGTTTGTGGAGACCCGATGTCCTCGATGCGGTGGACCCGGGAAAAGAGAGACAGACACCATGGACACCTTCGTCGAATCTTCATGGTATTTCGATCGGTTTGCATGCCCCGATTACGATAAAGGTCCTTTGGACAAGAAGCGGGTGGATTACTGGATGCCGGTGGATCAATATATCGGGGGGATTGAACATGCGATCCTTCATCTCCTCTATTCCCGATTTTTCACTCGAGTTTTGAAGGAGATGGGATGGGTCAGCGTGCACGAACCGTTCACAAACCTTCTTACGCAAGGGATGGTTTGCAAAGAGGTATACGAATGCCCTAAGGATGGTTATCTCTATCCGGAAGAGGTGGAGGAACCCAACGAGGCGATTCGTTGCAGGAAATGCGGCAGCCCGGTTTCTATCGGAAGAATCGAGAAGATGTCCAAGTCGAAGAAGAATGTGGTGGACCCCGAATACTTGATCGAGAAATACGGCGCGGATACCGCTAGGATGTTTTGCCTCTTCGCCTCCCCGCCCGAAAAGGATCTGGATTGGAGCGACCAAGGGGTGGACGGATCCGCCCGTTTCCTCAATCGAGTGTGGAGGCTCTTTTATGAGCAACACCTCCGTCTTCGGGATGTAAAGCCGGTTCCCTTCGGAGCCCTCCTCGAGGGAGAGCATAAGTCTTTGCGACAAAGGACCCACAAGACGATCAAGAAGGTGACGGAAGACATTGAACGGTTCCATTTCAACACTGCGATCAGCGCCATCATGGAATTGGTGAACGAGGTTTATGTTTCAGAGATCAAAGACCAGACGGACGAAATTTCGCAAAGAGTGATACGCGAGTCGCTTGAGACCGTGGTGGTTTTGCTCTCGCCCTTTGTTCCTCACTTTGCAGAAGAACTCTGGGAGGCTTTAGGGAACCGGGAATCGATCATGAAAACCCGATGGCCCGAATACGATCCGGAAGGGGTCTTGGAGGAGGAAATATTGATTGTCATTCAGGTGAACGGAAGGTTACGGGATCGGATGACTATTCCTGCTTCGTACGGAGAGGGGGAAGTAAAAACCTGGGCGCTCAAGAGTGAAAGAATTCGGAAATTGGTTGAAGGCAAGAAGATCAAACGGGTGATCCTCGTACCCAAGAAACTCGTTAATATCGTATGCTAATACATCCTTTTAATCCTCCCCCGCGGGGGAGGGGAGGGGCTTAGGACTTATGATAAAAGTAAAAAAGATTCTTCCAATCATTTGCATGGTTTTGATCACTGCCTGCGGCTACCAGATGGTAGGGAAGGAGACGCATGTCCCCCCGGGTCTGAGTTCCGTGGCCATTCCGACCTTCAAGAATGGAACGTACGAACCTGGAATCGAGATCCAGTTCACCCAGGCCTTTTTGAGAGAGTTCATCCTGGATAGAAGGGTCAAAGTTGTGGACCGGGCGCAGGCAGATTCCGTTTTGGAAGGAAGGATTACAGATTTTAGGCTCTATCCGGTTGCCTATGATGCATCGGGACTTGCCTCGGAATATCAGACGACAGTCGCGCTCGACGTGACTCTTAAGGACCGGGCCGGGAAGGTTCTCTGGGAGCAGAAAAATTTTGCCGAGACGACCTGGTTTCGAGCTTCGTCCGGCAGCGTTCTGGTCAACGAGACCAATAAACAAGCTGCCATCCAAACAGCGGGAAGGCTGGTGGCCGAACACCTCCGAAATCGTTTCTTTTACAATTTTTGATGAATAAAAAGTTTTCCTCCGCCCCTGCCTCGGGCAGGCAGGCTCGCTTTTCCCAGGAGGGAGAGCAAAGGAGGAGGAAGGGACAATAATCCATGTATTCCGCTTCGGATCTAAGAAAGGGATTGAAAGTCATCATTGATGGGGAACCCTACGTCGTAACGGCATTTGATTTTTCCAAGCCTGGAAAGGGTCAAGCTCTCTACCGGACGAAACTCAAGAATATGATCACAGGCCTGAGCATTGATCGAACTTACCGCGAGGGAGAAACCTTCGAGCCCGCTTCTCTCGAAGAACGAGCCATGCAATTTCTCTACAGGGAGGGCGAGCACTATCACTTCATGGACAACGAGACCTACGAGCAGATTATTGTCAGTGAGGAAGGCCTGGAGGATGCTAAGAATTTTCTTATTGACAATTTGAATGTGAAAGTCCTGTTATTTGGGGACAGGGCGATCGGCGTTGAATTGCCCAATTTCGTCAATCTCAGGGTGGTGAAGACAGACCCTTGGGTGAGAGGGGATACCTCGAAGGCGGATTTCAAACCGGCGACGTTAGAAACCGGCTATGTGGTTCGTGTTCCTCCGTTTATCGAAGAGGGTGAGCTGATTACCATTGATACCCGAACCGGTGAATTTTCGAAAAGGGTCAAGGAATAACGTCATCCCGTTAGGAATTTCGTTAGGGTTTCAGACCCTCCTGGAATTGTTAAGGATCCGACCTGACTGCAAAGCAGTGGGAAATAATTTCTACGGGGTAGACGAGAATTCGGAGTACATTTTGCGGAATGGGTGGGTCAAGCCCGTGGCGCGAACAAGGACACGATAGCCAATTGATCCTCGCAGGACGGAAAAAGACTCTTGAACAGAGGGCACGCCTCCTGCGGGGGATCAGAATTTTTTTTGTTGAAAAAGGTTACCTGGAAGTAGAGACCCCACACCGAATACCGACGCCTGCACCCGAATCTCATATTGATGCGGTTCCTTCCCTGACGTGGTTTCTTCATACGTCCCCCGAACTTTGCATGAAGCGAATGATGGCAGCGGGGTATGAGAAGATTTTTCAAATCTGCCGGTGCTGGAGAGAAAGGGAGCGGGGAAGCCTGCACCTTCCTGAGTTTACTCTTTTGGAGTGGTATCGAGCGGGGGGTGACTACCGTTCATTGATGGAAGAATGTGAAGAGATGATCCGCTTTATCGGCCAGGGGATTGGGATGGGGAGGACCATTTATTTCCGAGACTGCCAGATCGACCTGTCCCTCCCATGGGATAGGATTTCTGTCGTTGAAGCGTTTCAGCTTTATTCTCGTACGACCGTCGACGAGGCATTGAAGGAGAATCTTTTTGATGAAATTCTGGCTCGGGAGATTGAGCCAAATCTGGGTCTGAGGAAGCCGGCGTTTCTTTATGATTACCCCGCAGAACGGGGGGCGCTGGCCAGGCTGAAAAATGGAGATCCGACGGTTGCTGAACGTTTTGAGCTCTATATGGGCGGCGTAGAATTGGCCAACGGCTTCTCGGAACTGGTAGATTCGGAGGAGCAGAGAAAACGCTTTATCATGGAAAATGAAAACCGCCAAACCCGCGGCAAGCCCGTTTATTCCATGCCGGATCGTTTCTTAGCCGAGTTGGATGCTATGCCTCCATCGGCCGGCATCGCGTTAGGGGTGGATCGGCTTGTGTTGGTTTTTTCGGATGCCAAGACCATTGACGAGGTGGTGGCTTTTACCCCGGAGGAACTCTAGCGGGCTGTCTAGAAACGCCTATCTGGGGCGTTATCCGGCCGGCTCATCAAATCGCGGAAGAGGTCTGATGTCTTTTTGGACGGAAAAGAGTAGAATTGTCGTTACCTGCGCGAAGGGCGTTACGCCTTTTCTGAAGCAGGAGGTTCTTTCCTTAGGATTTCCGGTCCTATCGGAGGGAAGGGCGGAGGTTGAGACCGAGGGGACGTTGGTGGACACGCTGAGGCTCAACCTGTCGATCCGCACGGGACAGCGAGTTCTTTTTCTCGTGGATTCATTCCGTGTGGAGACCCCTGACGAGCTCTACCGAAAGATCTTACGAATCCCGTGGGAAGATTATATATCGGAATGGGGATATTTCTCCGTGACCTCCTCTGTTCAAAACCCATCCATCAGAGATTCAAGATATCCGAATGTGAAATGCAAGGATGCGGTGGTGGACAGGATTAAAGAAAAGCGGGGACGGAGGCCGGATACGGGTCCGGAAAGAGACAGAGTGGTGATTCATCTCTACTGGAGGGAAAATCTCGGTCAAGTGTATTTCGATACATCCGGGGAACCCCTTTCGAAGCGCGGATATCGAATGATCCCCCTCAAGGCGCCGATGCAAGAGACCCTTGCAGCGGCAGTGGTCCTGGCAACCGGCTGGATGGGAAACGGGAATTTTATCAACCCGATGTGCGGGAGTGGAACGCTTGCCATCGAGGCTGCGCTGTTGGGCCTCGGCAGGGCTCCGGGTTTATTGAGAAGCAATTTTGGTTTCGTGCATCTGAAAGGTTTCGATGAATCCTCCTGGAAAAGTCTGCGAAGGAAAGTAAGAGCAGAGGCCAGGGATAGGATCGATGGACGAATGGTTGCTACGGATATCAGCCAGCAGGCGGTTGAGGCGGCCAAGAAAAATGCCATGACCGCTGGCGTGGAACGATTCGTCGAGTTTGGTGTGTGTGATTTTTCGGAAACCCCTGTCCCGGATCCAGGAGGAGTCGTCGTCCTGAATCCGGAATATGGCGAACGGATGGGTGAAATGGAAGGGCTCGGAAGGACCTACCGAGGGATTGGGGATTTTCTCAAAAAGAAATGTCATGGTTATCGAGGATATGTGTTTACGGGTAATCTCGACCTGGCGAAGAAGGTAGGGTTGAGGACAAAAAGGAAAATCCTTTTTTACAACGGCCCCATAGAGTGTCGGCTGTTAGAGTATGATTTGTATGAGGGGAGCAAAAAAAGTTGATTTCAGATTGTAGATCGCGTATTGCGGATTAAAAAAATCTGAAATTTGAAATCTGAATGGAATGTGCCGCAAGAGGATTAGAAACGAGGGACAAGAAAAAAGATGAAAGGTCAGTCGGATATCTATCCTGTTTATTTGCTTTACGGGCCTGAAGATTACCGGATTGAAGAGGAAATTCAGAAGCTGCTCAACCAAACCCTTTCTCTCAAGGAGAGGGGATTAAACTTCCACGTGTTTAGCGGAGAAGAACACAGCGGTCAGGAGATCGCTCGGGCCGCTCAAACGCTCCCGATGTTTTCTCGCTACCGGTTTGTCCTCGTCCGGGAAGCCGATCATATGGACGAGGAGAAGGTGAAGGGGTTGACGGAATATATCACCCAACCCTCTCCGAGCACCTGTCTGGTCCTCTATGGCCAAACGATAGGTCCCTGGAAAAAGCACCGGAAAGAGATTGAAAACGTAGGGAAAGTGGAAGAATACTCCCGGCTAAAAGGCAGAGCATTAATCTCCTGGATGAAGAATCGGATGAAGGAAAAGGGAAAAAACCTTCCCGATGAGTCTGCGGACTATTTGGTCGAGATGGTGGGGGATCATCTTTACGATCTCGACAATGTCCTGGAGAAAGTATTTTTGAGTGTTGGGGAGAAAGGGACGATCGGGCTTTCCGACTTGGAAGAGATTACTTCAGAGGTCAAAGTGAGCACAGTCTTCGATTTAACAGATGCCATCGGCCGCCAAAACCTGGAGAAAGCCATGGAGATTTTGGGAAAGGCGATGGAGACAAAGGCTGTCGTTTTTAGAAAGGAAGAACAGGAGGCGAGGTCTGGCGACCCGATTCCTCTTCTCTTGAGTATGATGGCAAAACAATATTGGAGTATGTTGACCATCAAAGAGATGAGTGCCCGTCGCCGGGACGCAGGAGAAGTGGCTAGGGAACTGGGAACGTCACCGTGGAACGTAAAGAAATTGATGGATCAAGGGGAAAAGTTCTCCGAGGCTTCACTCCGGGAAGGAATTCGAAGGTGTCACCAAACCGATTTGGCCATTAAGAGGACGGGGGGGCCCAAGGACCTTCTGATGGAGAAATTGGTGATCGACCTCTGCCGGCCGGACATCCACAAAAATCCGCTGTCACTCGGAAAAAAGTGATCGATGAAAGGGGGATGTACTTTCAACAAGAGATTACTTAGAAACTACCGTCAGAGCATTCACCTCACGGGTCAACCGCGAGATTTTTCTGGCAGAAGCATTCTTATGAAGAACACTCTTCGATCGAGCCTTCTGGATGAGGGGGATTGCGGTGAGCAAGGCCTTTTTGGCCCCTTCCACATCCTTCCCCTCAATGGCTACTCTTACTTTTTTTACCGAGGACTTCACTGTAGATCTAATTTGGAGATTCCGAATTCTCCTTTTTTCATTCTGCCTTGCCCGCTTAACGGCCGATAAATGAGTCGCCAAAATTGATTCTCCCTTCTCTTAATAAAGTGAGGCAGTCCATGAACATCGCAGGATGGTGGGTCTTAGTATTCCTATGTTCCTCGATTGTTCAATCTGCAATTGGATATTATTGATTTTTTTAACATTTTAGGGTAGCGTGTGTCAAGGCCTTTTAAGATGACAAATTATCCGAACAATAACGAATCTGCAGAATTTGGGTGGATTCGTTGTATTTGCCGGCATTCGCTTCATTCGTACCATGTCCGAAAACCATAAAATCACCAAAGCAGCTACCACCATCGGTG
>Ga0335084_10000067_pt1 | contig 64791 bp, 50 predicted proteins | sample Lox_Sample_44_FD_206721 | JGI IMG/M metagenome (GOLD analysis project Ga0335084, IMG submission 206721) | Soil microbial communities from Loxahatchee National Wildlife Refuge, Florida, United States - Lox_Sample_4.4 | ecosystem: Environmental > Terrestrial > Soil > Wetlands | place: USA...
TGGGTGCTGCGCGATACGCTGGGCCTCAGAGGCACGAAGTATGGTTGCGGAGTCGGCGCATGCGGAATCTGCGTGGTTCTGGTGGATGGCGAGCCGAAAAGGGCCTGCATACAGGAGACCTCTTCTGTGAGCGGCAAGCAGGTCGTTACGATCGAAGGCATTGCGCGCGAGCCGCAGCACCCGGTGATTCAGGCCTGGATCGCGGAGCAGGTCCCGCAGTGCGGCTATTGTCAGCCGGGACAAGTGATCGCTGCAGCCTGGTTGCTGCAGCAGCATCCTGAGCCCGGCGATGCGCAGATCGATGAAGCGATGTCACATGTGCTGTGCCGCTGCGGCACTTATCCTAGGGTGCGACGGGCGGTGAGACGCGCCGCCGACATCCTATCCAGCGATGCGGATCCACCGGTACGCAGTAGCGCGGTGTCCGTCACAGAAGCGAGCCATCCCCAACGTAGTGGGAATACGAAATGCGAGCTGGCACTCGATACGCAGGGTCGTTTCGCCCCCAATCCGTGGGTGCGCATCGCGCGCGACGGCACGGTCACGGTGATCATAGACCGATCCGAGATGGGACAAGGTGTCGTCACGTCGCTCGCCACACTGGTTGCCGAGGAGCTGGAGGTCGGTCTTCATCAGGTGCAGGTCGAGTTCGCTCCCGCGGCCAAGGAATACGTGAATCCATTGCTCGGAGAGCAAATGACCGGCGGCAGCACCAGCGTTCGCGGCGCCTGGACGCGCATGCGCCAGGCAGGCGCTGTGGCGCGCGAGATACTCGTGCGCGCGGCCGCGAAAACGTGGAGCGTGGACCGCCGCGAGTGCCATGCGCGCCAGGGCCAGGTGCTGCACGTGCCGAGCGGAAGGGAGCTCGGCTTCGGGGCGCTGGTGGAAACGGCAGCGTTACTGCGGCCTCCGAACAAGGTACAGCTCAAAGGAAGAGAGGGGTTTCGCCTGATCGGCCGTCCTCTGCAGCGGCTCGAGATACCCGATATGGTCATCGGCCGGGCCCAATACAGCATCGACGTCGCCTTGCCCGACATGCTCTACGCTGTTGTGCTGCGCTGCCCGGAATTCGGCGGGCGTGTGGCGCGCTTCGACGGCTCGGCGGCGAGCCAGTCAGACGGTGTGCATGCCGTGCTGCAGATCGAAAGCGGCATCGCAGTCGTTGCCAAGACCGCGCACGCTGCCTCGCAGGCACGCGACAAGCTGCATGTGGAATGGGCCTCAGGGCCGCACGCGACGCTCGACAGTGCCCAGGTTCGGGAGCGATTGCTCGGGGCGCTGGAGCGGCGCGGCACTGTAGTCAGAGACGAGGGCGATGCGGGTCGCGCGCTGAAGCGCAGCGGCCGCGTGTTCGAAGCGGTGTACGAAACCCCCTATCTCGCGCATTCCACCATGGAACCGATGAACTGCGTCGCGCATGTCACTGTGGATGGATGCGACGTGTGGGCGGGCACTCAGGCGCAGCAAGGTGCCCAGGCGACTGCAATGGAGATCACTGGGCTGCCGCAATCCCAGGTACGCGTACACACCACATTTCTCGGTGGGGGATTCGGTCGGCGACTGCAGCACGACTTCGTCGCCGAGGCGGTGGAGATTGCAAAAGCTATCGCGCGCCCGGTGCAAGTGCTGTGGACTCGCAGCGACGATATGCAACATGACTTCTACCGCCCGGCCAACGTCGCCTCTTGCAAGGCCGGGCTCGATTCGAACGGTATGCCGATCGCGTGGGTGCAGCGCGTGGCGGGCCCAGCCCTGGCGCTCGATGGGATCGATGTGCCTTATGCGATCGCCCATCTACACGAGGTCCACGTCGAGGAGGATCCCGGTATTCCGACCGGTCCCTGGCGCTCGGTCGGTGCATCTCAGAACGCCTTCGCCATCGAGTGCTTCGTAGATGAGCTCGCGTGGCAAGCGCGGCAGGATCCCCTGGTGTTCCGCCGCGCGCTGCTCGCAGAATCACCACGGCACCGCGCCGTGCTCGAGCTCGCCGCGGCAAAATCGGGTTGGGGCAGTCCGCTGCCCGAGGGCCGTGGGCGGGGCATCGCGGTGTATCAATCGTTTGGAAGCTGGGTCGCTCAAGTGGCGGAAGTGTCTTTGTTGCCGGATTGTGCTATTCGAGTGCACCATGTAGTGTGTGCGATCGATTGCGGCAGTGTCGTCAATCCAGACATCGTTTCTTCACAGCTCGAAGGCGCTGTGATCTTCGGTTTGAGCGCAGCGCTGTACGGCCAGATCACGATCCGCGACGGCGCGGTCGAGCAGAAGAGTTTCGAGGACTATCCGATCGTTACGCTTCGGGACAGTCCGGAGATCGAAATCCACATTGTTCCGAGTCGACGGCCGCCAGGGGGGGTGGGCGAACCTGGTGTGCCGCCAATTGCGCCCGCGGTCGCCAACGCGGTCTTCGCTGCCACCGGCACCCGTATCCGCAGCTTGCCTCTCGCCCGGGCGTTGTTGACACGCCGGGCATCGGCTGCTGTTCGTTGATGGTCCCTAAGCTGTTCTATCCTCAGGACCAGACGTCGTTGATGATCGAGTTCGACGAGCTCTGATGTCGCAAACAGCTCGAGCCAGACGACGCAAGCCTTTGGAGCGTGTGCCAGCGAGCGTGTCTTTTCGCGACTTCCCGTGGAGACTGACTTATAGAGCGTCGTTCACAGAACCCACCGACCTCCTGCACGAGTTCTACCTCCCCGCGCTAGCACGCGCTGTCCGCTACGACCGGATGGCCGGCTACTTTCGCCCCAGCTCTCTTGCGTCGGCATCGCAGGGGTGCACCGCTTTCATCGGGCGCGATTGCCGCATCCGTCTTGCAGTTGCGGCCGAGCTGGATAGCGACGATATGTCCACCTCTCTGGGGGCAGGGGATACGGACCAGCTATGCGCATCGTTGACCCACCACCTGGAAGGTAAAGAGCAATGGCCAATCGATGTCCAGCGCGGAATGGGGCTGCTCGCGTGGATGATCAAGAACCATTTGCTCGAAGTGAAACTGGCGCTTCGTGTCCATACGAAAACCGGTGAGCCCCTGGCATTCGACTCGGGCGAAGACGGATATCTGCGCAGGCCCTGGGCGGTTTTGACGGACGAAGCCGGAGATAGCATTTACCTGTCGGGTGCGCTGAACGAATCCCGCTCAGGGCTGATCCGCAATGCCGAAAACATCGAGGTGCATTGCGATTGGTGGGGTGAGCGCGAGCGGGAGCGCGTACGGCAGGCCCAGCGCGAGTTCGGGGACTTGTGGGAGAACCGGCATCCGGCATTCCGCGTGATAGCGCTTCCGGAGGCGGTACGACGGCGTGTGGTCGCGCTGGCCAGATCAGAGCGCCCGCGTGAGATTGACGGGACTGTCCTGTCCGCGCCCAGCGCTCGCAAGCCTTCGCCGCTAGAGTGGCTTGCCTTCGCGCTGATCAAGGACGCGCCGCGGCTGCCGGGCGGCAAGTACATCGGCATGGAGACGGCGACGGTAGAGCCATGGCCGCATCAGCGTATTGTGGCCCGTAGACTCATCGAAAGCTGGCCTTACAGCTTCTTGCTGTGTGACGAAGTGGGCTTGGGCAAGACCATTGAATCCGGGCTCGCCATGCGCTCCCTCTACTTGTCGGGCTACCTGAAGAGAATTCTCATTGCCGCGCCCGCCCACTTGACGGCGCAGTGGCAACGCGAGATGGCGGAGAAATTTTTCCTGCCATTCGCGCGTGCGCTATCGGGTATCGGTGTGCAGCACGCCTGGCTGCTACCGTTTCGGCAAGTCGCGCAGGCCGAGTCGCTATACGAACACCCGCTCACCATCGTTTCGACTCAGCTGATGGTTCGGTCCGGCCGCAGGGAACAGCTGGAGCACACGCATGGATTCGAGCTCGCACTGCTCGATGAGGCGCAGTGTGCGCGGCGCGCCAATCCCACGGAGGGAACGGCGGGACATCCACACTACAATCAGCTTTATGCCGTCACGGAGAAGCTGGTCCGACCCAAGAGCCGCAGCCTGTGGCTGGCGACGGCAACGCCGATGCAGCTGCACGAAGTCGAGGCCGTCGATCTGGTGCGCCTGACACGGCGGGCTGGCGCATTTCTCTATGACCCTTCTGTCGCCTTCTGTTATTACCGGTTGCTATCCGAGCTGCGGCGTAACGGCACTCTGGGAGCGCAAGAGTGGTCGTTCCTGAATCGGGCAGTGCGGGCGGTTGAGCAACAGGATCCTACTCAGTGGAAATACATCCAAGCTACAGTCATTGCCGGAGAGCATGAGCCGGACGTGCAGCGCTGGCTTGCCGATCCGGCTGGCGTGCTATCGCCTGCGGCGATGGAGGCGGTGCGGCGGCTGCTTTTCGCCGCTGCACCGCTGTCCAGGACGATGCTTCGCCATACTCGGGCCTTGCTCGAAGAGTATCGGCTGCGAGGCGAACTCACGGGCAAGCTGCCGAAGAGAACGCTGTTGCCCGTACCCGAAATCCACTTCACGGATCAGGAAAGGGCCATCTATGATCGCCTCCGACGCTATTGCACGGGGTTGGCGGAACGCTTGACCGGCAGCGGAGCGATGCGAAGCGCAATCGGTTTCTTCCTCAACTTTCTGCAGCTGCGCTTTGCGTCAAGCTTGTATGCCATCCGCTGCACACTCGAGCGCCGGCAGGACAAAGTCGCACACGCGCTCAAGCTCAGCACCATGTCACCGGATGGGTGGCCGGACGAAGATTTGGAGCAGGCCTTATTCGAAACGGACGAAGGCGACGAGGACGCCACCGTTGCCTTTCTGCGTTGGCGAACGCCGGCGGACTTGACTTGGGAAAGACTCGAGCTCGAATCGATGCTGGAGGAGCTGCGCGACCTATCGGGCAGACCGTCCAAGTTCCAGGTGCTGCTCGACACGCTAGAGGCGCGCAAACAAGGCGAGGTCGAACGCATCCGCCAGACGGTCATCTTCACGCGGTTCTTCGACACGCTCACCGATATCGCGCTGCGCCTCATTGCTGCCGATCGAACCATGCGGCTGGGCTGGTATTCGGGGCCGGCGTGCCGCTATCGAGCGCCGGAAACTTTCGATTGGATCGATACCTCGCGCGAAGAAGTGAACCGGCGCTTTCTACGCGGCGATATCGATGTCCTGCTGTGCACGGACGCGGCCGCCGAGGGATTGAACCTGCAAACGGCCGACTTGCTGGTCAATTACGACCTACCGTGGAATCCAATGAAGGTGGAGCAGCGCATCGGGCGCATCGACCGCATCGGGCAGCTCTACGATGAGATCCAGGTTTTGAACTTGTGTTATCCGGATTCGGCTGAGCAGTTCGTGTACGGCCGACTGCTCACCAGGCTGCAAGAGATCATGGTGACGGTGGGCCGGCAGAACATTTCGCTGCTGCCCGTCTCACCGCGCGAGTTCCAGGAGCTAGCAGAGGGCAGACTTTCGGGCGCAACGCTGGAGGTCCGCGTTCGAGAGCGGCTCGAACAGCTCGAGCGCCGCAATGCGGCGTTCGACATTCCGGCGCGCGAACAGTATGAGATGTATTCGAGACTGGCCAGCCGGCAGCCCCTGCCGGTAACCCTCGACGGCGTTTTCGACGCATTGACGGGGTCGGCTTACCTCGGGGCGCTGGGATGCCGGAGGTTAGAGGTGCCGGGGGGCAGTGTCTTGCTTCTGGAAAACGTACCGGGCGTCGCAAGCGGTGCGGGGTTGACTGCCTCGCGTGAGCTGTATGAGCGAGGCTCGCTTAAGCTGCAGGGGGAGTTGCACTTCGCCACCTGGGGACAGCCCGTGTTCGAGGCCGTGTTGGCGGCAGTGCTTGCGCACAAAACGCCGCGTTGTGTGCGAAAGATCGAAGTGCCGGTGCCGGCCTCGACTGCGACGTTGATCGGCTATGCGGTGCCAACGCCAAGCGGGATCAAGCTGGTGAAATCGCTTGCAGAGCTGCCCGGCCTCGACATCGATGTAAGTGCGGACGTGAGCGCGGACCAGGCCTCCTCATTGAGGGCTGAGCTCCAAGCGCTTGCGCGGGAGGAAGGGCGCAGCTGCGGGGTCGCCGATTGGGTAGAGGCTAGCAACGAGGAATGCGGGCGGGCAGAGGAGGCGATGCATTACTTTGCGGCTGCGCGCTTGCTAGAATACATTGCCGAAAACGAGCACATGCTGTTCAGGTCCGCTATCGCCTCGCTGGAGGCCCAGCTCGCGGATCACGATGTCATTCGCATCGCACGCCTGCCCGTGAGCCTGGTGATAGGGCATAAACAGTTGCTGTTCGATGTTTGCGCGTCGACTAAGGACCCCGACAATTTCCATGTCGACCTGCCACGTTTCATGTTCTCCGTTCTATACGATGCGGCCCGGCGCGAGGCGGAAGCACTCAGGATCAGTCGCGAGCATCTCAAGGTCGGGCAGGTGGTGGAGCGCCTAAAGCGCGAGGCCGAACATGCGCTGACGCCTCACGCTGAAAAATCGCGCGTACGGGATCAGCACTGGAGTCCTACAACCAGCGCTCAGGCATGACGATCGAGACTGCATGCGAGCAATGTATCGAGCCTCGAGTGGATCGAGAGTCCCGCCTGGTCCGCATCCTCGTTGGAGCGCCGCCGCTGGTGAACCATCCGCAAGGCCGCTGTTCTCATCTCAACTTCTCAAGACGAAGGATCTTTTCATGACCGCTCACCTGCCTCAGGTCGGTGCCCCAGATTCGGAGCTCAAGACATCGCCCATCTTCGATCAGGACGACGAGATCTCGCTCGATCTCGAGCTCGAAGCGGGCGCTTGCTATTTCAATGACGTTGCATATCGCATCGGCGAATACGTGCTGAGCGGCAGTGAGATATTGCGCTGTGAGGGCCGCGGGGTTTGGATACGCGAAGGGGAAGTGCAGCCGTAGTCGCACATCATCGCGGGCGCGAGGTCCCTTCAAGCTCGCAGTCATAGAGCAGGGCATGTAGGCGCGCTTCTGCATCGACGCTGCAGGTTGGTTTCCTGCGGAAGATCCGCCAAGTCTACTTGGCAGGTACTCGTCACGCGACACCACTCGGCGGCATTGATTGAAGTCAATTGCGGGCCACGGTCGGCGTACTAGGTTAACGGAGACGCCTCGACAGAGTGTGTAGTGATGCCGTAAGAGCAAGTGGGACATCTCAACCTTGACCTCATCCCGGCCGCGCAGGCGGTAACTCTGCCGGGCTTGTTCGAACGCCGCTGCGAGCGCGCGCCCCGAGCCCAGGCCTATCGTCAGTACGATGAGCAAGCTGCGCGGTGGCGCAGCTACACATGGAGCGAGATGCGCGCATTGGTAAGGAGGTGGTGCGCATCTCTCTCGAATAGCGGGCTCATACCGGGCGAGCGCGTTGCAATCCTCTTGCGTAACAGCGTGGAATGGGCTTGCTTCGATCTCGCCGCGCAGGCGCTTGGTCTGATCGTAGTCCCGCTCTATACCAGTGACAGTCCGGGCAATATCGCTCATGTCCTCGCGGATTCCGGGGCGCGGCTTCTGTTCCTGGGTACCGCTGAGCAATGGAGTCCCCTTGCGCCCCTGCGCTCCCGTTTCCTCGCGCTGACGCAGGTGCTGTGCATGCGGAGCGAGCATCCGCAGGATCTCGAATCCGGCCTGTCATGGCGAGTTGTCGCAGCATGGCTGGTTGGCGAGGAAGCTGAATTCGAGATTCATGCCAAGGATCCGGACGCTATCGCGACGCTGATCTACACCTCGGGAACGACCGGTCCGCCCAAGGGCGTGATGCTGTCGCATGCCAACATCCTGGCGAATGCCGAGGCCGTGCTCGCCAAAGTGCCCTCATACCGCGAGGACCTCTACTTGTCTTTTCTGCCGCTGTCGCACGCCTTGGAGCGCACGGCCGGCTATTACGTCGCCATGATGGGAGGCAGCACCGTAGCGTTCGCTCGCTCGGTGCAGCATCTCGCCGAAGATCTGCAAATGGTACGCCCGACGGTGTTGATCTCCGTCCCTCGCATTTATGAGCGCGCGCATACGCGAATGCAGGAGGAGCTCGGTCGCAGATCGAAAGCCACGCAACGTGTGGTGCGATGGACAGCAGAGCTGGGCTGGCGCCGTTTCGAAGCCGGGCAAGGTCGCGGCGAACGCCTGAGCGCGGGACAGTGGCTGCTCTGCATCGTCCTGCAATGGCTCGTCGCGCGTGAGATACGGGACAAACTCGGCGGCCGGCTGCGAGTCTGCGTCAGCGGCGGTGCTGCGCTCGCCCCTGAGCTTGCGCGCTGGTTCATCGGGATGGGGCTGCCTCTGCTGCAGGGCTATGGTCTTACCGAGGCGGCGCCGGTGGTTTCGGCAAACACCGCGACAGACAATCAGCCGTCATCTGTTGGTACCGCGCTCCCAGGCGTGGAGCTGCGGCTCGGCGCAAGTGATGAAGTGCTGGTGAGGAGCCCTGCCGTCATGCGCGGCTATTGGAACCGTCCGGAGGACACGAGCAAGGTTGTGGATGCGGAGGGTTGGCTGCATACCGGCGACATTGGACGGTTTGAAATGGGGCACCTTTACATCACGGGGCGCATGAAGGAGATTCTGGTCCTGTCCACCGCGGAGAAAGTCGCCCCCGTCGATCTGGAGATGGCCATCACTGGCGATCCCGTGTTCGAACAGGCAATGGTGCTCGGCGAGGGTAAGCCCTATCTCTGCGCGCTGCTGGTTGTAAACCAACAGGCATGGGATAAGCTCTGCGCAAGCTTGGGGCTTGTATCGAAAGACCAGTCCGAACTCGCCTCGGCGCCTGCTCTGAAGGTGGCTCTCAATCGTGTCGCAGCCCGCCTCGAGCCGTTCCCGGCCCACGCACGAGTGCACAAAGTTTGGCTAACGCGCGAGCCATGGACAATCGAAGCCGGTCTCATCACGCCGACGATGAAGCCCAAACGTGATGCGTTTGCCCGGCAGTTCAAGGATCAAATCGAAGCGCTATATCGCGATGCGGGTTGAATGGCCGGGGACGCGCGTTAGCTTTTTCGTGCAATTCTCAATAGATGAATTGGCCGGTTAGCCCTTGTGTCAGCTCGGGTTCGTGAAGTCGGGCTGGTTGCCCTGGCTCAACCGCGAGCGAGCTGGATCAAGGTCGGCAACACGTCGCCGAAACGATTGCCCTCTGCCGGCTTGCCAAAATCGAAGTAGATCCGACGGAAAAGCCCGTAGAGCTTGTCGTAGGTTTCTCGCGTTTGCAGCTGCGGCGTGAACGTCGTGTACGCGGGACAGACGTGCTCCTGCGCTTCCTCGATCGAGCGGAACGCTCCCGCGGCGAGGAACGCGAAGATTGCGGCGCCGAGTCCGGTCACTTTGCTGCTGGGCACCAGCACCGGCCGACCCAGCACGTTCGCGTACACCTGGTTCAACACAGGATTGTTTTGCGGGACGCCTCCGCCGTTGATCACGCGTTGCGAGCGCGCGCCATACTCGTGGAAGCGATCGAGGATCACGCGCGTGTGGAAGGCCGTGCCCTCGATGGCGGCGAACAGCTCGTCCTGGGCGGTGTCCTCCAGATTCCATCCGATGGTGATCCCGCCGACGTTGGGGTTGACGAGCACGGTCCGGTCTCCATTGTCCCAGGTCATGCGCAGAAGACCCGTTTGGCCTGCGCGATAGTCTTCCAGACCCTTGCTCAGTTCGGCGACGGTCGTGTTGGCGCGGCGCGCGATGGCGCTGAAGATGTCGCCTGTCGCGGAAAGCCCGGCCTCGATTCCCATGTATTGCGGATGCACGCTGCCTTTTACGACACCGCATACACCGGGGATCAACTCCTCCTGGCTGGCGTAGGCCATGATGCAGGTGGAGGTCCCGATGACGTTCACCACGTCGCCTTCCTTCGCCCCGGCGCCGATGGCATCCCAGTGTGCGTCGAATGCGCCCACTGGGATGGGAATGCCCGGGCGAAGCCCGAGTTGTTCCGCCCAGCGCGGAGCCAAGTGGCCGGCAACCTGGTCGGAGGTGGCATACTGACCTTCCAGCTTGGCGCGCACGCCCGCGAGAAGCGGGTCGACCTTTACCAGGAAACCCTCGGGGGGAAGCCCGCCAAGCTCGGGATTCCACATCCATTTGTGTCCCATCGCGCAGACGCTGCGCTTGACATGCTTGGGATCGGTGAGCCCGCAGAGCGTGGCCGCGACCATGTCGCAGTGCTCGAATGCGCTGACCAACTGGTCGCGCCTCTCGGGATTGTGCCGCAGCCAGTGCAGCAGTTTGGCAAAGCCCCACTCCGCCGAGTACACGCCGCCGCACCACTGAATGGCCTGGAGTCCTTCGCGGTGCGCCCACTCGGTGATTTCAGCCGCTTCATGCTTCGCCCGGTGATCGCACCACAGGTAGTAGTCACCGAGCGGCCACAAGCCTTCACCTACGGGGACGACGCTGGAGCCCGTGGTGTCGAGCGCGATGGCTTCCACCTGATTGCCCGAGATACCGGCTGCGCTGACTGCCTGCCGCGTTGCATTTGCCAGAGACCGCATGTGATCGTCATGGGACTGCGTTGCAAAGTCGGGATCTTCGTGCTTGCGGTGCAGGGGGTATTCGCAGACTGCTGACGCGAGCAGTCCTCGCTTGTTGTCGACGATCGAAACGCGGACGCTGAGCGTGCCGAAGTCGACTCCCGCGACGATGGCCATGCGTTGTCCAGTCCCGCCGTGCTAGTCGCGGTGCCAGTACGTTTCCCAGCCCAGATAGCGCGTGGCGGCTTCGTGAACCGCACTGGCCGAGGTCGACAAGTTCGCTGCCACGTGGTGCTCGAAGCCGTTCTCGCAAATGTAGTGCAGCAGGTTTTGCAGCTTCGGGATCTCCACGACGCCGGCACCGCCGAACGTGGTAACCGGATCGTTCGTAAACGCACCCTCGCCGACATAGCCCCGCATGCGCCCGGCGGCGTCGTCCGTTGAGAAGCGGGCGAAGCTCATCGCAGTGGCTCTCACGCGGCCTACCACGGTGCCGTAGGTGTTCTCTTTGCCGACGGTACCGGCGATGATCTCCTGAAAGTCCATCCGGGCATCCTGGAAGAAATGCTTAGGGAGATTGCTGCAGTGGAAGCAGACTGCTTTGTCCGGGTCATCGCCGTAGTTGTTGTTCCAGTCGAGCAGCGCGCTGGGTGTCTGGGAAGCTAACGCCAGGGAGTGCATGCTGATGGCGCCGCAGATATCAGCTTCGCAGGCGCTCGCCAGCAGGTCGTTACTCATCATGCTCATGACGGTGCAGGGAACCACGCCAAAATATTCCTCCATCGCAGTCCAGCACTGGATAGCGCTGACCGTGACGTCGGTGGATCTCATCCAGTCCTCGATCACGAATCCGAGCTTCGCCATCTTGATCAGAGCCGGCTCCGGGACCCCGCGAGTGGGCACGTATTTGCGGATTGCGGTCAGCTTCTCTTGTACGCCGGCATGCTCGTCCTTGAGCCGGGTGATGCGGCCGAGGATCTCAGAGAGGTCCACCGTCTCGGTGGAAATGCCGTGCGACTCGAGAATCTTTTCGCTGTAGCGCACCGTGTTGAACGGGGCCGGGCGCGCTCCGATACAGCCGACGCGCAGACTCCGCAATCCGTTTGCGACCCGGCAGACTGCAGCAAACCATTTCAGATCGGTCAGGAAGCCGTCCGACTCCGGACTGACGGTGTGAAGACGGGTCAAAGAATAAGGAATACCGTACTGGCGCAGATTATTGCAGGCCGACATCTTGCCGCAGAAGCTGTCACGCCGGTGTGCGACGCTCATCTTCCCGGCTACGTCGGGAGTGGCCTGCACCAGCACGGGAACGTCGAGTTTCGCCATGCGCAACGTGTCGGCGATCGCGCGCTCGTCACCGAAATTGGGCAGCGAGACGATGACCCCGTCGATGCGGTCTCGGTTCTGCTGAAACAGGGCCGCGCAGCGCTTGGCCTCATCGTGAGTCTCGACCGCACCATGTTTGCTCTGTTCGGGGCCGAGCACGATGCAGCTCATCCCGGCCTGCTCGAGCGTATGCATCATTTGCTCGCGGCCGGACTTGGCAAGCTGATCCGGAAAGAAACCGCGGTTCCCGATGATGACGCCCAGGGTCATTTTGCGATTCGACATAGTTCCCTCATGCGCCGACCAGGCGCTTGACTGTGAGCTGACCGTAATAGGCATTCGGCCCGTGTTTGCGCGCGAAATGCTTCGCCTGCAGCTCGCGTGCGATCGGCTGGGCCTCTGCATTGATCAGCAAGGTGCGATAAGCCATCTCAGCCACGTACTCCAGAATCACCGCATTGTGAGCGGCGGCGGCAGCGTTCGGCCCCCAGCAGAATGGGCCATGTGCCGCTACCAGCACTGCGGGGATCTCCTCCGGATCGAGCTGCGCAAAGGTCCGGCAGATGGCGACGCCCGCGGCCTTCTCGTAATCGCCGCCGATCTCTTCGGAAGTCAGAGACGAAGTGACCGGAACCGGGCCGTGGAAATGGTCGGCGTGTGTCGTGCCGAAACATGGAATCGGGCGCTGCGCCTGAGCCCAGGCGCTCGCCGACTTCGAATGAGTGTGGGCAATTCCGCCGATGTTCGGAAAATGCTTATACAGTTCGAGATGCGTCCGCAAGTCGGTAGATGGGCGAAGCTTGCCATCGACGATCGTGCCATCCAGGTCGGCAACGACGATCCGCTCCGGCGTCAGCTCTTCGTAGGGCACACCGCTTGGCTTGATCGCGACCAAACCGTCTTTTCGCGAGATGCCGCTCACGTTGCCGAATGTATAAATCACCGTTCCGTGGCGGACGAGGTCAAGGTTCGCGGCCAAGACTTCTTCGCGTAGGGCGCTGAGCAGCATCAAGAGTATCTCTGCAAAGGGCTCCAATGAGGAACAGCCGACAACCCGCGATTCGGCAGTCGTTCCTCAGTCGGGCCATTGATACGATCCGACACTCAACCTCCATTGGCCAGGATGCCGCAGGTCCAGATCTGGTCTCAGAGCACAGGCTAGGACATAGCGATACACGGTGATTTGACTAGGATCAACCACATCCCAATCTCACGTTGCACCCCAATTCGCTCAGCGTACGAGGAAGCGCTTGTCGAGCGCGCCGAGCTTGTCCATGATCCCCGTGTATTCCAGCTCGGACATGGGCAGCATGGCTGCACCGAAAAACCCCTGACGACGCATGTCCGTGGCCTTGTCCGCCACTTTGTCCCTCACGCGATCCCAGAACGGGTGGGCGAAGGAATCCCACGCTTCGGTGAGAGTGCCCTGGTGCATGGCGAAGGCCGCGCAGCTGACCAGCGGCGGGCCATCGAAGTAGCTCGTCCCCGAGTTGAGCGGTACCGGCATGAGCGGCATTTGGTGCGAGCCGCGCATGCAGCCCGCTACATAATGACCAATGCTGTAAGGGGCCAGCACCTCGCCTGTGGCCGGAAAGTTCATCTGCACCCGAACGAGCATGACCGGATCGTCCTTGCCCGTGTACTTGCCCGCGATGTTGTGCAGGCGCGAGGTGGCTACCGCCGCGGCTTGCTCCCCGGTGGCTCGCGACCACACCGACTCGACGACATAGCGCTCGGTGTCGCGCAGCAACGCCGCAAGGTCGTAGATCTCCGCCGGCGTCTCGAGCTCGATGACGCGGTCGCCCTCGGTGTAGTTCACGTCCATGACGACGAAGCGGAAGCCCTTCGACATGTTGGGCGACAGGATCAGCCCCGGTGTGTTCATGACATCGGCGAAAGCCAGATACAGGGGAAGGTTGTACGCACCGGGGTCGGTCTTGTCGGCGGCGAAGAACAAGAACGGCTCGTTAGGTCGCTCCTCGAACTCCATCTCCGCCACCGCCGGCCCCATGCCGTGCACATTGCCCGAGAACGCGTCCTTCAGCAGATCTTGCCCGGCGCCGTACAAGCCCTGCTGCTTGGCCAGGTTGGTCCCGGCCACGAAGGCATCCCAGGCTAGCCGGTGGATGGCCTCGTGCTTCACGCCATGCGTATGGGTCATCAGGATCGCGATGTCGTCGCCCGTGTGGCTGACGTAGCTGTCTGAAATCAAGCCCTGCCCGTATCGCTGCACCTGGCTGGTCACCGTTTCGAGGAGCTTGCGCGAGGGAGCGATGTGGCCGCCGATGGAGCCGATATCTGCCTTGATGACGCTCAGCGTGATCTTCATTTGAAGTGACTCCGCAAAAGCAACTCGAAGAAAGATCAGTTCATTTTTACCGACGCACAAAACAGTGCATCGCGCGCAGTTTTGCCTTATGGACCAGAGACTCAAGACCAAGAATGCGCTTCGGTGATGACAGGAGCTTTGACGCGGATCAAAGGCGGAGCATTCACCGGCTGACTGCCTGTGTTTGTCCGTGCGGCAGCGCGCTCCGCACGGCGGGGTCGCCGAACTTGGCCAGGGTCCAATTCGGCGACTGGGTAAGCCGCGGGACCCCATCTGCCACGATGCGGGATTTCATCTCCCCTTGATCCGTGTCAATGTTCGGGCTGCACCAAGACTTATTCTTGGTGCTGCGTCTTCCGCAGCGACTGGTGCAACGGTGGTAGTACGTTTTCATGGGCCGCCAGTCACCCGCGACGGAAGGAAGGCAGGGGCACGATCCACATGATCGGCTAACAGCCACGCATAACATAATAGGAGGGCAGAAATGAATAGCTTGACTCGGGTCGGGGCAATGTGTCTTGCCGTTCTCGCAGGGGTTGTTTCGCTTCCAGGGACGGCCTCGGCAGTCGATTACAGCTGCGCGGGACTTCGGTTCGTGTTTTTCCCAGGCGGTCCGGAAGGCGACAGCTTCGCGTCCATCGTCTACAACGGGGCCAAGCTGGCAGCACAGCAGACCGGCTGTCGGGTCGACTACGTCTGGTCGGATTGGAATCCGCAGAAGATGGTGCAGCAGTTCAGCGAAGCCATCGCCCGCAAGCCCACCGGCATCTCGATCATGGGCCACCCGGGCGAGCAGGCCCTCGCGCCCCTCGTGGACCAGGCGCGCAAGGCCGGCATCATCGTCACCGATGCCAACGTCGACCTGCCTAACATCGAGGCCAAATACAACGCGGATGGGTTCGGCTACGCCGGAGCATTACAGTATTCGGCCGGAGCGGGCCTCGGCAAAGCAGCATTCGCGGCCTGCGGATTGAAGTCGGGCGATGAGGTGCTTCTGTGGGGCCTGCTCGGCCAGGCAGGGCGTGGCCAGCGCACTAAAGGCATCAAGGACGTGCTCGAGCAGGCTGGCGTCAAGGTCGACTACCTCGAGATTTCCGACGCGGTCAACAAGGACTCCGCCCAGGGCATTACCGTGTTTACGAGTTTCGTCGCCGCCCACCCGCGCCTCAAGGCCGTGATCACTGACCACGGCGTGCTAACCGCGACCATCCCAGCGATGATGAGGGCGGCGGGCAAGGCACCGGGCTCGATCTGCGGCGCAGGTTTCGACCTGTCCGCTGCAACGGCGCAGGCGATCAAAGACGGCGCGATCACCATTGTGGCCGATCAGCAGCCATTCCTGCAGGGCTATCTGCCGATCGTCTCGATGTATCTGACCGCGAAGTTCGGCTTTTCCGGGCTGCACGTGGACACGGGTGCGGCCTTTGTGACGAAGGCGAATATCGACCTGGTGGCGCCCTTGGCCAGAGAGGCGATCCGCTAAGCGGGCAAGGCGGCCTGCCAGGCCCGCCCGGCAGGCCGCTGCGCCACGTCAGAACTCCCTAGGGATGTCCGTACATGGCTGAGCCGGTGCCGCTGCTGTCCCTGCGCGGGATCAGCAAGTCGTTCGGCCGCATCGAGGCGATCCGAGACATCGATTTCGATGTCTTTCCCGGCGAGATCGTAGCGCTGGTGGGCGACAATGGTGCCGGCAAGTCGACTCTGATCAAAGTTGTCACCGGCGTGTATCAGCCGAGCTCTGGAAGCATCTTCTTCAAGGGCAAACTCGTCAAGCTCAAGGACGTGCAAGCCTCCCGCCGACTCGGCATCGAGGCCGTCTACCAAGAGCGGGCCCTTGCGGATCAGCAGGAGATGTGGCGCAACATTTTTGCCGGCCGCGAGCGCACGACACGCGTTGGCTTTCTGGACATTGCCGGTGAGAAGCTCGAGGCCGAACAGTTGTTGCGCAGTATCATGGGTTTCACTTCGCGTGCCGTCACGGTGGATTCCGAAGTGGGCAGCCTGTCAGGCGGCGAAAAGCAGGGCGTGGCAATCGGCCGCGCGCTCTACTTCCATGCCGATCTCATCATCCTCGACGAGCCGACGATGGGCCTCTCGGTGATGGAGACGGAGAAGGCGCTCAAATTCGTCCGCGGAATCCGCGACCAGGGAAAGTCCGCGATCTTTATCGAGCACAACATCTTCCACGTCTACGATGTGGCGGATCGTTTCGTGATTCTCGACCGAGGACGCATCGTGGGCCGGTTCCGCCACGAGGAGCTGTCGCGAGACGAGCTGGTGGCGCGCATGGTCGCCCTCCACGAGGCCGGCCAGCTGCGTTGACATGAGCGATCTCGCCGTTTCCCCGCCGGATCTGGCGCCGATGCAGCGGCAGCCGTGGTGGCAGCGCCACCGCATGCAGATCAGCACCGTGACCATGCTGGTGCTGCTCTATATTGTGTTCGTGGTGTTCGCGCCGGACGTCTACCTCAGGTTCGACATCTACCGCTCGTTCATGATTTCGATCCCTTTCTTCGGGATCATGGCCATTGCGATGACCTTTATCGTCACGCTGGGCGAAATCGACTTGAGCTTTCCGTCGATCTGCGGCATCGCCGGGTGGGCGTTCTCTCAGCTGTATATGAGTACCCACGTTTTCATCCTTGGGTTGACGGTAGCGTTACTGGTCGGCGCAGGGGCCGGGCTGATCAACGGGCTTCTGGTAGCGCGCGTCCGCATCCCCTCTATTGTCGCTACCATCGGCACGATGTTTCTGTGGCGGGGCCTGGTCAACGTACTGACCGAGGGCAAGGGCCTGCCAATGGCCGAGATCGCCGGGGACCCGTTCAACAAGGTCTTCGTCGGCCAGCTGTTCGGATTGATCCCGGCGCAGTTTCTGTGGTTCCTCGGGTTTTCGGTCTTGCTGGGCGTGATTTACAAGCGGCACCGGTTCGGCAGCCACGTGCTGTTCGTGGGCGACAACCGCGAGGCCGCTCGCATGATGGGGATCAACGTCGAGCGGGTGACCATCCTTTGCTATATTCAGATCGGGGTCGTCGCTGCCTTTTCCGTCGTATTGCTCCTCAACCAGATGATGTACTTCTGGTCGAGCACGGGCGATGGGTATCTCCTCACTACCCTGGCCGCGGTGTTCATCGGTGGCACGTCGGTGTTCGGCGGCAAAGGGACGATGATCGGCACCTTCGTCGGCGTACTCATCATCGCCTCGCTCGAACCGGGCATCATCGCTTTAGGATTGACCGGCTTCTGGACGCAGTTCATCTACGGCCTGTTGATCACCATCTCGGTGACCATCTATGCGCTCATGCAGCGCCGCCGCGAGTGAGTGCGGATCGAGCGCCTCCTTAGCTCGATGTCTGCGTGCGTTCGGCTCGGGCCGTGCTGCCCAGTGACGCGGGTCCGACGTCGAGACGACGCGGGAATTGTCTTAGATCAAAGCGCGCGGCGAGGGGAGGAATAACTTGATACGCAGCTTCGGCAGGCGGGGGTTGAAGACGGTCATGCGCGCGCAGCCCGCACCTCAGACTCGTGAATTCCGGCCAGAACCGGGGCGGGTTCTGTTGGCTCTCGCGCTGTGCCTCAGGCTGATTGTTCCGCTGAGCGCCCAGGCTGAGCGCAGCGCCGCCTCCGAAGCCGCGCCAGCGGAGCAATCCGGGCAACTATTGGAGCTGCCAAGCTTTTCATCGCTGGTGAAGCGGGAGGGGCCGAAGGTCGTGAACATCAGCAGCACTCAGACGGTTCGCGGCATGCCGCGCCTGCCCGGGACAGAGCGGGAAGATCCATTCTCGGAGTTCTTCCGGCGGTTTGCCCCACCGGATTCCGGTGCGCGCGAGTTTCACGTGCGCACGCTCGGATCGGGTTTCATCATCAGTGCGGACGGTTACATCTTGACCAATGCCCATGTGGTCGAGGATGCGCGGAACATCATCGTCTACCTGACAGACAAGCGCCAGTTTCAGGCCAAGGTCATCGGGGTCGACCAGCGTACGGATATCGCATTGCTCAAGATCGGCGCGAGAGATCTCCCGGTTGCGATCATCGGCGACTCGGAGAAGCTGGAGGTGGGCGACTGGGTGGTCGCGATCGGCTCTCCGTTCGGGTTCACCAACAGCGTGACGCAAGGCATCGTGAGCGCTAAGGGCCGTGCCCTCGAGGAAGCTTACGTGCCGTTCATCCAGACCGATGTGCCGGTGAACCCGGGAAACTCGGGCGGGCCGCTGTTCAATCTGAAGGGAGAGGTGGTCGGCATCAACTCGCTCATTTTCTCTCACACGGGAGAATACATCGGACTTTCGTTCGCGATCCCCATCGACCTCGCCATGAAGGTGAAGGACGAGCTGCTCAAACACGGCAGGGTGCGGCGCGGTCGCCTCGGCGTGTCCGTCCAGGACGTCGACGAGCGGCTGGCGGAGTCTTTCGGGCTAAGCAAGCCTTCCGGGGCGTTGGTCAGCTCGGTCGACCCCGGCGGGCCCGCAGCTCTCGCCGGCATCGAACTCGGGGACATCATCCTGAAGGTCGACGGCAAGGACGTGTCGGGCTCCGCCGACGTGTCGCGAGCGGTGGCCGGCATGGAACCGGGCAAGGCTGTGAAGCTCGAGATCTGGCATCGGAACGCGGTCGAGCAGATCGACGTGACGCTGGGCGAGCTGGCTACAGAGCAGCCGCGGCAGCCGTCGAAGGTCAAACCCGCCGTGCCGGAACGCTTGGGGCTCTCACTGCGCGAGCTCACAGCCGGGGACCGGCAAAAGCTGGGCACGCAGGGATGGTTGCTGGTTGAAGATGTGACGAGCGAGGCTGCAGAGGCGGGCATCCAGCCCGGTGATGTTGTGCTCGCTGTCAACAACACGCGGGTTAATACTCTCAAGGCGTTCCGGTCGGCGCTGCAGAAAGCGCGCAAGAGCGTGGCGCTGCTGATCGAGCGCGATGGCGCGTCGGTGTATGTCCCCTTCCGCCTCGGGGAGCGCTGAGACTTCGCGCCCGTTCAGCATTGCGTCGAAGGCAACCGAGACCGGGCAATTTACCGGCGCCCATGTGGAACTGACATCTTCTGAACGCGACTTGCTCACGGGAGCAGAACCGTCGCCGAACGCGTTACTCACAGACTTGTATCAACTCACGATGATGCAAGCCTACTATGAGACAGGGATGACTGCGCCCGCGGCATTCGAGTTCTTCGTGCGCAAGCTGCCCGCGACTCGCAATTTCTTCCTGGCTGCCGGTCTCGAGCAGGTCCTCGACTACCTTGCGCAGCTGCGCTTTACGGACGCGGACATCGCTTGGCTCCGCGGCCTGGACAGATTCAGCGATGTGTTCCTCGATCGCCTACGCAGCTTCCGCTTCACCGGCGACGTAAATGCGATCCCCGAGGGGACCGTGTTTTTTCCGGACGAACCCATTCTGCGCGTCGTGGCTCCGATGCCCGAGGCGCAGCTGGTGGAAACCCGCATCGTGAACCTCCTGCACCTTGAGACGCTTATCGCCTCCAAGGCGGCACGATTCGTACTTGCAGCTCCGAACAAGACTCTCGTGGACTTCGGTCTGCGTCGAGCGCATGGGGCCGAGGCCGGTCTGCTCGCCGCACGCGCCTCCTACATCGCGGGGTTCGACGGCACCGCAACGGTCATGGCCGGACAGCGGTTCGGAATCCCGCTCTATGGGACGATGGCCCATTCCTTCGTGCAGGCGTATGACAGCGAGATCGCGGCATTGGAGCGCTTTGCGCTCGCCTATCCGAAGGGCTCGACCTTGCTGATCGACACCTACGATACGGAGGCGGCGGCAGGCAAGGTGGTGAGACTTGCAGCGCGCCTGCGTGAGGCTGGTGTTCGGGTAGCTGCAGTCCGGATCGATAGCGGGGACCTTAGCGCCCACGCGCGCCAAGTACGCCGCATTCTCGATGCAGGAGGCCTCGCTGATGTGAAGATCTTCGCCAGCGGCGGTCTCGACGAGTATCTGGTCGAGCGCCTGGCGAAAGAATCCCCCATCGACGGCTTCGGGGTCGGGACCAATCTGGTCACATCGCAAGACGCGCCCGGTCTGGACTGTGCCTACAAGTTGCAGGAGTACGCTGGGCGAGCCCGGCGGAAGCGCTCCGAAGGCAAGGCCACATGGCCTGGGCGAAAGCAGGTATATCGCACGCTCGATGCCTCGAACCGCATGCTGCGCGACGTGTTGACGCTCGAAGGGCAAAGCGCCGACGGCGCACCGTTGATGCAGCAGGTCATGCGCGCCGGGAAGCGTATTGCAGATCGCCTCCCCGATGCGGCAGTCCGGGAGCGTGCGGCGGCATCGCTTGCACAGCTGCCAGACGCCTTGCGCGAACTAACGAAAGCGCCTCCGTATGTCGTGCAAGTCGCTCCTTGCGTGCGTCAACTGGCGGACGAGGTGGATGCGTACGAGCGAGCGCAGACCGGAGCGCAGTAAGCGGGTGATCGCGTGGGGCCCGGCCGACGCGCCAGAACTGGGTGGGGCATCAGCAGGTGACGTGAAACAGGCCTATCTTGTGTCCCTTTGCTCGATTGAAGGCGGAGATGGCACGAGGCGTCGGCTCCGCGAGGACCCGACAGCCCTTGCGCGCGAAGAACTCCGCTGCTTCGGGAGACAGGCGCACGTTGTCGTACTGGCCGGTCCCCAAGACCAGCAGGTCGCTGCCCTTCTCGTAGACGAACTCGGCCTCGGGCAGCGACATGACGTGCGACGTGCCAAAGATCTTCTTCGATAGCTTTTTCTTGCGCTTCTCGATCTTTCCGGAGAGTCGGACGAGAACGTCGTGGAGGTAGGTCTCGCCGTCGATGGTGATGCTGCCGAATTGGGTGTTGTCGATCTTCATCGTGCTGCTCCTCAACCGATCTGCCAAATTTTACTGCCCGCGGCCTCGATCGCATGATAGCAGTATGAACGCGACGCACCAATTACGCTGGCGCCGCCGGGGAACGATGGTGAGCATTGGGAGTGCCCAGGCGTGAGACGCCTGCGGCTCGCGATCGTCGGCTTTGGCCGGCTGGGGCACGCCTGTGGCGCCGCGCTTGCGGCGGCGGCGGATCTCGAGCTCGTCGGTGTCGTGCGCCGCGGGAGCGCAGCTCTGCCGGCGGCATTCGCGCATACGCCGGTCGCGGGTCATATGCGGGATCTCGAGCAGGTGGATGCTGCGCTCCTGTGCGTGCCGGCGGAGCACACGACGGGCGTGGCGTGCGAGCTGCTGCAGGCGCGCATGCCCATCGTGGAATGCGCACAGCTTGGCGCGCTCGCGCGGGCAGAGCATTACGCTGCGATCGAGAGCGCAGCGCGCCATCGTCGGGTGCAGGCGATGATCGGCTGCGGTTGGGATCCGGGTGCCCTGCCTCTGCTGAATCGGCTCTTCGAGGTCCTCATCCCGCACGGAAGCACAGTGCTGGGAAGGCATCCCGGCAAGAGTCTTCACCACAGCGCAGCCGTCGAAGAGTTACCCGGCGTCGAGGAGGCGTTGACAGGTGAGCTGCGCGACGCGGACGGCAAGCTCCGGCGCTACGTCTATTTCCAGGTTGCCAACGGTGCGAACGCCGAAGAGGTGCGGCGGTCCATCGAGGCGGACCCGTTATTCGCGGGCGAGGAGACAGAAGTCTTCGAAATGACGGACCTCACGTCACTCGAGGCGTCGAGCGGATTGGTGATGGAGCGGCGGGGCTTGGCGAAGGCAGGGGAACATCAGTCCCTCAGCCTGGACGCGCGCTTCGATGTCTGGACATTCGCGGCGCGGGTAATGCTCGACGCCGCGCGCGCCCTACCGGAACTGCCCCCTGGCGCTCATCGCTATAGCCTTCGTTGCTCGGACCCAACCGGCGCCGGTCAGCGCACATGATCCCGATCCGCTCGCTTCTCGACCGGATCCGCTGGGATTCCCAGTTCGCGCGGGCGGCGTTCACCATCGGGTACTACGACCGACTCGAGCGCAAGATCGTGACGGTGCCGCTCGCGCGCATCCACCTCGAGCCGGGCAATCACTTCTCCTTTACCGCCGTAGAGGAGGACGGGTCGGTTCACGAAGTCCCGTTTCACCGGGTGCGCGAGGTCCATCGCGACGGCGTGCTGATCTGGCAGCGTCCGCCGGCGGTCAGCCCGAGTTGACTTCAGGGGTCGTTGCGAGCGCAGCGAGGTATGCCCGACTGCAACACATGGCTGAGGAAGCGAAAACCGGAGTCATCGTATCAAAGGGCAGCATTCGGGTTTCCTCGGCGACGAGTGTCATACCCATGAAGGTGATCCCGGTCGCCAGGCGTCTAGCGCACCCGCAGGAAGGGATAGCGGCTCGATTGTTCGCGCAAGATGAGAGTGACGCCGCACTGGTCGCCCAGAGTTTCGGCTGCCAGGATGTAGTCGGGGTTCCCGAAATCCGTCTCCAGGCGCGTGCCACGCGCTTCTGCAAGGGTGAAGATATGTGCGGCGACCGCGCGCTCGATCTCCTGCGTCGGTATCCTTCCGGCCAGGCCACGTCGCTCGATGCGCACGCAGAAGGTGCCGCTTTGCATGCGATCGAGGAGCGGAGCGAGTGCGTTTTGGAGCTGGTCGGCGAGCGAGTCGGGCGTGAATGTGAAGGTGCGCTCGACCGGGATTACGCGGGCGATCATGTTCGCCCAGGGTTCGGCGCGGGTGCGCGCGGCGAGGACGTCTTCCAGGAAACGGGGCACATCCTCGACTTTCCCGACGCACACATCCTTGAACGAGGTGGAGGCGAACCACCCCAGACGGCCAAGCTGACGCAGCACTTCGCGCAAATGGCGAGGGCCGGGGATGATCGTGACGACCAGGTTCCAGTCCTTCATGCGGCAATCCCTGCCGAACGCCGTGTCACCCTGCTGGGGTGCCGCGTCTGCCCGCCTCCTTTACGGAGCTTGATGCCGTGATCATCAATAGATTCAGCTTCGGCGGTGCTGCTGCCATCGTCACCAGCATGGCCTTGATCATCGGTCTGGACGCAGCGACAGCCACCAAACCTACCATCATCGGAGGATTGCTGATCGTTGCGCTTGCCGACAACCTGACCGACTCGCTTAGCATCCACATCTACCAGGAATCCGAACGGCTCGAACGGCACGAGGCCTTTGTCGCGACCTTGACCAACTTCGCAGCGAGACTACTCGTGTCGCTCAGCTTCGTCCCTCTCGTCCTGCTGCTCCCTCTGCACCAGGCTGTCTACGTCTCTGTCGGCTGGGGCCTGTTGCTCCTTTGCGGCCTGACCTATCTGCTGGCTCGCGAGCGTGGGGCCAGTATTGTTTCGGAAATCAGCAAGCATATCGCGGTCGCGCTGGTCGTCATTTCCGTGAGCAAGGCGATCGGCGCGTGGATTCTCGTCAGCATGACGTAGGGGCCATGCGGCCTTAGCCGTCGTCGGCTAGCTGCGCAGCCACTTGCAGACGCGGACTCAGATCCGCCCGAACTCCTTCAGGAGATCTTCCACCGTTTTGCCTTTGGCGACCCATTCGCGCGTGGCCTGCTCGCGCGCCGCTTGTTCACGCGCAGCCTTCAACACAGTCTCGGCCTCGGCCAAGCGCACCACGGTAACGCCGATCTCGTCGGCGATGACGAGATCGCCGGGATGAACCGTTACGCCTCCGCAGCAGATCGGAACGTTGATCGAGAGCTCCTCTTTGCGTCCGGAGAACATGGTGTGCGTCCCGCGCGGCGTGATCGCGCGTGTCCAGATCGGGAAGCCAATATCTCGCAGCTCGTCGACATCCCGGCCAGCGCCGTCGATGATCATCGCGCGGATGCGGCGGTTCTTCGCCAAGCCGCCCATGAGCCCGCCGCACACCGATGTCTCGGTGTCGCCGCCGGCGTCGACCACGATGATGTCGCCGGGCTGGCCCATCTCCAGGGCTTTGAGCGGGTCCACCAGGTCGCCCTGAGAGAGCTGGACCGTGAGCGCCTGCCCGACGGCCTTCGCGACGAAGGCGGGCTTGATTCCGCTGTCCATCACGCCCTGGCGATACTGCGAGTCGGCGAATACGCAAGACGCGCTATAGCACTTGGCCACCTCGGTGAAAGCCTCGAGCAGATCCGGCCGACGCTGGAACTCACGAAACTCTTTAAGCATCTTGTCCTCCTTTGCTCTGTTGACCGACCTGCTCCGACCTTCTCACGGCAGCGACCACGAGCCGTCAGTCAAGCGCACTCGGTTGACGGGGTTGAGGGGGCGCTGCCCCGTCAGCACGCGAGCCACTTCGCTCGCAGCTACCTCTCTCGCCATCCGGATCGATTCCTCCGAGTAATACGCCGAGTGTGGCGTGATGATCACGTTGTCCAGCGTAAATAGCGGATTACCCTGCGGCGACCACTGACGCCGCTTCGCCGGCTCTTCCTCGATGTCATCGAGCCCGGCGCTGGCGATCCAGCCTTCGCGCAGCGCGCCATACAGCGCGGCGTTGTCGAGCTCGGGGCCGCGCGCAGTGTTGATGAGAATGGCGCTGCGCTTCATCCGCTTGAGCTCCGGCTCACCGATGAAGTGCCGGGTTTCCGCAGTCAACGGAGCCTGCAGCACGAGGTAATCGGACTGCTCGATGAGCCGATCCTTGTCGACTCGAGTCGCGCCGTGTTGAGCGAAGACCGCATCCTCGACGTAGGGGTCGCACGCGATCACCTGCAGCCCGAACCCGGGGGCGCGCAAAGCGATGGCGCGGCCAATTCTGCCGAGCCCGAGGATGCCCAGTACCCGGCCTCGCAGCCGGTAGGCCGGGCGGCCGGCTTTCCAGTTCCACACGCCAGCGTGGCTGGCCCGATTGTAATCCAGCAGCCGGCGCGCCAAGGCCAGGATCAACGCCATCACGTGGTCGGCGACTTCTTCGGTGCAATAGTCGCGGACATTGGTGACTAGAATGCCGCGCTCGGTTGCCATATCCACGGCGACGTTATCGACGCCGATGCCGTACCGGGCAATGACACGGCAGTGCGACATCGCAGCGATGCTCTTAGCCCCAACGTGCGCATACTGATTGATTACGGCATCGCAATCGCGCGCCTCGGGGATCAGGTCGTCCTCAGACTTGGCCTGGATGGCCACCAGCCGCAGACCGGCGGCTTCGAGGATCTCGCGCTCTACGTCCACGTCGCCGAAGTCGTAGTCGGCGATGACCACTTTTGGCCGCTCCGTCATCGCTGGCGACGGTCCATTGTGCCGGGCTCCATCACGCCTGCCGCCTTGCTCTATCTGCTGTAGGCGCCGGCCGAATACGTGAGCTCATAGGAATGCGAGTAGATCTCGACGATGTTGCCCCAAGGATCTTCGCAATAGACCATGCGGTACGGCTTCTCGTCTGGATAGTAGTAGCGGATCGGCATGCGCTGCTTGCCTCCGCTCTCGACGATCTTCTTGGCCAGACCCTCGATGTCCGGATCGGTGATGCAAAAGTGGAAGATGCTGGTCTTCCAGTACTCCAGGTTGTTTTCCGGCTTCACGTTGTTGGGGAACTCGAAGATCTCGATTCCGATCCGGTCGACCGTCGCCAGATGGCAGATGCGGAAGCTGGTCCAGTTGGGGCCGAAGACGTCCGTGCACATGAGGCCGATCGCGCTCTCGTCCTTCTTGATGGTGGTCGGCTTCATGATCGGATACAGCCCGAGCACCTCGGTATACCACTTGAAGGCGGCATCGACGTTGGGCACCGACAGGCCAATGTGATTGAATCCGCGTGGGTAGGTCATGGTTTCTCTCCTTCAGTTGCGGCCGGAGGCCGAGCCGGTTCAGCTTGCCGGCGCGGCGCGAGGAGCCGGCCGAGCTCGCCGCGCCACATGTCAATCCCGACCGCTAGCACGATGATCGCGCCGATCACGATGTTCTGCGTCGACGTCGGCACCGCGTTGAGGTTTAGGCCGTTCTGCACAATAGTGATGGTGAGCGCGCCAAACAGCGTGGCCAGCACGGCGCCGCGCCCGCCCACCAGACTGGCGCCGCCGATCACCGCCGCGGCGATCGCCTGCAACTCCAGGCCGACGCCGTAGTTGGGGGAGCCCGAGTTGAGCCGGGCTGCCATCAACACCGAGCCCACCGCCGCCATGAAGCCCGCGATCACGAATGCGTAGAACTGAATGCGGCGCACGTTGATGCCGGAAAGACGTGCGGCGTTGACGTTGCCCCCGACAGCATAGATCGAGCGTCCCAGCCGTGTGTACCGCATGAGCCAATGCGCCAGGGCGAAGAAGACGACCACGTAGTAGAGCGGCAGCGGGATCCCCAGGAAGGTTCCGTAGAACAGCGGCTCCAAGCGGTCGGAGGCGCTGAACACGGGCGAGCCCTTGTTGAACATGAACGCAGCCCCTCGGTAGGCACTGTAGCCGGCAAGGGTCGTGATGAACGCCGGAATCCTGAGATAGGCCGTGATGAACCCGTTGAGGGCGCCGATGGCCGCCCCCAGCGCCAGGGTGAGCACGATGGCCAGCCAGAACCCGATGCCCCAGAACTTCAGCATGCAGGCGAGCACCATGGTTAGCAAGGCGATCATCGAGCCGGGGCTCAGATCGATGCCGCCGATGAAGATGACGGCAGTCGACCCGATCGCCACTAGCGCCACGATGCTGACCTGGAGCGCGAGGTTGTTGAGATTGCCCGCATCGAGGAAGCGGTCTGTGGTGGACATCACCAGCAAGGCCACGACGACGGTGGCGATCGCGGGCCCGACGAGTGGATTTGCAAGCCAACGCCTCATGCAGCACGCATCCTTTCGTCCGAGCTCTCCAGCAGGTCGGCCTTGCTCAACTCCCCGGCTCTGGCGATGCGAACGATGCGCCCACGCCTCACGATCGCCACGCGGTCAGACATGGCCAGCAGCTCCTTGTCATCAGCGCTGATCAGGATGACGCCCTTGCCCGCGCCGGTGAATTCGTTGATGAGCTGGTAGATCGCGACCTTGGTGCCGATGTCGATCCCCTGGGTCGGCTCGTCGAGGATGAAGACCTCGGCACCGGTGTGCAGCCAGCGCGCGACAAGGATTTTCTGCTGTGTGCCACCCGAGAGGCGATCGACCAATTCGAACTCGGCCTCGGGGGTCACCTGCAGACGTTGGATCAGCGCATGGCTTACCTCATGCTCGCGCCGCAGATCCAGCCACAGTCCACGGTCGAAGTCTCCGAGATTCGCGGCGGTGATGTTCTCAGTTCCGGTGAAATTGAAGAACAGGCCGTCGGTCTTGCGGTTCTCGGTGAGCAGGGCGATGCCGGCCGCGATGGCGTCCGAGGGAGCATGGATGCGCACTGCCCGGCCATGCAACCGGACCTCTCCGCGGGTGAGTGGGTCAACGCCGAACAGCGCTCGCGCGATCTCGCTGCGTCCGGAGCCGAGCATTCCCCATAGCCCGAGCACCTCGCCGCGCTTCAGGGTAAAGCTGACTCCCCGCACGCCACGCTCAGTCGCGATGTCGTACACCTCCAGAAGCACCTCGCCCGCTTCGCTGCGAACCTTGGGATAGTGTTCCGTGACATCCTTCCCGATCATGCGGGTGATCACGCCAGAGACATCGAGCGGCGTTTCGGTTGCGGTGCTGACGACACGGCCGTTGCGCATAACGGTGATCACGTCGCATAGACGGACCACTTCGTCGAGCCGGTGCGAGATGTACAGAATGGCGGCGCCGCCATCGCACATCCGCCGCAGCAACGCATGCAGGTGCTCGGTTTCGCGCAGCCCCAGCGCGGTGGTCGGCTCGTCGAGGATGATGACGCTGGCGTTGGCGGCCATCGCCTTGGCGATCTCGGCTAGCTGTTGCTGCGCGACCGGCAGATCGCGGATTAGCGCATCGGGCGGAATGTCGATCTCGAAAGTGGCCAGCACCCGCAGCGCTGCTTCCCGCATGCCGCGCCAATCCACGCGCATGGACCGCCCCAGCCAGCGGCCAAGGAAGATGTTCTCTGCCACGCTCATGTGCGGCACCAGAGAGAACTCCTGGAATACCGTGGCAATGCCCAGCGCACGTGCCGCAAGCGGGCTGTCCAAGCGCACCGGTTTGCCTTCATGCAGTATGGTGCCGGCGTCGGGCTGGTGCGCGCCGCACAGCGTCTTGATCAGTGTCGACTTGCCGCTGCCGTTCTCGCCGACCAGCCCGTGGATCTGTCCGCGCCGAAGGACGAGCGAAACATCGTCGTTCGCGACCACCGGGCCGAACGTCTTGCGGATGCCGCGCAGTTCCCAGACGACGCCGTCGGACATGCCCATCAGCGACTCGCCGCGTATCCGGTCCAAATGTTGGTTTGAACGGCCGGATCGCAACCTTTGGCTGGCGGCGATCCGGCCTATCCGCTTAGCGCCTAGTATTGCTTCGAAGGCTTGGGATAGAGCCTTTCGGGGTGGCGCAGCTTGTCCAGCACGTTGTTCTTGTCGACGATGTCGGTGGGGGTTTCGACCCAGCCGCCCGGATATTTGTTGTCGAGCACGTTGGCAGCGACCGCCAGCGCAATCTGACCCATCACAAAGGGGGTGGTGTCTACGGTGGCAGTAATGTTGCCCGAAGCGATCTGCTCGAGTCCGGCACCCGTGTCGCCGTCGTTGCCAAACAGCAGCAGATCCTTGCGGCCGAGCGCCTTCGCCGCCTGCGCCGCGCCCATGATCTCGTAGTCGTTAGCCGCGAAGATCATCTGGATCTCGGGATGCGCCTGCAGCATGTCCATGGCCGCGACGTTCCCGCCTTCGACGTTCCACTTGCCGTCGAGGCTGGAGACCACGGTCAAGTTCGAGCCCTTGATGGCATCGAGGAAACCGCCACAGCGCTCGGTTGAGTGGTAGCCGGGCTGCCCCTCGAGAATCCCCACCTTCATGGGCTTGCCGCCGGCGAGCTTGAGCGCATACTGCCCCTCCTTAAAGGTGCCGCCGCGCTGCGAGTATCCAACCACCCCATGGACCGGCGCAGGGAAGTCGGCGATGTCGGAGTTGACGATCACCACCGCGATTCCCTGGGCGACGGCGCGCTTGACCAGCGGCGCCGCCGCATGCTCGTCATGGGTCGACAGGATGATTGCCCCGACGCGCTGGCTGATCACGTCCTGCAGCATTCCCATCTGGCCGTTGATGTCCGCTCCGCTCTGCGGCGCGAGCATGAACGTGGTGATGTTGCGTTTGGCTGCCGCCGCCTTGACGCCTTCGCCGATGGCTATGTAATAGTTGAACTCCGTAGCCGGCGGCATATACGCAATGCGTGCCCCCTTCGAGCCCTTGAAGCCCTTGATGGGTGCTTGGGCCGCGGGCTTCAGCGGCTTGGGCGTTGCATATTCCTGCGCGGCGGCGATGCCGCTCAACAGCGACGCGAGCGCGATGCTGACACTGGCAGCAAGCGGCAGGATGGCTTTTCGCAAGGTGAAATTGCTTCCCGCGCGCTCTCGCGCCGTCGAAAAAAGTTCATTCATTGGTTGCAACATGGCATTCCTCCTCAGGCAGTCTCGTTCTAATCAAAAGTGGACAGCGCCGGATCAACCGGCGAATTTCGCCTCCGCTAACCCCCTGACACCTGGTTTTATTGCGAACAGCGCGCCAGAGGCAGGATCCGCGCTGAGCTGATCGGCGCTCATCCGATAACGCGCCGTGGTGATGTAAAGCGTGTCGAGGTCGACGCCTCCGAACGCGACGCAGGTCGGATTCAATACCGGCATCTCGACGACGCGGTCGATGCGCCCGTCCGGCGCGTAGCGGACCACCCTGCGGCCGTTCCATTGGGCACTCCAGACGCAGCCTTCGGCATCTACACAGGAGCCGTCGGGCAGGCCCGGCTGGTCTTTGAAGCCAGCGACAACTTTGCGCTTGCCAACGTTCCCGCTGGCGATGTCGTATTCGAATGACCACATGGTCGCGGCGTTGGTGTCGGCGAAATACAGAGTGCTGCCGTCGGGGCTGAAGCAGATGCCGTTGGCGCAGCCGACGCCGCCGAACAGAGTGGTCAGGTGCCCGTCCGGATCTAGTCTCACCACGCTGGAAACCGGCTTTCCTTCGACCTCGTCGAAGCCGCCCGCGACGAAGCGGCCCTGCCGGTCAGTCTTACCGTCGTTGAGTCTGGTGTGCGAGTTGTCCGGCTCGAATCGGACCAGGTCCTGACGTTGGCCGGTGGCGGGATCATAAAATGCAAATCCGCTGGCGAACCCCACGAGCAGACCGCCGCGGCGGCGCGGTGCGAAACACGCAATCCGCTCCGGCGCCTTGTGGGTCTGCGTTCGCCCGCTGCTCGGGTCGAGGGTCCAGAGTTCGCTGGACTCTATGTCGACCCAGTGCAGTCGCCCGGAATCGTGATCCCAGAGCACGCTCTCCCCGAGCGTGTTGCGGCAGTCGACCACAAGCTTTACTTGCTCCATCCATCCTCTCCCGCAAGCCTTGTCCGATCCATGCACGTGCGCTGTGAGCATGAGACCAGAAACGCTTGCAGGTGGGCTTGACGTAGATCAATCGTTTCGCAAGGGTCGTCGGTATGCTTCGTCCCATGGTCAGGCGGCGGAGACAAAGATGATCGGCGTCGATTGGGGCATCACGCAGCTTCGCGCCTATCAGATCGATTCCAGCGGGGCGGTCCTGGCCTCGCGCTCGGCGCCCAAAGGCATCATGGCGGTTGCCGGCGCAGACTTCGCCGCGGCTCTGGAGTCGGTGATCGGCGATTGGCTGGACCAGGAGCGCGAACCAATCCTCATGAGCGGCATGATCGGCAGCCGCCAGGGATGGGTAGAGGCGCCATATGCAGCCTGCCCGGCCCGGCCCGCCGATGTGGCAGCAGCATTGGTCGAGGTGACGTGGGGCGGAGGGCGGCGCGGATTCATCTGTCCCGGGTTGACCTGCCGCGACGCCGATGGAGTGCCCGACGTCATGCGCGGCGAAGAAGTACAGATCTTCGGCGCGCTCGCGGGGGAGGCGGACGACACGGCCGCGATCTGTCATCCCGGCACGCACAGCAAGCACGTGGCTGTCCGGGCTGGAGCCGTAGCCAGCTTCACCACATTCATGACCGGTGAGGTATTCGCCGTGCTGCGTGAGCACAGCATTCTCGGTCGCACGATGGTCGCCGGGCCTGCCGACTGGAAAGCCTTCGACGAAGGCATCGCGCGTGCCCAGCAGCGAGCCGGCCTGCTGCATCATCTTTTCGGCGCGCGTACGCGCGTGCTCATGGGCGATCTTATGCCGGCGAGCGAGGCCGATTACCTGTCCGGTATGTTGATTGGACACGAGATCCTCGCGGCGGGTGACAGCGGGCCGGTGACCGTGATCGGCGCACCCGAATTAGCCGAACACTACTTGCGCGGATTCAAGGCTCTCGGGCGCATTGCGCGCGCGCTCCCGGGAGAGACTGCGACGGTGAAGGGGCTGCGGCTGATCCACGATCTCGCGGTTGCTCGAAGGCAATGACGTTGCTGTCCCCCGCTGCCGGGCGTTCGGCGATTCCGAGGCGAGTGCTGATCCTGGGTGCCGCGGGCCGCGATTTTCATAACTTCAACGTCGTATTTCGCGACGATCCGACGTCGATCGTGGTCGGGTTCACCGCGAGCCAGATCCCGGGCATCGCGCCTCGACGCTATCCCTCCGCGCTCGCCGGCGCCCGCTATCCGGACGGCATTCCGATAGACGACGAAGCCGCGCTCGAGGCGCTGTGCCGCGCCCGACGGGTGGACGAGGTGGTGTTTGCCTATAGCGACGTGCCGCACGAGCACGTGATGCATCTCGCATCGCGCGCATTGTCCGTCGGTGCCGATTTCGCGTTGCTGGGGCCGCAGCGCACGATGCTGCGAGCCTCATGCCCTGTCATCGCGGTCACCGCCGTGCGCACCGGTTGCGGCAAATCGCAGATCGCCCGCTGGCTGTCGCGCCGGTTGCGCGAGCGCGGACTACGCGTGGCCGTGCTTCGGCACCCAATGCCGTACGGTGAGCTCGCTGCCGAGAGAGTACAGCGGTTCGGCTCGGCCGCCGATTTAGATGCTGCACGCTGCACGGCCGAGGAGCGTGAGGAGTACGAACCTCATATCAGCTTCGGAAACGTCGTCTTCGCCGGTGTTGACTATGCGGCGATCCTCGCAGCTGCGCAAGCCGAAGCGGATATCATCGTGTGGGACGGCGGCAACAACGACTTTCCGTTCCTCAGGCCCGATCTCCACATCGTGGTGGTCGACGCGCTCCGGCCAGCCCAGATCGCGACCCATCATCCGGGCGAAGCCGTCGCGCGCATGGCCGACGTCGCCGTGATCAATAAAGTAGATGTAGCACCAAGCGCCGAGGTGGAGGAAGCCATCCACCGGCTTCGCGAAATCAATCCGGGCGCGGTAATCGTGCGCTCGGCATCGCCTGTGCAGTTGAGCGATCCAGGCGCGGTGCGCGGTCGGCGCGTCCTGGTGGTCGAGGACGGTCCCACCATCACCCACGGCGGCATGGCATACGGCGCCGGTTACGTAGCAGCCATCGCGGCAGGCGCCGCCGCGATCGTCGATCCGCGCAACGCCGCCGTGGGAGCGATCAAGGACGTGTTCGAACGCTACCCGCACATCGGGCCGGTGTTGCCCGCTATCGGCTACGACTCGGCGCAGCTGCAGGCGCTCGAGGAGACGATCAATAGCGCCGACGCCGATGTGGTGGTGGTGGCGACGCCGTTGAACCTTGCGCACCTCATCCGGATCAACAAGACCGTGGTGCGCGCCCGCTACGAGTTCGCGGAGGCGGGCGAACCCCGGCTCGGTTCCCTGGTCGACAAATTCCTGGCCCGGTAGGCAGTCGGCCCTAGGCCGATGCGTTTGACTTGTCCTAGGTCAAAGACGGAGTTCAAGCGCGCTGCTATGTTGCTGCGACTTGTATATCCAGCGCCGCCGCGAGATGCCCAACCGCCGCGAATTCTTATTGGGGGTGATGCTGATGCCGACCCTTGCCTTGGCACAAGAAGAAGCTTCCCGCGAGCTGCCGCCGCCGCAAAACCCGCGAAATGCCCTGCTGATTGACGCACTGAAACTGCGCAAGAGCAGCCGGGAGTTCTCGGAGAAGCGGCTGCCGCTGGGTCTTGTCTCCTCGCTGCTGTGGGCTGCTCTAGGGATCAACCGTTCAGATAGCGGCAAGCGCACAGCCCCCTCGGCCCACAACTGGCAGGAAATCGATGTCTACGCGGTGCTTCCCGAGGGGATCTTCCGCTACGATGCCGCCGCGCATGCGCTGCAGCGTACTGTGTCCGGCGATTTCCGTGCGCTGACCGGGCTTCAGGACTTCGTCGGGCGCGCGCCGCTCAACCTCGTATACGTCGCCAACCTTTCGCGCATGACCGATGCCAGCGCGGAGGATCGGGCATTCTTCCTGGCCGCGGATGCCGGCTTCGTCGCCCAGAATGTCTACCTCTTCTGCGCAGCGGAAGGCTTGGCCACGGTAGTGCGGGGGCTGGTCGACCGCAAGGCGCTGGCTTCCGCCATGCGATTGCGCCCGGATCAAAGGATCGTGCTGGCGCAGACGGTCGGATATCCAGCAGCTTGAACCTGCCCGGAGCGCGCGCAGGCGGCCGGCTCCAGCAGCACAGCTCAGCCCATGTCACAGCCTCTGGTCGTCGTCCAAGGCCTGACCCGGCGCTTCGGCGGCTTGGCGGCGGTGGACGGAGTCAGCCTGTCGGTGGAATCCGGACAGATCTTCGGTCTGTTGGGCCGCAACGGAGCGGGCAAGACCACGCTCATTAAGATGCTCACCACGCTGCTGCCTCCGACCGCTGGCAGCGCGCGCATCGCCGGCTTCGATGTGGTGACCCAGGCATCCTCGGTGAGGCGCGTGATCGGCTATGTGCCGCAGGCGCTGTCGGCCGACGGAGAACTTACCGGCTATGAGAATTTGCTCGTCTTCTGCAAACTGTTTGACGTTCCTCGTCGCGAACGAACTCAGCGGATCGACGAAGCGCTCGAGTTCATGGGCCTGAGCGATGCGTCGGACAAGCTGGTGAAATCGTATTCGGGCGGAATGATCCGCCGGCTCGAGATCGCGCAGTCCACGCTTCACCGTCCACACGTGCTGTTTTTGGATGAGCCTACAGTGGGGTTGGACCCTCTGGCACGACACGCCGTGTGGGAGCACGTCGAGCGCCTCAAGGCTCTCTACGAAACCACCATCTTGCTGACCACGCATTACATGGACGAGGCGGACCGTTTGTGCGAGCGGATTGCGATCCTGAACCATGGCCGTCTGGCGGCTCTCGGGTCGCCTGTGGAACTCAAGGCACAACAGGGTCCAGGCGCGACGCTGGACAATGTGTTCGCGCGTTACACAGGCGACGTACAAGAGGAAACGGAGCGCTACCATGACATCTCCCGAGCGCGTCGCACCGCCGAACGGCTCGGCTGATCCCGAGCCGCGTAGGGCCCCGGGCGTCATGGCGAGGATCATCGGCTCGGTCGCCAAGACACTGGCGATCGCGGACATGGAGGTCCGTAAGCTGAGGCACGACCCCACGGAGCTGCTGACGCGCGCCATCCAGCCGGTTCTTTGGCTGGTGGTGTTCGGACAAGTGATCAGTCGTGGCCACGTCGTCGCCACCGGCGAGCTGCCTTACCTGGACTTTCTGGTGCCGGGCATCCTCGCGCAAAGCGTGTTGTTCATCGCGATTTTCAATGGGATCTCGATCATCTGGGAGCGCGACCTGGGGATCGTGCACAAGTTCCTGGCCAGCCCCACACCACGCGCGGCCCTCGTGCTCGGCAAGGCCTTGGCCGGCGGGGTGCGTGCAGTGACGCAAGCCGTCGTGGTCGCGGCCCTCGCGCTGCTGCTCGGGGTGCGGCTGCGCTGGGATCCAGCGGCGCTGGCCGGCGTGGTCGTATTCGTTGTCCTTGGCGCGGCGTTGTTCTCGACCTTCTCGCTCATCGTGGCGTGCCTGGTGAAGACGCGAGAGCGTTTCATGGGAGTCGGCCAGGTGCTGACGATGCCACTCTTCTTCGCGAGCAACGCCATCTACCCGATCTCCATGATGCCCGGCTGGCTGCAGACGATCTCCCGCCTCAACCCCCTGACTTACCAAGTCGATGCGCTGCGGCACCTGCTCCTGCCCAGCGTCGGTGTGGTTCCCATCGGACTGGAGATCGACCTGGCCGTCCTCGCTGCAGCGTTGGCGCTGCTCACGTTGATCAGCGCCCGCTTGTATCCGAGGATCGTCATCTGAGTGCAGCAGTTCGATCCGCGCCGACTCACGTAGAAGTCAAACGAGGGCGGATCGGCCGCCTAGCCTAGCCGATCCGCTTCACCGGACAGCAACAGCAACTCGGCCCGGACCCGATCGCGCAACTTGACGGCATCCGCCCACTCGCGACCGCTTGCCGCGATAGGAGTCCCGACCGCAACGGAAGCTGCGCCGCGGCGCGGAAACCATGAAACGTCGCGCAGGATGGAACGCGCGCCGCGAATGCCGACCGGCAATACTGGCAGGCCGGTGCGGGCCGCGACCAGAAACGCTCCCAGGCGAAACTCGCGCAACCCGGGCTGCCGGTCGAACGTGCCTTCGGGAAAAAACACCGGCGAGGCACCGCTGCGTGCCGCCTGCTCTACGCGCTCGACGTCCTCCACCCCTTGTTTCGCGTCGAAACGCTCGACGAAAGCCACGCCGACGCCCTTCAGGAACAGCCGCGGGATGAATTGGCGCACGAACTCGCGCTTGGCCACGAACACGTACCGGTGTTCGGGTGGAAGCGCCACCCCGAGAAGGATGAAATCGATGTAGCTCGCATGGTTGGCTGTCAGCACGTGCGCAGTTCTGGGAAGGTTCTCCACTCCCGTCACGCTTACGCGGATGCCAGTCAGCGTGATGAGCAACTTCGCTGCCCCGTGACAGACCGTGCGCGCCAGGCGAGGTCGGCGCGCCGCTGCAACCAGGACCCATACCGGCATTGCAAGCGCGAACAGCACCGTCCATGCATAAGCCGCGTACAAAACAGCCGCTACTGCGCGCAGGCTGCGGCGCAGCTCGGGAAGCAGGGCACTCAAGGCCAAGCGCACGAACTGAAGCCAGACCGGCAGCGGATGCACATGGGTTCCGCCCTGCTCGTAGTACTCCCGGCTGGCTGCGCGCCGGATCTTGCCGCTGGAGGTCTTGAGCACCGTGTGAGGCGGCGCCAGCACGATGTCGTCCGCGGCCATCCCAAGCAGATCCAACGCGGCGGCGTTGATCTCACGCATCAGACGCGCGCGCGCCCGCGGGTCGGTTTCCCTGGTTTCGGCCAGCACCACGAGCCGCTCGGTGCCGGTCGCGGGATCGGGATTGCCGAAAACGGCCACGCAACCGCGCCGGATGGCGGGGATATTGCCCACCGCCTGTTCCAGGTCATAGGGGTGAATATTGCGGCCACCGCGGATGATCACGTCCTTGACGCGACCCGTGATGTACACCTCCCCGCCCACGACGTAGCCAGTGTCACCCGAATCCAGCCAGTCGCCGTGGAACAGCTTGCGCGTCTGCTCGGGGTTGCGGAAGTAGCCGCTGGTAGCGGACGGGCCCTTGAACTCGAGCCGGCCCTCGACTCGATCGCCGATCTCCCGGCCGGTGCTGTCCACGATCCGCACCTCGTATCCTGGCAGTGGCCGACCGCAGGAGACTACTCGCAGCACCGACGCGTCTCCTAATTCGGCCGGCACGGCATTGCCGCTGCGGACCAGAGGCTCGCGTTTGATCGCATCGATGAGCGCACCGCGGTTCAACGGCGGAAAAGTGAGGCCGACAGCGCACTCCGCCAATCCGTATACGGGCATGATCGCTTCCCTGCGGAGCCCGTAGGGCGCGAATCGGCTTGCGAAGGCATCGACGGTGTCGGCGCTCACCGGCTCGGCGCCGTTGAAGGCCACGCGCCAGCTGGAAAGGTCCAGACCCTCGAGCTCCTGATCTTCAAGCTTGCGCGCGCAAAGGTCGTAAGCGAAGTTGGGGGCCGCGGACAGCGTGCCGCGATGGCGGTGAATGGCCCACAGCCAGCGGCTGGGCTGCGCCAGAAAGGCCAGCGGGGACATCAGGGCGAGCGGCAGCCCATAGTACAAGGTGCCCAGCCAAGCTCCGATCAAGCCCATATCGTGATACAGCGGCAGCCAGCTCACGAACACGTCCTCGCTCCCCACTTGAAGCGCCGCTCCCATGGCGCGCACATTCGCCAATAGGTTGGCGTGGGTCAGGGACACCCCCTTGGGGCTCCCGGTGCTCCCCGACGTGTACTGGAGCAATGCTACATCGGAAGCTGTGCGCGCAATGTGCTGCGCTGCCGGAGCAGCGGATGCGAGGTCGGTCGGCGTGACCACGGCGTGCAAGGAATCGACTTGCGCCCGAAGCAGCAGCGAAACAGCTTTGGCCTCGGGGATCGTGATGAGCAGCGGCGCTTGGCTGTTAGCCAGAATACCGGCATGGCGGCGCAGGTGATCTTCGATCTGCGACAGTCGGGCCGGGGGGTAGATCGGTACTGGGACGCCACCGGCGATTAGAGCGCCGAAGAAGCTGAACAGGTAGTCCTTGCCTGTCGGCAACATGATCGCGACCGCCTCGCCCGGCTCTAGGCGGTGAGCAGCGAGGCCGGCCGCCGTCGCCATCGCCCCTTCCTTCAGTGCGAGGTAGGTGATGTCCTCAGTGGTATCGCCTTCGCCATACAGCTGGACATGGAGCTTGGTCGGGTGTGCGCGCGCATGCCAGTCGAGCACGTCGACCAGGGTTTGCGCCTCGGCCGGCAGGGCGCTGGGGGCCTCGGCCAGCGGGCGCAGCTCGTGCCGGCGGGTGGGGGGTGCGGGCGCAGCGCGGTCTATGAGCAGCAACAGATCGCGCGGCGTCTCCGCCGAGTAGAGGGCCTGCTCCGGCAGCGAGACGCCGAAACTGCGCCCGATGCGCAGCAGCAGCTCGACCCGCGACAGGCTGTCCAGCCCCAGATCCCGTTCCAGACGAGCATCGAGAGTGACCTGAGCCTTGGCGCGCGGGTGCAGCTCATTCGCGAGAGCGGCGACGATCTCAACCAGGCGATCCTCTCGGCCGACTTCATCCACCAGCTGGGCGCCTTCTGAGGATCGACGTTAGATGGCGCACGCTTGCGCGCACGGCCGCGCAGCGCAACAGCTCACCCCGGATCCCTTCGGCCCGCAGCCGCGCCTGCGCTGAATCTTCGACCGTCGGCGTGAAGCTCTCGCCGTTAGGGCTAAGTAAAGTGGTGCTTTCCGAGGCTGACGCGCTTGGCCTGCGGGCCTTCCTGCGCCATTTCCTCGATGAACTGGACTTCGGCGCCGAGGACGAGATGCTCGAAAGGCAATCCCACCACGCTTTCGCGCGCGAAGTACAGCTCGCGCCCATCCGGCGTCTCGATGAAACCGTGTCCTTCTTCCGGAAACAGCCGCTTGATCCGCCCGTGAGTTGGAACCGGGTGCACCTTGGTGTCGCCCCGCTGGAGCCGGATGTGTTCCTCAAGCTGACGCTTGGCTGCGTCGAAGGCATCGCGCAGGGCCACGTAGACGTCCTCTGCATGCTGACGGTTCACCACCACCTCGCCGCGCCCCGGCACATGCACGTCGATGCGCACCTCGAACTGCGTACCCTGTTGATGGTGATGGTGCGGCTGCTCCACGGTCACATGACAACCGATCATGCGCGGGTAGAACTCCTCCAACTTCGCCGCCTTTTCGCGAATATGGGCGTCGAGGGCTGGCGAATGCTCCATGCCGTGGATCGTGATCTGTAAGGGCTTTTGCATTATTTGCTATCCTCCAACGTAGTTCCACTCACCCACATCGCGCACCAAATAGTAGCCGCGTTCGTCCAGCTGCCCTTGATCTCCGTCAAGGTAACGCTGGCGTCGACAGCAGCCGTCGCGCAGCGCGGAAACTTGATCCAACGCAAACCGGGCTGCGCCCAGAAGCGGATATTAGCGCCTTATGGCGCGTTTCTTCGAATCCAGGGCGGATGCCGCCGGGCAGCTCGCGACAGCGCTCGGTAGGTACCGGGGGCGTAACCCGCTCGTGCTCGCGATCCCGCGTGGGGCTGTGGGGATGGGTCGCGTGCTCGCCGACGAGCTGGGTGGGGAGCTGGACGTCGTACTGGTGCGCAAACTGCGCTCGCCGTTCAACGCGGAGTTTGCGGTCGGGGCAATCGACGAAACCGGCTGGGCGTACGTCGCCGCGCATGCTGCGGATGCCGGAGCCGACCAGGAATATCTTCAGCGCGAGAAGCAGGCGCAACTCGAGATATTGCGAAGACGGCGCGCACAATACACGCCCAAGCGGCCGCCAATCGAAGCCAAGGGCCGCATCGTCATCGTCGTCGACGACGGACTCGCCACCGGTGCGACCATGATCGCGGCACTGCATGCGGCGCGTTCGAAGCAGCCCGAGCGGCTGGTGTGCGCGGTCCCCGTCGCGGCACCGGAAAGCCTCGAGCGAGTCCGACCCTATGCGGACGAAATGGTGTGTCTGGAGGCGCCGGAGCCGTTTATCGCGGTCGGACGGTTCTATCGCGCGTTCCCGCAGGTCGAGGACGAGGAGGTCGTCACGCTACTCGAGGAGAGCCCTAAATCACTTGCAGGTGGTAAGCGATGAGCGCGCCGCTTGCCGGATCAGCCGTTTCGATCCCGTCCGGAGCCGTGAGGCTCGAGGGCGTGCTCGAGCGGCCGCAGACGCCCTGCGGCGTCGTTGTATTCTCGCACGGCAGTGGTTCAGGGCGGCACTCGCCGCGCAACCGCTATGTGGCGCAGGTGCTACGCGAGGGCGGCCTGGCCACCCTGCTCCTCGACTTGCTCACGCCCGACGAGGACCGAGACTTCGCCAGCCGTTTCGACATCGGCCTGCTGACCGACAGGCTTGGGGATGCGGTGCGCTTCGTTCGCCGGGAGCCTGTAACACGGGCATTGCCGGTCGGCTTGTTCGGTGCGAGCACGGGTGCGGCGTCTGCACTGCGCGTAGCTGCGGCCATGCCCGCCGAGATACGAGCCGTCGTGTCGCGCGGCGGCCGGCCCGATCTCACGGGCGACGAGGCCCTGGCCAGAGTCAGAGCGCCCACGCTGCTCATCGTGGGAGCCAGAGATCACGGAGTCGTGGGGTTGAACCAAGCGGCGCACGACCTGCTGGCGTGCGAGAAACGCATCGCGATCGTGCCGGGTGCGACGCACCTGTTCGAGGAGCCGGGCGCGCTCGAGGAAGTGGCGCGCCTGGCGTCGGACTGGTTTGTCCGCCACCTCACGGGCGGGAAGTCCGCAGGCCAAAGGCTCAGCGCCGGAAGCCCCCGTTCGCAGTCAAGCTAGCCTGTGCTGGGCCTGACTCGGGCGAGCCATTTGCGCAGTTCTTCCAAAACCAGCATGGCGGCGGCGAAAGGAACGATGAACAGCCACACGGGCCCCGCGAGAGGTGATGTACCTACGAGCAAATTCCCCCAGGGTGTGTAGTTGATCAGCAGAACCAGCGCGATCTCCAGCGCCACGCCCCACAGGATCAGCGGGTTCCCGAGAAGGCCTGTCGAGAACACCGACCGCGAAACGCTGCGGCACAGAAACACGTTCACGATCTGCATCACGATGATGGCGCTCAAGCACGCGGTAGTCGCCTGCAGATACAGGGGGTCGCCGGGCGCAAGCGGCTGGCCGTACTTCCAGCCTCCGGTATGAAGCACGAAGAAGAAAGCCGCCATCGCGGCGGCGGCTTCGATCAGTCCGAGGAACAGGTAGGCGCGCCGCGCGAGTGGCCAGTTCATCAGGCCTTCGCCTCGCGGCCTCGGCGGGCGTTGCATGACACGCGGCGCGGGCGCTTCGACACCCAGACCTAGAGCGGTCAACGAATCGGTGCCCATGTCCACAGCCAGGGCCTGGATAGGCGTCAGAGCGAGCGGGATCTTGAACAGAGCGAAGCCGAGATAGGGGACCAGCTCCGCAACGTTGTGCACCAGGACGTAGGTCAGAAACTTCCGAATGTTCTCGTAGACGGCGCGCCCTTCTTCGATGGCGTTGACGATGCTGGCGAAATTGTCGTCGAGCAGGACCATGTCTGCAGCCGCCTTGGCGACGTCGGTGCCGGCAATCCCCATCGCGATGCCGATGTGTGCGCTCTTGAGCGCGGGTGCATCGTTCACGCCGTCTCCGGTGACGGCGACGATCTGGTTCTTGTTCTTCAGCGCCTCGACGATGCGCCGTTTCTGGTCGGCGCCGACCCGGGCGAAGATGACATCGGGGATGTCCAGCGTCAGCATCAGCTGGGTTTCCGACAGACTGCGTAACTGGTCGCCCGTAATCACAACCGGATTCCTTGTTGTGGCGAGCCCGATCTCCCGCGCGATCGCCTTGGCGGTGTGCGGATGGTCGCCCGTGACCATGATCACCCGGATTCCGGCCTCGCGACATCTGCGCAGCGCTTGCGGGACCTCTGGCCTGGGCGGGTCTTCCAGGCCGACCAGCCCAGCGAAGATCAGATCCTGTTCCAGGGTCTCGCGGCTGCGCTGAGGGTCGAGAAGTCGATAGGCAAACGCCAGGACTCGCAGGCCTTGCTCGGCCATTCTTTCGTGGGCCGCCAGGATCTGCTGCTGCAATTCGCCGTCGAGCGGGCGCGCCGCGCCGTCGATCAGAATCCGGCTGCACAGCGGCAGAACGGATTCGAGCGCACCCTTGCAGTAAAGGGTGGGACCCGCGGGCGTCGCGTGCACCGTGGACAGCCGCATGCGCTCCGCGTCGAAGGGAATCTCGTCCAGCCGGGGGCTGATGGACGGCTCGCTCAGGATTCGACGCGCCATCTCGATGAGTGCGATCTCCATCGGGTCGCCCAGGAACGCATTGTTGCTCTGCTCTCGCGTCTCTCTGAGGTCGTGACACAGCTCGGCCGTCAGGAAGAAGTTCCGGTAGGACTCTGACAGAGCGTTTCCCGGGCCCATCGCAGACGGAGAATAGACTGCGCCGCCAAGGAACAGCTGCCTTGCCGTCATGCGGTTCTCGGTCAGCGTTCCGGTCTTGTCGGTGCATATCACCGTGGTCGAGCCGAGCGACTCGACCGACGGCAGGTAGCGGATGAGGACGCTGCGCCGCGCCATGCGTTGGGTGGCGAGCACGAGCGAAAGGGTCAACGTCGGCAAGAGGCCTTCGGGGACCATTGCCACGATGATGCCGATGGCGAAGATGAAGTCCTTCCAGAATGCAATGCCGGTCATCCAGCCGACGGCAAAGAACAGCAGCCCGATCAAGATCGCCAAAGACGCGATCAACCGGCTCAATCGCGCGAGTTCCTGTCTCAGCGGGGATACGGCTGCGCCGGTCGTCTGCGTGAGCCGCGCGATCTTGCCGAATTCGGTGTGCATGCCGGTGGCGAGGACGACCGCTTTTGCCTGGCCGGACACGAGCGAGGTGCCGGCCAGCAGGATATTCTTCGCGCGAGTCGCTTCGTCGGCGTCGGAGGCGCCAGCATCGCGCAGCAGCGGCAGCGATTCGCCTGTGACTGCGGCGTTGTTGACCCTGACGTCGAACGCCTCGACCAGTCTACAGTCCGCGGGGATGTTGTCGCCCTGCTCGAGCACGACGATGTCGCCTGGAACGACCTGCTCCACCGAGCCCAGGAAAACCTTGCCGCTGCGCACGAGCTTCACCTGTTGCGGCAGCAATCTGCGCAGCGCGGCCAAGGTCCTTTCGACGCGGTGTTCCTGCCAGAAGGAGAACAGTCCGCTCACCAGGATGACGATCACGATCGCGTACCCGATTTTCGCCATGCCTTGTCCGTGCGCACTCCATTCGGCCAGAAACGCGAGGCCGGCGGCGGCCCAGAGAATGAGCGAAAAGAACTGGATGAACTCCCTGGCGAAGCGCAGCCAGACGGGCTCGCGTGCGACTTCCTGCACGACGTTGGGTCCATGCTCGCGCAGGCGGCGCCCGGCTTCCTCGGCCGACAACCCCAGCGGATCGCTCTGAAGGCTAGCGATGGCTTCTTCGGCGGAGAGTTGATAAATCTTCATATCAGCTTCGCCGGAAGCGCGGGCTAGCTAGTGGATGTGGGACTCGATGGGCTTACGCCGCGTCATCGGGCTTTTCAACCGCTCGTGCCAAACGCCGCCAGCGGATGCAGGCGGCGTTGAGCCGGACGTCGGCGTGGCACGGCGCGAAGCCACGCGTGGCTTGGCCCGTGCAGGAATTGGTCGAGCAGAGGTCGACTCCGGCTCGGTCAGTTCGGGCAACTGGTGATGAGCCGGCTAACCTGGGTTGCGCTAATCCGGTCTGGGAGTGGCCGCCTGCGCGTCTGTCGTTCCTTCACTCGTCGACGTGGCTGGCTTGAACAGGTGAGTGAAGGGGCACGGGTCGACCTTGCAACCATGCTGGAGCGCGCATTCTTGCTGGGTCTGGTCCAGCTCGACGTACTGCTTGCACGAAGCACAATAGTGGAGCGGGGAATTAAACATTTTCTCCTCCTCGAACGCTGCCCCGATGGCCGCTTCAGGAACCCGCCCCCACGGCCCTCTGGTTGACGTTCTCAGTTCACGCCGCGGCAATCTCGCGGATTTTCGCGCGGCACCGACTCGAACAGTGCCTAAATGCTAGCTGCTGGTGTCCGAATGGGGGTTGACGCAGGTCAATGAGCGGGTCGATTGGACGCGCTTTAGACGACAGAGCCCTGCTGGGAGACCAATCGACAGCGTTCGACGGGCTCAGCGAACCCCCGTGTGCCATCTTCATTGGACGGCGGTGGCATGGCCGCGGTCGACTTCTTCGGCCAGTGCCTTGAGGGCGTTCGATACGGTCACCGGGTAGGGTGGCGCAGGTTCGAGCGAGCGCAACGCGTCAGGCAGCCGCGCGAGCTGGTTGCGGGCGCGGACGCGCGCCTGCTCCAGCGTTTCCAGACCAGGAACGCGCCGTCCGCTGCGCATGACGGGATTCAGCAGCGGTTCGCCCGGGTGCACGTCCCCGTCTAGGGTGAGCAGATCGCCGGACACGCGGTCATCGCCGCCATATCCGCGATACACCTGCTTGCGGCCCGGCCACGTGGCCTTGCCCTCGGAGCGCTTGCGCCGCGCGCGGCCGGCGTATTCTTGCAGCTTGTAGGCGCAGTCGAAGGTAGGCACATCGTAGGAGGTGTCCATTCCGCTGCCGATGCCGAAGCCGTCGATCGGCGCGCGCTTGACCCGGAGCAGCTCGCGCAGCGCAAACTCATCGATGCCACCGCTGGCGAAGATCTTCACCTCCTGCAGGCCGGCGTCATCAAAGATCCGGCGCACCTTGCGCGCGTGCTCTGCGAGGTCGCCGCTGTCCAGGCGCACCGCGCGGACCTTGATTCCGTCGCGCGCCAGCTTAGGCGCCAGCTGTACGACTTTGCGCGCTGCGGCTTCGGTGTCGTAGGTGTCGATCAGGAAGGTGATGTTGTCGGGATGGCTGCGAGCGAAGTTCTCGAACGCTTCCATCTCGCTGTCGTGCGCCTGGATGAAGGAGTGCGCCATGGTCCCGAAGATGGGCACCCCATGTACTGCGCCGGCCAGGACGGTCGCGGTGCCCGACATGCCCGCCAGATACGTGGCACGCGCCGCCAGGAGCCCGGCTTCAGCGCCGTGGGAACGACGCAACCCGAAGTCGACCAGCAGCTTGTCCGGCGCCTGGATCACGGCCCGCGCCGCCTTGCTGGCGATCATGGTCTGAAAATGAATCAGGTTCATGAGTCTCGTCTCGACCAGCTGCGCTTCGGGCAGCGGCGCGACGACGCGGATAATGGGCTCGTTGGCGAACAGCACCGTGCCCTCCGGCATCGCATCGACGTCACCGGTGAAGCGCAGCCGCGCAAGCTGTTCGATGAACTCGGGCGTAAAGTGGTTTTGGCGCGCGAGCCACTCCAGCTCCTTGGCGGTGAAGTGCAGGCCTTCGAGGAACTCCACCACCTGCTGAAGACCCGCCGCGAGAAAGAAGTTGCGCTGCTTCGGGGGTAACCGGCGGAAGAAGAGCTCAAACACGGCGGTGTCCGTCATGCCTCGCTCGTAGTACGTCTGGAGCATGGTGAGCTGGTACAGGTCGGTGAGCAGCGCGCTCGCACCGGGATCGCGGTGACGCAGGGCTTCCATCGCAGACGTCTTTACTGGCTCCGTGCTGATCGGCCGATCATAGCATGACGCGGCGGCTCCACCGCCGCTCGCCTCGGTCGCGCATGTGCAGGTTGTGCGGAGCTTCCCTAACCAACCAGCACCACCAGGCATCGAACGCGCTCGAGAAGGGCGCGGAACTCGGGCTGCTGTCTTGGAAACACATCGCTCCCCAGCACGAGGATGTCGCAGGCCGTGATGCGCACGGCGTCCACCAAAGCGTCGACGCTGGTATCGGTCAACCGCATAACTCGCGTGTGGGTGCCGGCAGCGGGCAAGCTACTTCGGGCTGTCTCTTGAACTGCGGCGAGCCCTGTCTTCTCCGTCCTCACGCTCGCCACGGCCAGGGTCGCTCCCGGCGCCAGAGAAAACCGCTGGGCAACGCTCAGGGCACGGCTGCCTGCAGGCGTGGGATCGAGAATAGCAAGGGTCCTCCGGGGCGAAGGCGTGGCAGACGCTGTACGCGGGGACTTTCCGGTCTGCGCTTTGCGCAACGCCGGAGCGAAGATCACCGCCACGGTCTCGGACAGCTGCGCCAGCACGCGCTCGAGCAGCTCACCGCGTTCCACGCGAAAGGACCAAGGCAGGTCCATCTCGGCGGCGAAGCTGGATAAGGCTCCCCGCATTTGCTCGGCCTGCGCCCGCAACGCGCGCTCCACATCACTCACCTCGATCGCGCGCACCATGCCTGACGCCGCCCCGACTTCACGTGTGATCGGCAGGGCCGCCAGGCGCAGCAGATTGAGATCCTCAACAAACAGCCCCGCCAGCTCGAGCTGCAGGGATTGCGCCAGCTCGCGCGCTGCCGCCAACGGTTGCGTGCTGAGATTGGGTGGCTCGATAGCCACCAGGACGCGCTGCAACGCCAACCCGGTGCGAGAATCGCTCACGGTGCTGTTGGGGGTCTCGGTTTCTTGCCGGCCTTGGTGACCATTTTCACTTTCACCGCCATGCCGGCATAAGCCTGACGGAGGATCGAAAACTCCAGCAAACGCGCAGCCACTCGAAAGTTGACGCTACCCTCCGGGTAAGTGCCCTGCGCATCCTTGCTGCCAGCCGGCGTTTGGGTCAGAAGCTCGATGGCTTGATCGATGGTTTGAACGGCGTAGATATGGAACCGACCGGCTGCAGCTGCGTCCCGCACCTGTGTTTTCAGCATCAGATGCGCGAGGTTCGTGGACGGGATGATGACGCCCTGGGTGCCGGTCAGGCCTCGGGCGCTGCAGATCTCGAAGAAGCCCTCGATCTTCTCGTTGAGACCACCGACCGGTTGCACTTGCCCGTGCTGGTTCACGGAGCCGGTGACCGCCAGGGATTGCTGCACCGGCAGCTCCGCGAGCGAAGACAGCAGTGCGCACAGCTCAGCTACCGATGCGCTGTCGCCCTCCACTTCGCCGTAGGTTTGCTCGAAGACCAGGCTGGCGGACAGGGAATTGGGACGATCCCCGGAATAGCGTGAAGCGAGGAAGGAGGACAGGATGAGCACGCCCTTGGAATGGATCGGCCCGCCCATCTCGACCTCGCGCTGGATGTCCACCACTTCGCCGTCGCCGAGCCGGGACGTCGCAGTGATGCGGGTCGGATGTCCGAAGCTGTAGCCGCCGATAGAACTCACCGACAGGCCGTTGACCTGGCCTGTCGTGGCGCCGCTGGTATCGATGAGCAGCTCGCCACGCAGGATAGCCTCGCGGATCTTTTCACGCACTCGGCTGGCGCGGCGTTCTTGCTGTTCCAACGCGCGCTCCACCGCGGTTGCGTCGACTCGCTGCCCGCCGGCCTGCCGGACGCTGTGGTCGGCCTCGCGCAACAGATCCACCAGGCGCTCCACGTGGGTGGACAGATGGGCCGAGTCGGGTCCGAGCCGCGCGGTGTGCTCGATCATACGCGTGACGGCGCTTCGATCCAGCGGCAGCAGCTTCTCCTTGCGTACCAGCGTGCCGATCAGCCGCGCCAGCAAGGTTTCATTGTCTTGGGTGCGCGGCAGCTCGTCCTCGAAATCGGCGGCGACCTTGAACAGCTCGCGGAACTCGGGGTCGAGCGCGAGCAAGAGATAATAGATGATGCGGTCACCGAACAGCACCACCTTGACCTGCAGAGGAATAGGCTCGGGCTCCAGCGCCACAGTGCTGATGAGGCCGTAGGTCTGGCCGAGCGATTCGGTCTTGAGCTCGCCGGTGGACAATGCACGCTTCAGGCCGTCCCAGGAGAACGGCTGCGACAGCAGCTTGTAGGCGTCCAGCAGCAGGTAGCCGCCGTTGGCGCGATGTAGGGCTCCGGGCTTGATCAGCGCGAAGTCGGTGACCAGCATGCCGAAGCGCGCGACGTGCTCGATGCGCCCAAGGAGGTTTTGGTACGTCGGGTAGTCTTCGCGCACGATCGGCGCACCTGCGCTGGTGGTGCGCTGGTCGCCGATGACTACGTTGACTTCATAGCGCCTGAAGGACACCGGCTCGCCAGCCGGCAGTCCAAGTGTATTTGTTTCGCCCTCGGGGGAGCGACGAAAGTCGTCGATGTTCTCGAGCACGTCGGCCTCGACCGCATCTAGATATTGCAGAACCTCTGGCAGTTCCGGGTAGCGGTTCTTGATCTCCTCGGTCTGGGTGCCCACCGCCAGCAGCGTCATCTCGCGGTTGAGCTCCTTGACCCGGTTCCGCCGCTCCTTCTGCAGCTGCTGTACCTGCCGCACGGCCTTCTGCAGGTCTGCCTGCAGCTCCTCCATCTTCGCTTCGATGCGGGCGCGGGTCTCCTCGGGCAATTGCGCATAGGCCTCAGGCGAGATGACCTCGCCGTTGCGAACCGGCGCGAACGAGAACCCGGCAGGCGTATGCAGCAGCGCAATGCTCTCCTTCGCGGCCTCTTCCCCGAGTTGTTGGAAGATCTTCTCCCCGCGCTCGTTGATCTCGGCGTCGATCTGCTCCGCGCGCGTGCGATATTCCTCGCTTTCGAATATAGCTGGAATGGAGGCCCGCAACTCCTCGATGAACTGACGGACGTCCTGGCGCAGCTTCGGGCCTTGGCCGGGCGGAAGCTGTAGCGCCCGTGGACGATGCGGCTGGTCGAAGTTGTTGACGTAACACCAGTCCGAAGGGGTCGGCTCACGTGCCGCGCGCGCCTCCAACAGTTCTTTCGCCAGGCTGTGCTTGCCCAAACCGGCAGGGCCCAGGATGAAGATGTTGTAGCCGCTCGCCCGCACGCCGACGCCGAGGTCTATGGCCTCCCGTGCGCGCTCCTGGCCGAAAATGGTGGCGAGAGGCTCCAGGTCATCCGTGGTATTGAAAGGTAAGTGGCTCAGGTCGCTGTGCGTGTAGAGCGATCCTGACGGCAACGGGCGCAGGTCTGACATGGTCGGAAACGTTCGAGCTGTTATGTCTTTGGTGTTACACGACGCCGCGCGCAGCGGCATCGCCCGGGAGGCAGAATACGTGGCACTATCGCGTCATGGCTTGCGTTAAGTCAAACCGCCGTGCAGTCCTTCCCCTAAGCTGACACACTTGAGCCTTGGTCATGAGCAATATGCTGCCGCGTTGGGAGCACTTCGAACATGACGCCGACGTGGGTGTGCGCGGTTGGGGCCACACGCGCGCCGAGGCGTTTGAACAGGCGGCCGTTGCCATGACTGCGGCAATCACCGATCCCGAGCTGGTGCGGCCGCTCACGCGGGTCGAACTCAACCTCCCGGACGATGACGAGGAGCTGCTGCTGACCGACTGGCTCAATGCGCTGGTCTACGAAATGGACACGCGACACATGCTGTTCGGCCGCTTTAGCGTGCGCATCGACCGTCGCCGGCTCTCCGCCGTCGCCGAGGGCGAACCGGTGGACGCCAAGCGTCATCACCCGGCGGTGGAAGTGAAAGGCGCCACCCTAACCGAGCTCAAGGTCGCACAGCAGCCAGACGGGTCCTGGGTTGCGCAGTGTGTGGTGGACGTCTAATGCCAGTGAGCCGCGAGGGCGGTTCGAGCAGCGTTGGAGCATAGGGAATGGACCTTGGAAAACTGACGCGGGCGAACGCTTACGAATGGCGCATCGAGCCGCATGGCATGATGCGTGTGCCTGGCGTCATCTTCGCCGACCAGGAGCTGGTCGAGGCGATGGACAACAAGGTGTACGAGCAGGTCGTCAATGTGGCCAGCCTGCCGGGCATCGTGAAGGCGTCTTATGCCATGCCCGATGCGCACTGGGGTTACGGCTTTCCCATCGGCGGGGTGGCGGCGTTCGACCCGGATCTCGGCGGCGTAGTTTCAGCGGGCGGCGTCGGGTTCGATATCTCCTGCGGCGTGCGCACCCTGCATACCGGACTCACGCGCGCCGACATCGAGCCCGTGAAAGAGCGGCTGGCGGATGCCCTGTTTGCAGAGATTCCCGCCGGTGTAGGCAGCACCGGCGCAATCCGCCTGTCCGGCGAAGAGATGGCTGCCATGCTGCGTGGCGGTGCGCAGTGGGCCGTCGAGCGGGGCTGGGGAACGCAGGACGACCTGGAGCGCATCGAGGAGCATGGCCGGATGGCCGGCGCTGATCCTGCTCAGGTGTCGGAGCAAGCCAAACGCCGGCAGCGCGACGAGATGGGCACGCTGGGTTCAGGCAACCACTATCTCGAGGTGCAGGAGTTGGCGGAGATCTTCGACCGCGGGCTCGCGGCTGCCTTTGATCTGGAGCCGGGCGAGGTAGTGATCAGCATCCATTGCGGCTCGCGCGGACTCGGCCATCAGATCGGCACGGAATTCCTCAAGCAGATGGCGTTGGATGCAAGAGGCCGCGGACTGGCCCTACCGGATCGCGAGCTGGCCTGCGCGCCGATCAATTCGGAGCTGGGACGCAGCTATCTCGGCGCCATGCGCTCGGGGATCAATTGCGCGCTCGCCAACCGCCAGATTCTCACCCACCTCACAAGGCGGGTGTTTCGGGACATTGCGCCGCAGGCTCAGCTCAGGCTGCTCTACGATGTGTCCCACAACACGTGCAAAGTGGAAGCACACGAGCTGGGTGGCGCGCCACGCGAGCTGTTCGTGCACCGCAAAGGCGCCACGCGCGCCTTCGGTCCCGGCAACCCGGACTTGCCCGAGGCGCTGCGCGAAGTCGGTCAACCGGTTCTCATCGGCGGCAGCATGGGGACCAGCTCCTATATCCTGTGCGGGACCGCGCAAAGCGAGCAGCAGGCCTTCAGCTCGGCTTGCCATGGCGCCGGGCGCTCGATCAGCCGCCACGAAGCGCTGCGCCGCTACAAGGGTCGCAGCGTAGTCGATGAGCTCGCCTCTCGCGGCATTCTGATTCGCAGCCCGTCCATGCGCGGAGTGGCGGAGGAGGCGCCCGGCGCCTACAAGGACGTGAGCGCGGTGGTGCAGGCGGCCGACCGCGCGGGATTAGCGCACACGGTGGCTCGGCTGACGCCGATCGTGTGCGTGAAAGGCTAAGCCCGCCTCCCGACCGGAGGTGGCATCTCCATAACCATGAAGCTGGGCACCGGATAAAGACTGTTTGCCTGCGACGGGCCGGTCAGAACCAGTTGGCCTTGTCCACCACGTTACGCAGCGGGCGGCCGTCGTGGAAGCGGCGGCAGTTGTCGAGGAACACCTCGGCGCGGCGGTCGTCCAGGTACGGCCCTGCGGCGGCCACATGGGGCGTGATGAGCATTCCAGGCGCGTCCCAAAGCGGGTGGTCGGCGGGCAGCGGCTCGCGCTCGAAAACGTCCAGGCCTGCCCCGGCTAATTGTCCTGAGCGCAGCGCGGTGTTGAGGTCGGCAAGCTTCACTGTAGCGCCTCGGCCGATATTGATGAACACAGCGCCGCGCTTCATGCGTGCAAAGAACGCGGCGTCGAACATTCCCCGCGTGGCCGGGGTTTCGGGCACTGTCACGATCACGAAGTCGCCGCGCCCAAGGACATCATTCATCCTTTCCAGCGGCACCAGTTCGGCCACGCCCGGTGGCGGGGATGCTACCCGCGGATCGACCGCGATCACACGCATTGCGAACGCGGCGCACAGCCGCGCGGTCTCGGCGCCGATTCCGCCAACGCCCAGGATGACGGCAGTGCACTCGGGCAGGTAAAACGTCGGCGCACCAGTCTTCCATTCGCGTCGCGCCTGCTGCGCCCAGTAGCGCGGCAACCCCCGGGCGAAGGCAAGCACTGTGGCCAAAATGTGCGCGCTGATGTGATCGTTGAAGATCCCCCGCATGTTGGTCACCACCACGTTGCTTGCCACGAGCGCCGGGTGGTAGAAGCTCGGATTGGGACCCGCCTGCGGGCATTGGATCCAGCGCAGGCGCTTGCCCCGCGCGAACAGATCCGGCGGCAGATTGCCGAAGGCCGCATCGGCGCTGGCGATATGCGCATCGGCCTCGGCCCGGGTGCGCGCAAGCACTACCTCCACATCCGGCAGCATCTGCCTGAGTGCCGCCGGATAGCGGTCGGCGATGTGCGAGTCCGGATAACCCTCGTCGCGGTACAGCAGCAGCTTGTAGGACATGAGCGGTCGTGGTTGGGAGGCGAAACGTTGTGCGGAGCGTAGCGCGCGGAAGTGAATGCGGTCAACGGACAGCAGATTCAAGGGCATCACAACCCGGAAAACGGCTCAAGGCAATGAGCAGGTTGGATTGGATCAGGCTTCGAGGACCGGAGAAGTGGACTGTAGACGCGACGGCCCGAACGCTGTAGATCGAGGAGAGAGCGCTGCAGAATAGCCGGCCCGTTTCAGGAGGCGGAAGGCTGATCATTCAACGCAGGAGAAGGCGCACGCGCCGTTCTCCTCACACTACCTATTCTCTTTGCCATATCCCCTTCGCAGCCTGACTCGCGTATCGTCCGACCGGTAGGTCTAAGGTAAGTTGTCGGGCTTGCGGCCCGCAAACGTTCTTAACGACGTTCTCCAGATTGGGAATAAGGGGCTTCCGCCATGACCAGCGGTAAGTGGAAAAGAATCTCTTCGCAGCTAAGCAACTTCGGAGCGTATCTGCATCCAGTTCTAAGTGCCGCTTCGCTGACGATCTTCGCAATCGCCGGCGTTGCAGGGTCAGTCGCTTTCCTCGCACTCGTACCTCAAGGGCGCGAGATTCTTCTCGAGTTCGACCAAAAGACTCTCCTCGGAGCGGGCGACGAAGCCTTCGCGTTGCCGCAGCTCATCGCTCTGGTGATCAGTGTCGTAGCGCTCGGGGCCGCCGCTTGGTATACATCGAGGCTCGTACTGGAGGCCGCTTTCGATGGCGGTCGTACAACGTCGCCCAAGGCGGCGCGGTTTGCAGCCGGGCTCGGCGTCTGGTGGCCACGTGTCCTCGGAGCGGCCGCGGTGTTGCCGATAGCGTTCGCCTACGCGTGGACGCTCGGGCAAAAGCCGCCGCCCGATGGTTTGCTCGATAAGTGGCTCCCGGTGGTGTGGCTGCTCGCGGCGCAGTGGACGATCGGCGAGATCGTGTTGAACCGCGCACGCCTGGGCAAGGGCGTGCTTCGCTCCTGGATCGTGTGGACTCTGATTGCCGTGGTTCTGGTCGTGGATCAGCAGCTGTGGCACAAGTTCCTGTTCGACTTCACCCCCATCGGGCTGCGCGTCGCATGGCCGGCGGCCGGCGCGCTTGTGATGATCTTGATCATGATGTTCTCGCGGTCCGCACATCTGGTCCGCGCCGCTTTGATTCTCTATGCGGCCGCCGCGCTTGCGCTGCTGATATACGCCCAGCCGGATTTTGCTGTGGCCGTCCTTCTGCTTCTGGCGGGGAACGCACTGCTGCTCTCCATCGTGCGCCGGCGGGAGTGGCTCCAGAGGGGCCGCGCTGGCGAGCAGCTCGATGCGAAAGCGTCCAGTGGCTTGCCGGCGAGATCGCGCTTCGCCGTCGTGATCTCGTTGTCGCTATCGTTTCTCTTGATGCTGTTATTCGTCTGGGATCCGACGCGCTTCGGAGGCATCCTGGGCGCTCCCGCGATCGTCGCCTTGGCCTTAGCGTCGTGGGTCATCTTCGGCGGTTTCGTTCTGGTCTTGCTTCCGAAGTCGCGTGGCTGGCCGGCATTGACGCTGCTGCCGCTGTTGGTGTTCGTGCTTGCTGGCCCCTTCAACGACAACCACGTCATCCGCGGACAGCGGATACTCGAGACGGACGAGCGTCCTACCGCCGCTCAGCATTTCGCCGACTGGGTGGATGCCGATCCGTTGCGTTCGGGTGGCGACGTCTACGTCGTTGCCGCGGCAGGCGGCGGGTTGCGCGCGGCGTATTGGGCTGCAGCGATGTTGTCGGAGCTCGACGATGCGAGCTGCGGCCGCTTTGGGCGTAGAACGTTCGTGCTCTCCGGCGTGTCGGGTGGTTCGCTCGGAGCCGCGGTGTTCGTGGCCATGCTTGCCGAGCGTGGGCCCAGCGTCCGATGCGGTCCCGACGGAAGGACGGCGGCGGATCAGGTGCTACGGCCTCTGGTAGGCAAGGTGCTCAATGGCGACTTCCTGTCGCCGGCGTTAGCCTCAATGTTGTTCCCCGACGCCATTCAGCGCTTTGTGCCCTATCCTTACTTATCTCGCGACCGCGCTTGGGCGTTGGAGACGAGCTGGGAAAAAGCGTGGACACGCGCGTTCGGCAACACACGCTTCAGCCAGCCATTTCTGGCGCTGCATGCCGGCGATACTCGCTTGCCGTCACTGGTGTTGAACAGCACTGTAGTCGACGACGGCAAGCGCGTCGTTGCGTCCAACCTGAAGTTTCACCCGTTGGCCGGCCTCGACCTGTTCGACGGGATGCCCACGGCCGACATGGCGCTGTCGACGGCTGTGCACAACAGCGCACGCTTCACATACGTCAGCCCGGCGGGCTCGCTGTACAAGGGCGGCTCCCTGTTCGGACGCGTGGTCGATGGGGGCTATTTCGAGAACTCCGGGGCGGCTTCGCTGCGTGAGCTGATCGCCACGCTCGCCCCGGAACAGCAGCAGCGGATCCATTCGATCATTCTTACCAACGATGCCACGGACATCCGCTGGTGCAATCGGGCGCGTCCCGGATTGATTCCACGCATTGAGCCGGCGCTCTCCGAGCTGACTGCACCAGTCGAGGCGCTGCTCAATACGCGTGAGGCGCGCGGCAGCTTGTCCGAGCTCGAACTGATCCGCATGATGGGTGCCGGCCCGCCGGAGTGCAGCAGCCGGATCAGCGAATTCGCGCTGGGAGATGCGCCGGAGGAGGTTGCCTACGGCATCCCGGTCCTGCAATCCCCGCTGGGGTGGTTTCTGTCTGGAGAATCCCAGCAACACATCGAAGCCATCGCGACGGCTTACGCTCGAGCGCAACCTCTCGGAAAGTGAGCCTGGACTGCCGCTCCTCCGGCCACTTGCGCTGGATTTCGAGTGCCACCATCAGCTTTCCCGACAGGGATCAAGGCGTACGCGCTCCAACCACCACCAGCTCGACCCGCCGATCGGGGGCCAGGCATTGGATCATCTTGGGGCGGTCGAGCCCCTCGCAAGCATCAGGTGGTGTCACCGGCTCCGCCGCTCCCACCCCACGTGCCTGGATCTTCTTCCCGTCGACGCCTTTCTTGGTCAGATACTGCTTGACGGCGAGCGCGCGTCGTTCCGAGAGCGTTTCGTTGTACGCCTTGGTGCCGATGCGGTCGGTGTGACCGGTGACGACGATGGTGTCATAGTGCCTCTGCGCGAGCTCAGAAAGCAGCTGGTCCACCTTGGCTTGGCCGGTGGGCCTCAGCTGAGATTTGTTGAAGCTGAAATGCGTTTCCGTGTCGAGCGTGATGTGCAGCGGCGCTTCTGAGGGCTGCGGGGGCGATTCGATCACCCGTTCCGGAGCTTTCGCTGCGGGAGGGGATGGCTCTTGCGCGAGCGGTGGGGGACTGGCCACTTCGGGCTGCGCTACCGGCGGCTCCGCGGCCGCTGGTTTTGGCGCGGGCTGCGGAGGAGTCTCCGCGCGCGCCGATTTCGCTTCAGTGCGTAGCCGCTGAGCTACTTGAGGCTGTGTCTCGCAGTGCCGAGCGCTCGCTTCCGGCACCCACATCCCGACTCGAACGCAGTCACCGGTCGCGACCGCGCGCACGGAAGGACCGAATACTTCCCACACATAGTCGCGCTTCAGAGCGTCCGCCGTCGGACTTGCTTGATCCTGCGCTGCCACCGAGGGAACGCCGAGCGGACCACCGGCGCGGCCGTACCAGCCGTCGAACGCGTTCGCTGGCAGCGCTTCAGGTGCGGTGACGTGCGATAGGGCTTCGATAGCGTCTGCGCCCTCCGGTGTGCCGGCGCGGCCGAACCATTGCACCTGCGCCGAAGCGGGCGCCGGCGAGGCACCTCTGCCGACTGCGCCGATGGCATCGGCTCCGACCGGACCACCGGCGCGGCCATACCAGTTCGCGAACGGGTCGCTTCCGGGCGCGGGTGCTGCGCTGTCGGACCCGAGGAGCAATCCTGGGCCGCACAGCGCAAGACACATTAAAGTCACCGCGACGGCTGAGTTCGAAGTCAGACGTTTCATGCTTGATCCTCCCTTGCTGCGTCATGGATTAACTATAGCTCTTTTGGAGCCTTCGGGCCAAGCCAGCACGAGAGCGGTCGGCAACGAAAACGTCTCGCATCAACGACAACGTCTCGGCGCTCAGCGAATCGGCAGAAAATCGAGCACCGGCCCCTTCGGCACGATGCCGCTGGGGTTCAAATGGCGGTGGCTCAGGTAGTAGTGCCGCTTGATGTGGTCCATGTCGATCGTGTCCGCGACCCCGGGCACTTGGCACAGTTCGCGCAGGAAGCGGGACAGAGCCGGATACTCGGCAATGCGCCTGAGGTTGCATTTGAAGTGCACGTAGTACACGGCGTCGAAGCGCAGCAGCGTAGTGAACAAACGCCAGTCGGCCTCGGTGATCTCGTCGCCCAGCAAATAACGCGTTGCCAGCCGGACCTCCAACTCGTCCAGCCCGGCGAAGAGCGCGTCGAAGGCCTTGTCGTAGGCCTGCTGCGATCCGGCGAAGCCGCAGCGGTACACTCCATTGTTCACCCGCTCGTAAACGAAGGCATTGACCTCGTCAATGCGTGACCGCAGCGGCCGCGGGTAGTAGTCCGCAGTGATGGGTGTGAACGCGTCGAAGGCCGAGTTCAGCATGCGGATGATCTCGGAGGATTCGTTGTTGACGATGGTCTGGCGCTGCTTGTCCCACAGCACCGGTACGGTGACGCGTCCGGTGTAAGTAGGGTCCGCGGCCGTATAGACCTGGCGCAGGTACTCAAACCCGTTGACGGTGTCCCGAGTGCACCCAGGCGCATCGCTGAAGGCCCAGCCATGCTCCGCGATGACAGGGTCGACCACCGAGACCGAGATGATCTCCTCGAGCCGTTTCAGCTTGCGGAAGATGAGCGTGCGCTGTGCCCACGGACAGGCCAGCGAAACGTAGAGGTGATAGCGGCCTGGCTCCGCCTTGAACCCGCTCGCCCCGTCGGCTGTGACCCAGCCGTGAAATGTGGTCGCCGCGCGTTGGAATTCTCCGCCGCTCCTGCGGGTGTCGTACCAGCCGGTTTTCCACTCGCCCTTCAGGAGGTGGCCGCTCATCGGATCGACTCTCTTGATCGAACGCTGTAGGTCAGGTTTGCCGCACCGGCACTAGCGCGCTGCCGCCTGGCGCCGGACCTCGAGCGCGACCACCAGCTCGGTCGTATCTTCCCCGACCGCCCACGAAAGATCGAGCGTGACCGCTTGCATGATCTTCTCGAACCCGTCTTCGGACTGCGAGACGGTGTGATGCGGGCGTGCTGCGAGGCGCGCCGGAGGACTGCACAGCACTTGCAGCGTGCCGCCCAGCACACCGTCTTCCAGCGCGAGCGCAGTCATGGACGCCAGCTCTATCGGCTGGCCGAATCCGCCCGGGATGCTGCCCTCGTGCACGTAGCGTCCGAGAAAGCCGTCGCAGCTTGGCATGGCCAGGTTCAGTTGCGTGTCGAAGCGCCCGGTGAGCGCGGCGTCGAACCCGTAGCGCGCCGTCAGCCGGTTGTCAGTAAGAGAGATCTGTTTGTGCAGCAAGCCTTGCGGCAACTTGGCGCGGAACGCGACGGCGATTCCCTCTGGCGCAGCATCGCGCTGGTAGCGCGGCGCTTCCCCCGGGCCGGCTGGGTCGGCGGCCCAGGTGTCCAGGAATAGAGCACGCGCACGCGCGTCGGGTTCTACATCCGCTTGCGAGATCGCGTGCTTGAGCCGGACGCGATCGTGAGCCGAGGCGATCCCGCCCGATTGCGCCAGCACCTGCTCGCCCAGCGTGAGCTTGCGGTAATAGTGCTCCTCGCGCTTGGCCAGCGTGTCGCCAAAGTTGTGCTTGAGCGAATAGGAGTCCAGCTCGATCACCGCGGCGTTGTCGTCTTCGTGCACCACCGCCTGCAGGATGACGTTGTGCAGGAAGATTTCTTGCACACCATCCAGATCTGCGTCGCGCTGCTCAACCGCCGCGCGCGGCATAAGCCGGTCGAGGCTCCCCTCGAGGGCAACGATCGCGCTGTATACGGCACGCCTCAGATGCGGCAGGTAAAGTCCGCCGAACAACCCATGCCAGTAAGCGTCGTTGGCCTGCGCCTGGTACAGCAATGCGGTCAGCTCGGCGCTGCGCTGTGGCGCTGGCAGAGCGTGCAAGCGATTGGACAGCGCGAGCATGCGCTTGTGCATCCAGTTGGACTCAGCGTACCGGGACAGGAAATTCTTCCAGACCCCGCCCCGGATGAACGCCTTGTCCCGCTCGTAGCGGCCGTGATCCCTCTCCTGCTTCACCAGGTTGGCGTAGGCGTGTGCGCGCGGCGCAGGCAGCGTCCACTCGTTCATCTCGATGTATGAGGTAGTAGGCAGGTACACCACGCCGCGTGTGGGTACCGCGCTTCGAAAGCCGGCGAAGTGCTCGGTCTCGATGGTCGAAGAAGCGAGCACGCCCTCGATGAACTGCTCCAGCCACTTCTTCTCGTACACCCAGGCGTGGGTTTCCGGCCAGATGCCCAGCTTCTCGATGTCGTCGAAGTAGATCGCTGCGGCGGGGTTGCCCGATTCGGCCATGCGCTCGATGAAAGACACCGTCTCCTGCGCCGGCGCGAAGGGAATGCGGTAGCGCAGACCCTCGGAGATGGGAAACAGATCGAGCTGACGGCCGTCTTCCTCCGTGGTGTAGTAGCCGCAAAGCTCTGCTGCCTGCCTGCCCGCGCAAAGGAAGTGATAGTCGTCGACGGTAACGTACTGGATGCCGGCGTCGGCAAGCGCGGGGATCACGGTCGCCTCCCAGACGCGCTCGGTCAGCCAGGCGCCGGACGGCCGCCGGTGCGTGAGCCGCGCGAGTCGGTCCGACAGCGCGTTGATCTGCCCGATCCGGTCTCGGCCCGGTACCACCGCCAGCACCGGCTCCGTGTCACCGCCGCCGAACATCTCGACCTGGCCGCGTTCCACCATCTCGCGCAGTCGAACCATGTCCTCCGGGTACTTGGTGAACAGATACTCCAGCAGCCAACCGCTGAAGTGGACCGCAAACCGAAACCGGGGATAGCGGTACAAGGTGTTTATGAAGGGCCGGTAGCAACGCGCGTGGGCATCGTCCAGCACTTCGGGAAAATTGCCGACCGGCTGGTGCGCATGGACGCCGAGCAGCAGTGAAACTTTGCCGTTCATCTGCGACTGGAGTCTGGACTGCGCGAGCGCTTCGGTCTGCAATCAGGCCGCGCGCCGCATGGCGCCGCCCAGGTCGGGGTGGCCGCCGCCGCGGCCGACAGGCTCGGAGAGCTGCGCCGGCACTGGAAGCTGCAACAGCGCATACAAATTCGCGAGGTTGGCGCGAAACAAGCGATCGAACATCGCCACCGCCTCTTGCGGGTTGTAGTCGCCGAACCACCAGAACCAATCGGAGCCCTCGCAGATCGCAAGCTGCCGGGTGGCCGCCTGCATGGTCGCCTCGGTCAGACGTCCGCTGGCCATCACCAGGTTGTAGCACTGCTTGGCCGACGCAAGAAGATCCCAGGCCCGGTTCTTCTGCTCGGAGCCGATCCAGGTGGACAGGTTGCCGTAGACCCAGCTGCCCGAGACGAGCTGCGGAAGCGGGCGAGCCAGACCGCTCGCTTCGGATGCGCCGCCGAGATCGCCGAGAACCTCGCTGAAGGTGGCGGTGCGTATCCCCGCATGCGACTCCAGCGCCTTGTACAGCTCGTCGAGAAAATAGAACGCGTTGTACGGGTAGTACTCCCATGCGTTCTCGCCGTCCAGAATGACGCTGACCACCGGCGACTCTCCCGCCGGCGCCTGCGCCCGAATCTGCTCCAGCTGCGCGACGAAATGCGCAGAGGCGTCGCTCCCGTGCCATCCCTTGTACTCGAAACCAATCAAATCGGAGAGCAGGTCGTCGCGAAAAAAGCAGTGCAGCCGATGCCCCTCGAACTCGATATGGTAGGGTCGATACAGAAAATCCCGCGGTTCGTCGGCAGGCAGGCCCGCTTTGCGCAGCGTGTTGGCCAACACGCGCTGTCCGCTTGCGGTCCAGGCGACCTTGTGCTCAGCCAGCAGCTTGAGGAACGCAGCGGACAACGCCCCCTCCGCCGGCCACACCCCCGGCGCTACCGTATCGAAGCGATGCCGATGGCTGCGCTGCGCGGATTCCAGATGCCAGGTCAGGCGCGAACGCCCGCCCACGTAGTGGTCGGCCGCTGGTAGCTGCGCTTCGGGTATGGCTTCTCGCGCACAGGTGAAGTCCAGGAGCAAGGGGCCGATCGGATGGTAGTGCGGCGTGGTTGAGATCTCCACGCGGGAGGACTCGGCGAGCTTTCGATAGCGCGGGATGATGCCCGTGACGAGCTTACCGATCAGTCCGAACAGCGCCATACGCTCCGCGTGGCTGAAGTTCTCGCCCCGGGTCATCAGCTGTACCAGCGTCTCCTCTTTGCGGCGCACCGTCTCGCCGGTCCAGGACAGGTGGTACCAGGTCAGCAGATCGGACAGATATTGTCCGGACAGGTAGCGGGCGGGATCACCCTCGATCGACACGACGTACCGGTACAGATCGCGCAACCGTTTGTACGGCGTGTACGGCTCGATCATCTTCGCGTGGTTGACGCGGAAGCACTGGTTGAGCACGAGCTGCCGCTCTGCGGCATCGGTCTCGTCCAGATTTTCGCGCGCCAGCAGGCGCAGCAGCGGGTCGCGCACCCTACCCGTGGCGAACTGGTCCGCGTAGTCCTCGAGCTGATCGAGCAGGACCGGCACGAGGTTGACGACCGCGTGCACGCCCGGGTGGTTCTCCAGGTGTGCCGCCATGTCCGTGTAGTCCTTGATGGCGTGCAGATACACCCAGGGTTGGGTGAACTCGCCTGTGTTGAAGTCGCGGAAGTCCGGCTGGTGCATGTGCCACAGCAGCACCAGGCGCAATGGCGTGGCGGGCATCAGCGCGTGATGTAGACCTTCTGCCCGAGCATCTCGGGGGTGATCAGCGTGACGCCGCGCTCGGTGACGTGGAAGCGCTTGCCATCCTGTTTCGCATCGAAGCCGGCGGAGAAGCCCTCGGGCAGGACGCAGCGCTTGTCGACGATACAGCGGCGTAGCTTCACGTGGCGGTTGACTTCCACGTCGGGGAGGATGAGCGAATCCTCGATGCTGCAGAAGCTGTGCACGCGCACGTTCGAGAATACCAGCGAGCCCTTCACGCTTGAGCCGCTGACGATGCAGCCGCCGGAGACCAGCGAGTCCACCGCCATGCCGCGCCGGCCTTCGTCGTCGAAGACGAACTTCGCCGGCGGCAACTGCTCCTGAAAGGTCCAGATCGGCCAGTCCTCGTCGTACAGATTCAACTCGGGCGTCACGTGCACCAGATCGATGTTCGCCTCCCAGTAGGCGTCCACCGTGCCCACGTCGCGCCAGTACGGGCGGTCGTCGTTCATCCCCACGCAGCTGTCCTGGAATCGGTGCGCGAACACGCGGTACCGCGGCACCAGATGCGGGATGATGTCCTTGCCGAAGTCGTGGGACGAACGCGGATCTGCGTTGTCCCGGGCCACCTGCTCGTACAGGAACTTGGCGTTGAAGACGTAGATCCCCATGCTGGCGAGCGCTCGCTGGGGCTGACCGGGGATTGTCGGCGGATTGGTGGGCTTCTCCAGGAAGCTGCGCACGCGCCATTCCTCGTCTACACCCATGACCCCGAAGGCGGTGGCGTCGGCGATCGGTACCTCGACGCAGGCCACGGTCATGTCCGCCTGGTGCGAGAGGTGATAGGCCAGCATGCGGCCATAGTCCATCTTGTAGATGTGGTCTCCCGCCAGGATCAGCACGTAATCCGGATCGTTGGCTTTGAGGATATCCAGATTCTGGAACACGGCATCCGCAGTCCCCTGGTACCACTGCTCCTGCACGCGCTGCTGCGCCGGAAGCAGGTCGATGAACTCCTTCATGCGCCCGTCGAGGAAGCTCCAGCCGCGCTGGATGTGGCGGATCAGGCTGTGCGACTTGTACTGGGTGGCGACCCCTAGGCGGCGGATGCCGGAATTGACGCAGTTCGACAGGGGGAAATCGATGATGCGGAACTTCCCCCCGAACGGAACTGCGGGCTTGGCGCGCCAGTCGGTCAATTGCTTGAGGCGGCTGCCACGGCCCCCCGCCAGGATCAGCGCATAAGTGTTCCGGGTGATGACGCTGACGAAGCGCAGGTCGGTCTCGCCCGGCACGGCATGCCCCTGGTCCTGGTTCTCAGTCGTCATTTGCGTGCGTCAGGCTCTTGCGCCGGAACTCGCGGCTGCGTTGCATCATGCCCCGCTGGGGGCCGGGTACGACCGGGGTGAGCGGTATTTGGCTTTTCGACCCGCCCCGTTCTTATAATAGAGCCACCGTTGGCCATCCGCCAACCTCCCTACAACAATGATCACGTCTTCCCCGGTTGCTTTGCGTCACCTTCCGCGCTCGCCTCTAGCATGAGCAGCCCGCTGCCCAGCGTAGCGTCACTCGAGCTCGACGCCTTGCTGCAGGCGCGCTTGCATGACCCCTTCCGCTATCTCGGGCTGCACCGGGAGGCCTCTTCCTGGGTGCTGCGCGTGTTTCATCCCCACGCCGATGCAGTCTGGCTGCGGTTGCCGTCGGGCTTGCGCCCGCTCGAGAACGTCCATCCCGCGGGGCTGTTCGAATGGCGTGGGCCGGAGGCACCGCCCGCGCCCTACGTTCTTGGGGTGAGCGAAGGGGGCCACGTGCGCGATGTCCATGACCCCTATGCTTTCGTGCCCGCGCTGAGCGGTCACGACCTTTACCTGTTCAACGAAGGCCGGCTGCGCCAAGCGTGGCGCACGCTGGGCGCACACTCGGAGCAGCGCAACGGGGTGAGCGGCGTGCGGTTTGCCGTCTGGGCGCCGAACGCGGAGCGCGTCAGCGTGGTGGGTGATTTCAACCGCTGGGACGGGCGCGTGCATCCGATGGGGGTCCACGGGTCGAGCGGGGTGTGGGAGCTGTTCATCCCGGGGTTGTCGGGCGGGGAGCTGTACAAATTCGAAATCCGCAACCGCGACAGCGGCGAAGTTCTGGTCAAGAGCGATCCTTACGGGCGCGAGTTCGAGCGCCGGCCCAGCACCGCCGCGCGCGTGCCGCGCGACGCCCGCTACGAATGGGGCGATCAGGCCTGGATGAGCGCGCGCGCAAGCTGGGACTGGCTGCACGCGCCGGTGAGCATCTACGAGGCGCATTTGGGCTCCTGGAAGAGGCATCCCGACGGGCGCTTCTACAGCTACGACGAGCTGGCCGAGCACCTGGTGCCCTATGTCAAGGACATGGGTTTCACGCATGTCGAGCTGCTGCCGGTGACCGAGCACCCGCTGGACGAGTCCTGGGGCTATCAGACCACCGGCTATTTCGCCGCCACGACTCGCTTCGGCGAGCCGGACGGGCTGCGCGCTTTGATCGATGCTTTCCACCGCGCGGGCATCGGCGTGATCCTGGACTGGGTCCCCGCGCACTTCCCGACGGATGCGTTCGCTTTGGCGCGCTTCGACGGCACCGCGCTCTACGAGCACGCGGACCCGCGGCGCGGCATGCACCAGGACTGGGGTACGCACATTTTCAACTATGGGCGCAACGAAGTGCGCAGTTTCCTGCTGTCCAGCGCGCACTATTGGCTGGAGCAGTTCCACGCCGACGGGCTGCGCGTGGATGCGGTGGCTTCCATGCTGTACCTCGACTACTCGCGCAAGGCGGGCCAGTGGCTGCCCAACAAGTACGGCGGCCGCGAGAATCTGGAAGCCATCGAGTTCTTGCGCGAGCTGAACGTGATGGTGCACGAGGAGTTCCCCGGCGCACTCACTTGCGCTGAGGAATCGACCGCCTGGCCCATGGTATCGCGGCCGACTTACGTCGGCGGCCTCGGCTTTTCCATGAAGTGGAACATGGGCTGGATGAACGACACGCTGTCCTACATCCGGCTCGATCCGGTTTACCGCCGGTTCAACCACAACCAGCTCACCTTCGGCCAGCTCTACGCTTACACCGAGAATTTCTTGCTGCCGCTCTCGCACGATGAGGTGGTGCACGGCAAAGGCTCGCTGCTGGACAAGATGCCGGGCGACACCTGGCAGGAGTTCGCCAACCTGCGTCTGCTGTTCACCTACCAGTTCACCGCGCCCGGCAAGAAGCTCAACTTCATGGGCAACGAGCTGGCCCAGGGGCGGGAATGGAAGTCCGGATTCGAGCTGGACTGGGGGCTGCTCGCGATGCACTGGCACGACGGCGTGCAGCGCATGTTGCGCGATCTCAACCGGCTGCACCGCGAGGTTCTCGCCCTGCACGAGCAGGACTTCGTCCAGGACGGATTCGCCTGGATCGACTGCCACGATGCCGACCAATCGACATTGAGTTTCATGCGCCGCGCGCGCGATGGCTCGTCTGTGGTGGTGGTCCTCAACTTCACACCGGTCCCGCGCTACAGCTACCGCATCGGGCTGCCCTCCGGCGGGTTGTGGCGCGAGATCTTCAACAGCGACTCCGCCTATTACAGCGGGTCCAACGTCGGCAATTTTGCGGTGGAGGCCGACGCGTTGCCCTGGATGGGATTCCCATACTCCGCCGCAGTCACGCTGCCACCGCTTGCCGGCATCATTCTGGAACCCGCGCGCGGATGAGCGCCGCGAACAAGCTCGCGGTCCTGTTCGTCACGTCCGAGGTCGCGCCGCTCATCAAGACCGGCGGGTTGGCCGACGTGGCGGGATCGCTACCCGCCGCGCTGATGCACGCGGGGATGGATGTGCGCGTGCTGGTGCCGGGTTACAAGCAAGTCATGGAAGGGGTGAAGTCGAAGGGACGCCTCACCTCTTTTCCCGCCTTGGGCGAGATGCCCGCGAGCCAGATCCTGGCCGGCAAGCTGCCCAGCGGCGTGCCGCTGATGATCGTCGATTGCCCTCGCCTCTACGACCGCCCCGGCGGTCCGTACCAGGACAGCGCGGGCAACGACTGGCCAGACAACGCGGTACGCTTCGGGCTCCTGTCTTATCTGGCCGCCGTGCTCGGCGGTCCTGCATCGCCGATCGGCTGGCGCCCGCGCATCGTCCACTGCAACGACTGGCAGACCGGGCTCGCGCCCGCCTATCTGCATTTCATGCCGGGTGAGAAGGCGCGGACCGTCATGACCATTCACAACCTGGCCTATCAGGGCGTGTTCCCGCCCACCACCGTCAGCCGGCTGGGGCTGCCGCCTTCGTCGTTTGCTCCGGACGGCGTGGAGTACTACGGCAACATGTCGTTCCTCAAGGCCGGCCTGTACTACGCGGATCACATCACTACCGTCAGTCCCAATTACGCGCGCGAGATCCAGCTGGCGCCA
>Ga0335084_10000069_pt1 | contig 64422 bp, 58 predicted proteins | sample Lox_Sample_44_FD_206721 | JGI IMG/M metagenome (GOLD analysis project Ga0335084, IMG submission 206721) | Soil microbial communities from Loxahatchee National Wildlife Refuge, Florida, United States - Lox_Sample_4.4 | ecosystem: Environmental > Terrestrial > Soil > Wetlands | place: USA...
TGCCTGGCAGCGTGCGCGTCGACCCTCGAGCTCCGACGTCGACCTCGTCGAGCTGCCCGATCCGCGTCCAGGCGCCGACGATCAGCTCGCGTCACACCAGCGCACCGAACGGTTTCTCGGCCACCTGCGCACACTCCCGCTCGGCCAGCGGCAGGTCCTGGCGCTCGCCCTGGAGGGCCTGTCCCACGCCGAGATCGCAGCGCTGGTGGGCATCACCCCGGAGAACGTCGCGGTCCGGCTGGGACGGGCCCGGGAGGCGCTCCGGCGTTCGCTGGAGAAGGAGGCCGCATGACCGGCTGGGATTCCTGGCAGTCCACCTGGGCCGGAGCCTCGGGTCCGCTCCCCGATGTCCGTGCCCGTGCACAGCGCGAGGCCTCGCGACACCGGCGGACCCAGGTCACCGTCCTCCTTCTCGCCGCCATCGCCTCCCTCGGAGCAGTGCCCGCATTCGCCGCTCCGGAGGGGGCGGTGCACGCCATCGGTTGGGCCATCCTGGCGTTCGGCGCGGCGATGGGGATCGGCTTCCTCGTCATCCAGCGCGGCGTCGGGTCCTGGCGCTTCGCCGGGCCGCGGGAGGCCCTCGGGTTCCTGGAGCGCCGCCTGGGCGCCGAGCTCCGGATGGCCCGCCTCGTCCGGTGGGTCTACCTCGGCATGTGCCTGTTCGGAGGCATCGCCACGCAGGTCCTGTACATCGAGCACGCTTCCCCGCTCTCGGTGCGCCTCATGACCCTGGGCTGCTTCCTGTTCGGCGTCACCCTGGCCTTCTTCGTCCCCTGGTGGTTCGGGCGGATCGCCCGCCGCCGGCAGGCCGAGCTCGACCGGTGGCGCAGCTGGATCGACGAGCAGGGCCTCTGATCGTCAACTCGGAGGCCGGCAAGCCACTCGCGTCACGACAGGGACTGCGGTAGCTCCACCCGGGCGCGGGAGACCCGCGCGGAGGACGCCATGAGTGAGCCGCTGAAGCCGTCGGGCCCGGAGCTGTCTGCCGGCGTCGAGCTGTCCGAGATCCCCGACGGGGGGATGCTCGTGGCACAGGTCCGCGGCGAGCCCGTCGTCGCGGCGCGCCGTGGAGAGGAGGTCTTCGTCCTCGCTGCAACCTGCGGCCACTACGGGGCGCCGCTGTGGGACGGGGTATTCCTCGGAACCGAGCTGCGCTGTCCGTGGCACCACGCCCGGTTCGACGTGCGCAGCGGAGAGGCCGTTGGCCCGCCCTCCCCGCGTGGACTCCCCAGGTGGGAGGTCGTCCGCGAGGGCTCTCGCGTCAAGACGGGCGCGCGCCTCGAGCCCTCGGCGGTCCGCGGGGTGAAGGTGGCACCCTCCTCGGTCCTGATCGTGGGCGCCGGCGCAGCAGCCGACGCCTGCGCAGAGCAGCTTCGCCGGCGTGGCTACGACGGCCCCATCACCATGGTGGCGAAGGACGACGAGGGCTGGCCGGTCGACCGCCCGAACCTCTCCAAGGATGTGCTGGCCGGCACCGCCCCGGAGGACTGGCTCCCCATCCGCGGCGGCGAGTTCTACGCCCGGCAGCGGATCGAGCTGCTGAAAGGAGAGATCACCCGACTCGACACCCAGCAGAAGGCGGCGCGGCTGAGCGATGGCCGGTCGCTGCCTTACGGCGCCGCGCTGCTCGCCACCGGTGCGACCCCCATCCGCCTCCCCATCCCGGGGGCCGACCTGCCGCAGGTGCACGTCCTGCGGACGCTCGCCGACATGAAGGGCCTCGTCGCCGCCCTGCGCCCGGGAGCAAAGGCCGTCGTCGTGGGCGCCAGCTTCATCGGCCTGGAGGTCGCCGCGTCCCTCCGGGCCCGGCAGGTCGAGGTCGCCGTCGTCGCCCCGGAGCACCGGCCGCTGGAGCGGGTGCTCGGCCCGGAGCTGGGCGCCTTCGTCCAGTCGCTTCACGAGGAGAAGGGCGTGGCGTTCCACCTCGGGCGCAAGCCGACCGCCATCACCACCTCCGCGGTGACCTGCGACGACGGCTCGACCATTCCTGCGGAGCTGGTCGTGATGGGCGTCGGCGTCCGGCCCAACCTCGCAGTCGCGGAGCGCAGCGGGCTGAACGTCGATCGCGGGGTGGTGGTCGACACGAACCTGAGAACGAGCGCTCCCGGGGTCTGGGCGGCCGGGGACATCGCCCGCTTTCCGTACCGCGACGGCTCGCGACGCATCGAGCACTGGGTGGTCGCCGAGCGGCAGGGCCAGGCCGCGGCGAGGGACATGCTCGGGGTGGGCGTTCCCTTCCGTGACGTCCCCTTCTTCTGGAGCCAGCACTACGACGTCCCCATCAACTACGTCGGGTCCGGCGAGGGCTGGGACGCCATCCAGGTCGCAGGGTCGCTGCCGGAGCGGAACGCGCTGGTGGCCTACCGCCAGGCAGGTCGCGTGGTGGCGATGGCGAGCGTCTACCGGGACCGGGACAGCCTCCTGGCGGAGGATGCGCTCGGCCGCGACGACCAGGCCGCCCTCGAGCAACTGCTCCGCTCCGCAGGCAACCCCTAGAGGTAGCGGGCGGCGAAGAACTCGCGCAGCCTGATGTCGGTCCGCAGCAGGTCCAGCGTGAGATCGGCATGCCCCGGGACGTACCCGTTGCCGATGAGCATGGTCAGGTCCCTGCCAACGCCCTCGGCTCCCAGCGCGGCGGCGGTGAAGGACGTGGCCATGGAGAAGAAGATCGCCGTGCCGCCCTCCCGGGTGGAGAGGATGGTCGCCATCTCCGTCCCGGGGACCGAGGCGCAGTTGATCACCAGGTCGCACAGCGCGCCACCGGTGGCCTTCCGCACCGCCTCGAGCACGTCCACGGCACGGGTGGCATCCACGCGCAGGCTCACCTCGGACACGCCCAGCTCCGCGAGCGCGGCGAGTGCCTTCTCGGAGATGTCCAGCGCGAGCAGCTGACCCCTTCCACCGGAGCTCTTCCGCGCCTGGGCGAGGACGGCAATCCGCATCCCGGGCCTCGCATGCCGCGCCACCAGCGCCGGCGCGCCGCAGACGTCGAGCGCGGCGAGCACCAGCGTCTCCGGCAGGTCGTCCGGGACCCGCGCCCAGATGCCGCTGGCGAAGAGGATGGCGTGACCGCGCACGTCGACCCGATCCACCTCCATCCGGACGGAGCGGACCTCGTCGATGACCAGCGGGGTGAGCGAGAGGCTGACCAGCGTGGCGATGCGCTCGCCGGGCCGCACCTTTCCCTGCGCCGGGTGCTCGGGGCCGACCTCGCGCACTCGGCCGAGCAGCATCCCGCCCGAGCCGGTCACTGGATTTTGCATCTTGCCCCGGGCCCGGACGATCTCCTGGATGCGCGCGACCACCGCCTCGGCCGCGCCGCCGCACGACTCGCGGATCTGCTTGAAGGATGCGGCGTCGACGTTCAGGCTCTCCACGTCGATCAGCATCTCGGAGTGGCGAATCGGCAGCGACGGGTCGAGCGTCCCCGCTCGCTGGGGGAGCACGCCCGGCTCGCCGACCACCCGGCCCAGTCCGTAGGGATCGCTGGTCACCGCAGGCGCGGCTAGCACGACCCGCGGGGGGTCGTCACCCCTGCTCGCGCTCGAGCCGCGGGGCGACGAAGGCCAGCGAGCGATCGAAGCGATACGCCGTCCCCATGTGCCCGTCCTCGTACTCCTCGTGGACCACGGTCGCCCGGCCACCCGCGACCAGGCGGGCCAGCATCCGCGCCCCCCACTGGAGGCCGAACTCGTCGCGGGTCCCGCAGTCGACGAAGAGGCTCTGCAGGGCGCGGTAGGGTTCCGGGTCGCGCTCGACGAAGCGCACCGGGTCCTCGGCCAGCCAGGTGGCCCAGACCTGCTCGTCGATGCGCGCGGTGGCGAGGTCGAACGGCAGCCTGACGCCCAGCGGCTGCGCCGGGTCCGGGGAGTAGGCCGCGGCCATCGCCAGGAGGTTCACCACCGCGTGGTCGTCGCCGCCCATCTTCGTCTCGCGCACCCGCCGCTCGAACCCGTCCCACCAGGCCTGGACGCCGCCGGCGCGCGACAGGGCGGAGGCAGCCTTGGGGAACTCGGGCAGGTAGCAGTACTCGAAGTAGGCGTCGGCGGAGTGCGACACCATGTGCCCGAACATCCCGGGGAACCTTCGCACCAGCTGCCAGCCGGCGTACCCGCCCGAGCTCCTCCCCGCCACTGCCCGGGCACCGGGCGAGCGGAGCGTGGGGTAGGTGCGGTCCACGTGCCCGAGCACGTCGTGGACAATCATCTGGCCGTAGGCGCCGTTCCCCGGCGAGTCGATCCACTGGCTGCCGCCGAGCCGGGTGAGCCCGTCGGGGAACACCGTCAGGAAGGGCGGCGCGCCGGCGGCGAACAGCGCGTCCAGCCGGTCGAGGATGCTGGGCGAGAACGGCGCGGTGTTGAACCACCCCGGGCCAGATCCCATGAAGGCGTGCAGCAGGACGACCACCGGGTAGCGCGCCCCATCGGCCTGGTAGCCCGGTGGCAGGTACACCGCGCAGGGCCGATCGACCGGGTCTCCGCGTGGGTTCCCGGCCAGGGCGGCACAGTGCAGCGTCCGGATGTCGAGGTGACCGCGAGGCACGGCTGGGCGAGTCTGCCCTCAGGCGGCAGGCTTCGGGAAGCGCGCCATGACCGCCTGGAGGTCCGTCCAGGCCGCCTTCTTCTCTGCCGGGTTGCGGAGCAGGTAGGCGGGATGGAAGGTGGGCATGAGAGGAATGCCCACGTACTGGCGCCACTGGCCCCGGAGCCGGGTGATGGGAGTGTTCGTCCGCAGAAGCGTCTGGGCGGCGAACTTCCCCAGCGCCACGATGACCTCGGGCCGGATGGCGTGGAGCTGCGCCTCGAGGAACGGCTGACAGGACTGGATCTCGTCCGGCTCCGGGTTGCGATTCCCGGGCGGGCGGCACTTCACCACGTTGCAGATATAGACCTCGTCACGGCTGTAGCCCATCGCGGCAATCATCCTGGTGAGCAACTGTCCCGCAGCGCCGACGAAGGGGATGCCCTGGTTGTCCTCCTCGGCCCCCGGCCCCTCACCCACGAAGACCAGCCGGGCCACGGGGTTCCCCACCCCGAATACGAGATTCCTTCGCCCAGAGCACAGCTTGCAGCGCTGGCAGTCGCCCAGCTCCTTGCGGACCTCGTCGAGCCGGGGCGGCTCGTCCGCAGGAAGGGCTGCCCCGGGCGCTGCAGCCTCGGCCGACCGAGACGGAGCGGGCAAGAGGGCCTGGACGATGGACTCCTGGAGCGTGACCGGGATTGACATCGCGGCGGCGATCGCCGCGAGGGCCCCGTCCTCGGAGGTGCTCAGCTCCTCCCCCGCGGAGTCGCGATGCCAGCCCAGGTAGCGCCGCACGTCCGTCAGAACCTGCGCGAGCGAATCGAATCCGGGAACAACCTCGTCCGCCACCTGTGATGTCCCTCCCCTGCCGAACGCTGCGGGGAGGCACTCTGTCACCCGGATCCGACGCGCCGAGCCGTGGGGGACAACGCCGAGGGTCTGGCTGACGACGGATCTCCGGGCTGCCCTGCTCGCGACGCCGGAGCCGGAGGGCTGCTTAGTTCGAGGGCACGGCGAGCGCGGCGGCGGAACGGACCGCCGCGATCCGGTCCCAGAGTCCGGCGGCGACCGCGTCCTTGCTGCCGGAGAGCTCGAGTCGGCCCCCGGCGCGGTCCACGACGATGACGACGTTGGTGTCCACGCCGAATCCCGCGTCCGACCGGGTCACGTCGTTGGCGACGATGAGGTCGAGGCCTTTCCGCAGCAGCTTCGCGGTGGCGTTCTCCACCACGTTCTCGGTCTCGGCGGCGAAGCCGACGATCAGCGGGCGGCGCCCGAGGAGGCGGGCTCGCTCGGCAGCGAGGGCCAGCACGTCGGGCGTCCGGAGCAAGGCCAGCGGCGCGTCGGCCCCGGGCTCGTCCTTCTTCACCTTCTGCTCGGCGCGGTGTGCCGGACGCCAGTCGCTCACCGCCGCGGTCGCCACCAGCACGTCGGTGCGCTCGAGGCGAGACAGCACCGCATCGCGCATGTCCTCGGCACTGACCACGTCCACCACCTCGAGTCCCGCGCGGTCCACCCCACCCACCGGACCGAGCACCACCGTCACCTGCGCTCCGCGCGCCCGCGCCGCCCGTGCCACCGCCAGCCCCATCTTCCCGGTGCTGGGGTTGCTGATGAACCGGACCGGGTCGAGGAACTCGCGGGTCGGACCCGCGGTGACCAGCACCCGCATGCCGGCCAGGGGACCGTCGCCCAGCAGCTCGGCCGCCGCGTCGGCGATCTGCTCCGGCTCGCTCAGCCGTCCCGAGCCGACCTCTCCGCACGCCAGCAGCCCGGCCCCGGGACCGACGAACCGGTAGCGCGCGTCCTTCGCCAGCACCGCCAGGTTGCGCTGCGTGGCCGGCTGCTCCCACATCGCGGTGTTCATCGCCGGGGCGAGCAGCACCGTGCCGCGGTAGGCGAGCAGGGTCGCGGTGAGCGCATCGTTCCCCATTCCAGCGACGATGCGCGCCAGGAGGTCCGCCGTCGCCGGCGCGACCACGAACAGCTCGGTCCAGCGCGCGAACTCGATGTGCCCGAACGCCGCCTCCTGCGAGGCGTCGAGGAGGTCGGTGAGCACCGGGTGGCCGCTGAGCGCCTGGAAGGTCAGCGGCGTCACGAACGAGGTCGCCGCGGGCGTCATCGCCACCCGGACCTGCGCACCCGAGCGCTGCAGCGCACGCACCAGCTCGGCGGCCTTGTACGCCGCGATGCCGCCACCGACGCCCAGCCCGATGCGCCGGCCCTGGAGCACGCTCCGGTCCATCTGCAGAGAAGGCTTAGCCTCGGCCTCGGGCCCCGGCAACTTCACAGCGAGAGCCGAGTCGCCCCCGACACCTGGACCGTCCGCAGCACCTTCGTCCCCTGCCGGAGTCCCACCACCGTCCACGTTCCGGGGCTGAGCCCGTCGAAGCGCGCCGAGCGCTCCACCCCGAACAGCAGCTGGCCCTCGCCCCGGGGCCCCGGGCGCTCGCTGGAGATGGGCCCGGCGACGGCGCCCTTCTCCACCCACAGCGCCTCCACCGGCGCATCGACGTCGACCTCGAGGCTCGCCGCGCCGGGGCCACCGCCGAGCACGATGCCGGCCGAGGGGACCCGGACGAACCAGACCCGGCCGGGCTGGGCCTCGGTGGACGCGCTGTACTCTCCGGCGAGCGCCCTGGCGACCACCGTCCCGTCCTCCCCGGTCGTCCAGGAGTAGCTCCGCAGGCCCGCCAGCTGCACCGCCCGGCCGCGCGCGGGCGTGCCGTCCGGAGCGAAGACCTGCACCCGGACCGGCTGCTCGCCGACGAGGACGATCTCCAGCTGTGCGCCGAGCCGCGCCTCGGCACTGCCCGCCAGCTCCCCCTGCACTGCGTGGACGGTGATTGGCCCTCCGGACGGCGGGGGGTCAGTGACGGGGAGGGTGAAGGCCCCGGTCGCGTCGGACCGGGTCGTGGCTCCACCGGCGCTCACCTCGGCGTTCGCTGCCGGCCGGCCGGCGCCGAGCATCACCCGGCCCTGCAGAGCCGGGGCGGGCTTCATCGCGATGTCGCCCAGCTCCGACACCGTTCCCCCCGCGGTGACGGTGCGGGTGAGCATCCCGTGGGCCGCGACGCGGAGCTCTACCAGCCCCTCGCGCGGCTCGAGCGGCATCGCGAACCGACCGTCCTCGGCCTCGAACGGGCGGCCCTCGACCGAGAAGGTCCGGAGCGGCTCGCCCCCCGGCCCCAGCACCCGGCCGCGGAACACCGGGCGGTCGCGGAGCACCAGCCGGACGTCACTCTGTCCAGCGCGGGCGGTCATCGGCGTGTCGAGCGCCAGCTCCGGGGTGCGGGCCGTCAACCGGTGGTCTCGCCCGGTCCGGAGGCCCTTCAGGATGAAGGTCCCGTCCTGGCCGCTTCGCGCCGGAAGCCCCTCCGCCGGCTCGACCCCGACGAACGCCCCGGCGACCGGAGCCCCGGCCCGGTTCACCACCGTGCCCCGGACCACGCCCACGACCGGCAGGAGCAGCAGGACCCGGGCGACGGTGCCTTCCGGGACGTCCAGCTCGACGCCGCTACGTGCGCCGGTCTCCTCGAGCAGCGCCTCCACCTCGAGCCGCCCGCCGGGCAATCCGAGGAAGCGCAGCGCGCCGCTGGCGTCGGTGACGCGGTCGGAGTGGAACAGCGCTGCCTCCCCGCCCCGCTGGCGGGCGGTCAGGGTGGCGCCGGCCACCGGGCGCCCCTCGGAGAGCACCTGGACCTCGAGGCCCGCGCGCGGCGCGAGGCGCAGCTCGACGTTCGTCGCCGGAGCTCGGACCTCGGTGCTGGCGAACCCCAGGTCCGAATGGTGGGCCTCGAGGCGAACTGTCGCGCCCTCCTCGGCCTCGAGCTGGAACCGGCCCTCGCCGTCCGTCCGGGCCTCCAGCCCCGATGGCGCAACTGCCACGGTCACCCCGGGCGCGGGCTGCCCGGCCTGCGTCGACACCCGGCCCGCGAGGCGGGCAGAGCGCACCTCGGGGCGCGGCGGCGGCGGCATGGTCGGGCGTGCCGACGCCACGGGCGCACCCCCCGGAGCCGCCGTGCCCGGAGCCCTCGCCGCAGGTCCAGCCGGGGCAGCGCGGTGAAGGCGCAGCCCCCAGAGCCCCACCGCCAGCAGCACCACAAAGGCGACGACCCACGGCCAGAGCCGCCGCTTCCGGTACGAGGTCGGGACCTCGAGCGTGCGCGGGCTCACCTCACTCCTCCGCGAACGGCTGCACCGCCTGCGCCGCGGCGAGCTCCTGCCGCACCTCGGACAGCTCGTTGTTCGTCGCCCGCAGCCGGTCGGACAGCACCTGCACGAAGCTCCAGAGGAGCTTCACCGCCAGGATCGGCTCGCGCTTCATGAGCTGCATCAGCTCGGCGCGGGCGATCACCATCGCCCGGGTCGGCTCCAGCGCTCGCACCGTGGCACTCCTCGGCGCGTGGTCCACCAGTCCCATCTCGCCAAAGTGGCCACCGGCGCGCAGCTCGGCGACGCTCACCCCGCCGGTCTCCACCCGCACCCGGCCGCGCACCACGATGAACAGCTCGTCCCCGGACTGGCCCTCGGTGAGGATCTCCGAGTCCGCAGGGAAGCTCCGGGTCGAGGCGATGGAGAGGATCGCCGTCTGCTCCTTGTAGGTGAGGTGGCGGAAGATGGGGATGCTCTTCAGCACCTCCATCCGGCTGGTGGTCTCCTCCAGCTCCTCGAGCGGCGCCCCGCCGTCGGAGATGCCCACCACGACCACCGTCACGTTGTCCTTGCCGCCGCGCTCGTTGGCCAGGGCGACGAGCTTCGCCGGCAGCTCGGCGAGGGGAATGTCGTCGATGACCGTCGGCAGCTCGTCGTCGGGGACGTAGCCGTGGAGCCCGTCGGAGCAGAGGAGGAACAGGTCCTTGGGGAGCAGGTCCACCATCAGGGTGTCGACCTGGACCGACTCCTGGATGCCCACCGCGCGGGTGATGACGTTGCGAAGCTGCGAGGCCTGCGCCTGCTCGCGGGTCAGCGTGCCCGCCTTGAGCTGCGCGGCGATGAGGGTGTGGTCCTCGGTGAGCCGGTGCGCCTGGCCGCCGCGGAGCAGGTACACCCGGCTGTCCCCCACGTGTCCCACGATGGCCTTGGTGCCGGCCAGCACCAGGCACACCACGGTGGTGCCCATCCCCCGCTTGCTCGGGTCGGCCGCGGCGAGCCGGTAGACCTCGGCGCAGGCGCGCTGGATGGCGGTCTCGACCAGGGCCGCCGCCGCGGCGCGTGCCTCCGAGGTGCTGGCCTGGCCGAGGTCCTCGAGCACCTGCCGCCCGGCGGTGAGCTGCTGCCGCACCACCTCGACCGCCCGCTGGCTCGCCACCTCACCCGCGGCGTGGCCACCCATCCCGTCGGCGACGACGAAGAGACCGAGCTCGGAGTCGACGGCGAAGGCGTCCTCGTTGTGCTGGCGCTTCCGCCCGACGTCGGTCAGGCCGTAGGCCTCGGCGGTCAGGGCCACTGGAGCGCTCCGCTCATCGCTGGCAACCGTGCGCGGAGAATAGCGTAAAGACCAGGCCGGCTAGCGCCAGTTGAAGAAGAGGCCGCCCGAGAAGCCACCGATGTCGTTCGGTGAGTAGAGGCGCGGATCCTTGTTCCACGGCTGGAGGACGCCGATGCTCAGGCCGATCACCACCCGGCCGACCCGGTAGCCACCCTCGAGCCGGCCCTCCACGGTGCCGGTGGTGCTCGTGTCCTCGTGCACCGGCGGGCCGAAGGCCGGGGCGTAGTTGGCGCCGAAGATGGTGACGCCGGCGGTGATCCGCCCGCCCACGTGCCAGCCCTGGGCCCAGTCGCCCTCGTAGGCGATCCCGCCCTGGATGTGCCACTGGTGCAGCTCGGTGAGGGGCGGGTCGGCGTTCTCGTTGGTGACGCTCCGCTTGCCCACCGCCCAGCCACCACCGCCCTCGACGATGAGGTTCAGGCTGTCGATCCGCTGCTGCACCACCGGGATGTGCCAGGCGATGCGGAGCTCGGGAGTGATGTTCCCGTTCTGGAAGAAGGTCAGGATCGCGACCTCCCGGGGCAGCCAGGCCGGAACCAGCGCGGGAGGCTTTTCGGCCGCCCGCTGGGCCAGGGCGGGGGCCCCGAGGAGGACGGCTGCCAGGAGGACGAGAGGGGGAACTCGGTGCATAAGTGGGCAGTCGCCTTGGCAGTTTTCCAAGGACATTGTCAACGGTCAGCCACGTCGACTAGAGACCGCCACTCGTGGTCAGCGCATACCCCACGATGCCGGTGCGACCCACCCCTTCCGGGGCGACAGGGAGCCGGCGCGAGGAGTCTCTCCAGGACATGGCACTCAAGACCATCAAGGCCCGGGCGGCACAGGCCGCCGAGCTGCTCGAGTCGCTGAAACGGCTGGCGCGGGTGCGGCGGGAGGCATGCAGCTCCCCGGTGCTCGTCGTCTACGGGCAGAACGAGGCCGCCAGCATCTACTTCGAAGGCGAGGACGGCACTCCCCGAACCGGCCGGGGCCACTGACGCCGGGGGGCGGTCGGGCTCCAGTTTCCTTGAGTTCGCGGATCCTTGTGTGTAGAGCCCCGGGACTGATCCGACTCATCTCCTCGGGGTTTGCTCGTTGCTCGTAGCGCTGTTGGCTCTCACCGTCGCGGCGCCCACCTGCGGCCCGCTGGACCTGCAGACCGCCCAGGCCCTCGCGCTGGCCCGGAGCGACGAAGTGGGCATCAAGCGCAGCGAGGCGGCGGCCGCGGAGGCGGACAAGGCGGTGGCGCTGGCCATCTGGTTCCTGCCCGAGTTCTACGCCAACATTCCGGTGGGGGTGGTGCCAGGCGCCGCCCTCAAGACCCAGCCGGACGGGACGAAGGACAGAAACAACATCTCTGCCATCGAGAGCGGGAGTAACCGGGGCCTCACCGACCTCGGGGCCTTCGTCCGGGTGGAGGTGAACGCGCTGCAGCCGCTGTGGACCTGGGGCCGACTCACGGCGGCCCGGGATGCCGCCGCGGCAGGCGCGCAGGCGCGGGGGTACCTCGTCGATGACACCGCGAACGCCATCCGCACCCGCGTGCTGCAGCTGGTCATGGGCATCCGGCTCACCACGCGCCTGCTGGCCATCGGGGCCGACGTCCAGGGCGCGCTGAAGGAGGCAGACGTCCGGGTCCAGAAGTCGCTCAAGGCCAACGACGGGGAGATCAGCCCCGAGGACCGCTACCGGATAGAGATCTTCCGCAGTCAGCTCACCCAGCGGATCGCCGACGGGGAGCGGGCGCTCCGGGTGGCGCGGGTCGGGCTGGCGGCAACCCTGGCCATGGAGCCGAACCAGCTCCAGCTCCGGGACGATCCGCTCCCCGACACCTCGAAGATTCAGGTGCCGGACCTCGAGGCCGCCCTGGGGGACGCCACGCGGATGCGCCCCGATCTCAAGGCGCTGGACAGCGGGATCCTGGCCAAGGAGGCGGACGTACGGGCGAGCCGGGCCGAGCTGTTCCCCCAGGTCGGGTTACTGGGGCAGTTCGCCTATTCGCGCGCGGCGGGGCGGGACACCATCAACAACCCCTACGTGGGCGACTACTTCAACGCGCTGACCATCGGCGCGGCGCTGGGAATTCGCCAGAACCTCTCCTTCTGGAACGTGATCACCCGCACCAACAAGAAGGAGGCGGAGCTGGACACGCTCCGCAAGCAGCGCGCGGGCGCGGTGCGGGCCATCCGGGTGGAGGTGGAGACCGCGGCGGCGGACCTGAACGCCGCCATCACCAAGCGTGAGGCCTCGGCGAAGGCAGTGGCCGCGGGTCGCAGCTGGTTCCGGAGCGCGACCCTGAACTTCGGGGTGGGCGTGGCCGATGGCCGGGACCTGATCGACGCCTATCGCGGCTACGCCGAGGCGCAGTACGGGGACGCACAGGCCACCTTCGACCTGCTGGCAGCCGAGGCGCGCCTGGAGCAGGTCACCGGCCGGATGCCCCCCACGCCCGAGCTGAACTGCCAGATGCCCTGAGCGGAACCGGGCTCAGCGTCCCGGCTCCGGGCCGGGCGCATTGATCGGAGCCGGCCGGGGAGCAGCCCCCTCCGCGCCCGCATCGGCGAGCTGGCCCACCGCCCGCACCTGCGCCTGCACCAGGTCGGCCTCGGGCTGGCGGTCGAGCAGAACGAAGTCGGCGTAGTCCGCCTCGCTCGGGGAGTTGGTGGCGTCGCCGTCGCTGAGCACGGCGAGGGCCACGAAGTCCGGAACGTCCTCCAGCTTTCCCCCGAAGTAGCGGACGAAGTCCCGGCGCGGATCCACTGCCTCGCTCTTCCAGGTGTCGACCTCGCCTCCGCTGCGCAGCACCACCACCCGCTTGGCGAAGAACAGGTTGTTGGCCAGCTCGCAGCTGCGGTGGGTCGGGCCGACCGAGTTCCAGACGTACTTGATGACCATGACCTTGAGGCCGGCCTTGAAGGTGGCGAAGACGCCGGCGGCCGCATCGCCCACCTCGGGGTTGCAGTCGTCGGCCCCCTTCGGGAAGGCACGAACCCGCCACCGCCACCGAACGCCGGCGAGCGTGCGCCGGAAGCTCTGCGGCGCCTCGATGCCGCGCACCACGGTGTCCAGCGGAGGGTGGTACCGCGCGGCGAGGAAGGGGCCCTCGGGCCCGGTCTCGACCTTGTAGTAGTCGACCGGCCCCGAGCTCTGCTTCACCACCTGGAAGGCGCGGATGTCGAGCGCGGTCCCGTCGGCGGGCGAGACCGAGAGCGCGACGCTGATCAGGACGGACAACAGGTGACGGACTCCTCGACGCGCGCCACGGCCAGGCGACCCTCAGCGAGCCTAGCAACGCCGCCCATCGAGGCGAGAGTCCGGGAGGGTCTTTCCGCGCGCGGGTCGGTCGTGGTACGCCCCGCGGCCCGACACTTGGGCCCGGCTAGGTAGCTCAACTGGTTAGAGCGGTGGTCTCATAATCCACAGGTTCCCGGTTCGATTCCGGGCCTAGCCACTCTCCCACTCCCCCGGCGTCAGAAGTAGTAGCGCGCGTCGAAGTGGACGCGGAGGTAGATCTGCCACCCGGTGGCCAGCTCGGGCGTGGCACCGGAGGCGGCCGGCAGGGTGAGCTTCGAGACGTAACGGACCTGGTTCGGGAACTCGACGCCCCAGCCAAGCTGGACGGCGAAGGTGAGCGCCTGGTTGGTCGCGAACTCGCGCAGCGGCCGGTACTCGAAGGTGGGAAAATCGAGCGACAGGACGCGGTAGGAGAGAAAGACCAGGTCGCTCCCGTAAGGCACCGTGGCCCCCGGAGCGGCGAGTCCCACGCCCTCGACCCGGTTGCCGAAGTAACCGAAGAGCGTCACCCCCACCTCCCGGCCGAGCAGGAACTGGAACGCGCCGGCGCGGGTGATGAAGGCCCGCTGCCAGGGGAGCAGCCCGCCGCTGGCAGCGACGATGCCCATGTTCACCATGGCGTCCGGCGCGGCCCAGCTGAGGATCGGAGCCACCAGGAGCAGATCGAACGGGACGAGGTAGAACGGGACACGCAGCCGGAAGGTGAGGCCCTGCCGGGCGGGAACCACCGCGGCGCCGGACTCGGCGAGGGCTGGCTGCGCGCCGCCGTACTGGGCCGCGTCGTAGGTGAATCCGACGCCGAGGAAGGCCTGGCCTGCGCCCGTCGAGGCGGTCAGCGCCTCCAGGCCGACGCCGATCCGGAACTCGACCTCCGCGCCGCCCCACCATCGGGGGTTGGCGTTGCCGGACTGGAATCCGCCGAACTCGAGTCCGCCGGTGAGGTCCCCGGAAAAGCCGACGAAGGGGCCGATCTCCTGCCGGAAGTGCGGCACGTGGACGTCGTCCTGGCTCCGGCCCGGAATCGGTGTCTCCGCGGCCACCTTCAGCGCGACCGTTGCGGTCTCGGCCGTCAAGGTCGACGTCGCCTGCCGGGTGGCGGTGCAGGAGTTGAAGACCGCTGCCCCCCCGGCGGCGGTGGGGGTGACGTCGCGGGCGGCCGCGGCGGCCGGGGTTCCAGTTCGGGTGGCGTCGAAGACTTGCCGGAGGCTCATCGCCACCACGCGCGCGGTCCGCGCCAGGTCGTCGGGGCGCATGTACCCGTCGCCGAGCAGGGTGAAGTGGGTTCCATTCCAGGCCGAGGTGTCGAGGCCGAACTCCGAGTAGTAGTCGTGCGTCCCCTTCCGCTCCGCGACGCTGCCCCAGCTGCCGGCCACATGGCCGGCGGCGAAGGTGTCCTCGAGGAAATGGAGGGCAAACGCCTCGGTGGCCAGCACCTTGCCCGCGAGCTCCGTGCGCGCCGCCGGGTCGGTGGCCACCGCCCACTGGCGGGCCAGCCCGAGCGCGCCGAGGTGGTAGTAGAGGTAGAGCCCGATCGCATTGGGCTCGGACTCCGCTCCCAGTGTCCGGGCGAGGTATTCCTTCGGGTCGTCCGAGGTGCGGGTGGTGAGGAAGTGCCCGTTGTTGGCTCCGGCACGCGTCGAGTATTCACGGTCCACGAACTGAAGCTTGAGGTTGTTGACCGCCGCCGCGTTCTGCTTCGCCTCGCGGGTGGTGGCCTTCTCCAGCCTGACCTTCGTCTCGGCGCTCACCGCGGCGACCTTCAGGATCCAGTCGCTGGGGAGCGTGGTGGCGATCAGCTGGTCCGGGGAGCAAGAGTGGTCCCCGGCGATGCCCGCCCAGGCAGCCAGGTCGATGCAGACCGGGGCCGAGCGGCCATCCCCGTCGACCATGGCGGCGCAGTACCGGGACTGCCGACCGCTGCGTGCGTCGGCCCAGAGCGCGGCGAAGAGCTGCTGCTGGTCGGGGGGTAGGTCCCGCAGGGCCTGGGCGAGGATGTCGCGGTGCTCGGGGTAGATCCACGCTCCGGCCGGTCCGGGCAGCAGGGCCACCGCCAGCCCGAGCGTCAAGACGATCCGTGTCCGGCTGGCTCGGAACGCACTCACCCGTCCGGACCAGACCACCGGCATCGCGCACCACGCAAGCGGAAGACCTGCTCATCCCCAGCGGGTACTCTCGGGACCTCGGGTTCCCCATCCCCAGTGGGCCTCTCCAGCCGAATCGAGCTCTGGCGCTTCGTGTCTCGCCTCTCTGCGACCCGGGGGGCGGCGCTGGCGCTGGCGCTGGCGCTGCTCGCCACGACCGCGGCAGCCCAGGACGAGTCGCCGGTCAGCGAGCGCTCATGGCGGTTCTCCGTCGAGCCATACTTCTTCATCCCGCTCTACGTGGGTGCCCAGGTCACGATCGCGGGTCGCACCGCGTCGCTGAACCTGGGCCTCGGTGACATCCTGAACCTCGATGCCGCGTTCGATGGCGGGCTGCGGTTCGAGGCCTGGAAGGGTGGCAAGGGCTGGAGGTCGACACCGTCCGCGTGGGGCTCACCACCGGGGGGACAGTGTCGTTCCCGGTGAACGAGAGCCTGAGCTTCTCCAAGGCCTTCGTGGAACCGTTGATCGGCGGAAGTCTCTGGTTCGACCTCGACCCGCGCTGGACGCTGGGCCTGCGCGGCGACGTCTCCGGCTTCGGGATCAACGGCGACCGGGACCTGACCTGGAACCTGCTGCTCATCGCCTTCTACCGCTTCTCGCCGACCGTCGCCCTCGAGTTCGGCTATCGCTTCAACAGCTTTCAATACCAGGAAGGATCGAGCCTCGAGAGAATGCGGCTCGATCTCCGTCAGAGTGGGTTCACCGTCGGCGTCCAGGTCGGCTTCTGACCTCAGGGGAGAGGATCGGCCAGGGCCCGCGCCGCTCCGCGCGTCCGGCTCATCCGCCGCGCTCCAGGTGGGTCCGCAGCGCGTTCAGGTTGGTGACCCAGAACGCGCGGTAGCCCTCCACCCAGCCGGAAACGCGCTGGAGCGGCATCGGGTCCAGCGTGTAGATCCGCTCTCGACCGCTCCGCTGCTCGCGCACCAGGCGTGCCCGGCGGAGCACCCCCAGGTGCTTGGAGATGGCCGGCCGGCTCTGGGTGAACTCGGCGGCAAGCGCATTCACCGGGGCTCCGCCGCCACGGAGCCGGTCGAGGATGGCGCGGCGGGTCGGGTCGGCGATGGCCCGGAACACATCGGAGTGGGCACGGATTCGACTCATGACACCGCAAGGTTACGAGTCCTCCGACCGGCTGTCCATCCTATGCTGGCAAGACGGCTTGACCGAACAGTTCATGTAACTTATTAGTTACTCATGACGCGCACTCAACCTCTCGCGCGGAAGGAGGGTCACTGCCATGCCGACACCCATCGAGATCCGAAACGAGGTGTACGTCGCCGCCCTGCCCGAAGCCGTGTGGCGCGCCATCGTGGACCCCGAGATGACCCGGGCCTGGGTCTACGGGACGCGGCTGCGGAGCACGCTGGCGCCCGGGGCCCCCTATGCCTATCTCGCAGAGAAGGACGTGATCGCCGTCTCCGGGACCGTTCTCGCCTGCGAGGCCCAGCGCCGTCTCGTCCTGAGCTGGAAGGCACACTGGGACCCCTCGGTCGAGGCGGATCCGCCCTCCCGCGTCACCTGGGAGCTCGAGGCGAGCGGGCCCCGGACGACCCGGCTCCGCGTCATCCACGATCAATTCCAGGATCTCACGCCGACCTACGTCGGCTCCGTCGACGCCTGGCCGTTCATGCTCTCCTCGCTCAAGAGCTTGCTGGAGACGGGCCGGGCGCTGGAGGCGGCGTCCGCTTAGTTGACAACCCGCCTAGACGCGGGAACCTCGGGGAACCGACGCGACAGGCCTGTCGCACCGGAGAGGAGTTCGCCCGCATGGAACCCATCCCCACCGCCCCCGAGGCACCGGCCGCGGCCGAGCAGCCCGGGGATCCGGACGGCAGCTTCACGGTCAGCACGCACGTGCTCGTCCCGGAGGAGGACGTCCGGCGGCTGAGGGCACTCTCCGCCCGCACCCGGGTCGCCCAGAGCGACTACCTCCGCGAGGCGGTGGAGGACCTGCTCAAGAAGTACGGCGTCGAGACATGACACCTCCCGCAGTCGAGCGCGTCCGCGAGCAGCCCAAGGCGCCCCGCGAGCCGGGGGCGCGTCCGCCGCTTCGCCCCGAGTCCCCCTCCCCGGCCCGCACCGAAGGCATCGTCCAGGCGATCCAGGCCTGGCTCGACGGACAGCTCTAGCCGGCGGTGGAGGCCACGTTCTCCTCCTGGTCCAGGCGCCCGGCGAGGTCGCGGAAGGACAGCTGGTCGATCGAGAGAAAGAGGAGCCCCAGGCCAATCTGCTGCGCCACCTGGCACAGCCAGAGCACGTTGGCGTAGGCCAGCCCGGGGCCGTTCACCACCGCTGCGGGCAGGAAGAGCGCCAGGCCGATCTTCACGAAGGCCTGGAACGTCCCGACGTTGCCCGGCGCCGCGGGAATCATCACCCCCACCACCACCAGGCACATCACCACGTACGCTTGCCGCAGGTCGAGGTGGAAGGGGAAGGCCCGCATCAGCACCCACATCCCGAAGCCATTCAGCGCCCAGTAGAGGATGGTCCATCCGACGAAGGCCATCAGCTCCGCGGGCCGATGCGCCTGCTTCAGCGCCGAGACGAAGCTGTCCACCACGCCGGCCACCCGCTCTCCCAGCCGCGGGGACATCCGCCCCACCGTCGCTCGCAGCAGGGCCACCGCCGGGTCGTGTTGCCAGGCGGCGAGAAGGAGGACGAGAAAACCCCCGAAGAAGATGAGAAACATCAAGTTCGCGCCGGCGCGGGCCACCACGGCCTTCTCCGGGTCGGGGTGGACGAAGAAGAGCAGCCCCCTGAGCAGCAGCGAGACGAACACCCCGTCGGCGATGCGCTCCAGGACCACGGTGGTCATCGCCGCGCTCCGGCGGATGGAGCTGCGCTGGGCGATGAGGAACGGCCGGGCGAACTCGCCGAGCCGGAAGGGCAGCACCAGGAGCATCATGAAGCCGATTGCGCTCGCGTCGTTCAGCGCCCGGAAGCGCACCCGCTCCTGCGAGGCCAGCAGCGCGCCCCAGCGCGCGGTCCGCGTCAGGTGGATGAGCAGCAGGATGCCCAGGTAGGGCAGCACCCAGAGGTAGTTCGCCGAGCGGAGGCTCGCCCACTGCTCCGTCCAGCGGGTGTCACGGAACGCCCACCAGCCGAACACCAGGGTCACGGCCAGGCTGGCCAGCAGCTTGAGGAGACGCTTCACGGGGTGCCGCCGTCTACCCCACCCCTGCCGGGCATTTCCACCGCTTCGCCGCCCAGCACGCGGGCCGGGTGGTCGCGGAACAGACGCTCCAGCCCTGCGTCGCCGGCGGCCGCCCGGAGGTCCGCCAGTGCACGCTCCATCCATCGCCGTGCCTCGGCCGGCGCGTGCAGGTCGGTCGCCGCCACCGCGTACAGGCCGTCGTCGAGGAGGGTGCGCGCGGTGCGGCGGGCGACCGGACCGTAGCGGCCGCTCAGCGCGCCGATGTCCAGCTGCAGCCGGGCGCCCAGCGCCACCACCTCCGCCGCGCGCCCGGGGCGCTGCAGCTCGAGGCAACGCTCGGGGTGCGCCAGCAGCGGGATGACGCCCTTGCGCATCATCCGGAACACCAGCGTGGGCAGCGCCGGCACCGGTGCGGCGTAGGGCAGCTCCACCAGCACGTAGGGCCCCTGGTGCACGGGCCGCGCTGCGGGCGTGCCCAGCGACTCGAGGAAGCCATCCTCCACCAGCGCGTTCTCCGCCCCGAGCTCGAGGGTGAGCGGGACGGCGGCCGCGGTCAGTGCACGCCGCAGCTCGACCAGCCGCTCGAGGCAGACCTCCGCCGGCGCGAAGCCGGCCCGCGCGTGCGGACTGACCGCGACGGTGCAGACGCCCACCTCCACCAGGGCGCGGGCCATCTCCAGCGCGTCTTCGAGCGTGCGCGCGCCGTCGTCCACTCCAGGGAGCAGGTGGCAGTGCAAGTCGACGAAGCCGCTCATCGGTCCTTCGTGTCGTCGGGGGACGGGGGCTGCTCGTCGCCCTCCGCCGGCGTCGACGGGACCCGGTACTCCTCACCGAACCAGCGGCCGAGGTCGATCCGGCGACAGCGGTCGGAGCAGAAGGGAAAGGTGGGATTGCGGCCGCGCGGCTCCGCGGGCTTCTTGCACACCGGACAGGGGGCGATGCGTTCCACGGACGTCCCCTTCTAAGACCGCCGGGCTCCGGGTTCCAGCGCGGTGTCCCCGGCGGGCATGGAGCGGGGAAGGTGGTGCGGCCGCCCTGCCCTTGCAATAGAGAGCGGAGCATGCGCGCCGTCCGCATCGAGCAACCTGGGAGCGTCCGGGGGCTGCGCCTGGCCGAGGTCGAGGAGCCGGTGCCGGGCCCGGGGGAGATCGCCGTCGACGTCCAGGCCACCGCGCTGAACCGGGCGGACTGGCTGCAGGTCCTCGGGAAGTACCCCGTGCCCCCGGGGACGCCGGCCGACCTGCCGGGGATGGAGTACGCCGGGACGGTGCGCACCGCCGGGCCGCGTGCCGTCCGCTTTCGGCCGGGCGACCGGGTGATGGGGCTGGTCCCCGGCGCGGCCTTCGCCGAGCGGCTCGTCACCCACGAGCGGGAGGCGGTCAGCGTGCCCGGGTCGCTGTCGCTGACCGAGGCCGCTGCCATTCCCGAGGCCTTCTTCACCGCCTTCGACGCGCTGGTGCTGCAGGGGCGGCTGGGGGCGGGCGAGCGGGTGCTGGTGCACGCGGTGGCCTCCGGAGTGGGCACCGCGGCGGCGCAGATCGTCCACACCGCAGGGGCCACGCTCCTCGGCACCGGCCGCGCGGCGGGCAAGCTCGAACGGGTCTCGGCGATCGTCCCCTTCACCGCCCTCAGCGTCGATCGAGACGCTCCCCGGTTCGCAGAGCGGGTGCTGGAGGCCACCGGCGGGGCGGGGGCCGATCTGGTGCTCGACCTGGTCGGAGGCCGGTACACCGCCGAGTCGCTGGCCTGCCTCGCCCCGCGCGGCCGGATGGTGCTGGTGGGCACGGTGGACGGGGTGAAGAGCGAGCTGGACCTGCGTCTGATGCTCGGCAAGCGGCTGCAGATCACCGGTACCGTGCTCCGGGCCCGCCCCCTGGAGGAGAAGATGGCGCTCGCCCGCGCGGTGGAGCGGCACGTCCTCCCTCTCTTCGCCCGCGGCACCTACCGCCCGGTGGTGGACCGGGTCCTTCCCATGGACCGGGTGGCCGAGGCGTTCGAGCACCTGGTGGCGGACCGGAACGTGGGGAAGATCGTCCTCGCCTGGAGCGGCCGATGAGCTTCGATCCCGGCGCACCGGGCCTTCCGGGGAAGGCATACGGTCTCCCCCACTCCGTCGACGAGGCCCGGGTGGTGCTGGTCCCCGTGCCCTTCGAGGCCACCACCTCCTACGGAGGCGGGGCGGCCGATGGCCCCGCGGCAGTGCTCCGGGCCTCTGCCCAGGTGGACCTCTTCGACCTGGAAACGGGCCGCCCCTACGTGGACGGCATCGCCATGCTCCCCGAGGAGCCACGGGTGCGCGCCTGGAACGACGAGGCCAAGCGGCTCGCCGGGCCGATCATCGAGGCCGGGGGGGCGGCGGCCTCGGACCGGGGCCTGGCCAGGGTGAACGCCCTCTGCGAGGAGCTCAACGACTGGCTGGAGCGCACCGTGGCCAGGCTCATCGCCGACGGAAAGCTGGTGGCCACCGTGGGCGGGGACCACGGCAGCATCTACGGCGCAATCGCCGCCCACGCGCACGCGTATCCGGGGATGGGCATCCTCCACCTCGACGCGCACGCCGACCTCCGGGATGCGTACGAGGGCTTCACCTGGTCGCACGCCTCCATCTTCCACAACGTGCTGCGACGGCTCCCGGAGGTGTCCCGGCTGGTGCAGGTGGGCCTGCGCGACGTCTCCGAGGACGAGTTCCGTCTGGCCGACGCCTCGGGCGGCCGCGTGGTCATCCACACCGATCCCGAGCTCAAGCGCCGGGCCTTCGACGGCGAGCCCTGGGCCCGCCAGGTGGACCGGATGGTCGAGGCGCTGCCCGAACAGGTCTACCTCTCCTTCGACATCGACGGCCTCGACCCGACCCTCTGCCCGCACACCGGGACTCCGGTCCCCGGCGGGCTGTCCTTTCCCGAGGCCGCCGCGCTGGTCGCCGGGGTGGTGCGCTCGGGGCGGCGGATCATCGGGATGGACCTCGACGAGGTGGCCCCCGGGCCCGAGGGAGACGAGTGGGACGGAAACGTGGGGGCCCGGCTGCTCTACAAGATGATCGGCTGGGCGCTGCGTTCCCAGCGCGGAGGAGAAGGACGCTGATGCGCCCGGCGATGGTCGTGGCACTCGGGCTGCTGGTGCTCCCCGCGGCCCGGGCGGACGTGGCCCGACGCCGCTCCGCCGTGGTGGAGGTGGTGCAGAAGGTCGGGCCGGCGGTGGTCTTCATCGGCACCGAGCAGGTGGTGGACCGACGGATGCGCGGCTCGCCGCTGGAGGAGTTCTTCTTCGGCGACGGCGGCCGGCAGCAGCGGCAGACGGTGCAGTCGCTCGGGTCGGGGGTGATCATCGACTCCGGGGGGACCATCGTCACCAACGACCACGTCATCCGCGGTGCCTCGGCGGTGCACGTGGTGCTGGCCGACGGACGCCAGCTCGACGCCGAGGTGGTGGGGGCGGACGCGCAGAACGACCTGGCGCTGCTCCGGGTCGCCTCGAAGACTCCGCTCCCCGCGGCGAGGCTCGGCACCTCGAGCGATCTCATGATCGGCGAGACGGTGGTGGCGATCGGCAGCCCGTTCGGGCTCACCAAGACCGTCACCTCGGGCGTGCTCTCTGCGGTGGGCCGGAGCTTCAAGGCCAACGACCAGCTCTACATCGACTTCTTGCAGACCGACGCCGCCATCAACCCGGGGAACTCGGGCGGTCCCCTGATGAACCTGGACGGGGAGGTCATCGGGATCAACACCGCCATCTTCGGCGGGGCGCAGGGCATCGGCTTCGCCATCCCGGTGGACAAGGTGCGGCGCATCGTCCAGGAGCTGAAGAGCTTCGGCAAGGTGCGCCCGGCATGGGTGGGCATCAACGCGGTGGACCTCACGGCGCCGATCGCCCAGCGGCTGGGGTGGGAGCGCAGCGACGGTGTGGTGGTGGACTCGGTGGACACCGGGAGCCCCGCCGCAGCGGCCGGGGTGCAGGCCGGGGACGTGGTCGCCGAGCTCGGCGGCAGCCCGGTGCGGGACGCCGACGAGTTCCAGGCCCGCGTGCGTGGCTACCCGGCGAAGGCGGTGATGCCGCTGGTGCTCTGGCGCGAGGGCCGGATGCTCACCCTGACGGTGACCCCGGCCGAGTTCCCCTCGCAGCAGGCCGACGCCTTCGCCTGGGACCGGCTGGGGCTGCGACTTCAGGCCGCGCGGGGAACGCTGGCGGTGTCGGCCGTGCGCGCACAGAGCCAGGCCGCGGCCTTCGGGATCGAGCGGGGAGACCTGATCGTCCGGCTGAACAATGTGCCCCTGGATTCACTGGAGACGTTCCGCGAGGCGCTGATCTCGGCCCGACACGCGCGGTCTGTGCTGCTCGTCGTCCGACGTGCGGGTCGCAACTACCTCGTGACGTTCCGGCTGTAAGGGTCGTCCGGGACCCTGACCCGCCGAGGGTGCGAGTCCTGGATACAGTCGGGGGGGCGTGCATCTGGTCGATTTCTCGGTGCTCGACCAGGCGCTGTAGAGTGCCGCTCCAGCGTGACCCGAATCGTCCCCACCTATCGCACAGCGGGGCCGCTGCTCGCCGGCACCCGGTCGAGCGCCATGCTCGGGCTCGAGGAACGCGAGGCCTCCGCGCGTCCGGTGGTCCTGGTCTGGGCGCCGCCCGAGCTGCCGAAGGACGAGGACCGCTTCTCCCAGCTGCAGCGGGACACGCGACGCGCAGTCACGCTCGACCATCCGCACATCGTCAAGGTCCACGGGCTGGCCACGCTCGAGCAGGGCCTGGCCCGGGTGGTGGAGTACGTGGACGGAGAATCGCTCCGCGACGTGCTCGAGCACACCGGAAAGCTGTCTCCGGCCATCGCCGGACGCATCGCGGTGGACTGCGCCCTGGGCATCCACTACGCGCACGTGGCCGGGAACGACGACGGCACCCCGCTGGTGCACGGAGATCTCCGGCCGGAGACGGTGATGCTGGCCTTCTCCGGGCGGGCGAAGGTCGGGGGGTATGGCGCCCTGGCCGTCGCCCCCAAGGAGACCAACGGGCAGCGGGTGGTGAACCGCCGCCGGTACTGTGCACCCGAGCAGATCATCGGCGGCCGGGCCGCGCAGACCGCGCAGACCGACGTCTTCCTCCTCGGCCTGGTCCTCTACGAGTGCCTGACCGGGCGGATGCCCTGGGACAAGGAGACCGACTTCGACCAGGCGGTGTTGAACGCCTCCCTGCCCCTGGAGGGGCTGCCGCTGGCGGTCCAGGACCTGGTCCGGAAGGCGACCGCGAAGCGGGCCTCGGACCGGCACAAGACCGCGCTGGCCTTCCGTGACGCGGTGGACCAGGTGCTCACCCCGCTCGCCACGCCGGCCCAGCTGTCCGAGCTGCTGGAGCATCACTTCCCTGCCCAGGACTCGCCTCGCGCGGCGCGGAAGCAGGTGCTGGAGGCGGCCCTGGAGGCCCACTCCCGGGCCTGGGCCTCGCACGTGCCGAAGGCCTCCGAATCGCCCACCATCCCCATCTCCGCCCGCGAGCTGGCCGAGCTCGAGGCGCCGCGCTTCGACTGGCGCTCGAAGATGCCGCTGGTGTTCGGGGTGGTGGTGGCCTTGGCGCTGGGCGGGGTCTTCTGGCTCCAGACCCGGCACGCGGTGCCCAAGCCGATGCTCAGCGTTCCCCCGGGGCAGGAGCAGGCCGCCCGGGCCACCCCGCCGCCGGCGAACGGGACGGCCCGGCCGGCGTCCACGGTGGCCACGGCAACCGCTCCGGCGGCCACCGAGGCGGTGGACCATGTGCCCGCTCCGGCGGCGACCGCCCCGGTTCCCGCCGCGGTCCCGCCGGTCCCCGCTCCCAGCACCCCCGCCCCCACCCCGGCGAAGCCGGCGGTCGCCGAGGGCCGGCCGAAGAGCGATTTCATGACCACCGGGCTGGATCTGATGACCGATCCGCCGGTGGAGGTGGCGCTGGACAAGAAGCCCTTCGGCCGCACGCCGATCGTCATTCCGGCCACGCCCGGGAAGCACGTGCTCACGCTCAGCGATCAGTCGAAGGGCATCAACCAGTCACGGGTGGTGATGGTGAAGAAGGACGGCGTCACCCCGCTCCGCCTCACCGTGGGGCGCGGGACGCTCTCGGTACGGGCGCCGCAGGGGGCCCGGGTGATCGTCGACGGCCGGGTGGTGGGGTCGAGCCCGGTCGACGACCTGCACCTGTTCGAGGGCACCCACCACCTCAAGGTGACGCTCGGCGACGCGGTCTGGCAGCAGTCCTTCGTGCTCCGCAACGAGCAGAGCCTGCGCTACGACGTGGAGCTGAAGCCGACCAACGGCGGCTGAAGCTCGCACGCCCGCCCCACCAGGGCACGGCTGGGGCGGGCGGCACGCTCCTTGGTCTACGGCGCCTTCTTGGCCAGGTTGAACGGTGTCGCGCAGTCCGGGAAGTACGAGATCGCCGGGCTGGTGAGCACCGTCGTGTCCGGGAAGCTGTAGGCGTGCTTGTAGGCCGACGAGGGCGACTGTCCCGCGAACCACTGGAGCAGGGCCTCGTTCTGCGGGTAGTAGGTCATCCCGTTCATGGTGATGGGGAAGGTGGCGTTGGGCATCCCCTCGACGACGTCGCCGTCCTCGAGGTTGTTCTGACACAAGCCCCAGGGCGCGACCCAGATCGGCGTGGCGTTGTTCACGAACGGGTCGGAGAAGCTCTCGGACAGCTCGTGGCTCAGGGCGGTGATGTCCTCGAACCCTCCGCCGAACAGCCCGGGGGAGATCCAGCTCGCGTAGTTCATCACGTAGCGGCGCTCTTGCCAGCCGTTGCTCGCGTCGCCCGGCTCGAGGTCGTAGCTGTGGAAGCCGAGCGCGCAGCAGTTGGATGGATCACCCTCGAAGAGGAAGGTGTTGGAGAAGAGGAACGTCGACAGGTCGCGGGTCCTGATGTCACCGGCGTTCTCCGCCGCTCCGATGACCGTGCTGGTGTCGTCGGCGGTGGGCGGGAACAGCTCGCTCACGAAGACGCCCTCGTCCACCAGCACGTAGACCAGGTTGCACTTGGCATCCACCGCGAAGCGATAGGTGCCCCGGATGAGGACCATGGTCCGCGTGGTCTTCACCGAGGCACGCAGCATGGTGTGCCAGTCGTCGTCGGATTGATGGAAGAACTGCGCGCGGTGCACGGCGTCGGTGTACTGGGTGGGGCGCTCGCTCGAGCCCCACCGGGCGTTCTGGAAGAGCGGCGAATCGAGCACCGGCTTCAGGTACTTGGTCGGGTCGAGGATCATCCGCACCCGCGAGCCGTCGGGGTCCGTGCAGAACCCCATCTTTCGCGCCATCGAGATGCGCGTAGGACGAACGAGGGGTGTGGATCGACCCGGGCGGAGTCACGCGCCGAGTCCCGACGTTCAGCGCTTCCGGACCCTTCCCGGACAGGCGGTCAGCTGGCCCATCGCCGCTGGAGGGCGTCGAGCGAACCATCGCGGTCGACGGGGGGCAGGAGCGCCTCTTGCTCCATCCCCAGCATGCTCCCCGTGGGATCGAGCGCGTCGCGGAGGGCGCGCCAGCGCGCATAGCCTGGGTGCTGCGCCAGCACCTCCTCGGCCGTCCAGCCGGGGGTCTGCATCCCGAAGTGCATCGAGAACCCGGCGCTGCCCAGGGCCCGGGCCAGCGCGTCCTTGTAGAAGCGCATCATCGGGTCCGTGTGCGCCGGGGCTCCCACGAAGAGGCACTCGAGGGCGGCGAAGTCCTCCAGGGGACCGAGGAGCGCCGTGCCGCCCCGGACGAAGCGAACGTTGGTGGGGCCGGTCTGGAAGGTTCCCACCCGGGCACTCCAGCGGCGCGCGGCATCGACCAGGACTCCGATGGCGAGGAGAAAGCGGTCCTCGCGCAGGGGAACGAAGAACTCGCCGAACCGCACCCGGACCCCGGCGGTGCCCTCCCCGCAGTGGAAGACGTTGTAGCAGCGGTTGATGAAGCGGCTGCTCCCCCGGACCGACCAGTCCACCACCTCGGGGACGCTCCGCAGCCGGAGGGCCGACAGGAGCGCGGGGAGCCGCGACAGGACGCGGGGCGCGGCGCCGATGAGCGAGCGCCAGAGCACGGGACGGCGGACGAAGCGGGCATCGCGGGCGAAGGCCTTCGCCGGGACCCGCTCCACGCGCAGCCCGAGGTCGAAGGGCTCGAAGCCCACCTGCACGGGGCGCGAGGTGCAGACCTGGGCCCGTCCGGTGTGGGGGTTGAAGAGCACGCTCAGGGCGTAGGCGCGGTGCGGATGCCCCGAGAAGTGCGCGCCAGTCGGAGCGCTGGCCCAGCCCGGCACCGAGTGTGCCTCCATCAGGTGGTACACGTTCCCTCCAGCGAGGACCCCCGCCACCTCGGCGATGTTGCTCTCGGTGGTCCGCTCCTCCAGGTAGAACCGCGGGACGGTCTGCACCACCATGGAATGGATGACCCCGAAGGCCCCGAGGTTGACGATCGCCGCCCGGAACAGGTCGTCGTCCTGGACCAGGCGCAGCCCGGGCTCCTGCTGCCGGAGTCGGGCCGGATCGGTGATGCCCAGCGCCGGCTCGACCCTCAGGGCGGTGCCGCCGGCGAGCACCAGGTCGAGGCTGCGCAGGCGCGCGGCCATCGTCCCCTGGCCGAGCACCGTGCCGTGGGTTCCGGTGGTGATTGCCCCGGCCAGCGTCTGCCCGTCGTAGCCCCCGATGACCGGCAGTGCCCAACCTGCCCGCCAGAGGTGCGCATTCAGCTCCCGCAGGAGGACACCCGAGCCCACCCGGAACAGGGCCGCGCGGCCCTGGACCGCCGGGCGGAGCGTGTCCCGGGCGCTCCCCCGAGGAGGCATCGGCTCGAGGAACCGGAGCCCGTCCGGATGCAGGTAGACCCCGTCGGTGCGGCCCGCTCCGTGCGAGTGCCGGCCACCTCCGGCCTTGATGCGGGTTCCGGGTGGAAGCGCCGTCCGTATCCAGCGGAGCAACGCGCACAGCTCGTCGCGCCCGGGCCCGAGGCGGACGCCCAGCCGCGGAGACCACCGGACGTCGCCGTTGAAGCTGGCGAGCCGCTCGGCTCGGGTCGGCGGAGCGGTTCCCCCGCCCGCGCGCCAGCGGGCCGTGGCGGCCTCGAGGTCGAGGAGCGGCTCGAGGCGCTGTGAGGTCTCGCAGCAGGCGCGGTCGAGGCCGAGGAGCAGGCGGAGGGACGAGTCCGGATCCGAGACGTCGAACGGGGGCACCGGGAGCGGGTCTCCGTCGGACTCGCCGCGGAGCCCGTTACCCGCCGCGCACACCGCGTGGGCGGCGATGTCGACCAGGTTCTTGACCAGCATGAACGGGAAGGCCAGCAGCTCGAGGACGTCCTGCACCACTCCCACCAGGAGCGCGACCGTCGCCGTCGCCGGCCCGTCACCTCGCGCGAGCACCGGGAGCAGCACCATCCGGTCCGGCAGCACGTGGAGGAGGTCCTCGGCGATCGCCCGGAGGTTCTGGACGATCGACGCCCGGTGGTGGATGCCGCCCTCGGTGTTCGCCACTGACTCGGGGTCGAACCGCCGCCACCCATTGCCATCCCGGTTGGGCCGATGCACCTCCCCACCCCTGAGCACCGGGTGTGCCAGGAGCCGACCGCTGGAGCGACGGGGTGGACGGAGGCGCGACCTCCGCGCGCTGTGCAGCGCGCGAGCGCCCACCGTGCAACGCCCTTCACGCTCTCAGCCATCCGGGTGGTGGCTGAGGGCGACCCGGTTTCCTTCCGGATCCCGGACGTAGAGCGTCCACCGCGTCTCGTGGACCAGGGGGATGCCCCGGCGCTCGAGCTCGGCCCGGATGCGCTCCCGGTCGGTCCGGGGGATCCGCAGCGCGACGAGGAAAAGGCCCGGGCGGCCGTCGCGAAAGCTCGGATCGGGTGACGGGGCGGCGGCCACCCGCTCGAGCGCGAGGAACGCTCCTTCGCCCACGTCGAGCCAGATGCTCCGCAGCCCTCCGTCGAGGCCGTGGTGCCGCTCGATCTCCGCGAGCCCGAGCACCTCCCGGTAGAACCCGGCCACGTCCTCCAGCGCCTTCACCTGGATGGCGAGGTGGTGGAAGCCCTGGACCTTCATCCGGGCGCCCCCGGGTTCCACGGCGCGATCGGCCCCACCGGGCGCGCCTCCACCACCTCCGGGCCCAGCAGCGTGGCGCGGGGGACGGGCGCCGGCGGCACCGGTGGCGGAGGCGGCAGCGCTCCCTCGCGGTCGAGCACCAGGGCGGCCAGGGCGTCGAGGCGGGCCAGCGTGGCCCCGGCCTCCACCAGCGCGACCAGCAGCACGGCGACGAACTTGGCCCCTGCGGCGGCGACTCCCGGTCCGGGCGCGCCGGCGGCCAGGACCTGGAACCCTCCAGCGAGGAGACCGGCGGGGATCGCGGTGACCACCCAGGCCAGGAGGAGGAAGCCCGGTCGGGCGAGGAGGATCCCCAGCGCCTCGGCGGCGGCCGCGCGCACGCGCACCGGGCGCACCACCGAGACCACCAGGCCGAGCTCGAGCCACAGCGCCGCCGCCGGCCCGAGGAGCGCGCCGAGGCTGAGGACCGCGGCGACGCCCACCGCTCCGAGGGCCGACACCACTGGCCCCCCGAGCGCCAGGGCCACCGCGCTGGAGACGAGCACGCCCCAGAACCAGACGCTGAGCGCGGTGTCCACGACGACCGCCGCGGCCGCCCAGGCGATGCCCCGGAGGCCGGCGGTTGCAGCCGCAACGCCAGGGGAGGCGCTGGTCCGCAGGCGGGCCGCCCCGGCGCGGACGGCGATCGCCAGCACCACCGCCCGGCCGAGCGACGCCACGAGGAGCAGGCCCGTGCCTGCCAGCAGCAGGGTCTCCTCGAGCCGGAGCGCGGGGTCGGAGAGGAAGAGCGCCGGCCACAGCACCCTCTGGGCCAGCTGGCCGATGGCCAGCACCCCGGCGAGGGCCAGCAGCGCCGGGAGGGCCGAGACCGCCGCGCGCAGACCGAGCTGGAGCAACCACCCCGGGTGCGCGGGCCGGGGCGCGGCGACGGTCCCCGGGCTCATCGCGCCGTCGCGTCCGTCGGGGGCGGAGGCGGTCCCGGTGGGGGTGAAACCGTGCTCAACGGCCTGCCGTCGGAGGGCTGTCCGGCCTGCTCGAGCCCGCCCTTGTTGCTCACCGTGATGCGCACCAGCTCCTGGAGCACCTTGTTGCGCTTCACGTTGCCGAGCACGGTCCGCAGGTCGTCGTACACGCTGGGGTCCACCACCAGCGCGCCCAGGGTCCCCTCTCCGGCGCGGATCTTCGCGGCGATCGCCCGAAGGTCCTCGGACATCGCCCCCAGGTTCTGGAAGAGGTTCCGGGCATCGCCGTACACCAGCTGGTAGACCGCCCCGTTCTCGGTGGTGCGCGCATCGTGGAGCAAGGTGGCGATCTCCCCGGCGGCGTCGCCGAGCTGGCCCACGGCCTTCCCCGCCTTCGGGTCGTAGAGCAGCGCGTGGAGCGCGCCGTCCCCGGTGCGCGCGCCCTCGAGCACCAGGGAGAGCTGCTCCAGGGCCCGCTCGGCCTGGGTGGAGACGTCCGCGGTCTTGACCAGGAGCCGGTGGACCTCCGCGGCGCCCTTCTGGTCGTAGATGAGCGCGTGGAGCGCGCCGTTCCCCCGCTCGATGCCCCCCAGGATGCTCCGGACGCTGGCCAGGGAGGCGGTCAGGTTCTTGGCCACCTCGGGATCGGCAAAGGCGTCGGTGAGCTTGCGCACGTTCTCGCTGGCCGCGATCAGGTTGTCGATCAGCGCGCCACTGTTCTTGAGGATCGAGGCGAGGTCACCCGACGAGGCGCTGGGGATGGCCCCGTTCACCGGGATGGGATCTCCCTCGGAGGTCCCGAGCGAGATGTCGATCGCCTTGTCCCCGAGCACGCCGCGCCCACCCACCCGGGCCACGCAGTCGGTCCGGACGCGCGGGGCGAAGGTCTTGGACATCTCGATGACCACGTCGATCTTCTTGTCGCCGAGGTCCGGGGAGAAGGAGATCGACACCACCCGGCCGACCTCCAGGCCACCCAGCCACACCGGCGAGTCGCGCTTGAGACCCTCCACGTTCTCGAAGAACGCGTGGTAGCGAACCTGCCGGTCGAACAGGCGGTTCTCCTTGCCGATGAGGAGCACCACGAATCCGAAGAGGATCAGCGCCAGGCCCACGAACAGCCCCGCCCGGACGATCAGCCGGCGTTCGCGCTGGGTGGCAGTCTCGGTGGGGGTCACCATCGTCGTCAGTCCAGCCGGGCCTCGCCCTTGCGCGCATCGAGGAACGCCCGGACCTCCTTCATGGTGCTGGCCTTCATCTCCGCCACGGTGCCCACCTGCACGATGCGCCGGTTGGCCAGCAGCGCAACCCGGTCCGACACCGTGAAGGCGCTCTGCATGTCATGAGTCACCACGATGGAGGTGCACCGCAGCTTGGCGCGCATGCTGCGGATCAGCTCGTCGATGGTGCGGGTGCTGATCGGGTCCAGCCCGGTGGTGGGCTCGTCCCAGAGGATGACCTCGGGCTCGGTGGCGATGGCCCGCGCCAGGCCCACGCGGCGCCGCATGCCGCCCGAGAGGTCCGAGGGCCGCATGGTCTCGATGCCCGGGAGGTTGACCAGGCCGAGCACCCGCGCCACCCGGGAAGCCCGCTCCTGCTCGGGCATGTCCGGGAAGTGCTCCCGCAGGGGGTACTCGATGTTCTCGCCCACCGAGATGCTGTCGAACAGGGCGGAGGCCTGGAAGACCATGGCCACGCGCCGCCGGATGGGGAGGAACTCCTTCTCGCCGTAGCCCGAGAGGTCGCGGCCGTCGAAGACGATCCGACCGCCATCGGGGTCCATCAGCCCGATGAGGCACTTGAGGAGCACGCTCTTGCCGGCGCCCGAGCCGCCGATGACGGCGATCGTCTCGCCCCTTCGCACCTCGAGCCACAGGTCGTCGAACACGACCTTGGGGCCGAAGGCCTTCTGGAGGCCCTCGAAGCGGATCAGCGCCTCGGAGGGGGCGGTCGTGGCGGCGGGGGCGGTCACGTGATGGTGAGGAGCAGCTTGGTCAGGAAGAAATCGGCGAGCAAGACGGCGACCGAGGAGACCGCCACGGTCTGGGTGGTGGCTCGACCCACCCCCTCCGTCCCGCCCTCGACGTGGAAGCCCTTGTAGCAGCCGACCACGGCGATGATCAGACCGAAGACCACGGACTTGCCCACCCCGGAGAGGAAGTCGCTCTCGTCCACGGTCTCCAGCGCCGAGGTGAAGAACTGGGCGAACGAGATGTCGTACTCGAACTTGGTGACCGCCGCGCCGGCGATGAACCCGGTGACGTCGGCGAGCACGGTGAGCATCGGCATCACCACCAGGCAGGCGTAGACCCGGGGGACGACCAGCTTCTTGATTGGATCGGCCCCCAGCGCGCGCACCGCGTCCACCTGCTCGGTGACCGTCATCGAGCCCAGCTCGGCGGCGATGCCGCTTCCGATGCGCGCGCCGACGGTGAGCGCGGTGAGCACCGGCGCCAGCTCGCGGAAGAGCGTGAGGACGACCACCTTCCCCACGGTGTGCTGCACGCCGAAGCGAGCGAGGAAGAAGCCGAACTGGATGGCGATGACCAGCCCGGCGAACGCGGCGGTCAAGGTCCCGATGGAGACCGAGCGGGCCCCGAGCGACTCCACCTGGTACACCACCGCCCCGAGGCTCGAGGGTGGGCGGACGCCGCGGGCCAGCGCCCGGGCGCCGAGGACGAACATCCCGCCCATCTGCTCCATGCCGGCGCGGAGCTTGGCGGTGAAGGGGATGAGGCTCTCCAGCTCCTGGCCCACGATGGACCCGAGCGACTCGCGGTCGGCTTCCTCGGAGCTGAACTCGCCGTCGGGGGCAGTCACTTCACCCGCTCCGTGGCGAAGCCCTGCACCACCCTGCCGAGCGCCGGGGCCTGCTGGTCATAGACGCCGCGCGGGCTGGTGTAGGTGAAGTCGTAGATGCAGCCGTCCTTCTTCAGGGTCCACAGCCCCAGCTCCACCGGGACGCCGTCGAGCTTCGCCCGCCAGCGCGAGAAGAGCGCCTCCCGTCCGTCCACCATCTCCTCCCGCTCCTCGAGCCGCTCGGTCTGGGTGAAGCCCACCAGCTGCTGCCGGCGCAGCGCCGCGAGCGGGGCCTCGTGGTAGTCCTGGCACATCGAGCTGACCGACAGCGTGTGACCGCTGGAGTCTCTCACCCAGGCCACGTCGACGTCGCTGAGCGACACCCGGCGCCAGTCCGGCCCCGGGTCCCCGAAGCGGTACCGCGTCCGCTCCTTGCTGACCTGCCCCTGCTGAACGTTCACTCCCGAGCAGGCCGCAAGGACGAGCGCGCCGAGCAGCAGAGGAGCCACGAGACGGAGGGGCACGGGTGAATCGAGACCTTCCCACAGCATCCCCGCCGAGTTGCAGTCTTTCGCGGCGGCGGTGAAAGTGTTGACTCTGCACGCCCGTTCAGGCAGGGTGAAGTCGCTCGGAGAGCTTGCTGCGGAGGGCACGATGGAAGAGCTGACCGGCAGACAGCGCGAGATCCTCCACTTCATCGTCCGGCAGACCGAGGAGCGCGGCTTCCCTCCGACCATCCGTGAGATCGGCGAGGAGATGGACATCCGGTCCACCAACGGGGTGAACGACCATCTCAAGGCCTTGGAGCGAAAGGGGTATCTGCTCCGGGGCGAGCAGCAGTCGCGGGCGCTGGTGCCGACGAAGCGCGCCCGGCTCGTTCTGGGGATGGGCGCGCCCCGCCGTGACTCCGGGATGATCGAGGTGCCGCTGCTGGGCAAGGTGGCGGCCGGTGCGCCGCTGCTCGCGGTGGAGAACGTCGAGGACTCGGTCCGGATCGACAGCTTCCTGCTCGGCGGGAACGGCAAGGAAGTGTTCGCGCTCCGGGTGAAGGGCGATTCGATGGTGGACGACGGCATCCACGACGGGGACTACCTCTTCGTGCGCAAGACGCCCACCGCCAGGGAAGGCGAGATCGTGGTGGCGCTCATCGAGGACGAGGCGACCTGCAAGCGCTACTACCCCGAGGGCGACCGGATCCGTTTCCAGCCGGCGAACAAGGCGATGGCCCCCATCTACGTGCACAAGACCCAGTTCCGCTCGACGATGATCCTCGGGCAGGTGGTGGGCGTGTACCGCAAGGTGCACTGAGGCCGCCGCCCTTCGGGCCTTCAGGAGCTCGGCGGCGGCCCGAGGAAGTCAAGCGGATCCACCGGCGCCCCGTCCTGGCGCACCTCGAAGTGGAGGTGGGGGCCGCTGGTCTTGCCCGACTCGCCCACCGTGGCGATGACCTGTCCCTCACGCACCGGCTGGCCGGTCCGCACCCGGAGGTCCCGGTTGTGGGCGTAGACCGTCACCAGCCCGTGGGCGTGCTCGATGATGACCAGGAGCCCGTAGCCCTGCTGGGGACCGGCGAAGAGCACCGAGCCCTCGGCGGCGGTGCGAACCGGCGTGCCCGCGGGCGCGGCCAGGTCGATGCCGTCGTGCGGTGACTTCCCCTTCCGGCCGAAGCGCGCATAGAGCACCCCTCGCAGCGGCCACCGGAGCTGCCCCGAGCTGCGCCTGACGCTCGCCAGGGGCGCCTTGCCCACCTGGGCCGTGGATGGAAGGGCCCCGAGCACGCTGGATTCGATGCGGCCCGGACCGTGCGGATCCCTCCGGGCGGCGGCCGCCGCTCGGTCCGGGGCAGGCTCCGCCTCCGGCGCAGGCGCGGGCTGCGGTGCCGCGGCCGAGTCCCGGGGCAATGCCCGCGCGGGCGTCCCCGCCGCATCGAAGGCGGCCGCCAGCGCCGGCGGAAGCACGGGCGAGGCCTCGCCGTCCACCGAGGCGCGCGGCGCCGGAGCCTGTTCCGGCACGGAGGACGGCGGCGCGTCCTTGCCCGCCGGAGCAGGCACGACCAGCACCTGCCCGACAGCGAGCGGGCTCGAGACCGAGATCCCGTTCATCTCCGCGAGCGCCCCGGGGGTGATGCCCAGCCCCCGGGCGATCCGGTACAGCGTCTCCCCCTGGGCCACCCGGTGCGTTCCCGGAGCAGGAGCCGGCGAGGCTGCCACCGCATGCCGCTCGTCCACCAGGTCCGGCTCGGCGTGCGCCGGCGCGAGGACCACTCGTGGCCCTTCGGGCGTCATCCGTCGGGGCGCGGGGAGGTCATCGGTCCTCAGCGAGGTTCGCCGCCCGGGGCGCTCGCCGCTCACCGGCGTCCCGCACCCCGGCGCGAGCGCCGTCAGAGCCCCGACCGTGCAGAGCGCACCGATGGCGCGCCGCCGCGCGGCAACGAACGCCAGGGTCGGGGTGGGAACCCGAAGCACCAGGGAACACGCCTCCAGTGGACAGGTGTACCCCGGAACCCGGGGCGCATCAGATTTTCGCCGGCCCGCGGCGCTGGAAGCCCTCCACCGGCCAGCGCACCAGCTCCTCCATGAGCGGCTGATTCGTCAGGTCGAGCAGGACCGGGGTGACGGAGATCAGCTGCTCGTCGAGGACCGCGTTGCAGTCGCTCCCGGGCAGATCCTCGTGCGAGTACTCGGTCCCGCCGATCCAGTAGTACCGGCGGCCGCGGGGGTCGGTGTTCTCCACCACCTGGTTCCCGTAGCTGTGCCGGCCCAGCCGGGTGAGCGCCCAGCCCCGCGGCTCCGAGCCGGGGACGTTCACGTTCAGCAGTAGCCGGGGTGGGAGCGCCTGGGAGAGCGCAGCCCGGGTGAGCGAGCCGGCGAACCGGGCGGCGTGGGTGAAGTCGAGCCCGCGCCCCCGGGCCACCAGGCTGAAGGCGATGGCCGGCACACCGAGAAGGGTCGCCTCCATCGCCGCGGCCACCGTCCCCGAGTAGATGACGTCGTCCGCCATGTTCGGGCCGTGGTTGATGCCGGAGACGGCGAGGGCGGGCAGCCCGTCCTTCATCAGGTGGTGGATGGCCAGGTACGCGCAGTCGGTGGGAGTGCCGTCCACCGAGAACCAGCGCTCCTTCACCTTCCGGATGCGCAGGGGGCGAGCGAGGGTGATGGCGTGCGAGGCTGCACTCTGCTCGTGCTCGGGGGCCACCACCCACACCTCGCCGAGCGGCTCCACCGCCTCGACCAGCGCGGCGAGCCCCTCGGACCCGATGCCGTCGTCGTTCGAGACCAGGATCCGGATGACTCAGCTCCGACCGCGGCCAAAGGTGCCCCGGCCCGGGTAACGCGCGCCGGCGCCGAGGGCCTCCTCGATGCGCAGCAGCTGGTTGTACTTGGCCACCCGGTCGCTGCGGGAGAGCGAGCCGGTCTTGATCTGCCCGCAGTCGAGCGCCACCGCGAGGTCGGCGATGGTGACGTCCTCGGTCTCGCCCGACCGGTGGCTCATCACCGAGCGGTACCCGGCCCGGTGGGCCATCCGCACCGCGGCGATGGTCTCGGTGAGGGTCCCGATCTGGTTCACCTTGACGAGGATGGCGTTCGCCACCCCGCCGTCGATGCCGCGGGCGAGCCGCTCGACGCTGGTGACGAACACGTCGTCGCCCACCAGCTGCACCGAGCCGCCGAGCGCCCGGGTCAGCGCCGCCCAGCCCTCCCAGTCGTCCTCCGCCATCCCGTCCTCGATGGAGACGATGGGGTACTTGCGGCACAGCTGCTCGTAGAACCCGATCAGACCCGCCGCGTCGTACGTCTTGCCCTCGCCCTTCAGCGCGTAGCGCCTGGCCTTGCCATCGAAGAACTCGCTCGCCGCGACGTCGAGCGCCAGCGCCACGTCCTTGCCCGGCGCGTACCCCGCGGCGGAGATGGCCTCGGTGACCAGGACCAGGGCCTCCTCGTTGGTGGGCAGGTCCGGTGCGTAGCCCCCCTCGTCCCCCACCCCGGTGGCGAGCTTCCGCGACTTGAGCCCCTTCTTGAGCGCGTGGAACACCTCGGACCCCATCCGCAGCGCCTCGGCGAAGGTCGGCGCGCCCACGGGGACGATCATGAACTCCTGGAAGTCCACCCGGGTGTCGGCGTGGGCGCCGCCGTTGAGGATGTTCATCAGCGGCACCGGGAGCGTCCGGGCCTGGGTGCCACCGACGTAGCGCCAGAGCGGCAAGCCGGTGGCCTGAGCGGCGGCGTGGGCCGTGGCCAGCGACACGCCGAGGATGGCGTTCGCTCCGAGCTTGCCCTTGTTCGGCGTGCCGTCGAGCTCGAGCATCCGGGTGTCGATGGAGGCCTGGTCCAGGGCGTCCATCCCGACGAGGGCCGGGGCGATGACGTCGCGGACGTTGGCCACCGCCTTGCGGACACCCTTCCCGCCGTAACGGGCGGGCTCGCCGTCGCGCAGCTCGATGGCCTCGTGCGCGCCGGTGGACGCCCCGGACGGGACTGCAGCCCGGCCCAGGTCGCCGCCGTCGAGCGTGACCTCCACCTCCACGGTGGGATTGCCGCGGGAGTCGAGGATCTCCCGGGCGACGATGTCGATGATCTCCGTCATGGCCCGGGCCTTGTACGCACCCTCGGGGAGCGCGGGCAAGGCCGGCGATCACCCGCCGGGACGCGGGTCAATGCAGGCGGCGGAGATCGATGACCACGACGCCGCGCTTGGGCTTCTCCTCGCGGCCGTCCTGGTCACTGCGGCGCACGGGGCGCTCACGCTCCTCGGGAGCCGGCAGCGGCAGCTCCACCGCCGGTCGCTCGCGCTCGTCCCGCTCCCACCGATCCCGGCGGTCGACCTGGTCGATGACGAAGCTGTCGAGCATTGCCACATTGTAATGCCTGAGGTCCCCCCCGCAAGCGCGACTCCGGGCCGCCCGGAGCTCAGGGCTGTTCCGATCGTTTCTTGAATGCTTCCAGCAGCTTGGGGAGCGACTGATCGACCAGCGCATTCACGATGGACCGCGGTACCAGCGGACCCACTCCCACCTCGATGGTGTACGTGGCGCGCGTCTTTCCGTCGGGCGTGGGCTCGAGCGTCCAGCTGCCGTGGTTGTCGCGCATCACCTCGCCCTTGACGAACGTCCAGCGCACCGCACGCGGTCGGTCCTCGACGTGGTGGAGCGTGTAGTGGATGCGCTTGACGAGATCGATGCCGTAGTGGACGTCGGCCTCGTTGCCCCGCCGGTTGGCAGTCTTCGCCTCCTTCACCTCGGGGAGGAACTCGGCGTAGCGGTCGTAGTCGATGATGACGTCGAACACCCGGTCGGGTGGCGCGTCGATGACGATGCTCCGGGTGGCTCCGGCCATGCTCAGCGTCCTTTCGCCTGGCGCGAGAAGTACTCGGGCTTCTTCTCGAACCGATGCTGGGCCTGAACGTAACGGACGGTCCCGGTCTTGCTCCGCATCACCACCGACCAGGTCTCCGCGCCGCCGCCGAAGAAGCGCACCCCCCGGAGGAAGTCGCTGGTGGTGACCCCGGTGGCGGCGAACATCACCTCGCCCTGGGCCAGCTCCTCGGCGGTGTAGACCCGGTTCATGTCGGTCACGCCCATCTTCCGCGCCCGGGCGACCTCCTCGTCGTTGCGCGGCTTCAGCCGTCCCTGCAGGTCGCCGCCCACCGACTTCACCGCGGCGGCGGTGATGACCCCCTCCGGTGCCCCACCGGTCCCCATCAGCACGTCCACGCCAGTCTCCGGGAAGCAGGTGGCCACGCCGGCGGCGACGTCGCCGTCCTCGATGAGGCGGATGCGGGCTCCCGCCGATCGCACCTCCCGGATGAGTTCCTCGTGGCGCGGCCGGTCGAGGATCACCACCGTCAGGTCGCCCAGCTCGCGGCCGAGCGCGGCGGCGATCGCCTTGAGGTTCTCGGTGGGGCTCTTGCGGAGATCGATCACTCCTCGCGCCTGGGGTCCGACGGCCAGCTTCTCCATGTAGGTATCGGGCGCGTTGAGGAGCTTGCCCCGCTCGGCGAGCGCCACCACCGCGATCGCCCCGGGCCGTCCGTAGGCGCAGAGATTGGTCCCCTCCAGCGGATCGAGCGCGATGTCGATGCCGGGATCGTCCGCTCCCCAGCGGCCGACCTTCTCGCCGATGTAGAGCATCGGCGCCTCGTCACGCTCGCCCTCGCCGATGACCACCGTGCCCTGGATGTGCAAGGTGTCGAAGGCGCGCCGCATGGCGTCGACCGCCGCCTGGTCGGAGAGGTTCTTCTCTCCGCGCCCCATCAGCCGAGCCGCAGCGATCGCCGCCAGCTCGGTGACGCGCACCACCTCCAGCGCCAGGTTGCGGTCCATGGACAGCCCTCCTCCCCTCCGGTGCGACGGACCGTACTCCGGCCCGTGGGGCGAGGCGACGGTTCAGACGTGCCCCTCCGCGCACCCCGTCCGCGGGGCGTCAGGCGGTGGACGGCGTGGCCAGCGCCGCCACCCAGCCCGGCAGACGAGCCGGCCGGCCGCCCTTCCCCAGGCAGGCATGGACGGTGGTGCCGGTGCAGAGCGCGCCGGACTCTCCCTCGCGGACGACCTGGTAACGGAAGGTGAGCGTCACCCGGGTCACGACCGGGACCTCGATGCCGACCAGGAGCACGTCCTCGTAGCGCGCCGGGGCCAGGTACCGGCAGGTGGCCTCCACCACCGGGAGGCTGAATCCCTCCCCCTCCATCTCCCGGTAGCTGCGGCCGTGGGCGCGGAGGAACTCGCTCCGGGCGAGCTCGAAGTAGCGGAGGTAGTTCGCGTAGTACACCACCCCCATCTGATCGGTGTCGCCGTAGATGACCCGCACCCGCGCCTGGAACATCGCCCCCTCCTGTCGGAGACGGTAGGCGCCACGGCGCAGGCTGGACAAGCGGAACGAAGGTCGACTCCCTGGGGATACACTCCCCGGCTCCTGATGATCCGTGCCCTGGCCCTCGCGCTCCTCCTGCTCTCCCCGCCCGCGCTGGCGAAGCCGCCGCGGCTGACCCTGTTCATCACCGTGGACGCGCTCGGAACGGACCTGCTCCTCCGCTCCCGGTCCCAGCTCCGGGCAGGACTGGCCCAGCTCGTCGATCGGGGAGCGTTCTATCCCGACGTGCGCTACCAGCAGGCACAGGTGGCGACCGCGCCGGGGCACAGCGTGCTCTCCACCGGTGCGTACCCGTGGCGGACCGGCGTGGTGGGCAACCGGGTGATGAACCGCAGCACCGGCAAGGAGGAGCCCGTCTTCTGGGACCCCACCCATCCGGTGCTCGAGGCGCCGGCCGGGGTGGAGGACGTCTCGCCCGAGGCGCTGCTCGCCGAGACGCTGTCCGATCACCTGAGGCTCTTCACCGGCGGGCGCGGGAAGGCCATCGCGCTCTCCGGCAAGGCGCGGGCGGCCATCCCGCTCGCCGGCCGGTTGGGGCAGGCGTTCTGGTTCAACGAGCAGGTGGGGCGCTTCGTGACCGGGACGGCTTACATGAAGGAGCTGCCGGCCTGGCTGCGGACGCTCAACGACCGGCGCATCCCGGACACCGCCTTCGGGACCGACTGGAGCCTCGCCCTGCCGACGAAGGACTACCTCGGCGACGACGATCGGCCGTTCGAGTCACCGAGCTTCGGAATGGGCCGGACTTTCCCCCACCCCCTCAAGGGCGGGGCCCCTGCACCCGGTGCCCCCTCGTACGCGGCCTTCGCCTCCTCTCCCTTCGCCAACGACCTGCTGGTCCAGGCGGCGAAGGCGGTCATCGCTGCGGAGGGGCTGGGCAAGGACGACGTCCCCGACCTGCTCTCGGTCAGCTTCAGCGCGACCGACCTCGTCTACCATCAGTACGGTCCCTACTCCTGGGAGATGCAGGACGCCCTGGTGCGTCTGGATCGGCAGATCGGCGAGCTGCTCGCGGCGGCGGAGAAGGCGGCGGGCGGCCGCCAGAACCTCCTGGTGGTGCTCTGCTCCGACCACGGCGGCGCCGCGCTCCCCGAGGAGTGGATCGCCGCCGGCATCAACGCCACCCGGGTGAAGCCCTCGGCGCTCCGGCAGGGGCTGACCCAGGAGCTGCAGACGCGCTTCGGCGCCCCGCTGGTGCTCGGGCTGGTGGACCGGGAGGTGTTCCTGAACGCCAAGATCCTGACGGAGAAGAAGCTCGACCCGGCCATGGTCCGCCGGGCCGCAGCCGAATGGCTCGGGCGTCAGCCGGGCGTGGCGCTCGCCGTGTCCCGGGACGACCTCGAGTCGGGACAGGAGCTGAGCGGCTTCCTCCCGGCGCTGCGCCGGAGCCACTTCCCGGGCCGCAGCGGGGAAGTGACCTTCCTGATGAAGCCGTACACCGTGTTGACCGAGCAGGACACCGGGACCACCCACGGCGAGCCCTACGCCTACGACAACCAGGTCCCGCTGCTGCTCTACGGCAAGGGGGTGAAGCCGGGCCTGTACCGGATGCAGGTGCACGCCAGCGACGTCGCCCCCACCGCGGCGATGCTGATGGAGATGGGCGCGCCGGCCTCCGCCGAGGGCGAGCCCCGCGTCGAGTCGATCGTCCAGGGCCGGTGAGCGATCCAGACGAAGCGCTCCCTTGTTCCTGCTCAGGGCCGCCCGGAGATCTGCCTCCGGAGGTCGTCGTCCTTCTGGTTTCCGGTGGTGGTGGGCGGCTCGGTGGATTTCCCCGTCGAGGGCTCGTAGCAGCCGCCCGGGCCCGTGCCCCCGCCACAGACGCGCGTGCTGGCGCATCCCACCGACAGCCCGAGGAGCATGCCGACGACGAAGACTCGCATGGTTTCCCTTTCAGGGGCCGACCGTGGCCCGAGCCAGTCCTTAGCGCACGCTGGACGCTGAGCGCTCGACGATCTCCAGCGACAGGTCCATCGCCCGCGCCGAGTGGGTGAGCGCCCCCATCGAGACGAAGTCGACGCCGAGCCGGGCCAGCGCCGGGAGCCGCTCCAGCGTCACGTTCCCCGACACCTCGAGCTGCACCCTGCCCGCGGCGAGCCGCACCGCCTCGGCGACGGTGGCGTCGTCCATGTTGTCGAGCAGGACGATGTCCGCCCCACCGGCGATGGCGTCGGGCAACTGCTCCACCCTTGTGATCTCCACCTCGATCTTCACCAGCTGCGGCGCGTGGGCCCTCGCCCGCCGGAGCGCCTCGCGCACGTCCCCACCCACCGCGGCGAGGTGGTTGTCCTTGATCAGCACGCCGTCGAACAGGCCGAAGCGGTGGTTGGAGGCGCCCCCCGCCCGGACCGCCTCCTTCGACAGCCGGCGCATTCCCGGGCTGGTCTTGCGCGTGTCGAGGATCCGCATCCTCGAGCCGCGCACCGCGTCCGCCGCCCGGGCGGCGAGCGTGGCGATCCCACACGTCCTCTGCAGGATGTTGAGCGCGGTCCGCTCGCCGACCAGCAGCGTCCGCAGCCCGGCCGAGACCGAGCCGATGACCGAGCGGCTGGCGATGCGCGCCCCCTCGGCCTCGGAGAAAAGAACCTCCGCCCCTGGCTCGAGCAGGGTGAAGACCCGGGCGAAGGCGGCCGTCCCGGCGAGGACCAGCGGCTCCTTCGCCCACACCTCCGCCCGCCCCCGGGCCCCCTCGGGGACGAGCGCCTGGGTGGTGACGTCGCCGGCCGCGCCCAGGTCCTCCTCCAGCGCCAGGTCGATCAGACGGTCGACGAAGTCCATGGCCTGAGGAGACGTGGCACGCCGGCGCGCGACGGTGCGACTAGCGCCGGGACCGGCGGCCGGCGCGCCTCGCCTTGCGGACGCCCCGGCGGGCCGTCCGCCGGGCCTTGCCCGCGCTCTTGCGAGCCGTGCGGCGGGCCTTCCGCACACCCTTGCGAGCCGTGCGGCGGGCCTTCCGCGCGCCCCTGCGCCCGGAGCTCTTCTTCGCCGGCTTGCGGGCGGCCTTTCGCTTCGGCGCCGCCTTCTTCGCGGCCGCCTTCCGCTTGGGCGCGGAGCGACGTGGGCGCGGAGCAGCGGGGGGCGAAGCCGGGGCAGCCGGCTCGCCGCCACCCATGCCCATTCCGAACCCGCCGCCCTCCGACCCGGGCGGGGAGGACTCGCCGCCCATGCCTCCACCCATGCCGCCCATCCCGTTCGACTGCTCCATCTCTTCCGGTGTTCTCTCGGACATCGTTCCTCCAGGTCAGATCCGACTGAGGTTGTCCAGCAGCTTGGCCCTCCGGGCCTCGAGCTCGGTCACCCGGGCCCGATCCTTCTCCACCACCTCGGCCGGAGCCCGCGCGACGAAGCTCGGATTGTCCAGCTTTCGCCTCAAAGCTGCCAGATCAGACTCGACACGGGCGATCTCTTTCCGCAGACGCACGCGTTCTTCGCCGAGATCCAACAACCCCGCCAGCGGAACGTAGACGGCCACTCCCTGTCCGACCCACGACGCCGACGATTGTGGTGGCGCCCCCACCGGCTGTACCGTGAGCTCCGACAGCCCGGCCAGCGGCTCCACGTAGCCCCGCCACCGCTCCAGGGCCGCACGAAGCGCCGCGTCGTCGGTCTGCACCACCGCCCGAATCCTCTGGAGTGGCGGGAGGTTGCTCTCACCGCGCACGTTGCGGATGCCATCGATGACCGCGATGACCGGCGCCATCTCGGCCTCGGCCGCGGGGTCCTCCGGACCGGCCTGTGGGTAGGCGGCGAGCATCAGGAATGCGTCTTCGGGCACGCCCGGGAGCCGGTGCCAGATCTCCTCGGTGATGAAGGGGATGAAGGGATGCAGCAGCCGCAGCACCCGGTCCAGCACCTGGATCAGCACCGCCCGGGTGGTGTCCCCGCGCTCGGCGTCGTTCCCCTGCAGCGCTGGCTTGGCCAGCTCGATGTACCAGTCGCAGAACGCGTGCCAGGTGAACTGGTACAGGGCGGAGGCGGCCTCGGCGAACTCGAACCGGCCCAGCGCGTCGTTCACCTCGCGGGTCACCCGCTCGGTCCGCGAGAGGATCCACCGGTCGGCGAGGGTCAGGGTCCGCTCGCCGAGCGGCCGGTTCCCAGGATGGAAATCACCGAGGTAGAGCAGCAGGAAGCGCGAGGCGTTCCACAGCTTGTTGGTGAAGGCCTTGTAGCCGTTGACCCGGTCGAGCGAGAGCTTGATGTCCCGGCCCTGGGCCGCGAGCGCGGCGAGGGTGTAACGCAGCGCGTCGGCGCCGAAGGCCGGCATCCCGTGGGGGAACTTGTTGCGCAGGCTCGGGGGCAGCTCCTCGACCTTCTGGCCGTGGATGACGTCGAGCGGATCGACGACGTTCCCCTTCACCTTCGACATCTTCTCGCCCTTCTCGTCCCGCACCATCGCGTGGAGGTAGACGGTGCGGAAGGGCACGTCGCCCATGAAGTGGAGGCCCATCATCATCATCCTGGCCACCCAGAAGAACAGGATGTCGTGTCCGGTCTCGAGGACCGACGTCGGGTAGAAGGTCTTCAGCTCCAGTGTGCTCCGTGGCCACCCCAGCGTGCTGAACGGCCAGAGCGCCGAGCTGAACCAGGTGTCCAGCACGTCCGGGTCCTGGGTGAGCGCCGAGCCGCCGCACGACGGACAGGAGGCGGGCCGGGTTCGGGCCACGAGGGGCGTGGCTCGCTCGAGATCCAGCGTGCCGGTAGCGGTGCGCGGCGTGCACGCCTCGCAGTACCAGGCGGGGATCTGGTGGCCCCACCACAGCTGGCGGCTCACGCACCAGTCCTGGATGTTGCGCATCCAGTGGAAGTAGGTGGCGTTCCAGCTCTCGGGGACGATGGTCGTCCTCCCCTGCTCCACCGCCTCGATGGCCGGTCTGGCCAGCGGCTCGATGCGCACGAACCACTGCGGTGAGAGCCGCGGCTCGACGATGGTCCCGCTCCGCTGGCAGAGGCCGATGCTGAGGGCGTGCGGCTTCTCGGAGACGAGCAGCCCCCCCGCCGCGAGGTCCTCCAGCACTCGCGTCCGCGCCTCGAACCGGTCCAGCCCGGCGTACCGGCCGGCGGCCTCGTTGGTCCGCGCCGCCTCGTCGAGGATGGAGATCATCGGCAGCTTGTGGCGCAGTCCGGTCTGGTAGTCGTTGAAGTCGTGCGCCGGGGTCACCTTCACCACCCCGGTGCCGAACTCCGGATCCACCAGGGTGGCGTCGGCGATGACCGGGATCTCCCGGTCGAGCAGGGGGAGGATGACCGTCTTGCCGATCAGGTCGCGGTAGCGCGGATCCTCCGGGTGCACCGCCACCGCGGTGTCCCCGAGCATCGTCTCCGGCCGGGTGGTGGCCACGGTCAGGAACCGGTCCTGCCCCTTCACCGGGTAACGAATCTCCCAGATGGAGCCCTGCCGCTCCTCGTGCTCCACCTCGAGGTCGCTGAGCGCGGTCCGGCAGTCCGGGCACCAGTTGATGAGCCGGTTGGCGCGGTAGAGCAGCCCCTCCTCGAAGAGGCGGACGAACACCTCGAGCACCGCGCGCGAGCTGCCCTCGTCCATGGTGAAGCGAGCACGGCTCCAGTCGAGGCTCGCGCCCAGGTGCTCGTGCTGCTCCTGGATGCGCGCACCGTAGCGCTCCTTCCACTCCCAGATGCGGCGGACGAACTCCGCCCGGCCGAGCTCGTGGCGGGACTTCCCCTCCGATCGCTTCAGCTCGCGCTCGACCACCATCTGGGTGGCGATGCCGGCGTGGTCCACCCCCGGCTGCCAGAGGGTGTTGAACCCCCGCATCCGGTGCCACCGGACCAGGATGTCCTCCAGCGTGGCGGTGAGCGCGTGACCGATGTGCAGCGACCCGGTGACGTTGGGCGGCGGCAGGATGATGCAGTACGGCGGCTTGCTCGACGTGGCCTCCGCCCGGAAGCAGCCGGCGGCCTCCCAGCGCCGGTACCAGCGCGCCTCCACCTCCGCAGGCTCGTAGGCCTTCGGAAGTCCCTCCTGATTGTCCTCGGACATACCCGTGTGGAACGGTTGTTTAGCCTTTTCCGTCCCGCTCGCGCATGGTCCGCTCGGCGATTTCCCGCACGATGGTCTCCGCGAGCTGGGGCACCACTTCCCAGGCAATCTTCTCGATGACCTCGCGCGAGGCCCTCCCCAGCGCCTCGCGGAGCTGGGCCTCGCCCCCGTCGGCGGCGGCGGCGGGCTCGGAGCCCAGGTCCAGCGACATCTCCTCCGCCGCAGCGGGCGGGGCGATCTGCTGCTCCACCTGGTACCCCCGGACGGGGGTGGTGGCCGGGGCCGAGAGCCCGAAGGGGTCACGGCCGCGGGCGGCGCCCGGCGAAGTCGGCCCGGCAGGGACCGGAGGCAGGGGCGCGGCGCCGGGCGCCCGGGGGAAGCCACCCGGCGTCATGGGGGCAGCGGGGCGGGCGAAGCCGGACTGCGTCCCCAGCGACATCCCGGGGCGGGTCATCCCCGGGACGGTCCCCCCGGTCATGGGCTGCGGGGGCCGCGGGAGCCCGGCCGGCGCGGCTCCGGTCGGACGACCCATCGGCACACCCGGCTGGGTGACGGGACGGGCAACGGGCTGGGGCGCCGGACGGGGCACCCCCGCCATCGGCGTCGGCGCGGGGCCGGCGGGACGGGGGATGCCCGCGGGTCCGGGCATGGGCTGGGGCACGCCGGCGGTGGGCGCCGGACGCGGCGCGCCGGCCGGGGCGAAGGCGCCCGTCGCCGCGGGGCGCGGTGCAGCCGAGGCCATCGGCTGGCTGGGGCGCGGGACCGCCGGCTGGGACGTCTGGGGCGGCGGGGCCGCCACCGCCGGACGGGGCGGCATCATCGGCTGACCGGCGGGCAGGCCGACCAGCATCCGGACGCGATCGAGGAAGGCCTGGCTCTCGAAGGGCTTGGTGAGGTGTGCGTCGGCCCGGGCGGCACGGGCCCGCGCCTCGTCGAACGGCTCGAAGTTCCCGGCCAGCAGCAGCACCGGCGTGGAGGCGGTGGCCGGGTCGGACTTGAGCGTCTCGCAGACCTCGTAGCCGCTCCGGCCGGGCATCAGCACGTCGGCGATGACCAGGTCCGGGCGCATCTCGCGCGCGCGAGCAATGGCATCGATCCCGTTGTCCACCGCGGTGATCTGGAAATCCTCGAGCGCGAGCACCATCCCGATGACCTTGCGGACGGTGAGCGAGTCATCGGCGACGAGCAGGGTCTTCGGCATGTCAGGCCAGGGCATCTGAGGGGCCGCGCCTCGGCCCTGTCAAGTTCGACGCTCCCAGGAGCCGCGTGACGTCCGGTGCGAGCACGAAGCGTCCGTCGGGCGTCCGCCACCGCCCTGCCTCGTCGCCGGCGGAGAGCCCGTGCTCGATGCCCAGGACCCGCGAGGCGCAGAGGGCGACCTGCATCCCGGCGAGCTCCAGCAGCACCACCTGGGACTCGACCGCCAGCTCCCCGCCGAGGAAGGCCGGGAGCGCGTACACCGGCCAGAGCGCGCCGGCGTGGGCGAGCAATCCGGCGATCACTCCTCCCGGCACCGGAAAGGGGCAGAAGGCGGCCAGCACCGGGGAGATCTGCAGCACGTGCGCGAGCGGCACTCCGAACAGCGTGCCCCCCGACTCGAAGAGGAGCGCAGGACCCTGCGGCGCCTCCAGCCAGGTGACGATGCGCGACGGAGGCGGTGGCACCATGCAGGTCGGCCCCAGCGCCTCGGCGCGCAGCTCGAGGTAGAGCCGCCCCTGGTGCTGCAGCGCGCCCCGGACCAGCGTTCCGATCCGCTGCGCCAGATCGCGGGTGAGCTGGAAATGGGGAGCCCCGGCGACGTCCGCCACTTCCGCACCTTCACGCACGCGCACCGCCAGCGTCGGACTGGTGTCGAGCAGGACCGCCAGCCCCGGGCGCCGCTCGGCGGCACCACCCATCAGCATGGACAGATCCTCGAGTGGGAAGACGCCGCGCACCGTGGCGCGCTCCCCCTCCGGGTCGGGCGGCGTCACCTCCAGTACCCGCGAGGCCTCGAGCGCGTACCGCGCCGGCCCGGCCTCGAAGAGGAGCGCGAGTCTCCGACCTCCGTCATGCGTGTACGCAGCCATGGGCCAGCTCTTCACCAGGCTATCGCGAGCCAGCGGGATCCTGTCATGCTTGAACGAGCGCGCGAAGGACACATGGCGACCATCCTGCTGGTGGATGACGAGAAGGTCGCCCGTACGGTGTACGGCGACTACCTGACCCAGGCCGGTCACGGTGTGACCTGCGTCGGGTCGGTGGCGGAGGCGCGCGCCGCGCTGGCGCTGCATCCGGTGGACCTGGTGGTCACCGACCTCATCCTCCCCGCGGGCGACGGGATGGACGTGCTCCAGCACACCCGCGAGCGGTACCCGGGCGTGGAGGTGGTGGTGATCACCGCCCTGGACAAGGTGGACCCGGCGGTCCGGGCCATCAAGAACGGCGCTGCGGAGTACCTGGTCAAGCCGGTCAAGCCGGAGGCGCTGAACCACGCGGTGAACCGGGCCCTGATGACCCGCGCGCTGCTGGCGGAGAACGCGGCGCTCAAGCGTCACCTCTCGCTGGTGGAGGCAGGCCAGCGGCTGCTCACCATGCTCGACCGTCCGCGGCTGGCGCAGGCCGCGACCTCGGCGTTTCTCCAGCTGTCGGGCGCGGAAGGGGTGCTGCTCTGGTCGCGAAACGGCGACACCGTCCGGCTCGAGGCGTCCGAGGGCGTCTCCTCCGAGGCGCTCCGGCACCTGGTGGTCCGCTACGACGCGGAGCTCCCCGACCTTCCGGCGCGGCCGCTCGAGGCGGGGTGGCCGGAGGGATCGGGACGGGTCCTCGGCTTCCCGGTGGGCGAGTCCGGCCGGCACCGCGGCTGGGCGCTGCTGCTCACCCGTGCGCCGGCGAACGACACCCTGCGCGAGGCCGCCGAGTACCTGGCCCGGCACCTGGCCGTGGCCTGGGACCACGTCGAGCGCTTCGCCCGGGTGGAAGACCTGGCCTACCTCGACGACCTCACCCGGCTCTACAACGCCCGCTATCTGGACGAGGCGCTCGACCGGGAGCTGCACGGCAAGGGCCCCTTCAGCCTGCTCTTCCTCGACCTGGACCACTTCAAGAGCGTCAACGACACCCACGGGCACCTGGTGGGGAGCAAGCTCCTGGTGGAGGCGGCGCGGGTGGTGAAGTCCTGCACCCGCGACCAGGACGTGGTGGCCCGCTGGGGCGGCGACGAGTACGTGGTGCTCCTGCGGGAGACCGACAGCGGCGGGGCGCTCAAGGTGGCCGAGCGCATCCGGCGGACCGTGGAGGCCCACTCCTTCCTCGCCCGCGAGGGCTATGGGCTCGGAGTGACGGTGTGCATCGGCGTGGCGAGCCACCCCGAGCACGGCGTGGACCGGCGCAGCCTGCTCGACCTCGCCGACCGGGCCATGTACCGCGGCAAGCGGACCTCGCGGAACGTGGTCTACGTCGCGGCGCCCGGAGCCGAGGAGGTCGTGAAGCGCAGCGGGGCGGCGTAGCAGAAGGTTCCTCTCCGCAACGAGACGATCCGCTCGACCCCGGGCTTGTCGGCGGAGCCGGAAGCGCTCTAAGCCGTGGCTCGCCGTGCGGGCGCACCGTTCACGAACCCAAGCGCTGGTTCAGGGCCTGCTGCTGGTGCTGCTGGGACTCGCTGGATGCGAGAAGCCCCCCGTTGCCGAGCTGAAGCTGCGGGTGGGCTATCCGGACCTGCCGAGCACCCTCCTCTTGTACGTGGCGCACGATGCGCGCCTCTTCGCCGACGAGCACCTCACGGTGGAGGCGAGGGTCTTTCCCACCGGGCGGGAGGCCCTCGCCGCGGCGATCGACGGCGATCTCGACGCGGCGATCGTCTATTCGACGCCGGTGGTGGCGGCGGTGATGCGCGGCGAGGACCTGGTGGTTCTCAGCACGCTGCATCGCGCGGAGGGCCTGACCGGGCTCGCCGTCCACCCCCGATCGGGCATCCGCACCCTGGCCGAGCTGCGCGGGCACCGGATCGGCGTGACCCCGGGCACCAGCTCCGAGCTGGCGCTCGACGTGGTGCTCGCCGAGGGCGGCCTCGAACCGTCCGAGATCCGGGCCGTCCCCGGGCAGCCCAAGGAGCTGATGGCGGCCCTGGAGGAGGGCCAGCTCGACGCCGCCTCGCTCTGGGTGCCCAATCTCCTGCTGGCGACCGGCAACGGGCCGGACCAGGCGCGGCTGCTCGTGTCGGAGGTGTACGCGGAGATGAGCATGCTCGCCGGCATGCGCCCGCGCATCGAGGCCCGCCGGATGGAGGCCCGGCGCTTCCTCCGGGCGCTGCTGCGGGCGCAGGCGATGGTCCGCCGCCGGCCCCAGCTGGTGGAGTCCACCTTGCGGCCCCGGTTCCCGCAGCTCGACGCGGGACAGCTGGCCACCGTCATCTCGCACTCACGCTTCGAGCTCGGGCTGTCGAACCTCCTGCTCAGCACCCTTCGCCAGGAAGCGGCGCGCCTCGAGCAGCGCGGAGAGCCTCGCACCGACCGGGTCCAGTTCCGGGACGTGGTCGCCCCGGCGATGCTCGAGGAGCTGGCCCCGGAGTCGGTGACTCTCCTCAGCCCGCCGGAGCGGCCGCTCCGGTGAGCCTCGGACGCAAGCTCCTCGCGCCTCAGGTCTTGCTCCTGGGGCTGATCGCCGGACTGGCGGCGACCCAGCTGGTGGTCGCGCGCCGCGAGAGACGCCAGCTGGAGGAGACCACCCAGCGGCTGCAACAGACCGGCCTCCGGATCCAGCGGCTGGCCGAGCTCTTCTCCGACACCGAGCGCGACCTCCTCTCCGAGGTCCTCACCCGCCAGGACGTGCTCACCCGGCGGATCGAGGTCAGCGAGCAGGAGATCGACCGCTTGCTCGAGGAGCTCTCCGGGGTCGACTGGCGCTCGCCGGGGGGAAGCCTGCTCCAGGACCTGCGGCGCATCCGGGGGCCGCTGGCCGACGCCCAGCGCGCGCTGCTCCGGGCGCGGGCGGGCAGCGAGACCCGCTCGGCGTTCGTCCGCTGGTGGTTCCTGGACCAGCGGGCCAACGCCGTGCTCGCCGACCTGTCGGCCGACAACCTCAAGGGAGTCGACCGCATCCTGGCGCAGGTGGGGACCACCCGACGCCGCTCGGACGTGCTGCTGCTCAGCCTCACCCTGCTCTGCGCGCTCACCGTGCTGGGGATGACGCTGTTCGTGTTCCGCGGGGTGGTCGGGCCGCTGGTTCGCCTCACCGCCGCCAGCCAGACTCTGGGCGACGGGAGCACGGTGCCGGTGCTCCCCGGGAGGCAGGACGAGCTCGGCGCGCTCTCGCGGGTGCTGGCCGAGACGACCGATCGTCTGGTCACGACCAACGCCGAGCTCCAGGAGTCGCTGGCGATCCGCGAGCGCTTCCTCTCCATCGCCGCGCACGAGCTGCGGACCCCGCTCACCTCCCTGTCCTTGCAGCTGGCGCTGCTCCAGCGGCGCATCGAGCAAGGGGCGGACCGGGAGTCGCTGCAGGCGAACGCCGACGCGCTCGGGCGCCAGGCCCAGCGGCTGGCGCAGCTGGTGGGAGAGCTGCTGGACGTGACCCGCATCCAGCGGGGACGGCTCGACCTGCACCCCGAGCCGGTGCGGCTGGACACCCTGGTGGAGGAGGTCTGTGCCCGCTGCGCGCCGCTGCTGGACGCCGGAGAGAACCGGCTCACGCTCGCCCTGGAGCCCGACGTGGTGGGCGAGGTGGACCCCTCGCGCCTGGACCAGGTGCTGGTCAACCTCCTGGGGAATGCCGCGCGACACGCCCGGGGCGCGGAGATCGAGGTGAGCCTGTGGACCTCGACCCGGGAGACGTGTCTTCGAGTCCGGGACTCGGGACCGGGCATTCCCGAGGCGGTGCGGGCCAGGCTGTTCGAGCCGTTCGCCCGCGCTCCCGGTGCGGCGCCCGGGCTCGGCCTGGGGCTCTACATCAGCCGGGAGATCGTCGAGGCCCACGGGGGCCGCATCGAGATGACGACGGCCCGCGGGGAGGGGACGGCCTTCACCGTCCACCTCCCGCGGGCCAGCAGACTGCGCCCTGCGCTGACCGGGTAGGTCAGGTCAGGGCGGCCGCACTCGAGGTCCGGCTCACGGGGTCCTCGGGCGCCATCGTCGGTGAGCTCAAGGCGGCCGCAGTCACGTAGTTCGGCGGCCGCAGCCGGGGTCCGGGTCACGGGGTCCTCGGCCGGTATCGTCGGCGAGCGTCCTCAGTAGTCCATGTCCTCGCCGCCGTAGTCCGGCGCACCGGCCCCGGCACCGCCGCCCTTGCCCTTCTTCTTGGGCTTCTCGGCGACCATCGCCTCGGTGGTCAGCAGCAGCGAGGCGACCGAGGCGGCGTTCTGGAGCGCGGTGCGCTCGACCTTGGTGGGGTCGATGACGCCGGCCTTCTCCAGATCCTCGTACACCTCGGTGCGGGCGTTGAGGCCGAAGGCGCCCTTCCCGCCCCGGACCTTGTCCACCACCACCGCGCCCTCCAGCCCGGCGTTCTGGGCGATCTTCCGGAGCGGCTCGGCGAGCGCGCGCTTCACGATGTCCACCCCGAAGCTCTGCTCCCCGGGGGCCTTGAGGGCCTCCAGCGCGGGCAGGCAGCGGATGTAGGCCACGCCGCCGCCGGCGACGATGCCCTCCTCCACCGCGGCGCGGGTCGCGTGCAGCGCGTCCTCCACCCGGGCCTTGCGCTCCTTCATCTCGGTCTCGGTCGCGGCGCCGACCTTCACCACCGCCACCCCGCCCACCAGCTTGGCCAGACGCTCCTGGAGCTTCTCCTTGTCGTAGTCGCTGGTGGTCTCGTCGATCTGGGCGCGGATGAGCTTGATCCGGCCCTCGATGTCGGCCTTCTTCCCGGCCCCGTCGATGATGGTGGTGTTGTCCTTGTCGATCTTCACCCGCTTGGCGCGGCCGAGGTCGTTGAGGGTCAGGCTCTCGAACTTGATGCCCAGCTCCTCGCTGACCACGTTGCCCCCGGTGAGGACCGCGATGTCCTTGAGCATCTCCTTCCTGCGGTCACCGAAGCCCGGCGCCTTCACCGCGGCCACGTTGAGGACGCCCCGGAGCTTGTTCACCACCAGGGTGGCCAGGGCCTCGCCCTCCACGTCCTCGGCGATGATCAGCAGCGGCTTGCCCGAACGGGCGACCTGCTCCAGCAGGGGGATGAGATCCTGCATCGCGCTGATCTTCTTCTCGCTGATCAGGATGTAGGGGTCGTCCAGCTCGACCTCCATCCGCTCGCGGTTGGTGACGAAGTAGGGGCTGACGTAGCCGCGGTCGAACTGCATGCCCTCCACCACGTCGAGAGTGGTCTCCAGCGCCTTGCCCTCCTCGACGGTGATGACCCCCTCCTTGCCCACCTTCTCCATCGCGTCAGCGATGATGTTGCCGATGGTCTCGTCGCCGTTGGCGGAGATGGTGCCGACCTGGGCGATCTCCTTCTTGTCCTTGGTGGGCTTGCTGAGCTTCTTCAGCTCGGCGACCACCGTCTCCACCGCCCGGTCGATGCCGCGCTTGAGCTCCATCGGGCTGTGCCCGGCGGCCACCAGCTTCAGGCCCTCCTCGTAGATGGACCGGGCGAGGACGGTGGCGGTGGTGGTGCCGTCGCCGGCGGTGTCGGAGGTCTTGCTCGCGACCTCCTTCACCATCTGGGCGCCCATGTTCTCGAACCTGTTCTCGAGATCGATCTCCTTGGCGACGGTGACGCCGTCCTTGGTGACCGTGGGAGACCCGAACGACTTCTCGATGACCACGTTGCGGCCCTTGGGGCCCAGGGTCACGGCCACCGCGTCGGACAGGACGCGAACGCCGCGCAGGATCGCGTCACGCGCGCCCTGGTGGAAGTAGATTTCCTTGGCTGCCATCTGCAAACCTCCGGAAAAACTGCGTTTTTGAGACACGCCGGGATTGGCACTCCCCGGCTGCGAGCGCCAACCTAAAGGTCCCAGCGGCGTTGTCAACGTGAAGTGCGAGGCTCCCGAAGCGTGCGAATCCTGTACGGGGTCGTGGGCGAGGGGATGGGGCACGCCACCCGCTCCCGGGTGGTCCTCGAGGAGCTGGTCAAGGAGCACCAGGTGCAGGTGGTCGCCTCCGGCCGGGCCCACGGCTACCTCGCCGAGCGCTTCCCCGAGGTGCATCGCATCTGGGGGCTGACCATCCACTACGAGGGGAACGCCATCCGGCGCATCCCGACGGTGCTCCGGAACCTGCGCGGAGCGGTGGGCGGCTGGCCGAAGAACGTCGGCGAGTACTTCAAGCTCCTCGTCTCGTTCCGGCCCGAGGTGGTGATCAGCGACTTCGAGAGCTTCAGCTACTACTTCGGGAAGGTCCACCGGGTCCCGGTCATCGACCTGGACAACATCCACGTCATCAGCAAGTGCCGGCACTCACCGGAGCTGCTCCGCGGACACGAGCGGGACTTCGGGCTCATCCGCGCCGTGGTCGCGGCCAAGCTGCCGCGGTGCTTCCACTACGTCATCCCCACGTTCTTCTACCCGCCGGTGACGTCGAAGCGGACGACGCTGGTGCCCCCGGTGCTTCGCCCCGAGGTGCTCGCCGCGACGAGCGAGCGCGGCGAGCACCTCCTGGTGTACCAGACCGCGACCACCAACCTCGCGCTCCCCGAGGCGTTGAAGCGGCTCGGGGTCCCGGCCCGCGTCTATGGCCTTCGCCGCGACCTCCGGGAAGACCTGGTCGACGGAAACGTCACCTACCGCCCTTTCAGCGAGGCCGGCTTCATCGACGACCTCCGGACGGCTCGGGCCGTCGTCGCCGGCGGCGGCTTCACCCTGCTCAGCGAGGCGGTGTACCTCCGCAAGCCGGTGCTCTCGGTGCCGGTGGAGCGGCAGTTCGAGCAGGTGCTCAACGCGCTCTACGTCCAGGCGCTCGACTACGGCGCCTACGCCCGCCAGCTGGATGAGGACGTGCTGCGCGCGTTCCTCGCCCGCGTCCCGGAGTACGAAGGCGCGCTGACCGGGTATGCGCAGGAGGGCAACGCGCTGGCGCTGGCGACGGTGAAGGAGCAGCTGGAACGCGTCGCTGCGCGGCGAAGGCGGAGGCGAAGACCAGGCCCTCGCCAGTCCTGACAGCGTGTCGCCTTCACCGCACCGGGGTCGAACTCGGGTCTGGACAGGGGCCCGCCGGGCGGCCAGCATCGCCCGCCTCCTGGTAGAGCCTCCGTGCCTGGTGGCCGGCCTGGTCTTCAAAACCAGTGGGACGGCGCGCGAGCGTCGTCCGGGTGGTTCGATTCCGCTGCTCTACCGCTCCAGCGTCCCCGGCGCCCCCACCAGGCGAACCCATGGGGGTTGAACCCCGACGTCGAGGAGTGAGCAGGCCGTCTCAGTGGGCGGGGACCCCGAGGTACGTCTCGGGGTGCCAGTCGCCGGTGGTGTAGACGAAGCCGCCGAGCATCGGCGCGGCGACTCCCGAGAGCCGCCTCACCGGCATGGGAGTCAGCACCACCCAGCTGTCCGTCGCCGGCTCATAGGCGGTGGCGTCGTCGACCAGCGCTGCGTTGGCGATCTCCCCGCCGAGCACCAGGATCCGGTCCTGGAAGACGAAGGTGCTCTCGGCGATGTGGCTCCGGGCCCGGGGCATGCTGGCCCGCCGCTCCCAGCTGTCCGTGGCCGGATCGTAGACCTCCACGTCGGGGACCGTGACCAGGGTCTCGTCATGATCGTGCTGGCCGCCGATGACGTAGATCTTCCTTCCGAGGACCGCCGAGCCGAGGTGGTTGCGCGGCGTCGGCAGCGGTGCCGCGGTGGTCCAGGCTGTTGCCCCTGCTGCCAGATCCAGGACCCAGTGCTGGTCGGTGTCCTGGGCCTGCCCGGCACTCAGGCCGCCGATGAAGTGAAGCTTCCCGTCGAGGTAGGCCAGCGTCCCGGCCGCTCGCACGTCCGGAAGCGCGGGCATCGCCTCGTACCGGTCGCTCGCCACCCGGTACGCCCAGACGTGGACCGTTCCGAAGATCTGGTACGTCCGGGAAGGGTCCTCGACGAAGCCGCCGACCAGGTAGATGTCGGTGCCGTCGGTGGCCGTGCCGGCGTGGCTCACGCCTTCGGGGAGGTCGGCAAGGGGAGACCAGGAGTTGCTCCCCGGTTCGTAGACGAAGGCGTGACGGGTGGGGGTGCAGCAGGGCTTGAACGGGTCGAACCCACCGAAGGTGTAGAGCTTCCCGCCCACCAGCGCGCCCTGGGCCTCGCTGGTCCCCTCGGGCCGGGGCTCCAGCTCGCTCCAGCGGATGGTGCTGAAGCCGGGACCACCGACGCCGCCGTCCGGGTTGCCCGGCGTCCCGCCGTCTGGCACGCCAGCGTCCGGCGGCCCAGCATCCGGTCCGCCCTCGCTGCCGGCATCCACCCCCGTGCCGCCGTCCGCGCTCTCACCGGGGCCGGCGTCAGATCTCCGGCCGGCCTTTCCCGGCCCCGACGAGCCGCAGCTCAAGAGCGCGGCCACGACTGCGATGATCCACCTGCGATGCAATGCCCGCCCTCCCTGCGGCCTGCGCCCCCGGGGTTCCGGGACAGTCCACGGGGAAGGGAGTGACGAACCGCTGGGGCGGCATCCCGTGGCCGAGCACGAACGCTCGCCGCTGGACACTCCTGGGGCCTGGGGCCGCGCCCGGGGTCGGCTGGCGTTCAGGCCTTCGGCGACGGAGGTGCCGGCACCGGCGTCGTCACCACCTTCGGGGGACGCGGCCGCCACAGCCCGCCCGTCCCCAGCGCCTGCCAGCCGGCTCGCATCCACGAGAGCAGCGCCGTCGCGAGCCACAGGGCCCAGGCCAGCATCGCCAGCCGGTAGACGAGCAGCGGCACCGAGAAGATCAGCGGCCGGGGCAGTGCCCCCGGCACCCGATCCGCGGTCCAGCGCAGTGACTCGACCACCGAGCCGTTCCCGGCGATCTGCATGTCGGGCTGGCCGAGCAGACCGCGCCGGACCGCCTCGAACAGGGCGAGGAGGGCGAATCCGGTGGTCACCACCAGCGCCAGCTGCATCAGGTCGAACAGCCACCACGGCCGCACCCGGGCACCGAGCGCGCCGCGCCAGCCGAGCGCGAGGAGCCAGAGGACCACCAGCCCGGCCAGGGGCACCGAGACCTGGGTGAGACCGATGGCGAGCAGCATCCAGGCCCCCAGGCGGAGCGGGCTGTGGGGCACCCGGGCGAGCGCCAGGGCGACCAGCACCGCCACCAGCAGCACGCTCCAGAAGAGCACCGCCGGCCCGAAGGTGGGCCCGGCCAGCCAGAGCACCCAGCGCTGCGCGGGGAGCGAGACGACGACGTCCACGTTCGCGCCCGGGGCTCCGACGTCCACCGCCGAGGGCCGGAACGCCGCCGAGATGCCCCGCGGCTCACGCCACCGCACGGCCAGCTGCGACATGGGTGGGGTGAGCGTCACCAGCAGCCGGCCCCCCTCGAGGCGCACCGGCTGTGCCTGACCGTTCACCGCCACCCCCAGCAGCTCGATGCCGGGTAGCAGCGCGAGGGCGTGCTGTCCACCGCGGCTGGTCCGGAAGGTCAGCTCGAGGCTCGCCTCGGTCGCGCGCAGCCCCGGGCGCACTTCCTCCTTGCCGCTGTCGAGGGTGAGTGTCCCGCCTCCGATGCCCTCGGGCCGGCTGACCTGCATCGAGACCGACTCCCCCGGCCAGGGCAGCCACGTGGGCTGATGGGAGCCGGCCGGACCGCTGGGATGCACCGGGGCGATGCCTCCCAGCTGCAGGTGCCACATCGGCCCTGCCTCGAGGACCCAGCGTTCCACGGCCGAGGCGGTCGACGGAGCGGTGAGCGACAGCGCTGGACGCTGCTCCAGCGTGCTCCGCCAGGACAGGCTCGCCGTCCCGGGGGGGAGGTTGACCGCCAGCGCTCCGTCCTTGACGGGGAGATCCGCGGTGAGGACCGCCTCGCCGGGGAGCAGCGGGACGCTGAGCACCACCGCGCTGCCGGGCGGCGACAGCCGCTCCACCAGCGTCTCCACCTCCCAGGTGAGCCCGAGGCGGAGCGTGCGGGTGATCCGCGCGAACGCCGGCAGCGCGCCGGGACGCAGCGCCTCTGGGCCCCCCGCGCGCTCGAGCCGGCTGAGCTGGAGGGTCGGCTCGGGACGACCGTCCTCGCGGACCCCGTCCACCTTCCAGCCGCGCGCCTGGACCACGAGGTACCGCGGACTCAGCCCCAGCGGGAGCTGCACCGAGTCGGCTCGCGGGAGCGCACCGGACATCAGGACCGTGTGCACGCCGGGGCGGAGGACCAGCCAGCTCACGCCCTCGACCTGGCGCAGGGCCACCGCCGGTCGCCCGTCGAGGAGAATCTGCTCCGGGCGCCACCCTTCCCCACCACCCGGGAGCGGCACGACCACCAGCGCCGCGGCCTGGAGCTCCACCCGGAGCCTGAGCCCGGCGGGGTCCGCCTCCAGGAGCGCGCGGCCCGCGGAGGCACACCCCGGGGCGCAGCGTGGCGCCTCGAGCAGCTTGTCCCGGAGCTGGACCAGACGCGCGTCGGTGGGTTGCTCGTCGGCCCGTGCCGCGGGTGCGGCGAGGAGCGCGGCCAGGACGGCGGCCGCCGCCGCGGCACCGGTCCGGGGCGCAGCCGGACGCCACGGCCCGGAGCGCAGGAGCAGGAGCGACCCGAGCAAGGCGAGGAGCGCCACGCGCAGCAGACCGAGAAGCACGTTCTCGGTGGGCGAGACGAGCCACAGATGCAGCGTCTGGCCCTGCTGCACCGGTCCGCTCCACCGCAGCGGCACCTCGCGCCACGTCCAGCGGGGGATGCCCGGGCCGGTCTGCACCACCGCGTTCCGGTCGATCTCCGAGGCGGTGGATCTCGGCGCCGAGGAGAGCGCGGCGCCGTACTTCCCCCCGGCCGCTCCACCCAGCACCCCACCGACCAGTCCGGCCACCTTCTCCGGCTCCTTCCTCTCCAGGGTTCGCCGCAGAGCGGCCTTGTCGCGCTCCTGCTCCTCTGGCACAGGCGAGGCCACCGGCTCCGCCGCCGGTGGCGCAGCCGGCGCCCTCGCGACGGCGGTTCCCTCGTCACCCAGCCCCGGCGCGGCGAGCGCGGGGTACAGCCGATCGCGAAGGTGATCGAGCGCGAACGAGACCAGCGCCAGCGCCAGCACCCCGAAGGCGACCCAGCGAAACGCCCGGGCGAACGGCCGCAGCCGTCCCTCCGGCAGCACCCGGCGCAGGCCCTCGGCCACCAGCACCAGGAGCCACGCCCACCGCGGCGCACCCGCCTCCGGGAAGCTGAGCACCAGCGCCACCAGGGCGAGCACCCCGACGCGCCAGCCGAACAGCCGCGCGGTGGCCAGCGCCAGCACCAGCACCAGGAAGAGGTCGAGCAAGGACCAGTGCTGGATCCACGTCCCCTGGACCTCGTCGACCCCGGTCGCGCCGAGGAGGCTCCACCCCGGTGGGAGGTGGGCCAGGGCGTTCACCCGCGTGAAGTCGTGCGCCCACCCCACCGCTGGGAGCCGGCCGCCGCCCTGCTCCAGCCGTCCGTCGGCGGTCATCGCCAGGCTCCCCTGGCGGACCTCGACCCCCGGGGGGGAGCCGGGGCCGAGCCGGGTCAGCGGCTGGTCCTGCCCCTGCACCGCGGCGCGCCCCAGGGTCGCCGGGCCCGGCATCTCCAGACGCCAGCTCCTCCGCAGCGCGCCACCGAGGCTGTCCTGGAAGGTCCAGCCCCGCCCGTCGGTGTCCAGCCACAGCTGCCGAGCCAGGGTGAGCTGATCCGGCTCCGGCTCGGCATTCCCCCGCCGCTGCTCCACCAGCCGGAGCGCCTCGCCAGCCCGCACTGCGAATGCCGGCAGCGCCCGCCACTCCGGCGGCAGCTGGGTCTGCGACGGATCCACCGATGGCACCCCTTCCAGCGTCACCACCCGGACCGCGGGCGCCGCCTCGAAGACCCAGATCTCGTCCCCGGCCGTCCAGGGGCCTCCCGGGTCCGGTCGCGCCACCGCCCCCAGTGGCCCGCCGCTGCGGGAGACGAGGGTGAAGACCCACTTGCCCGGACGAAGCTGGACCCGCAGGCGGCCGTCTGGTTCCACCCGCGCGGCGAGGGGGGCATCGAGCTGCAGGGGGGTGAAGCCGGTGGGGAGCGCCCGACCGAGCAACACCTCTCGCGCCTTGCCAGCCACGTCGACCACGATGCGGGTGGTGAGCAGCAGCGGCACGCCGTCGGCGAGCTTGCGCTGCACCTGGACCTCGAGCCGGTCCGCGTTCCCGGCCTCCCGGGCCGGACGCCTCAGGAACAGCCGCCCCTCCTCGTCGCGTTCCGGGTGCGCGACGCGCGACCCGCCGAGGACCAGCTCCACCAGCGATGCCTGCTCGGGGACGCCCAGCGCCGCGGGCAAGGTGTCCCAGCCGAAGGCACCGGTGAGAGCGTGCGTCCCCGGGCCCAGGAACACCACCGGGGCGCCGTCGTGCGTCACCACCGCCACCGGCGACGGTCCATCCCGGACGTCCAGGGGCCAGTGCTCGGCGTCGCCGGGGAGCGGTACGGCGTCCCGGGCGAACACCTCCACCTCCTGGCGGAAGCGGCCGCCACGTGGCGAGGCCTCCAGCTGGAGCCGCCCGACGAAGACGCAGCTCGGGGCCTCCTCGCCGCCTTGAAACGGGGGGCAGGCCTTCTGCTCGTTGCCGTGCATCACCCAGGGAATCCAGGGACGGAGCGCGGGAGGAACGTCGGCGGGCGCGAGCGGCTGCGCGTGGGCTGCGGAGAGGACGGCGAGCAGCGACAGCACGAGGGCGAGACGCACCGGGGACACCTCCCTCCCGACACGAACGCATCGACGGGCGTCCGGGATCCAGTGCCCCGGAGACCGCGCGCCAGGTTTGCGTGACCGGCCGACGTCGGCTGGGCGGCAGCTACCGCCGGAGACGCGATCGCCCTGTCGTGAAACCCTTGATTTGTGTCGCTGCCGCGCTGCGTGAGGCCAGCCGAGCCGTCTCGCTCCGCGGAGCCTCGGCCGGGCTCGATCCGACCCTTCGCAAGTTCTTCAGCGATGCTTCCCCGAGGTGCGCCGGTTGCTCCCGCTGTACGGGAACCTCGGTTTCGCTCCGACGAGGACCGCGGCTGTCGTACCTGCACAGGGCTTGCACCTGCCGCGTGCCGCAGCCGTTCGGCTGCGGAGAGGGCGCGAGTCATGAACATCACGAGAAGGACCGTGCTGCGCGGAGGCGCAGCGGGCGGAGCCTTGCTGTCGCTCCGGCCAACATTCGCCTGGGCGTTCGGCCAGAGCCCCGAGGTGGCGAAGTTCATCCAGGCACTCCCCGGACTCGGACCGACCGGAATCCCGGTTGCAGTCCCCAAGGAGATCACCGCGTTCGGGCGGAAGGTCGACTTCTACGAGATCGAGATGGGCCAGTTCGAGCAGCAGCTCCATCCCGACCTCCCTCCGACCCGTTTCTGGGGGTACTCGGACATCACCAGCGCGGGTGCCGGGAACGGGAACCGCCGGTACCTCGGCGGCGTCATCGTCGCCAACAGGGGCAAGCCGGTGAAGCTCCGGGTCAAGAACAGCCTCCCCGACAGACACATCCTCCCCATCGACCGCACCATCATGGGGGCGGAGGGCGCCGACAACCGCGCGACGGTCCACCTCCACGGGGGCCTCGTGGCCTGGTTGCACGACGGCGGGCCGCACAGCTGGTTCACCCCCAACGGGAAGATCGGCACGGCGGGCACGGTGGGCGAGAGCTTCCGCAACCCAGGCCCGACCGCCGGCTCCGCCGCACACCCACCCCATCCACTTCCACCTCGTCAACGTGAGCGTGCTCGCGCGGCGGCCCTTCGTCGTGGAGACGTTCGACGGGACGCCCACCTGGACCGGTCCGGCGCGGGCACCCGACGCCAACGAGCTGGGCTTCAAGGAGACGGTGCGGATGAACCCCGGGGAGTGCACCACGGTGATCATGAAGTTCGACCTGCCGACGCTGCCCTTCCCGGTCCCGCTCAGCCAGCGGCTGGTCAATGGGGAGCCACTCAACGGGCATGAGTACGTGTGGCACTGCCACATCCTCGAGCACGAGGAGCACGACATGATGAGGCCGCTCATCGTGAAGCCCTAGCCCCGGGCGCTCACCGGGGTAGAGGTGGTCAGGCCCTCCGGGCGAGGAAGCTCTCCTCTCCCGGGGGGCACTGAACTTGCGGCCCCCTGCCAGCGTCTGCGAACCTTCCTCGGAGGATGGCGGTCGAGCGCGACAGGCCTGGCGGTCGGAGTCCCCTTCCGGCGGCGGCCCCCGAAGAGCCGCTCGAGCCCACCACCCCCTTGCCCCCCTCGACTGCCGGCCTGCGGCCCGACGGCTCCACCCTCGAGGTGGGGGCGATGGTCGCCGGTCGGTTCGCCATCGTCCGCTTCATCGCCCGGGGCGGCATGGGCGCGGTCTACGAGGCCGAGGACACCACCCTGCGCACCCGGGTGGCGCTGAAGACCATCCTCCCCGAGTTCGCAGCCGACCCGAACGCGATGGAGCGCTTCCGGCGCGAGGTCTTGCTCGCCCGGCGCATCACCCACTTCAACGTCTGCCGCATCTTCGAGCTCTACGACACCTTCGATCCGCGCGGGGACCGGCTGTCGTTCCTCACCATGGAGCTGCTGCACGGCGAGACGCTGGCCGAGCGGCTGGCCCGCACCGGCCCGCTGGCCACCGCCGAGCTGTCGGTGCTGCTCCGGCAGCTCGCCGATGGGCTGGAGGCGATGCACCTGCAGGACGTGGTGCACCGGGACTTCAAGCCGGCCAACGTCTTCCTCGTCCACCGACACGATGCCGCCGGTCACGCGCCTCTCCGCGCGGTCATCACCGACTTCGGCATCGCCCGCGCGCTGCACAGGGTGGAGAAGGACGGCGACACCTCGATGACCGCCCGGGTGGGCTTCATCGGAACCCCGGCGTACATGGCGCCCGAGCAGCTGACCGGGGGCACCGTCTCGGCGGCGACGGACATCTATGCCCTGGGGATCGTCCTCTACGAGGCGCTCACCGGCCACACTCCGTTCGGAGGACAGACTCCGATGGAGGCCGCGCTGAAGCGGCTGCAGCAGGCGGCCACTCCGCCCTCCCTCTACCTCCCCACGCTCGACCCCCGCTGGGATGCGGCCATCCTCCGCTGCCTGGAGAAGGAGCCGCCGGCCCGGTTCCGCTCGGTGCGGGACCTGGTCCGCGCGCTCGACGCCAGCGCCCAGGACACACGCACCCCGGCGGCGGTGCTCGGCTTCCGGAACCTCTCCGGCCGGCCGGACGCCGGGTGGATCTCCACGGCGCTCGCCGAGCTGGTCGGCCGCGAGCTCTCCTCCGCTTCCGAGGTGCTCCGGCTCGTGCCGGCCGAGGAGGTGTTCCGGGCGCAGCGCGCGCTCAACCTCGCCGCCCAGGACAGCCTGCCCCGCGAGTCGCTGGAGAAGCTGCGCGATTCCGCCGGAGCCCGCTGGGTGGTGCTCGGAAGCTACCTCTGCGTCGGACCCAGCTCGGCGAGCCCCCTGCGGGTCGCCGTCCGGGTTCAGGACACCGACTCCGGTCAGGTGGTCACCAACTGGTCCGAGCGCGGCACGGTGGGAGAGCTGGCGTCGATGGCCGCGCGCGCCGGCGCCGAGGTCCGCAAGACACTGGTGGCCGCGGGGCGGCCCCCGCCCGCGCCGCCCGCGCCTTAGATTTCGGGCTGCGCGGCGAGGAAGCGCTCGCGCTCGGGGCCTTCGGGCAGCTCGGCGGCGAGCGAGGCGAACAGCTCCCACGGAGTGTTGGCGCTGCGCGCCGCCCGCTTCACCAGCGCGCGAGCCACGGGGCCCAGCGCGACCGAGAGCGCCTGCTCGGCCCGGTGCAGATCGTCCTCGACCAGCGCGCGGGCCCGGGGGGCTGGCTCCACCACCGGGGTCGGCCGCGAGGGTGAACCCCGCGGCGGGCCGGGCTGGACCGGCATCGGCCGCGAGGGCGAGCCCCGGGGCATCGGCGACGGCGGGTGCTCCGCCACCGGGGTCGGCCGGGAGGGCGAGGCCCGGGGCATCGGCGAGGGTGGATGCTCCGCCACCGGGGTGGGCCGCGACGGTGAGCCCCGCGGCGGGACAGGCGCAGGGCCCGGCACGGCCGGACGGGCCTGGGTCGCACCGGGCCGGGCCTGGGTGGCAGGCCTGGCCGCTGGCCGCGCCTGGGTGCGGGTGCGGAGGTGGCCAGGGTCCGAGAGTGTGCGGAGGAAGTCCTCGCGCGAGACGTGGTCCGGGATGGAGCCGGACAGGGTCTGGCACGCCGTGCCCCAGTCCGGCGCCTCCCGGGCCACCCGGTCCACCATCACCCGGGCGATGGGGCCGAGGTGCGGGGCGAGCGCGGCCTCGAGCACCGCCCGCTGCTCGGCGGTCAGCCCGGCCGTCCCGCCCCCCCGGGCGGCCAGCATCCGCGACGGCGGGTGCTGCGGCGGCATGGGCGTCAGCGGTGCGCCCGGGCTGTGGGCCGCACCGGGCGTATAGGGCGCACCAGGGGTGTACGGCGCACCGGGCGTGTAGGGGGGCCCCGGGGTCGCCGGGGTGCCGCCGACCGCGCGCGAGCGGCGGATCCACGAGCGGGCGAAGTCCTCGAACTTCCGCCGATCGTCCCCGTTCTCGATCGACTCGGCGAGCTCCGCCACCAGAGCCCGCGGGTCCTGGGTGGCACGCGCGGCCCGGCGCACCAGGGTGTGGGCGAGCGGGCCGATGGCCCTCGCCAGGAACGCGCCGAGCTCCTCCAGCGCCCCGGCCACCCAGCCTCCGGTGACGATGACCGGCGCGGCAGCCGGGGCCGGAGCGGGCGGAGGAGGCGCCTCGACCGGCGTCACCAGCGGGATGGGCTGCAGAACCGGAGGCGCGGCGGCGACGAGGCCAGGGGGAGGGGTGCGGCCGGCCGGCCAGGTGACCTCCACCTCGCGCTCGGGCTGGGAGCCGAGCTCGTAGACGTCGATCTCCTTGCCCTCGGCGGTGCGCCGCCGGCCGAGCGGATGGAGGAGCGCCTTGTGCTCGGCGCTGAGCGACGACACCACCTCGAAGAACGAGCGGCTGGCGATGATCTGCCCCGGCGTGGCCACCGAGGCCAGCTGCGCGCCCACGGTCGCCCCCTCCCCCTGGGCGACGCCCTCGACGATGCGCACCGGCCCCAGGTGGATGGACATCCGCGCACCGAAGTTGGTCCGGGTCGCCGCCTCGTGCTCCAGCGCGTCCCGCAGCCCCAGCGCGACGAAGAGGCCGTCCTCGGGGTC
>Ga0335084_10000070_pt1 | contig 64313 bp, 56 predicted proteins | sample Lox_Sample_44_FD_206721 | JGI IMG/M metagenome (GOLD analysis project Ga0335084, IMG submission 206721) | Soil microbial communities from Loxahatchee National Wildlife Refuge, Florida, United States - Lox_Sample_4.4 | ecosystem: Environmental > Terrestrial > Soil > Wetlands | place: USA...
GTGGGAACAGGATCGTCACCGCGGGCGAGGCGTGCGACGACGGCAACCTCGCGGCGGGCGACTGCTGCGATCCGGGCTGTGCCGTCGAGCCGGCCGGCTCGGCGTGCGCCGACGGCGATCCGTGCACCGTCGGCGATGGGTGCGACGGCGCGGGCGCGTGCGTGGGAACCGTGGGGCCCGCGACGGGCTGCCACGACCCGTCCTCGGCGAGCGTCATCGTGAAGCGGCTCGCCGGCGATCCGACCAGGAGCCGGCTCGTGTGGAAGTGGACCCACGGCGACACCGCGCTCGCCGAGCTCGGCGATCCGGCCGGCGGCGGCACGACGTACGCGCTGTGCATCTACGACACCACCGGCGGCACGCCGGGGCTCGTCGTGCGGGCGACGGTACCGGCGGGCGGCACGTGTCACGGCAAGGCCTGCTGGAAGGCGCTCGCGAACCTCGGCTTCAAGTACGCCGATCGCGACCTCACCCCCGACGGCGTGCTCGCGATCACGCTGCGAAGCGGCACCGCGGGCCGCGCCAACATCCGGCTGAAGGGCAAGGGCGATCGCCTGCAGACGCCCTCGATGCCGCTCGCGCAGGACCCGCGGGTGACGGTACAGCTGAAAGCGTCGAGCGGCGCCTGCTGGCAGAGCACGCACCAGGCGCCCGCCCTGCGCAACGACGGCTCGCAGTTCCGCGACGAGTAGGGAGGCCGAAGCCTCGCCTCCGACCTCGCGCACCTACTCGACGAACGCGACGGCCCCCGTCTTCACGTCGTAGATCCCCCCCGCGAGCCCGACCTCGCCCGCGTCGATCATGGCGCGCAGGATCGGGCTGCGGTGGCGAATCGCCTGCATCGTGAGCGTCACGTTCTCGCGCGTGACCGCCTCGACGAACGCCTTGTTCTTCGAGTCGCGCGGGCCCGGCACGCCGCGGACCGCGGCGACCGCAGGACGGATCTGCGCGAGGGTCGTGGTCAGGTTCCCCATCTTCACGTCGTCACAGGCGCCCTTGATCGCCCCGCACTCGGTGTGTCCCAGCACGAGGATCAGCTTCGAGCCCGCGACCTTCGAGGCGAACTCGAGGCTGCCGAGCAGGTCGGGATCGACGAAGTTGCCGGCGATGCGCGCGCTGAAGATGTCGCCGATGCCCTGGTCGAACACCAGCTCGGGCGGCACGCGCGAGTCGATGCACCCGAGGACGCTGGCGAACGGGTACTGACCTCCGCTCGTCTCCGCGACTTGTGCACGAAGATCGCGATGCAGCGCGGTGCCGGCGACGAAGCGGGCGTTGCCGTCCCGGAGGCGCTGGAGCGCTTCGGCGGGCGTGATCGCGGCCTGCGCGTCCTTCGTCAGGGCCGGAACGGTCGGAGCCGGAGCCGGCGTCGCGGGCTTGTGCGAGGCGCAGCCCGCCTGAAGGAGGCCGGCGACGAGGAGCGCTGCGGTGGTGGGTCGGCGGATGCGCATGTCGTCCCTCTCTCGCCTAGCGGCGGATGGAGATGAGCTCGATGATGTAGCCGTCGGGATCCTTCACCCACATCTGGCCGCTGGCCTCGCCGAACTCGAGCACCTCGAGCTCGTGCGCGCGCAGCGCCGCCAGGGCCTTGCCGTAGTCGTCGATCCCGAAGGCGGCGTGGCTCGCCGCGGGATTGAGCGCGGGCGGCGGCGCACCGGCGTCGAACCCGTCGGGCACTTGGATGAGATGCACCTGCGCGTCGCCGGCCGTGAGCCAGGCGCCCGGGATGCCGAGTTCGGGCCGCGGCGCCAGCTCGAGCCCGAGGACGTCGTGGTAGAAGCGCAGCGAGCGCGCGAGGTCGCGCACCGCGAACGAGACGTGGTCGACGCGCCGGGCGATCATGCTGCGGGCTGTAATACACGGTGCGCGCTGGCTCAATGCCCCGGCTCGACCCACCGGATCGCGGGTGGTACACGGCTCGCGGATGCTGCTCGGCGTCTTCTCGCTCGCCTTCTGGGCGTTCATCGTCGTGAGCTCGATCGTCCTCTTCCCCATCGCCCTCCTCGTGTGGCTCGCGACCGCGCCGTTCGACCGCCAGCTCCGCATCCAGCACCTGTTCACGTGCTTCTGGGCGTCGCTCTACTCGTGGACGAACCCGCTCTGGCGCGTCCGGGTCGAGGGACGCGAGCGCATCCGACCCGGTGCGACGTACGTCATGGTGGCGAACCACCAGTCGTTCCTCGACATCCTGGTGCTCTTCCGCCTCTTCAGGCACTTCAAGTGGGTGTCGAAGGCCGAGATGTTCCGCATCCCGTGCATCGGCTGGAACATGGCTCTCAACCACTACGTGAAGCTGCGCCGCGGCAGCCCCGAGAGCATCGCGAGCATGATGCGCGCCTGTGAGGCGCACCTGGCCGAGGGCAGCTCGCTCATGATCTTCCCGGAAGGCACGCGCTCCGAGGACGGGCGCCTGCGCAGCTTCAAGCACGGCGCCTTCACGCTCGCGCAGCGTGCGGGCGTCCCGCTGCTCCCGATCGTGATCGAAGGCACGGCCGACGCCCTCCCGAAGCACGGCTTCGTCCTGCGCGGGCACCACGCCATCAGGATCCGCGTCCTCGACGAGATCCCCTACGGCGAATTCGCCGACCTCCCCACCGACCTCGTGGCCAGCACCACGCGCGACCTCTTCGCCAAGGAGCTCGGCCAGGATTCCCCCGTTCCAGACGCCGCGGCCGCCAGCGGCTCGCGCTAGCGTCGAGCGCGCGCGCGTCGTCGCGCCGGGAGGTCGTGGGCACGGCGGAGGCGCCTGCGAAGCGGCGCGACGCAATGGCGGGCCATGACGCATCATGTGTTTTGTCGCGCGGCGGAGCCGAAGCCGAAGCCGTGCCCACGACCTCCCGGCGCGACAGCACCGCGAGCGCGCCCTGGACGCCCAGCGCTCCGCACGCTAGACGGGCGGGCTTGCCGCCGTCACCCGACACGCTAGCCGTAGACGTTCGCGATCTCGCCAAACGGTTCGCGCACACGACCGCGCTCGAGAGCGCCACGTTCCACGTGCGCGCGGGCGAGGTGCTGGGGCTGCTCGGCCCGAACGGCGCCGGCAAGACGACGACGCTCCACATCCTGCTCGGGATCGTACGCCCCAGCGCGGGCAGCGTGCGCATCTTCGGCCGCGATCCACACGACGGCACGAAGCAGGCGCTGCGCCGCGTGGGGTTCGCGTCGCCCGAGGCGCTCATGGACTGGCGCCTCACCGTGGCCGAGAACCTCCGCGTCTACGCGGCGCTCTACGGCGTGTCGCGCACGGCCATCGAGCGGACGGTGGGTGCGCTCGAGCTCGGCGAGCTCCTCTGCAAGCGCTTCGGCGACCTGTCGCTCGGACAGCAGACGCGTGCCGGCGTCGCGCGGGCGCTCCTGCACGAGCCCGACCTGCTCGTGCTCGACGAGCCGACCTCGAGCCTCGACCCCGACGTCGCCGAGAAGACGCGCCGCGTGCTGCAGGAGATCCGGCGCACGCGCGGCCTCTCGATGCTCTACACCTCGCACAACATGGCCGAGGTCGAGCTCATGTGCGACCGCGTGGCGTTCCTGCATCGCGGTCGCGTCGTGGCCGACGGCACACCCCTCGAGGTGTCGCGCCAGGTCCTGGGCACCGCCTCGCTCGACGCGGCGGCCATGGAGGAGGTGTTCCTGAAGCTCGCCCGGGAGGGGCTCGGATGACCGGCCATCTGCGCCGCGTCGGCGCGCTCACGCTACGCTACCTGCTCCTCGTCGGCCGCGATCCGTCGCGGGTGCTCGACGTGGTGTACTGGCCGCTCGTCGACGTCGCGGTGTGGGCGTTCCTCACGCTCTACGTGATCAACGCCGGCGCGCACGTACCGAACGCGATCGCGGTGTTCGTCGGCGCCGCGATCCTGTGGAACGTCTTCCTGCGCGCCGCGCAGGACGTGTCGGTGTCGTTCCTGGACGACGTCTGGGCGCGCTCGGTGGTGACGCTCTTCGCCTCGCCGCTCACCGTCGGCGAGTTCGGGGCCGCGACCATGGCGGTCGGCGCCGTGAAGGCGCTGCTCACCCTCGGCGCCATGACGCTCGTCGCGTGGCCGCTCTACGCCTTCGACCTCTTCTCGCTCGGCCCGAGCCTCGTGCCTTTCGCCGCCAACCTCGTGTGCTTCGGCTGGACGCTCGGGCTCGTCGCGCTCTCCGTCATCGTGCGCTTCGGCGGCCGCTGGATGATCGTCGCCTACAGCATGCCGTTCCTGGTGATGCCGCTCTCGGCGGTGTTCTGGCCCGTCGCCGTCCTCCCGCCCCCCTTCCAGCAGATCGCCGGCGCGCTGCCGCTGAGCCACGTCTTCGAAGGCATGCGCGCAGTCATCGCGACCGGAGTGCTTCCACCGGCCCAGCTCGCCGTCGCGACGGCCGAGAACGTCGTCTACCTGGCGCTCGCCGCCGCGCTCGTCACGCGCAACTTCCGCCGCGCCCTCGAGCGCGGCTCCCTCCCGAAGCTGCGGTGACTCAGGCTGCGCCCAGGCGCTGCTTCGCGCGGCCGACGGGGATCGTGACCGTGAACATCGACCCCTTGCCGGGCGCGCTCTCGACGTCGATCGAGCCGCCGAGCAGCGTCACCAGCCGTTTCACGATGTGGAGCCCGAGCCCGACACCGCCGTACCGCCGTGTGCTCGACCCGTCGACCTGACGGAACATCTCGAAGATGAGTGGCAGGTGCTCGGGGGCGATGCCGATCCCGCTGTCGAGCACCTGGAGCACGAGCAGATCGTCGCGGCCGCGCGCCGTCACCTCGACCGCGCCCGCGGTCGTGAACTTGAGCGCGTTGCCGACCAGGTTCTTGATGACGGTCTTCACCTTCCCGCCGTCGGTCGTCACGACCTCGTCCCGCAGGTCGTTCGACCACCCGAAGCGCACGCCCTCCGGCACGAGCGGCTCCACCTCGCGCGAGATCTCGCCGAACATCTGGTCCAGGCTGAGGGGTCCCAGCATCACGGTGTCGCGGCCGGCCTCGATCCGCCCCATGTCGAGCGTCGCGGTGATGAGGTCCATCAGCTCGACCGACGCGCGCTGGATGCGCTCGAGGGTCTCCTGCCAGGCGGCCGTCCCGGGGATGTACACGCCCTCGGCGAGCATCTCGCTGTAGCCCATGATCACGTTGAGCGGCGTCCGCAGCTCGTGCGACATGGTGGCGACGAAGTCCGACTTGAGACGGCTCGCCGCCTGGAGATCGACGATGAGGCGCGTGTTCTCGAGCGCGACGCTGGCGGCCTGCGCGATGCCGAGCGTGAGACGCCGCTGCTTCGCCGAGAACGCGCCCGTGCGCGTGTGGTAGCCGTTCACGAGCACGCCCACGATCCGGTCGCCGCAACCGATCGGCGCATACAGCGCCGACGCGACCCCGGTCCGTCGCAGAAGGTTCGGCGGGACGAGCGCCTGGCGCTCGGGATCCTGGATCTCGACGAGCGTGCCCGCGCGAAAGCTCTGGAGCAGCGGCAGGCTGTCGGGCGCAAACTCGATCTGGTCGAGCGTCTGCCGGACCGCGTCCGGCGATCCGACGTTGGCCGCCAGCCGGTACACGCCGCGCCCGTCGTCGAACAGGAACGTGCTGCTCCAGTCGCATCCGACCGTCTCCACGGCGAGGCGGTTCACGTAGACGAGGAGATCCTCGTTCCCGAGGTGGGTCGAGATCGTTTCGTTGACCTTCAGGAGCGTCGCGGAGATCTCGGCTTCCTCGGCGTGCAGGCTCGCGCGGCGGAAGGCTTCGTGGCGGTAGCGGTCCAGGAGGAACGCGCCCACCGTCGAGGTGACCGACGCGACACCGACGCCGATCCCGCACAGCACCCAGGCGTCGCTCGGCGCCGCGAGGATGGGCGCGAGGATGCCGACGGCCAGGAGCGAGAGGATCGAGGCCAGGGCCTGCACGCGCGGTCCCCACGGCAGGAGCACGGCGAGGCCGTTCAGCAACGCGGTGAGCGTCATCGCGAGCCGCATCGGATCGGCGGCGACGACGACGTGATAGATCGTGATGAGCGCGCTGATCGTCGCCGCCCCGACGGCCGCAACGACGCCGGGCCGCTCCGCGAGCCACGGCAGTCGCGTCGCCAGCAGCGTGAGGATCATGGCGAGGGACTCGACGGCCCATGCGCCGAGCACCGCGCCCCGCCGCTCGGGGAACACGATGCATTCGAAAGCGACGCCGGTTCCCATGAGGAGCACGAAGAGCGGCGTCACGATGCCGAGGCGCTGGCGCACGAGGCGCGCCGTCTCGGCAGCGTAGGCCTGCTCGAGCTGTTGCTCGATCCCGCTCATGCGACGCCGGCGTCGCGCGGCACCAGGGCGACGCGCGCTACCGTACCACGGGGATTCGCGGGCGCGGGCATCCAGGATCGAGCTTGTCTCGGCTACGCGCAGTGTGTCAATCAGCATCATGACCTACAGCGTGCTCGAGACCGAATGCCACGGCGGCGTGTCAACGCTTTGGCTCGCGAACCCCGCAAGGCGCAACGCCATGGGCCCCGCCTTCTGGGACGAGCTGCCGCAGGCGATGGCGGCGCTCGGCGCCGACCCCGAGGTGCGGGTCATCGTGCTGGCAGCGCGCGGGGATCACTTCACCGTCGGCCTCGATCTCGCCGGCATGATGGGCACGATCGGTGCCGGCGGCGACGGCGAAGCCAGCGGCGCCGCGCAGCGCATGCGGGCGATGCACGAGATCGCACGGCTGCAGCGCTCGATCTCGGCCGTCGCCGACTGCCCGAAGCCGGTCGTGGCGGCGATCCACGGCTGGTGCATCGGCGGCGGCATCGACCTCATCACCGCCTGCGACGTCCGCATCGCGTCGGCCTGCGCGCGCTTCTCGGTGCGCGAGACGCGCATGGCGATCGTCGCCGACGTCGGGACGCTGCAGCGTCTGCCGGGCATCGTCGGGCGCGGCATCGCGGCCGAGCTGGCGCTCACGGGCGACGACCTCGACGCCGAGCGCGCCCGGGCGATCGGCCTCGTGAACACCGTGCACCCCGACCCGACGAGCGCACGAGCGGCCGCGCTCGACATGGCCGTGCGCATCGCCGCCAACTCACCGCTCGCCGTGCAGGGCACCAAGCGCGTGCTCAAGTACTGCGAAGGCAAGACCGTCGAGGACGGACTCGCCTTCGTCGCCACCTGGAACGCCGCCTTCCTCGCCAGCGACGACCTCCGCGAGGCGGTGAGCGCGTTCTTCGAGAAACGACGGCCGAGCTTCACCGGACGATGAACAGCCTCGCCCTGAAGGCGGCGTTCGCCGAGCCCGAGGGACCGCCGGCCGGCGGTGGCCTCGGGCGCATCACGCACGGCGAGCACGCGGCCTACGTGCTCGCCCCGACCACCCCGGATCCGGATCGCGCCTACCCGCTGGTCGTCGTCCTGCACGGTGCCGGCCGCCAGGACGAGATGATCGCGCGCGGCCTCAAGGACGAGCCGGACCGGCGCCACGCCGTTTTCGTCGTCCCGCGCTCGCGCGAGATGACGTGGGATCTCATCGCCGGCGGCCCGGGCGAGGACCTCGCCTTTCTCGGTCTCGTCCTCGACGCCGTCTACCGCCGCTTCCGGATCGATCCCGCGCGCCAGGCGCTCATCGGCTTCTCCGACGGCGCCAGCTACGGGCTCGGAATCGCGCTCTCCAACCCGCGCATCTTCGCGGCCGTGATGGCCTGGGCGGCGGGGTTCCTCGCGATCGACGCGCAGAACCTCCGCGCCGACGACCCGAAGCCGCGCGTCTTTCTCGAGTACGGCACGCACGACCAGCTCTTCCCGTTCGAGCACGTCGCCCTGCCGATGCGCGACACGCTCACGCGGCTCGGCTACCCGCTCGAGTTCCGCGTCGACGAGGGTGGCATCCACTGGCCGCGCGCCGGCTTCATGGGAGACGCGCTCGACTGGTTTCTCGGCGCCGCGGCGTGAGCCGTCTGGACAGGGACACCCGCGCCGTCGTAAGCCGCGACATGCCCGACGATCTCCCCCGGCTCGACGCCGTCGCCCAGGCCGAGCTCGTGCGTACGAAGAAGGCGAGTCCGCTCGAGCTGGTCGACGCGGCGATCGCGCGCGTCGAGCGGGTGAACCCGAAGCTGAACGCCGTGATCCACCCGCTGTTCGATCAGGCGCGCGCGCTCGCGCGATCGCCGGCGCTGCCCCAAGGCCCGCTGCGCGGCGTGCCGTTTCTGGCCAAGGACCTCTTCGGGCACACCGAGGGCGATCCGATGCACGGCGGGACGCGGTTCCTGCGCGACATGGACTTCCGTGCGCCGCACGATTCCTACCTCGGCGCGAAGTTCCGTCGCGCCGGCCTCGTGACGATCGGGCGCACGAACGTGCCGGAGCTGGGCATCCTGCCGACGACCGAGCCCGACGCGTACGGGCCCACACGCAACCCGTGGAACCCGGCGCACTCGACGGGCGGATCGAGCGGCGGATCGGCGGCGGCCGTGGCCGCGGGCCTCGTGCCCGCGGCGCACGCCAACGACGGCGGCGGGTCGATCCGCATTCCGGCGAGCGAGTGCGGCCTCGTCGGCTTGAAGCCGTCGCGCGGGCGCACGTCGTTCGGCCCCGACATGGGAGAAGGCGTCGGCGGGCTGGCCGTCGAGGGCGTCGTCACCCGAACGGTGCGCGACACCGCGGCGCTCATCGACGCCGTCCACGGGTACATGCCGGGCGATCCGTACACCGCGCCGGCGCCGGCGCGTCCGTATCGCGACGAGGTCGGTGCCGCGCCGGGGCGTCTTCGCGTCGGTCTCATGACCGGCTCGCCGGCGGGCGCGACGCCGGTGCACGCCGAGTGCGTCGCCGCCGCGACCCGCGCCGCGCGCCTGCTCGGCGACCTCGGCCACACGGTCGAAGACGCGCACCCCGTCGCGCTCGACGATCTCGAGGTGGCGCGCCACTTCTCGGTCATGTACGCCGTGCAGCTCGTCGGTACGCTCGGTGGCATCGAGCGCATCATCGGTCGCACGCTCACGGCGGCGGACCTCGATCCGCTCAACTGGGCGATGATCGAGCTGGGTCGTCTCATCCCGGTCGGACAGTACTTCGAGACCGAGGAGTGGATGGCGGGCTTCACGCGGCGGCTGGCAGCGTGGTGGACCGAGGGGTTCGATCTGCTGCTCACGCCGACGCTGCCGGACCCGCCCCCGCCGCTCGGCCATTTCTCGCCCGATCCCGAGAATCCCACCGTGGCAGGGCTGCGCGCGGGGGCGTTCGCCTGCTTCACGTCGCCCTTCAACATGAGCGGCCAGCCCGCGATCTCGCTGCCGCTCCACTGGACGCCGGACGGCCTGCCCGTCGGCGTGCAGCTCGTCGCCGCCTATGGGCGCGAGGACGTGCTCCTGCGCGTGGCCGCGCAGCTCGAGCAGGCGGCGCCGTGGATCGATCGGCGCCCGCCGATCCACGCCTAGGAGATCCGATGGCACGCATTCCCTACGTCGACCCCGCGACCGCCCCGCCCAAGGTGAAGGAGCTGCTCGAACGGGTCCCCGTGCAGCTCAACATCTTCAAGATGATGGCGCACGCGGAGACGAACTTCCGCCCGCTGCTGAGCCTCGGCACGAGCATCCTCACCCAGCAGCAGCTCCCGGCCAAGCTCCGCGAGCTGGCGATCCTGCGCGTGGCTCGTCTCTCGCGCGCCGAGTACGAATGGGTGCAGCACGTGCCGATCGCGAAGATGTGCGCGGTCTCCGACGAGCAGATCGCCGCCCTCGAGCGTGACGACGCCGGCGCGACGTGCTTCGACCCCGTCGATCGGATCGTCCTGCGCGCGACCGACGAGATCGTGCGCGACGGCGGGCCGTCCGATGCGACGTTCGCCGAGCTCGCGAGCCACCTCTCGCATCGCGAGATCGTCGAGCTCGTCCTCGCGGTCGGGTTCTACATGACGATGGCCCGTCTCATGATCTCGACGCGCATCGACCTCGAGCCGGCGGCCGGCCACCGCGTCCTCGGCTCGATCCGCTGAGACTGCCCCGCGCCGAGTCCGTCCCCTACGCAGGCACTGCCCAACCAAGGGGCACTGCGGGCCGCCCCGGGCGCGAGAAGGCCCGGGATTGCGACGGCCCGGGCGGGCACGGCGCGTGCTTTTGCCGGGCATGGGACCCAGCCTGCCATACGATGCCTACGGTCAGCGGCGCCTCATGGCCGCGGTGCTGGAGGACGCCGTCCAGAATCTCCTCGGCAGCCGGCGCAAGCCCGCCCGCCCCAAGTGGATCCGTCGCGATCTCGAGTGGCTCACGAGCACCGAGCGGCGCGATCCGTTCGCCTTCGAGACCATCTGTGAAACGCTCGGGATCGACCCGAGCCGGATCCGCAGGAAGATCCTTTCCACGACGCCCCCGGTGGTCGAGTCTCGGGGGTCGCTCGCGAGCCGGCGATGCTCGGCCTCGTCCTGACTGCCGGGGGCGCCCGCGGGGCCTACCAGGCGGGCGTGCTGAAGCGCATCGGGGAGATCCCCCCGCTGCGCGACGGTCCGCTGCCCTTCCGCATCGTCGCCGGCGCGTCCGCGGGGGCCATCAACGGGAGCATGCTGGCAGCGTTCTCGGGCAACTTCCGCGAGGCGACGCTGCTGCTCGGGAGCCTGTGGGCTCGGCTCACCGTCGACAACGTCTTCCGGCCCGACCTGCTCTCGTTCGCCATGAACGGCGCGCGACTCGTCCTCGACATGGCGCTCGGCGGCCTCGTCGGCGCCGGGCGCGTGCAGTCCCTACTCGACACCGCGCCGCTGCGCCCCTTCCTCGACGCCACGCTGCCGCTCGAGGGCATCGGCGATGCCATTCGTCGCGGTCACCTGTACGCGCTCGCCGTCACGGCGACGAGCTACCACTCGGGCCGCTCGTTCACGTTCATCCAGGGACGCCAGGGCCATCCGCTGTGGCTGAAGACCCGCCGCGTGACGCTGCCGGTCGAGCTGACGCTCGATCACATCTGCGCGTCGGCCGCGATCCCGATCGTGTTCCCGCCGGTGCGCGTGCGGTGCGAGGGGCGCGACCTGTGGTTCGGCGACGGCGGCCTGCGGCTCGTGAATCCATTCAGCCCGGCGATCCGCCTCGGCTCGACCCGCGTGCTCGCCGTCGGCGTGCGCTCGCAGGGCGCGGCCGCGGCCCTTTCGCGCGCCGAGCAGCTCTCGGGCGTCGACGACGAGCCGGCGCCGCTGCGGCCGCCGCTGGCGCAGATCTGCGGCGTGTTCATGAACGCGATCTTCCTCGACCATCTGGACGCCGACCTGGACCACTTGAAGCGCATGAACGAGCTGCTGGAGGCGTACGACGACGGCCTGACGCCACCGATCGGTTCCGGCATGCAGGAGCCCATGCGACGCGTCCAGCCGTTCGTCGTGAGCCCGTCGCAGGATCTCGCCATCGTGGCGAAGAGCCTCAGCCACCGCATGCCGCGCGTCGTCCGCTACGTCCTGGAAGGGCTCGGGACGCCGGACGCGGAGAGCGCGGATCTGATGAGCTATCTCCTGTTCGATGCGGCCTACACGCGGGCCCTCATCGACATCGGCTACCAGGACGCCTCGGCGCGCATCGACGAGATCGAGGCCTTCGTGCGGGCGGACGAGGGCGTGGCCGACGCGAGCCCGCTGCGCGCCACCATGTAGCCGACCCGAGACTTCGTCTCGGGTCGCGGGGTGAGCGTGGGACGTGGGTGGCACGCGCGACCGGGACGCCGCGGCCGGCGAAGCCGGCGCGGTAGGCGAGGGACGCGCGCAGGAGGTCCTTTTCCCGCTCAGCGTCGAGCGAACCGGCCGGGCTCGACCTCGCGCACACGGCCGGCGCCGGCGAGGCGCGTCACGTGCTGCGCCATGCTGCGGCGCTCGACCGGCTCGGCGAAGCTGACGTCGTCGTCCGGGCGATAGACGAAGCGGTGCGCCGCGATCTCGGCGAGGGTGCGCGGCGCGGCGAGAAAGTCGAGCAGGCGGCGCTCGCGATCGCCGATGACGGCGGCATAACGCTCCAGCATCTCGAGGAAGGCGGCGCGGCCCTCGACGACGCCCTTGTGATGGAAGGTCGCGTACCAGCGCGCCTCGAGCCCGCGGGCCATCGCGAGCGTGCGCTCGAAGTCCTCGAGCGACGACCAGGCGTCGCCGTAGTAGGGCCCGAAGCTCGAGAGGTCGACGTCGCCGAGGTAGAGCACGTCGTCGGGCTCGACGTGGAAGAACGAGTGGCCGCGCGTGTGGCCGGGCGCGTGGATGGCGCGGACGCGCACGCCGCCGCCGAGATCGAACACGGTCCCGTCGCGCAACGGCGTCGGATCGGGCCGCGGCGTGAAGTGGAACTGCTCGACGACGACCTTCGCCCAGGCGGCATCGATGTCGCCCTCGAAGCCGTAGATCTGCCTGATGCCGTCGAGCGAGCGGATGCCGGGAAGGTCCTCTTCGTGGAGGTGCCACGGGACGTCCGGGAAGCGGCCGTTCCCCGCCACGTGGTCCTCGTGGCAGTGGCTGTTGACGACGCGATCGACGCGCGGCAGGCCGAATCGGCCGTCGGCCACGGCGAGCGACGGGTCGACGACCAGCGTCTCCTCGCCGCCCTCGACGAGGAGCGAGTTCCCCTGCGGATACTTGCCCTGGTTCTCGCCGACGAGGACGGTCGTGCGCCCGAGCTTCACCCGGTGATCTCCTCCGGCACGGCAGCCCACTCGTCGGGGTCGTGTCCGTAGACCAGCCGCGCGCCCGCGTCGCGCAGGGCGTGCAGGCGGCGGAGCGAGGCCAGCATCGCGTCCCGATCGTGGACGACCATCGGGAGATGCTCGGTCTCGAGCGTGCGTCGCAGGTAGCTGGCGTCGGACGTCAGCACGACGTCACCGCCGTCCAGACGCACGCGCAGCGACTGGTGGCCGGGCGTGTGCCCGTGCGTCGGCAGGCACACGACCCGCCCGTCGCCGAAGAGATCGTGCTCGCCGTCGAGCAGCTGCAGGTCGTGTCCGTGGTCGAAGTCCCGGCGCGCGAAGCTCAGCTGCGCCGCGCGATCGTCGTCGGCGCCCGCCTCCCACTCGCGCCGCTGCACCACGAGGCGGGCGTTCGGCAACGTGGCGAGGCCGCCCGCATGATCGAAGTGGAGGTGGGACAGGACGACGTGCGTCACGCGCGCCGGATCGACGCCGCGTGCGGCGACTCGGGCGGCGACCTCCTCGCCCGCCACGTACTCGGGCGTGAACAGGTCGGCGAGGGTTCCCAGGCGCGCGTGCGGATCGCGCTGCACCTCGGGATGCATCCCGGTGTCGAACAGAACCTGGCCCCGCGGGTGGTCGACGAGGAACGCGGGCACCGGCACGCGGAGCTTCCCGCGCACGCCGTCGAGGAAGAGACCGGCCGGGCCGGTGAGCCACCCGCACGTGAACGCGAAGAGGCGCATCGGGGACGTGGTAGCGGAGACGCGCGCGCAGGTCACCTGCCGCCCCTGCGCCCAGTCTCGCGACCGTTCTACGGCGCGAGACGCTCAGAGCGAGCCGAGCAACGCGAGGACGGCCGCGCGGTCGGCCGACCCGAGCGCGGCGAAGGCGTCGCGGACCGCCTGCGCCTCGCCGCCGTGGGCGAGGATCGCGTCCTCGAGTGTCGCGAAATCGGGCCTCGACGATGTCCAACGGTTATGTCACCCACGTCGGTGTCGATGCGCGTCGCACGTGCGAGGTCACGTCTGCTCGTGGCGTTCTGGTTCACCGTGGCGCTCGCGCCGGCGGAAGCGAGCGAGACCCTGCGCGCGCAGGCGGCCCATGGCATCCAATGGGCGGGCCTCACGTGGATCGTGCGCGAGGGTGGCGGCTCGCCGGGTCCCAACCACTGGAACGCGGGCAACGTCGCCGTCGACGGGAACGGCTTCCTGCACCTGCGCATCGCACGCGACGGCCGCCGCTGGACGTGCGCCGAGGTCGAGTCGACGGAGCGTCTCGGGTTCGGAACGTACACGTGGGTGGTCGACGGGCTCGTCGCCGCGCTCGATCGCAAGGTCGTGCTCGGCCTGTTCGTCTATCCGACGCCGGACGTCGGCCCCGATCGTACGAACGAGGTCGACATCGAGTACGCGCGCTGGGGCAACGCGGCGAGCCGCCCGGGAAACTTCACCGTGTGGCCGGCACGAAGCGGGCTCGGGCCGAGCTTGCGCACCTTCCGCTTCTCACCCTCCGGCCGGATCACGACCTCGTCGTTCGTGCGCGCGCCGGATCGGGTGACGTTCCTCGCCACGGACGAGCGGAACACGACCCTCGGGAGCTGGGTGTTCGCCCCGGCCCGGCCGACCCGGCGGGTCGGGCAGGCCCCCATGCCCGTGCACATGAACCTGTGGCTCTTCCACGGCGACCCGCCGGCCGACCGCCAGCCGGTGGAGATCGTGATCCGGTCGTTCTCGTTCACGCCGGCCGAATCGCCCGATCCCATGCGATTGCGCTAGTTGGACGCGCTCCGGGACGCGATCCACTGGACGTCCCATGCTCACCCGCGCTACGGCGGTTGCATGCAGCGCGAAGTCACGACCGACGTCGCGATCGTCGGCGCGGACCTGGCCGGGCTCGTGGCCGGAGCCATCCTCACCCGGCACGGGAAGCGGGTCGTCATCCTCGAGCATGCCGACACGGTCGGCGGACGCTCGGGCGCCGTGCAGACCCCGGAGGGCTACTGGATCGACTTCGGACATCGGGACGCGCACGGCGTCGGCGACTGCCAGTTTCCGTGGCACCACGGTGCCGAGGCGGCGCGCGAGGCCGGCGTCGAGATCGGGAGCCGTCCGATCACCCGCGTGCTCCGCGTCCACCGCCTCCCCGACGGGCCGGTCCTCGACGGCGGCGACTGGTCGGCGGGCGGCTTCCTCGGCGTCGCGCGCGAGTTCTTCGAGTGTCCGGAAGACGGCCTCACCGAGCTGCGCGACATCTTCGCTCGTCTCGCGTCTGCGACACCGGCCGAGGTTCGCGCCGCGCTGCCGGTCCCGCTCGGATCGTGGGTCGACGCGAACGTCCGGCATCCCGGCGTACGTCAGGCACTCCTCCTGATGGCGGCGGTCATCTTCCATCCGCGACCGGCCGAGGCGTCGGCCGGGCGGCTCATGCTCTTCTTCCAGAATCCGAAGGGCCTTCCGCACATCGCCGACGACGCCGAGGCGGGCGGCATGCAGGGGCTGATGGAGCCGTGGGCGCGCGCCATCCGCGAGCGCGGCGGCGAGATCGCGCTCGCATGGAAGCCGATCGAGATCGTGGTCGACGACGGGCGCGTGCGCGGCGCGGTCGCCGTCGACCGCGCGAACCTGGTACGCGAGGTGCACGCGCCCGCCGTCATCAGCACGTATCCCGTGTGGGAGAATTTCGAGCTGATCGACGTGCGCCGGTTTCCCGCAGACTTCGTCGCCGCTGCCGAGGAGCTGAAGCGGTTTCGCGCCGACCTGGTCGGCTGGCACGCCGGCCTGCGGCGCCTTCCGACCGTCCGCGCGACCGGCAAGCCCGACGACCATCCGGGCTGGAACCGCCTCCTCACGGGGCGCAAGGGCGAGCGCCGGTACGCCGGCGGCTATCACATCCCGTCGCTCACGAGCCGCCGCGCCGCGCCGGCCGGAAAGCATCTCCTGTCGTGGGTGATGGCGCGCTTCTTCGACGGCGGCAGCACCGCGGGACCGTCCTGGACGGCCGCGCGCGCGCATCTCGACATGGCGATCGACTACCTGCGGCGCTACTACGCGGACCTCGACGACTGCATCGAGTGGAGCGCGTACCACCACGTCGAGGCGCCGCAGTCGATGAGCTGGTCGTGGGCGCCGGTCGAGCGGCATGCCCTCACCGTCGCGGGGATCGACGGGCTCCTGCTCGCCGCCGCGACGCTCGAGGCGCCGGCGGGGATCGTCGACATCAGCGCGTACGCCGGGCGGGCGGCGGCGCACGCGGTGCTCGGTCGCTGAGGGCTCGGCGGCCCGATCGACGACCTCGACCTCACCCGCTAGACTCCCGCCATGCGCTGGGTGGTGGTGTGGATGGTGCTGCTCGTGACGGCGCTCGCGTCCCGCGCGCCGGCCGCGGACTGCAACGGCAACGGCATTGACGACGCGTTCGAGGTCTCGCCGCTCGCGTACGACCTCGTGCCGATCGCGTCGGGGCTCGCGAGCCCCGGGGGGATCGTGGCCGCCGACCTCGATCTCGACGGTGACCTCGACCTCGCGGTCGCCGAGAACGGGCTCGATCGGGTGTCCGTGATGCTGAACGACGGCACCGGCACCTTCTCGGCACCCACGACCTACGCCACCGGGGACGGTCCGTTCGCGATCGTGGCCGCGCGCGTGGGCGGCCTCCTCGCGATCGGCAGCGACCTCGACCTGTTCGTCGCGAACTTCGCCGACGACACCATCACGTGGCTTCACAACGACGGCGACGGCACGTACGACGGCACCGCCGCGACGACGCTGTCCGCCGGCGACGGCCCGGCCGATCTCATCGTCGCCGACCTCACCGGCGACGACTCGTCGGAGATGCTGGTGGCGAACCGCAACGCCAGCACCCTCACGGTGCGCATCGGGGACGGCGCGGGCGGATTCGGCGGCCCGGCGAGCAGCGCCACTGCCGGCGGACCGCAGTCGATGATCCTCACCGACGTCAACGGCAACGGCACGCTCGATCTCTTGATCGCGAGCCGCGCCGCGGGTCAGCTCACCTACCGCCCCTACGAGGTACTTCCCGAGGTGGTCGTCGCCACCGTCACCGATCCGGTCTCGGTCGCGGCCGGCGACCTCGACGGCGACGGCGACGTCGACGCCGCGGTCGCGAGCTTCACCGGCGACCAGGTCATCATTCTGCGCAACGACGGCACGTTTCCATGGGCGGCGCCCATCGCGATCCCGGTGCCGCGAGCGACGAGCGTCCTCCTGACCGACCTCGACGGCGACGGCTACCGCGACGTGGCGGCGACGAGCGCGACCACGGACGTCGTCGTGGTGGCGCGCAATCACGGTGACGGCACCTTCGAGGCGCCGATCCCGATCGCCGTCGGCGACGGGCCGATCGAGATCGCCGCCGCCGACCTCGACGGCGATCTGCGACGGGACCTGGTCGTGACGAACGTGACGGGGGGCACCGTGAGCGCGCTGCGGCTGCGCGCGGCACCGGCCGTGGCCGACTGCGATGGCGACGGCGTGCCCGACGCCTGCCAGCTCCCGGGCCACGACTGCAACGCCAACACCATCCCGGACGCGTGCGACATCGTGCGGCCGCGGACCTTCGCGGCGCCGGTCACGACCACGTTCACCAGCGCCCAGGATCGCGTCGCCATGGGCGACGTGGACGGCGACGGCCGCGTCGACGTCGTGCGCGCGATCGGTGGGACCACGAACCAGCTCGAGGTGAGTCTCGGCGCCGCCGACGGGACGTTCACCCCCGGGGCGACCTTCCCCGTCCCCGACGGGCCCATGGGAACGGTCGTGACCGATCTCGACGGCGACGGCGACGCCGACATCGCCGTCAACACGGTCGCCGGAACGACCATCCTGCGGCTCGCGGCGAACGGCACCGCGGCCAATACGACGTCGGTGGTCGTGGGCGATGGGCCAAACGGGCTTCTCGCCGTCGACCTCGATGGTGACGGCGACCGGGATCTCGTGTCGGCCAACGAGACCACGCCGTCGCTCGGGGTGGCGCGCAACGCGGGCGGCACGTTCACCGCCGACGCGCCGCTGCCGCTCGCCCACCAGGCGCCGATGCTCATGGTGGCGGGCGACGTCGATCACGACGGCGATGCGGACGTGGTGGGTCTCAACCTCGCCACCATGACGATCGAGACCCATCTCTACCGCAACACGGGCGGCGTGCTGGCCGATGCAGGTGTGATCGCCGATCCTCCGGCCGGAGCGGTCCGCTTCGGGATCGCCCTCGCCGATCTCGATCACGACGGCGACGCGGACCTCGTCACCCTCGACGTCTCTCTCGTCGGCGGCGACGGGCAAATCCACGTCTATCGCAGCGATCCCGGCGACGTGTTCACGCTCACCCGGACGCTGCCCGCCCCGACCGTGCTCGCCGGGGTCCCGTCCGCGCCCCTGGTGGTGGCGTTCTTCCTCCGCGACGGCCGCGCGTTCGTCGTGGCGCACGATTTCGACGGCGACGGCAATCCCGACGTGGCGTCGGTCGACCTCGACCAGGGCGGCCTCCGGGTCTTCTTCGGCGACGGCGCCGGCGGCTTCGGCCCGGGCAAGCGCCTCGTCGGCAGCCTCGCGCAGCCGGCGATCCTCACCGGCGACTTCAATTCGGACGGGGCCCCGGATCTCGTGCTCGCGACCGGCCGGCGCGCCCTCGGCGTCTACGTCGGGAACGCGCGCATCCCGGCGCCGGATTGCACCGGTGACGGCGTCCCCGACGTCTGCGCCGCCACCTTCAGCGACTGCAACGGGAACGGTCTCCCCGACACGTGCGAGCTCGCGTCGGTCGACGCCGACGCCGACGGCATCCCCGACTGCGTCGAGCGCGACGCCGCCTGCGGGAACTGTCGCGACGACGACGGCAACGGCGCGCTCGATCTTGCCGACGCCTCGTGCCCGAGCACGCCGTTCACGACCCTGCGGGCGACCGCCAGCCCCGCCCGGGGCCGCAAGCCCGGGCGCGTGGCCGTCGCCGCCATCGTCGCGGGAGCCCTGCCCGACCTCGCGGCGGCGCCGCCGATGGTGACGCTCACGCTCGGGGACGCGACGGTCTACTGCGACCGGCCGGCGATGCGGAAGCGGCGCAGCACCTATCGCCTCACGGCGCCCGACGGGGTGCTGCGCACGCTCGTCGTCGGTGTGAATGCGCGCAAGGGGAAGTCGAAGGTGCGCGCCCTGCTGTCGGGCGGCGCCGTCGCGCCGGCGGCCGGAGGCGCGTTCGGAGTCTCGCTCGCGACCGACGCGCAGGCCCTCCACACCGATGGGACGCTGCGGGCTCGCGGCCGGAAGCTCGTCGGACCCTGACGTCAAAGGAAGAGCTTGGGAAGGGGAGCGGGTTTTGGGCCCGCCGCGTCGGGCAGTTCTTGTCCTGTCCGCTGCTGCGTTTCGGGGAGCCGGGTGGGCTCCTTGATCGCTTCCCCCTTCCTAAACCCTCCCTTCGAGCCTCCCTTCCTTGACGAGCGCGCCGAGGTCCGCGACGCCACCGCCGCCGGCCGGGAAGAGGCGCCGGAAGGTCCTCCGCCTGACCTTCTGCGTGCGAATGGGGCAGTTGCATCCCGGATGGGCACGGTGGGCGTCGGCGAGCGCGTGGGTCAGGTACGCGAAGCGGGTGTGATGGCGCTTGCAGGCCTTGCAGCTCGACGTGCCGCGAACCGAGATCCGGTAGACGACGAAACCGCTCGCCTTGGGCTTGGGCCCGGCCATCGCGGCGCTCGGGGCGGCGAGCACGGCCGTCGCGAGGGCGCCGGCCACGCCGGCGAGGCGGAGCAGGCTGCGACGCGTGGGTTCGAGTTCGGCGCTCATGTCGAAGCCTCTACGCGCGACCCGCGGCGCCGGATGCGGGAGGCCCGCACCGTGGCGTGACGCCGCGACGCCCGAGCACCTGCGACCTCGGAAATCGACCGCCGCCTGGCCCGTTTCGCTTGTAAGCTTCGCGTCCAGTTGCGAGAACACCGAAATGGGATGGGCTCGCTGGCTGCTGGTCGCGATGCTCGCCTTCGGGCGTCCGGCACCGGCGACGGTCCTGCCGACCGGCTTCGTCGAGACGGTGCTCACCGATCAGCTCGCGAGCGCCACCGCCGCCGCCATCGCTCCCGACGGCCGCATCTTCGTCGCCGAGCAGAACGGCACGGTGCGGGTGATCAAGGGCGGTGTGCTGCTCGACGCGCCGTTCGCCCAGGTTCCGGCCGACGACTTCGGCGAGCGCGGGCTCCTCGGCATCACGCTGCACCCGGACTTTCCGACCACGCCCTACGTGTACCTCTACTATTCGGCACTCGGGATCGAGGCGAACCGTCTCTCCCGCTTCACCGCCGACGGCGACGTCGCGGCCGGCAGCGAGGAGGTGCTGTTCGAGCAGCCTTCGTTCAACCTGGCCGACATCCACATGGGCGGCGCCCTGCACTTCGGACCCGATCGCATGCTCTACGTCGCGGTCGGCGATCAGACACGCTCGGTCGAGGCGCAATGGACGACCAGTGTCGTCGGCAAGATCCTGCGCGTGGACGAGAACGGCGCGATCCCGAGCGACAATCCCTTCTATGCAACCTCGACCGGTCTCGCGCGCGCCATCTGGGCGCTCGGCCTCCGCAACCCGTTCACGTTCGCCTTCCATCCGACGAGCGGCCGGCTCCTCATCGACGACGTCGGGCAGGCGTCGTGGGAAGAGATCGACGAGGGAATGGTCGGCGCCAACTACGGCTGGCCGGAGACCGAGGGTGCGACGGACGATCCGCGCTTCGTGACGCCCCTCTACAGCTACTCGCACCTGACGCCGTTCAACCTGGGAGGCGGCTGCGCCATCTCGGGCGGCACCTTCTACGCGCCGCCCGTCGCGACGTTTCCGACGGACTGGGTCGGCGGCTACTTCTTCGCCGACTTCTGCGCCAAGTGGATCCGCTGGTTCGATCCCGCCGTGACGCCCGCGTCGCCCACCTTCTTCGCGACCGCGCTCACCGGACGGCCCGCGGACCTCGACGTCGGACCCGACGGAAGCCTCTACGTGCTCGGACGCCTGGGCGACCCGCCGCGCGAGGACGACACGGCGATGGTCTCGCGCATCACCTATACCGGCACGCGCGCGCCGCAGATCACCGTCCAGCCCGCCTCCCAGACGATCTTCGTCGGCGATCCCGTCACCTTCGACGTCGGGGCGACCGACGCCGACAACTTCCAGTGGCAGCGCGATGGCGCGGACATCCCGGGCGAGACCGGGACGAGCTACACGATCCCCGCCGTCGCCCCCGAGGACGACGGCGCCGTCTTCCGCGCGATTGCGACCAACGGCTACGGCAGCACGTCGTCGGACGGCGCGTTTCTGACGGTGACGTCCGACCAGGCTCCGACCGCGACGATCGACGTCCAGGCGCCACGCGCGCTCTACGAGGCGGGCGACCACATCACGTTCTCGGGAACCGCGAGCGATCCGGAGGACGGCCCGCTCCCGCCCGAGGCGTTCACGTGGACGGTCAACTTCCACCACGACACGCACTTCCATCCGTTCCTCCCCGCCACGAGCGGCGTCACGGGCGGCGACTTCACGATTCCCCCCAGCGGCGAGACGTCGCCCAACGTCTGGTTCCGCATCATCCTCAAGGTCGTGGACTCGGGTGGGCGCTCGTTCACCACCAGCGCCGAGATCCATCCGGAGATCGGGACGCTCACGCTCACGACCGATCCGTCCGGTCTGCGCGTCGACCTCGACGGCCAGCCGCACACGTCGCCGTTCGTGGTCGACGGCGTCGTCGGGCTGCAGCGGACCGTCGGCACGGTGCAGGTGCAGAATCCCGCCGGAGTCGCCTACAACTTCACCGGCTGGTCCGACGGCCAGAGCCGCCAGCACCAGATCGTCTTCCCCCCCGGCGACACGACCCTCACGGCCAACTTCGTGCCGCTCCCGACCACTACGACCTCGACCAGCACGTCGACGTCGACCAGCACCTCGACCACGACGTCGTCCTCGAGCACGACCAGCAGTCCCGAGACGACCACGACCGGCCCCGTCGCGACCACCGCGACGACCACCACCGAACCTGCGACCACGAGCACGATCGTGACCACCTCGACCACCGAGCCACCGAGCAGCACGAGCAGCTCGACGAGCAGCAGCTCGAGCTCGACCACTTCGAGCAGCAGCACCTCGACGAGCACCAGCAGCTCGACGACCAGCAGCAGCTCCACGTCCACCAGCTCCAGCAGCTCGACCACGAGCAGCACGTCCACGACGACCACCAGCAGCACATCGAGCAGCACGAGCACCAGCACCACGACCGCGCCGACACCGACCACCCAGCCACCGCCGTCCTGCGAGGAGCCGTGCGACGACGGCGATCCGTGCACGGCGAGCGCGTGCGTCGACGGCGTCTGCACGCACGTGCCGCTCGAGGGCATCGCCGCCGCGGCCTGCGTCTGCGACCGTCGCCCGCCGGCGGCGTGTGGCGACAGCCCGCTCGCCGGGGGCGTCCGCAAGCGGCTCGGGCGCGCGTGCCGTGCGCTCGTGCGTGCGGAGACCGTGACGGCGCCCGAGGTACGTCGGGGCCTGCTCCGGCTCGCGCTCCAGCGGTGGCGCGATGCGGCCCGGCAGGTCCGCTACTCGGGCAGCACGGGTCGGATCGCTCCGGCGTGCGTGCGGGCCCTCGAGGCCCAGCTCGGCGAAGCGCGCTCCAGGGCCAAGTCGGCCCGCCGCGAGCTCGCGGCTCCGTAGACCGATTGACAGTTCGGGCCACGGGCGCGTACTGCGTCCCATGGGAGGTCGCGCATGAATCGCGGAGTGCTCGCCGAGACGCTCGCGCTCATGGTCGCGCTCGCATCGACCGCGTCCGCCGCCGGGACACGACTTCTCGTCATCGATCGGCCCGCGAAGGGCTCGGCCCGACTCTCCTACACGTCGAACGATGCGGCGGCGGGGCTGTCCAAGGGGTCCGGCATGGACCTGAGCACGATCGCCGCCGAGCTGCTGGTGCGCAACGAGAACGGAACCGCGACGTACGCCGTTCCGGCCGGAGGCTATGCCGACGGTGCCGGCTGGGTCGCGAACGACGCGACGCACGCGTCGTACGTGAACCGCCTGGCGCCGGCGAGGCCGACGGGCCTGTGGCGCAGCGTCCTGGCGGAGGGCCGCCGGCTGAAGCTCGTCGCGCGAAGCCTCGGCGATCTCTCTCCGCTCGTCATGGGCGGGGTGCCGTCGGGCGACGTGGAGGTGGCCTACGTGGTCACGAACGACGGCGTTCCATCCACCCACTGCACGCGCTTCGCGCCCGGGGATTGCACCTGGACGCCGGTCGACGGCGGCACGGGCGGCAAGCTGCGCTGCCGCGACGGCGTCGCCGACCCCGCGTGCGGCGCCATCCCGACCACGACGACGACCACGACCCTGCCGCCCTCCACGTGCGGCAACGGGATCCGCGAGCCGGGAGAGCAGTGCGACGGCGGTCCCGCCTGCTCCCCGTTCTGTACCGTGATGCTGGCGTCGTGTTGTGCGGGCACCGACACCTGCGTCGCCGCGCCCTTCTTCACGCTGCAGTACTACGTCTACCAGTGGTGCCTCACGTATCTGCCGGGCAGCAGCCCGGTCGCGGGCCAGGCGTGTCGGAGCGACGGCACATGCGGGGACATCGGGATCGACCAGGTGCCGCTCTGCTGCCAGCAGACCGCCACGACCTGCTACGAAGGCGTCGGCTCGTCGATCACCGGGCTCTGGTACTTCCAGTCCTACTGCCTGGGTGGCGTCGGGCTCGGCAACGGACCGTACATGGCCGTCAATGCCGCCTGTGGCGGCGACGGCGTCTGCGTGTCGCAGTAGCGCCGCTGCTCACGCCGATCGCCGCGCAGACGCCATGCGTGCGAGCCCCGCGGCCGCCAGGACGAGCAGCAGCGGCACGATCGTGATGCGATAGCGCATCTTGCCGATGAACAACGCGTAGCCGAGCCCGAAGGCCAGCATCACGCTCGCGAGCAGCACGGCCTCCGCGCGCCGGCGGCGCCACAGCGTCAAGAGACCGATCGCGCCGAGCCCGAGCTCGGCCGCGGACGCGGCGGCGCTCACGCGATCGCGCAGGCCGGCGGGAAACGACGGCTCGACGGGCAGCCGGGGATCGTCGTCGTGCAGGCCGGCGCGCCGTTCGGGGTTGTCGGTCGTGAGGCGCTGGGGGTACAACTCCCAGAAGTGCAGAAACTCGCGCCCGACGTGCGTGGCGAGGAAGAGGGGCCGCTCGCACGCCTGCCGCAGCAGGGCTTCGACGAGCCCGCGGTCCTGTACGTCCGCCCCCGACACGGGCGCGGAGCGGGTGCCGGCGGTGGCGATCGGCGCGAGGGCCCCGTGGAATCGATAGTTGCGATACGTCCACGGAGCGAGTGCGAGGCCGCATCCTGCGATCACGGCCATCGCATGGAGCGCGCGGCGGCGAGGGGGCGCCGCGACGACCGAGGCGATCCACGTGGACACGACGGGCACGACGAGCAACGCCACGGGACGGAGTTGCGCGAGCACGCCGAGCGCGATTCCGACGGCGGCCGAGACGCCGGCGGCGTCGCGCCTCGCCGCGCGGAGCGCGCCCAGGACGATGGCGACCAGCAGCACCGCCGCGATCGCTTCCGGATAGAGGAGGCTTCCCGCGACCACCAGCAGCGGGTCGAGCGCGTAGAGCATGCCGGCGACGAGCGCGGCCCGGCGGTCCAGCAGCCTGGTCGCGAGCACCATCACCAGCACCGCGCCGACACCCGTGACGACGGCCTGCGCGGCACGCACGCCGAGCACACCGCCGGGCGCCAGCCCCTCGAATGCCGCGACCACGATGGGATACGCCGGTACGCTGCGATACTGCGATCCCAGGCCGTTGCCCTCGCGGAGCCGGGTCGCCGCGTCGAAGTAGACGCCCTCGTCGGCGAAGTGGAGCCGATCTCCCAGCAGGGCGGCCGCACCGAGACGCGCGACCAGGGCCGCGACGACGACCGCGAGCGCCGCCCACCCGGCTCGCGTCATGCCGGATGAAGGACCCGCGTGAGCACGGCGTCGATCATCGTCCCAGCCTACAACGCGGCCGACACGCTGCCCAAGTGTCTGCGCGCCCTCGCGCCGTCGATCGGCACGACGACCGACCTCGTCGTCGTCGACGACGGATCCACGGACGCCAGCGCCGCCGTGGCCGAGGCCCTGAACGTGCAGGTGCTGCGCCGGCCGGCGCCCGACGGACCCGCCGCCGCCCGCAACCACGGCGTGCGGCACACCACGGGCGAGGTCCTCGTCTTCGTCGACGCGGACGTCGAGGTGGCTCCCGGCGCCGTGGCGCGGGCACTGGAGACGCTCGCGGCGGCGCCGGAGCTGGCCGGCGTGTTCGGGTCCTACGACGACCGACCGTCGGCGCCGGGGCTCGTGTCGCAGTTCCGCAACCTCCTCCACCACTACGTGCACCAGCACGGCGCCGCCGAGGCGTTCACCTTCTGGGCGGGCTTCGGTGCCCTGCGCCGGGATGCGTTCGTCGCGGCCGGCGGCTTCGACGAGCGCGGGGCCATCAACGCGATCGAGGACGTGGATCTCGGATATCGCCTGCGCGCGTCCGGCTTCCGCCTGCGCCTCGACCGCGACATGCTCTGCACGCACCACAAGCGCTGGACGCTCGCATCCATGGTGCGGGCCGACGTCATCTCGCGTGCCGTGCCGTGGTCGCGTCTCGTGCTCCGAACCGGCGTGGCGCCGCCCGACCTCAACCTCGCGGGGTCGCAGCGCTGGAGCGTCGCGCTCGCGGGCGTCCTCGTCGCGACCCTTCCCCTCCTCGCCTGGCCGGCGGCACGTTTCGTTGCGGCCGCGGCCGGGCTCGGGGTCGTCGCGCTCAACGGGCGGTTCTACGGCTTCCTGCAACGTGCGCGCGGCACCGCGTTCGCCGTCGCGTGCGTGCCGCTCCACCTGCTCCACTTCGCATGCGGTGGCTTCGGCTTTCTCTGGGCGTGGGGAGAATCCCTGCTGCCGCGCAGGACGACACGCGATGCCGTCGCGTGACGGCAGAATGCGAACCGGGGTCGTCATCGGCGCCGGTCCCGCCGGGCTCACCGCGGCGTGGGAGCTCCTGCGCTACGGCGTGCGTCCGATCGTGCTCGAACAGGGCGGCGACGTCGGCGGGCTCGCGCGGACGGCGCAATACAAGGGCTTCCACTTCGACCTCGGGGGTCATCGCTTCTTCACCAAGGTTCCGGAGGTGCAGGCCCTGTGGCGCGAGCTGCTCGGCGACGACCTCCTGCGCCGCCCGCGCCTGTCGCGCATCTACTATCGGGGACGGTTCTTCCGCTATCCGCTGCGACCGCTCAACGCCCTCTTCGGTCTCGGCGGATGGCAGAGCGTGCGGGTCGGCCTCAGCTATCTCAAGTGGCAGGTCTGGCCGCACGACCGCGAGGAGACCTTCGAGGAGTGGGTGACGAACCGCTTCGGACGGCGGCTCTTCCTGCACTTCTTCAAGACGTACACCGAGAAGGTGTGGGGCGTGCCGTGCACGGAGCTGCGTGCGGAATGGGCGGCCCAGCGCATCAAGGATCTGTCGCTGCGCACCGCGCTGGCGAGCATGTTCGTGCGGCCGCGCCGCACGATCACGACGCTGATCGAGGAGTTCGACTACCCGCGGCTCGGGCCGGGCATGATGTGGCGTGCGCTCGCCGATCGGATCGTGGCGCAGGGCGGCGACGTGCGGCTCGGCAGCCGCGTCGTCGCCGTCGACCGCTCGGGCGACACGGTGGGCGGTGTCACCGTCGCCTCGAACGGCGGGGAGACGACGATACCGGCCGACGTCGTCGTGTCGACGATGCCGGTGACCGAGCTGGTCCGGCGCCTGGATCCGCCGGCGCCGGCGGCGGTGCTGAGCGCCGCGGATCAGCTCCGCCACCGCGACTTCCTGACGGTGTGCCTCATCGTCCGGCGCGCGAACGTGTTCCCGGACAATTGGATCTACGTCCACGACCCCGACGTGCAGGTCGGGCGCATCCAGAACTTCAAGAACTGGAGCCCCGACATGGTGCCCGATCCCTCGCGGACCAGCCTCGGCCTCGAGTACTTCTGCAACGAGGGCGACGATCTCTGGACGCGCTCGGACGACGCGCTGGTGGCGCTCGGCGCGCGCGAGCTGGCGCGCATCGGCCTGGTGCACGAAAGCGAGGTGGAGGACGGCTGCGTCGCGCGCGTCCGGCACGCCTACCCGATCTACGACACCGGCTACGCCACGCACCTCGACGTGATCCGGCGCTTCGTCGACGGCCTCGGCCGCCTGCGCACCGCGGGGCGGAACGGCCTCCATCGCTACAACAATCAGGACCACGCCATGGTGACCGGGACGCTCGCCGCACGGAGCCTGGTCGCCGGCGAGCAGTACGATCTGTGGAGCGTCAATACCGATCCCGAGTACCACGAAGAGGTCCACGCCGAGGCCAAGACGCGTCTCTCACCCGCCGCGGCCGGATGGATGGGGTGACGGCGGACGCCGTCCCCCCGCTCCGTCTGGGGCTCGTCGGCTTCGGGCGCCTGGCGCGGAGCTACTACCTGCCCGCGTTGCGCCGGCTGCCCGGCGCACGTGCCGTCGCGGTCGCGGACCCGCTGCCGGCGTCGCGCGCCGAGGCCGCGACCGCGCTGCCGGGCACGGCGGTGTGCGAAGACCTGGAACGTCTCCTCGTGCACGCGCCGGATGCGCTGCTCGTGGCGACGCCTCCGTCGACACACCTGGCGCTCTGGAACGCCGCGCAGGCGGCGGCCCTGCCCGTGTTCCTCGAGAAGCCGTTCGTGCTCGCCGGACAGCTCGGCGCGGCGACCGGCGACGCCGCCGCACGCGCGCGGCTCATGGTGAACTTCAATCGTCACTTCTGGCCCCCGTATCAACGCCTGCGCGCGCTCGTCGCCGCCGGCCGGGTCGGGCGCGTGACGCGCATCGAGTTCGCGCTGCACGTGGACCTACGCGCCTGGTCCGACGTCACGCAGCACCGGCTCTCGCCGAGCGACGGGGGCGTGCTCCACGACCTCGGCAGCCAGGCGCTCGCGCTCGTGCCGTGGCTCGCCGGTGCGGAGCCGGTCGGCGTCGAGACGGCCCTCGCCTCGCGCCGCTGGCCCGACGATCACGTCGTGCTGCGCCTGCGCTTCGCCGACGGCGCCGAGGCCGTCTGTGATCTCGCCTACGACTCGCGCACGTACGAGCGGGTGTCGATCAGCGGAGCCGCGGGGCGCCTCCGTCTCGAGGACCCGAACATGGCCCTCCACGCGGAGCCGCTCCGCAGCGGGCGGTGGCGGGGCCGCCCGCGCGATCTCGCCGTCCTCGCCTACCGGGCGCTGCGGCGCTCGCACTCGATGGCGCGCTACAGCATCCACGCGGCGCTGGCCGCGTTCGTCGCGAGCGTGCGCTCGCGCGGACCGTTCGTTCCCGGCTGGGACGCGGCGGTACGCAACGTCCGTGCCATCGAGACCGCGGTCCGCGCCGCCGGCGCGGGACGCGAGCTGCGTCTGGAGACGTGGTCGTGACGCGGCGCCGGCTCGTCCTGCTCGGGCTCGACGCAGCCGACATCGATCTCGTCGAGGCGCACCGCGGGGCGCTGCCGACGCTGCGACGGGTGCTGGGCGACGCCGCCGTCACCCGCCTCGACTCGACCGCCGGCCTCCTCCCGGGCTCGGTGTGGCCGACCTTCGCGACCGGAGTGCTGCCCGGCGTTCACGGCGTGTACCATCACCTGCAGTGGGACGCCGCGGGCATGCGCTTGCGCCGGGTCGCGGGCGACTGGCTCGATTGGGAGCCGTTCTGGAACGGTCTCGAGCGTCGCGGGCTCGACGTGGCCGTGCTCGACGTCCCGATGACGTTTCCGTCGCGGCTCGCCCGCGGCATCGAAGTCACGAACTGGGGCTCGCACGATCAGCTGGGCCCGTTCGCGGCCCGGCCGGCGGCGGTCGGCACCGAGATCCGCCGCCGCTTCGGCCGGCGGCATCCGATGGGATACGAGATCCCGGTCGACAAGACGCCGGCGCAGCTCGGCCGCATCCGCCGCGACCTCGTCGCCGGCGCCGCGCGCAAGGGCGAGCTCGTCCGCTGGCTCCTCGGGCGGCGCGACTGGGATCTCTTCCTCGCAGTGTTCGGCGAGACGCATCGCGGCGGGCACATCCTGTGGCCCGAAACGAGCGGGGGCGGGCTCGACGCGCTCCTCGACGTCTACCGCGCCGTCGATACCGCGCTGGGCGCGGTCCTCGACGCGGTTCCACGCGACGCGACGATCGTCGTCTTCTCGCTCCACGGCATGGGGCCGAACATCTCGCAGGAGCACTTCGTCCCGCTGGTCGTGGATCGCCTGAACGCGGGCCACGGAGCCGCCGCGACGCCGGCGAGGCGCGGGCTCGTCCGCTGGCTTCGTGATCGGGTGCCGGCCGGCGCGCAGAATGCGGTCGCGCGCATGGTCCCGGTCGCCGTGCGCGACGAAGTGATGAACCGGCAGATCACGGGCGGCCGCGACTGGACCAGCACGCCGGGGCTCGCCCTGCTCGCCGACCTGAACGGCTACCTGCGCTGGAACCTCCGTGGGCGCGAGCGGGACGGTTGCCTCGACGCCGACGGAGACGCGCTCCGACGCTACGCCCAGCGGACGGCGGAGTGCTTCCGGGGCCTCCGGGCGGCCGACACCGGGATGCCGCTCGTCGCCGACGTGGCCCTGGCTCGTGACGCCTTCGCCGGGCCACGGGTCGCCAACCTCCCCGACGCCGTGGTCACGTGGGTCCAAATGCCTCCGGTCGCACGCGTGCGATCGGAGCACCTGGGTGAAATGGCGGCCGAGCTCGCGACCGGCCGCGGTGGCAATCACCGGCCGGTGGGGTTCTGCGCCATCCTCGGGCCCGAGGAGACCCGCCGGCAGGCGGCGCATGTCCGCCACATCGCCGACCTGGCCCCCCTCGTGACCGAACGGATCTTCGGTCCGCGGTAGTTCACACGCGCGACGGCTTCGGCTACGAAGCGCCGTGCCCCGCATCTCCGTCATCGTGCCGACGTACAATCGCAGGGCCACGCTCGCGCGTTGCGTCGCCGCACTGCGGGCGCAGGCCTATCCGGCAGCCGAGCGCGAGGTGATCGTGGTCGACAACAACTCGACCGACGGCTCCATCGATCTCATCCGGCACGAGCCCGGCGTCGTGCTGCTGCGCGAGCCCCGCCAAGGGGCGTACGCCGCGCGCAACCGCGGGCTGCGACGCGCCGCCGGCGAGATCGTGGCGTTCACCGACGCGGACTGCGTGCCGCGTCACGACTGGCTCGCGCGCATCGACGAGGCGATGCGCGATCCCGGCACCCGCATCGTGCTCGGCCGCAGCGAGCCCGCGTGGTCGTCGCCGGCCCTGCGCCTGCTCGGAGCGTACGAGCACTACAAGGAGCGATACGTCTTCGGGACGCGCAAGGCCGAGGTGTACTACGGCCGCACGAACAACATGGCGGTCCGGCGCGAGCTCTTCGACGCCGTCGGGCCGTTCGCCGAGCGCCAGCGGGGCGCCGACGCGATCTTCGTCCAGCGTGCGGTGGATCGCTTCGGCTGCGACGCCGTGCGGTACGAGGGCGGCATCCACGTGCAGCACGCCGAGCTCGAGCGCCCGCGGGAATACTTCCGCAAGGTGTACCTCTACGGGAGGTCACGCCGGCGCCACCGGGCGCTGGCGCGCATTCGGACCCTCACGACGGCCGAGCGGTTGCGGGTCTTTCGCGATACGGTGCGCGGCGAGAGGCCGTCGGCGGCCGAGACCGTGGCCTTCCTGGCGCTGCTCGTGGTGGGTGCGGGCTCGTGGACCGCAGGTGATCTCGCGGCGCGCCTGCGATCGCGGGACGTCGCCTGATCTGCCGGCTGTGACCTCGCGACGACTTCCTGCAGTTCGAAGCGCGCGACGACTGACGGCCCCGCACCCGCAAATTCGATCAGGGTCACAAGTCGATGTGCACGGACGGCGCGACGCCCTTCGACTCGACCGCGGGCACGACGCCGTGTCAGGGCACGAGCTGCGATCCGGAGCAGTGCGTGCCCGATCCGGGCGACATCGACGAGTGCAAGGGCGACGACGTGCCGGCGTCGATCATGGTACGCCTCGATCGCGCGCACCGCCTGCTCGCGCGCATGCACGGCAAGAAGAAGGGGAAGGGCCTCAGCCACGCAGCCGTGAAGCAGCTGGACAAGGCCGCTCGCCTCGCGTCACGCGCGGCCGACCGCGGGACCCTCGCCGGCGATTGCGCGAGCGCCCTCGCCGACGCGCTGGACAGCGCGGGCGCCTGCGCGCAGTGCAGCCAGTAGCGCCCGGCGCCTAGGAAGCCGACCCGAGCCTCCGTCTTGGGTCGGTCTCCTCTAGCGCGGGAGCTGCCCGACGGCGCGCCCGAGATTCCGCTCGACCTCCGGGGTCTGCCCGCCGGCGGCCATGAACGCCGCCATGCGCTCTTGCGTGGCCGGTGATTCGAGCGACAGGTTGAAGCAGTGCGCCTCTTCGAGGAGGCCGGCGACGACGCTCTCGTCGGCCGCGTTGACGGCCCGCTTGGCCAGCGCAATCGCCTCGGCGGGAAACGACGCGATCCGGCGCGCCAGGCGATCGACGAACGGCCCCAGCTCGGCCGGCGGCAGCGCGCGATTGAGGTAGCCCCAGCGCTCCGCGAGGTCGGCCGGCACGTCCTCGCAGCCGAGGATGATCTCGAGCGCGCGGGCGCGCCCGACCAGGCGCGGCAGTCGCTGGGTGCCGCTGCCGCCGGGGATGATGCCGAGGGCGACCTCGGGCTGCGCGAGCACGCACCTGCCGAGCGCGCCGAACCGCATGTCGCACGACAGCACGAACTCGCTGCCGCCGCCGCGCGCGATGCCCTCGATCTTCGCGATCGTCGCCTTGGGCATGGTGCGCATGCGGTCGACCATGGCGTGGAAGAAGCCGAGCTTCGACGGCTTCGGCGGCGCCGTCGTCGGCAGCGTCCGGATCAGCTCGACGTCGGCGTGCGCGATGAAGAAGTCCGGGTTGGCGCTCTGGAAGACGGCGACGCGCACCGCGGCGTCGGCTTCGAGCTCCTCGCCGACCCGCAGCATGTCCATGATGAGGACCATGTCGAACAGGTTGATCGGCGCGTGGTCGATCGTGACCCAGGCGACGCCTTCCTCGACCTGCACCCGCAGAGACTGGTAGCCGTCGTACGCCATCACGCCTTCCATACCTGGGGCGGCTTGCCGCTCATGAGATGCGCCAGCGACCACAGCTCGATGCGCCACGGATCGAGCCGCAGCGCGCCGAACGACGCGTCCTCGACGCCCTTGGTGAAGAACAGACCGGGATCGTAGCCGAGGGGCGGTGGGAGGGACTTGAACCAGTCCCAGAGCCGCTGCTTCTCGGCGAGACGCTCCTCCCAGACGGTGTGACAATCGACGTGCACCTGCTCCTGCGCGTCGTCCATGTACGTGAGCGACGCCCACGCGCTGTCGTCGAGCTCGCGCGCCTTCACCGACTGGCGACCGGTGAGGAGCCAGCCGGTCCGCCCGTCCCACAGCGGGTGCACGATCCGCGACCGGATCCGGCGCTGCGCGTCGGCCGTCGCCATCGTGCACCAGACGGTGCGCTTCACGCGCCGCGCGAACTCCTCGGCGATGACGTCGAACGAACGCACGCGCACGTCAGATCTTCAGCCAGACGCTCTTCACCTGCGTGTAGAGGTCGAGCGAGTGCTTCGACATCTCGCGACCGTATCCGCTCTGCTTGTACCCGCCGAACGGAGCGACGACGTCGAAGACGTTGTAGCAGTTGACCCACACCGTCCCGGCGCGGAGCGCGCGCGCGACGCGGTGGGCCTTCGAGACGTCCTTGGTCCACACGCCGGCGGCGAGGCCGTAGAAGGTGTTGTTCCCCTGGAACACGGCGTCCTGCTCGTCCTTGAACGGCAGCACCGAGACGACCGGGCCGAAGATCTCCTCCTGCGCGATCCGCATGTCGTTCTTGACCCCGGTGAAGACGGTTGGCTTCACGAAGTAGCCCTTCTCGAGGCCCTTGGCCGTGTTGCGCTCGCCCCCGGTGAGCGCCTTCGCGCCCTCCTTCTTGCCGATCTCGAGGTAGCCGGTCACGCGATCGAGCTGCTCCTTCGAAACGAGCGGACCCACCTGCGTGTCGGGCGCGAGTCCGGGCCCCTGCTTCATGGTCGCCGCCGCCTTCGCGAGCGCGCCCGCGAACTCGTCGTGCAGCTTCTGCTGGACGAAGAGGCGCGTCCCCGCGCAGCACACCTCGCCCTGGTTGAAGAACACGCCCATGAGCGCGCCCTTCACGGCCTCCTCGATGTCGGCGTCGGCGAAGACGATGTTGGGCGACTTGCCGCCGAGCTCGAGCGAGACGCGCTTCAGCGTATCGGCGGTCTCGCGGTGGATCAGCTTCCCGACCTCGGTCGAGCCGGTGAACGCGACCTTGTCGACGAGCTTGTGATGGACGATCGCGGCGCCGGCAGTCTCGCCGTAGCCGGGCACGATGTTGACGACGCCGTCGGGGATGCCGGCTTCCTGGAGCAGCTCGCCCAGACGCAGCGCCGTGAGCGGCGTCTGCTCGGCGGGCTTCAGCACCACCGTGTTGCCGCAGGCGAGCGCGGGGCCGAGCTTCCAGGAGGCCATGAGGAGCGGGAAGTTCCACGGGATGATCTGCCCGCACACGCCGACCGGCTCGCGCAGGGTGAAGTGGAAATACGCCGGATCCGCGGCGCTCGTCTCGCCGGCGATCTTGTTCACCCAACCGGCGTAGTAGCGGATCGTATTCGCCGCCTGCGGGATGTCGACGTTCTTGGTCTCGAAGAGCGACTTGCCGTTGTCGAGCGTCTCGAGCTGCGCGAGCTCCGTCGCGTTCTTCTCGATCAGGTCGGCGACCTTGAGCAGCATCCGCTCGCGCTCGGACGGCGTCATGCGCGGCCACGCGCCGTCGTCGAACGCCTTGCGCGCCGCTTTCACGGCGCGATCGACGTCCTCCTTGTCGCCTTCGGCGACGTGCGCCAGGTCCGATCCGTCGGCGGGGTTCACGGTCGCGAAGGTCTTGCCCGACGCGGCCTCCACCCACTTGCCACCGATCAACATCTTGCGGACCGGGGTCTTCACGAACTTCTGGACGGACGGCTCGATCTGCGCGGCAGCTCCCATGGCGTGCTCCTCCTCTGGTCGCCGACTAGCCCTTGTCGCCCGGAGCGTCAACGTCTCGCCGGTCGAAGTCCCACGCCCGCCATGGTAGAGACGCTCGGCGGGGAGGCGGCGATGGCGGATGAACTCGAGCGGATGCGGCTCGCCCGGCGTGGGTTCGGCGAGCGCGTGTGGACGGCCCTCGGCTCGTTCTTCGGCTCGCCGCTCACGCGGTCGGTCGTGCTGCCCGTCATCGCGGTGCTCGTCGCCCTGAAGCTGCTGACGCCGCTCTGCTTCACGTACGTCGGGCCGAACGAGTACGGCATCAAGGTGGTGCAGGTGCCGCTGCTCGGCCATCGCGGCGTCCACGAGGAGGTGTACGACACCGGCTACCACTTCGTGCTGCGCCCGTTCGGCGTCGAGCGCATGTACCTCTTCCCGAAGGACGTGCAGGTCCTGGACTTGACCGGCACGCGCGAGGAGGCGGCGCAGGAGGCCCGCGTCACCAAGGCGGCCCACATCCAGACGTCGGACGGCTTCTTCGTCGACGTCGACGTGAGCATCCTCTATCGCATCGTCGACCCCTACAAGGTCTTCACGACGCTCGGCTCGGGACGCCTCTTCGAGACCAACGGCATCGTGCCCAAAGCGGAGCCCGTCCTGAAGCAGACGCTCGGCGAGCTCACGACCGAGGAGTTCTACAACAGCCTCAAGCGGCACGCGAAGGCGGAGGCCGCGCGCGACCTCTTGAACGCCGATCTCGAGAAGCTGGGCGTCGAGGTGCAGCAGGTGCTCGTGCGCTACTTCCGCTACACCGACGAGATCCAGCGCAACATCGAGGACAAGAAGCTGAAGGATCAGCTCGTCTTCAAGAACCAGGCCGAGGGCCGCGCGGCGACCGAGGGCGCCCTCTTGAAGAAGATGATTCAAGAGGGTCAGGCGACGGTCGACATCAAGCTCCAGGAGGGCCGCGCCTACGTCACGCGCAAGGAGGCCGAGCGCGACCTCTACGTGCGCACCAAGCGGGCCGAGGCCGATCTCCTCGTGAAGCTCGCCGAAGCGAAGAAGACGCAGCTCCGCAACGACGCGCTCCAGGGCGCGGGCTCCGATCGCATGGTGGGTCTCAAGCTCGCCGACGTCTACAAGGGGGTCGAGTTGCTGGTGCTCCCGAGCGACGGCCCGAGCGGCGTCAACCCGCTCGATCTCACCCGGACGATGCAGCTCATCGAGAGCAAGAAGTAGGGGATGGCGATGGGTCGGTTGACGCTCGTGGCGCTGGCGCTCCTCCTGGTCCCGCTCGCCTTCTACCCGCACACGACCGGCCCGACCGAGGTCGGCGTGCGCACGGTCAAGTGGGCCCCGTTCGGCAAGGTCGGCGTCCAGCCCGACGTGTACGACCCCGGCGCCACGTACTTCTTCCCCGCCGTCATCAACGACTGGCACACCTTCGACACGAAGATCCAGAACGTCGAGATGACGTTCGACCGCAATCGCGGCGATCGCGCGACGCGCGACGACCTCCTCTTCAAGACGATCGACGGCAACGACATCAGCCTCGACGTCATCGTCACCTACCGCATCAAGAAGGAGGAGGCTCCGAAGATCATCCAGCAGGTGGCCGCCAACGACTTCGAGCTGAAGGACAAGATCGTGCGCACGATCGCCCGCTCGCGCCCGCGCGACATCTTCGGGGAGCTGAAGACCGAGGAGTTCTACGTCTCGGACAAGCGCGACGAGAAGGCCGAGCGCACGCGCGACGAGCTCAACAAGCTCTTCGAGCCGTACGGCATCGTCGTCGAGCGCGTCTCGACCAAGGACTACCGGTTCAACCCGGCCTACCAGAAGGCGATCGAGGACAAGAAGGTCGCCGACCAGGTCGCCGAGCAGAACAAGTCCGCGACGAAGGCGTCGCAGGAGGAGTACTTGAAGCGCCTCGAGGACGCGAAGGGCGAGGTCGCGCAGATGGTCGCGCAGTCCGACGGCCGCTTCCGCCAGGCCCAGATCGAGTCCGATGCGTACTACGAGCAGCAGCAGCGCATCGCCGCGGCGATCGAGGCCGAGGGCGCGGCGGAGGCCAAGGGCATCACGGAGATGAACAAGGCGCTCGCCGGGAGCGGCGGCGAGGTGATGGTGAAGCTGAAGCTCGCCGAGGCGCTCGAGGGCAAGCGCATCCTCCTGCTCCCCGTCTCCGGCGGCGGGCTCGACGTCAAGACGACGAACATGAACCAGCTCCTCGAGACCTACGGCGTGCGCAAGCTCGCCGAGGGTCAGTAGGCGAGGCGGAGCCCGGGACGCGGCCAGTCGATCGCGACGAGCTGGCCCGTCCCCGAGCAGGTGATGAACGCGGTGCGGAGGTCCGCGCCGCCGAAGCAGATGTTGGTGGTGAGCGGATCGCCGGTCGCGACGTGCTCGAGCACCTCGCCGGACGGCGCGATCACCGTGATGCCGCCGTTCACCAGCGTCGCGACGCACACGTTGCCGGCGCTGTCGACCGCGAGCGAATCGAAGAGCTGGTAGCCGGGCAGCCCGCACAGGAGCGCCCCGCCTCCGGGCCCGAGCGGATTCATCGCCAGCTCGCCGGGTCCGACCACGTCCCACATCCAGACGCGGCCCGTGTACGTCTCGGCGGCGTAGAGCTTCGCACCGTCGGGCGAGAGCCCGACGCCGTTGGGCGCGTCGAGCGGAAAGACGACCTCGCGGACGAGCGAGCCGTCGGCGCGCGCGTAGAAGAGCCCCGTGCGATCGCGGTCGCGCTCGCGCGTCTTGCCGTGGTCGGTGAACCAGAAGCCGCCGTGGCGATCGAAGACGAGATCGTTCGGACCGCGCAGCGGCCGGCCGTCGCACGCGGTGTAGAGGTCCCGCACCTTGCCGGTCGAGAGATCCACGCGCTGGATGCGCCCGCCGATGTAGTCGGCGGGTTGGTTGCCCGGGATCAGCAGGCCGCCCAGGTCGTGCCACTCGAAGCCGCCGTTGTTGCACACGTAGCACGCGCCGTCCGGACCGATGGCGGCGCCGTTGGGCCCGCCACCCGTCTCGGCGACGACGGTGATCCTCCCGTCCGGCGCGACGCGCGAGAGCGTGCCGCGCTTGATCTCGACCAGGACGACGCTCCCGTCGGGCATGGCGATGGGACCTTCGGGAAACTGGAGGCCGGTGGTGATCGTGCGCATGGATCGACTCGCTAGCACGCGCCGTGGCAGGTAGGCCACAGCCGCATGACGGACCTCCTCGCGGCCGGACGTACGTGGGGATCGACGCCGGCAGAGCGTGCCGTGCCGTTCCCGTGCGACCGTCACCTCGCCGCAGGAGACGCATGGTTCCGCGCGCGCGACGTCGCCGCGCCGGCGCCGGTTGTCTTTCGACGCAGCCCACGCGCCCTGACGCCCGGCCTGGAGCGGCTCGAGGTCGGCCTGCGTGTGATGTGACGCTCGCGTCAGGCGAGCGCGCGCGCGACGTCCTCGAGCGCGCGCGCCGCGTCGTCGGACGTCGTCGCGCGGCGGAGCCCTGCCACCAGGTAGTCGAGCCCTGCATCGCGGTACGCATCGAGATCGCGACGGATCGCGTCGCGATCGCCGTAGAGTGCATGGCCCGCCGGCCCCCCCGGCAACACGCCCTTGCGGATGCTGACGGTGAACGCCGCCTTGCCGTGCGCGGCGGCCTGCTCGCGGGCGCGCGCCGCGAGCGGGCGAAGCTCGTCGGGCGAGAGATCGATGCCGTGCCATCCGTCGCCGATGCGTGCCGCACGCTCGATCCCGCGCGCGGAGTTTCCTGCAATCCAGAGCGGCGGGTGCGGCAGCTGGCGCGGGCGCGGACCGGTCCGCACGGGCGGCAGCCGGTACGTCTCGCCCTCGAAGCGCGCCGTCTCTCCTGTCCAGAGCGCCTTGCAGACGCCGACGTAGTCCTCCGTACGCCGCCCGCGCCGCTCGAACGGTACGCCGAGCGCCGCGAACTCCTCCGCGAGCCAGCCGACGCCGATCCCGAAGATCACCCGGCCCCCCGAGAGACGATCGAGCGTCGCCACCTGCTTCGCCGTGACGACGGGATTCCGATACGGCATCACGTACGCGCTGATGCCGAGCCGCACGCGCGACGTCGCGCCGGCGAGCCACGCGAGCGTGACCATCGGCTCGTAGAACTCCTCGATGACCCCCATGTCGCCCGGCTTCGGATCGGGTCGACGATCGTACGGATAGACGCTCCGCACGCCCTCCGGAGCCACCAGATGGTCGCTCACCCAAACCGAATCCACCCCCTCGTCCTCGGCCAGCCGCGCCAGCCGCACCAGGGTCTCGGGCGCCGCAAGCGGCCCATAGTTGGGCAACGCGATCCCGAACCGCATGCGCCGCTCTACACCGCCGCCGACGCATCGATCCAGCACGCCGGGCGTGACGGAATGCGGCCGGCTCCGCCGGGCTTCGCCGGCCGCCGCACCCCGCCCGCGCGTACCACCGACGCCCCACCCTCGCCCCGACCCGAGACGAAGTCTCGGGTCGGAACTAATGCAGGTCCGGCACCCGCCGCAGCTTGTCGGGGTTCACCACCGCGCGCACCGCGGTCACGAGCCCGTCCGCCACGTCGAACACCATCACGTGGTACGGCCGTCCCGCGAGGTACGTCACGACACCCGGCTGGCCGTTCACGAGGGCCATCCGGAACGTGACGTCGGGGGGCGCTTTGCGCCAGATCCCCGCGAAGAAGCGCGCGACGCGCATGGAGCCCCGGATCGGATTGCGCGCCGCCACGCGCTTCCCGCCGCCGTCGGACCACAGGACGACGTCGTCCGCCAGCATCGCGGCCAGCGCGCGGACGTCGCCGGTCGCGATGGTGGCGAGGAACTGGTGCGTGAGGCGCTCCTGCTCCTCGCGCGACACCGTCGGGCGCCGCCGTGCGGCGACGACGCGCTCGCGCGCCCGGTGCAGCACCTGGCGGCAGTGCTCCGGCGTCTTGCCCACGATGCGCGCGATCTCGGCGTAGTCGTAGTCGAACACCTCGCGCAGGATGAACACGGCACGCTCGACGGCGCCGAGCTGCTCGAGCACGACCAGGAACGCCATCGACAGCGACTCGGCAAGCACCATCTGGTCGGCGGGCGACGGCGCCGTCTCGTCGACCAGCGGCTCCGGCAGCCACGGCCCCACGTATTCCTCGCGCTGCGTGCGCGCGGCGCGCAGGTGATCGATGGCGAGGCGAGTCACGACCGTCGACAGGAACGCCTTCGGCGAGGCGACGTCCGCGTCGGCCGCGCGCTCCCAGCGCAGGAACGCCTCCTGCACGACGTCCTCGGCGTCGCTGGCGGTGCCGAGCATGCGATACGCGATCGAGAAGAGGAGCCCGCGGTGCTCCTCGAAGGTCGCTGTGCGATCCACGACCCCTATTCCTCCACCGTCGCCGGCATGGGCAAGGGGCGCGCGCCGTGCGGCGGAACGGGCCAGCGGTACACGGGGATGCGCAGCCGCGACTCCGTCCGGATCGAGAGCACGGTCGAGCGGCAGACGATCTCCTTCACGAGCGCCCCGCGCCATCCGGTCCAGACGCGCGGCCGCGGCCGGTCGCCGGTGTCGACGTGCTGGACGAGGCCGTCCCGCCGCCCGAGGCTCATGCACCGGATGGCGTAGGCGAAGCGGAAGGCATGCGGCGAGGCGCCGCACCGCGCTCGCGCGATCTCCTCCGCGGCATGAACCCCGAGCGGCATCGCGGTCGCGCACGCCATGCGCAGCTCGCTCCCGTCGTCGGCGCGGACCACCGCGGCGTCGCCGGCGACCAGGATCTCCGGGCGGCCGGGCACGCGCAGCGTCGCGTCCACGCGCACGCGGCCCGAGCCGTCGACCGGAAGCCCGGCCTGGCGCGCGAGGTCCGGCGCGCGAAAGCCGCCGCCCCACAGGCAGAGATCGTATGCGATCCGATGGCCGCCCTCGACGAGCGCCGCACCATCCTCGAGCGCGACCACGCGCGCGTGCTCGCGCACGGTCACGCGCAGACGCCGCAGCGCCGCCCGCACGTGCGCGACGCCTTCCGCGGACAGCGGCGCGCCGAACGCACCGCTCGTCGCGAGCGCCACCTCGAGCCGCGGATGGCGCTCGGCGAGCTCGGCCGCTGCTTCGATCCCGGTCGCGCCGCCGCCGACGACGAGCACGCGCCCGCCACGCGCGGCGAGCACGGCCACGTCGGATGCGATGGCGCGGGCCGCCGCGGGATCGTCGAGCACGCGCGCGTGCTCGGCGCCGCCGGGCAGACGAGCGACGTCGCTCCGGCTGCCGAGCGCATACACGCACGCGGTGTACTCGAGGCTCCGGCGGCCGCCGCCGGCGCACCCGACGATGACGCGACGAGCGTCCGGCTCCCAGGTGACGACGCGCCCGTGGACGAAGGTGGCGCCGCGCGGAAGCATCTTCCGCATCGGCCGCACGGCCATCCGCTCGCCGGCCGCGAGCTGATGCAGTCGAATGCGCTCCACGAACTCCGCGCTCGCATCCACGACGGTGAGCCCGAGCCCGGCGCAGCGCTCCGCGAGTCGCGCCGCCGCCATCTGCCCGGCGTACCCTCCTCCCAAGACGACGACGTGCTCCGATGCCATAGCTTCCTCCCACCAGGGAGACGCATGGTGCCCTCGATCCGTGACAACACGCGGACGACACCGCCGCGATGTCTTACGCGCGCGTTCCCGCGCTGCCGCCGGCTCCGCCGGCCGCGGCATGACGGCTCCACAGCGCGCATCTGCTGCCGCTCGTCCGCGCCGGCATCGGCTTCGTGCATGGCGTCCAGCCGGAGGGAAAGGCAAGAAAGCCAATGGCAAGGCGGTGGGACGGACGCCGAGCATGCTCTGGAGCAACTTCGAGTGGGGGCGGTGGACCCAGCGAAAGCTTCAAGTATACCCTCAACTTTCGACGGTGATCCCGATCTCGATCACGGAGAGCTGGAACCTGACGACGTCGTCAACGGCGGCAAGAGTCACGTTCTGGTGACCTCGGCCAACGACGACGCCGGCACCGCTCGTAAGAAAGCGCCGAGGCACCCCGGGGTGAGGCGACACTGCAGGAGGAGGCGAACGTGAACGAATCGGCAGAGAAGGCGCGACGGGGACTTTTCAAATGGCTCGGCACGGCATTGTTTGCCATGTCAACGGTCATCCCCTTGGCTCAGGTCGGTGCACAGCAGAAGGGCGCGGGGACCCAAGCCGTGGGGCCATACAAGGACTTCAAGGGCGTCATCAAACTCGATGTCCGGGATTCCAAGGCCGACTGGGGCCCGTTCACGCCGAAGAAGGCGCCGGCGGGCGCGCCCAACATCCTGTTCGTGCTCTACGACGACACCGGGCTTTCCGCCTGGTCGCCGTACGGTGGCCGGATCGAGATGCCGACGCTGCAACGGCTGGCTGATCAGGGCCTCACGTACACGCAGTGGCACACGGTGGCGCTCTGCTCGCCCACACGGTCCACGCTTCTGACGGGACGCAACCACACCTTGAACGGCATGGCCGCGATCACGGAGGCCTCCAATGGGTTTCCCGGCTGGGCCGGCCGTATCCCGCCGCAAGCCGCCACCATCGCGCAGGTCCTCCAGGACAACGGCTACAGCACCTTCTGGCTGGGCAAGAACCACAACGTTCCCGAGCAGGATGTCGCCGAGGGTGGCGACCGGAAGACGTGGCCGCTCGGCCAGGGATTCGAGCGCTACTACGGATTCATCGGCGGTGAGACCAACCAGTGGTATCCGGACCTCGTCCAGGACAACCACTTCATCGAGCCGCCGTACTCACCGGAGGAGGGCTACCACCTCTCCAAGGACCTGGCCGATCAGGCGATCAAGATGATCCGGGACCAGAAGTCCTCGAGCCCCTCGAAGCCGTGGTTCATGTTCTACAACCCGGGCGCCAATCATGCCCCGCACCACGCTCCGCAGGAATACATCGACAAGTACAAGGGCAAGTTCGACGACGGCTACGAAGCGTACCGCACGTGGGTGCTGGCGCGCATGATCGAGAAGGGCGTCTTGCCGAAGGGCACGAAGCTCACGCCAATCAACCCGCTGCCGGAATCGCAGGCACTCCCGGCCGACGCTGTCCGCCCGTGGGATTCCCTCAACGCGGACGAGAAGAAGCTGTTCTCGCACATGGCCGAGGTCTGGGCCGGGTTCTCGGAATACACCGACGCCCAGATCGGCCGCGTCATCGAGTACCTGCAGCAGACCGGTCAGCTCGAGAACACGATGGTCTTGTACGCCGCCGACAACGGCACCTCCGGTGAAGGCACGCCGAATGGCTCCGTCAACGAGAACAAGTTCTTCAACGGCTACCCCGACGATCTGGCCGAGAACATGAAGATGATGGACAAGCTCGGCTCACCGGACACCTACAACCACTTCCCGACCGGATGGGCGGTCGCGTTCTCGACCCCATTCCAGATGTTCAAGCGGTACGCGCAGTACTCCGGCGGCACGTCCGATCCACTCGTCATCTCCTGGCCGAAGGGCATCAAGGCGCGTGGCGAGCTCCGCAACCAGTACCACCATTCCGTCGACATCGTACCCACGATCCTCGACGTCGTCGGCATCCAGATGCCCAAGGTGTACCACGGCGTCGAGCAGTTCCCGCTCTCCGGCGTGTCGATGAAGTACACCTTCGACGCGACGCCGGATGCGCCGACGCGCAAGAAGCGGCAGTTCTACAGCATGCTGGGCACCCGTGGGATGTGGGAGGACGGCTGGCTCGCTGCCACGGTGCACGCCCCCTTCAACGGCAAGGGCCATTTCGACCAGGACCAGTGGCAGCTCTACCACACGGATATGGACCGTTCGGAATCGACGGACCTGGCGAAGCAGAACCCCGAGAAGCTCGAGGCGCTGAAGAAGGCGTGGGACGAGGAAGCCCGAATCAATCTGGCCTTGCCGATGGATGACCGCACCGCCCCCGAAATATTGGGGATTGAACGCCCCTCGGCCGAACCGAAGCGTGACCGCTACGTCTACTACCCAGGCACGGCTCCGGTACCGGAAGGCGTGGCCGTCAACGTGCGCAATCGCTCGTACAAGATCCTCGCCAACGTCGAGATCACTGATCCGGATGCTGCCGGCGTGATCTTCGCGCACGGCTCCCGCTTCGGCGGGCACGCTCTGTTCATCAAGGACCACAAGCTCCACTACGTCTACAACTTCCTCGGCATCAAGCCCGAGCAGCACTTCGTCTCGACGCAGGAGTTGAAGCCCGGCAACTACACGCTCGGCATGGAGTTCATCCGGACCGGCGCCGGCCCGCACCACGAATCGCTGGGCACGATGAAGCTGTACATCGACGATAAGGTGGTCGCGGAAGGCCCGATGAAGACGCAGCCGGCCAAGTTCACCCTCTCGGGTGACGGGCTCTGCGTCGGGTTCGACAGCGGCGACGCCGTCAGCGCCGAGTACAAGTCGCCCGGCACGTTCCACGGCGGAACGATCCAGGGCGTAGGCGTTACCGTCGAACAGGCGTCGTACGAAGCCCTCGAACTGGAAGCGCAGCGAGCGCTGACGCGCGACTAGCCAGGAATCGTGAGCTACGCGGGCCGCTCGTACGAGCGGCCCGCCACGACAAACAAGAGGGCACTGGGAAGTGGGGGCTATGAGAACCATATCTCATCTGGTGTGCTTGCCTTGCTGCTCGCCGGCTGCGCCCCGCCGAGGGTTGACCTGAGATGACGACGGGGTCGAAGCGGCTGCAGTGCCTGATCCCCATTGTTGCGGCATTCTCGCTGGCCGGATGCGCTGGCACGCATCCGATGATGCCGACGCCGGTGCTGTACACCGGCCCGCGGCCCAGGCCGCTGTTCACAGACGTGCACGCAGACGCCCGGAGGCCTCCGCTCGATCTGCTGTTCGTCACCGACCGCGCTCCGGCGCGGAGCGCTGACCAGCCCGAGCCATACACGGCCGACCGGTCGCGCTCGGTGGCCTTCGGCTCGACGACGATCCTGTTCGGCGAAGGCCTGACGTGGGACACCCTGGTCACGCAGAGCCTGGCTCCCCGGCGGGCGACGTCGCTGGACCTCAAGCTCGGACCGACGCAGGAGCTCGGCCGCTTCCCCAGCATCCCGTACGAGGTCACCGAGACCGCTGGCGGCGTCACGCGTACACCCACCGTCATCGCTGCGCACGAAAGGGCCTCGCAGGGCCTGCAGGCCGAGGTCGCGCGTCGCCTTGCTCTCAGCCCGCGCAAGGAGGTGGTGCTGTTCGTGCACGGCTACCACAACACCTTCGAGGATGCCGCGACGACGATGGGCGAGCTGTGCCACTTCCTGGGCCGCGAGTTCGTGTGCGGCATCTTCAGCTGGCCCGCGGGGGGAAGCCGCGGCATCCTGGCCGGCTACAACGTCGACTACGAATCGAGCGTCTTCGCCAGCGAGCACTTGCGAAAGACGATCCGAACGATTGCCCAGACCCCGGGGCTCGAGCGGATCCACCTGCTCGCCCACAGCCGCGGCACCGCCGTGCTCGTCACTGCGCTATCGGACCTGAACATGGAGGCGTACATGCAGCACAGCAGCCTCGCCCAGCGCTACAAGATCGGCAACGTCGTGCTGATGGCTCCCGACATCGATGCCGATGTGGCCGTCGCCAAGATGTTCAAAGTCCGCTCCGATCCCGACGTGCCCTACGGCTCGGCGCCGGACCCACGAATGGTCTTCGAGCGGACGCCTGGCTTCCGTGTGACCGTCTACGTGTCGCCCGACGACAGGGCGCTCGCCGCGTCGAGCTGGCTGTTCGGAAGCCTCGCCAGGCTCGGGCGCCTCGACACGGCGATGCTGACCCCGGGGCAGATCGAGGACGTTCGCAGGCTGGGCGACGTCGACGTGATCCAGGTCCGCGGCAGGACCGACCTCTTTGGCCACAGCTACTTCACTTCCAAGCCCGAGGTGAGCGCCGACCTCATCGCGATGCTGCGGTACGGACTCCGGCCGAACGAACCGGGCCGTCCGCTGGAAGAGATCGAGCGGCCATTCTGGCGGGTGCCGGCTACAGTCTCTACGCCTACATCAGAGCGAGTCTTGGGTCAGCCTCCTAGTGGCCGTACTTCTGGATTCGATCCGGTTGCGGACGCCGGGGCGGCGTCGGCCGGGGCCCGGCCGTCCGCTTGCCCTGCAGGTCCTCTCGCTGCGCCGCCTGCAGCTCCTCGATCGCGCGGTTGATGAGGTTGACGGCGTTCTGCTGGTGGCCCCCGAAGGTGCCCTTGGCGCTCTTGAGCGTCTCCCGTGCGTCCACCAGCTTCTGCTGGGCCGTGCCGATGGCCGCGGAGTCGCCGCGCGCGGTCCCGACCGCGGCGACGGCGACGACGAACGCTGCGTACGCGAGCGACTTCAACGATCGAGCTCCCACACCGGAAGCGTGACACGATCGGTCAGCCGTTTGAACACCACGCGCACGCGCGCCCCGATCGACATCTCGTCCGGGGTACATCGCACCATGTGTCCCACGATGCGCCCGCCCTCGGGGAGCTGGACGACGACCATGATGTGCGGGAGCAGGTGCTCGAACGCCGGGAGGAACGGCTCGAGGCCGACGACGTAGGTGTAGACGGTCCCCTTCCCGCTCGCCTCGAACCACTCGAGGCGCCGTCCGTCCTTCCAGTAGAGCGGCTTCGGCGGCCAGTGGATCTCGCCCGTCCGCCGATCGCGCTGCTGCATCAGCTTCCCCTCGCGCGCGCCGTCCCAGAACGGGCCCATGACCGGATCGTCGAGGTCGGGAAGCGGATAGTCGGGGTGGAGCTGCGTCTCGACGATGAACTCGCTCATGCCCTACTCCGCCCGCAGCACGACCGCGCTGGTCGCGACGCCCGACGCGCCGGTGACGAGCGTCGCCTTGCACCCCGGCACCTGGTTCACCGACGTGCCGCGGAGCTGCCGCACGCCTTCGAGGATGAGATTGAAGCCGTGCACGTACGCCTCGGAGAGACCGCCGCCCGAGGTCAGCACGGGGAGCGCGCCGCCGAGCTCGATCCGGCCGCCTTCGGTGAAGGGGCCGCCCTCGCCGCGCTTGCAGAAGCCGTAGTCCTCGAGGCCGGTGATGACGAGCGGCGTGAAGGCGTCGTAGATCTGCGCACAGTCCATGTCGGCGGGTTTCAGCTGCGAGCGCTTCCACAGAAGATCGGCGCAGAAGACCGACGTCGTCACCATCTCCTTCGTGTTGTTGTAGTTCGCGAGGTGGACCGGGTTCGGGCCCGAGGCCTGCGCGACCGAGTGGACGAGCACCGGCTTCTGCCGGAGGTCCCGCGCGCGCTCGGTCGACGTCACGATGCACGCGAGCGCGCCGTCGGTCTCGAGGCAGCAGTCGTAGAGCGTCAGCGGGTAGCCGATCACGCGGCCCGCGAGATACGTCTGCATGTCGAGCGGCTTGTCGCGCATCATCGCGTAGGGGTTCTTGTTCGCGTGCTTGCGTGCGGCGATGGCGACGTTGCCGAGATGCTGGCGCGTCGTGCCGAACTCGTGCATGTGGCGATGCGCCCACATGCCGATCACGTCGACGGGCCGGATGAGGCCCCACGGCGTGTGCAGCGCCTTGTCGTCGGTGACGAGCTGCTTCTCCTGCGTCCACGGCGCCGACGAGCGTGCGCCGCGATTGCGTGCGCGATGGCAGATGACGGTGGTCGCCAGCCCCGTCACGATCGCGGCGGCGGCCTGCATGATGGTCGCCGCCGACGCCCCGCCGCCGTAGGAGATCTTCGACCACCACGCGAGATTGCGCACGCCCAGGCGCCGCGCGATCGACACCTCGTGCGTGTGCTCCATCTCGAACATCACCATGCCGTCGGCGTCCTCGGCTTCGAGGCCGGCGTCGTCGAGCGCGAGCTGTGCCGCCTCGACGGCGGTGTCCGAGATCGGCCTGCCAATGTCCTTGGCGAATGGCAGGTGGCCGATGCCGACGATGGCGACCTTGTCCTGGATGCGCCGGAAGAGGTCGCGGTCGAGGCCGTCGGTCACGACGTCGGGTTATCACGCCGCTCTTCGGCGGCTCAACTCTATACGGACGCCGACCCGTACGGTATGGACGCCCTATGCGTCTCGCCCTGAAGCTTCTTTCGAGTCTGGCCGCGACGACGCTCGTCGCGCTCGCCCTGCTCGCGTGGTCCGAGCAGCACCGCCGCGAAGAGCTGATGCAGCTCGACCTCGAAGCCGAGGTGCGGATGGCTCGCGCGCTGCGCGCCGCGGTGATGGCCGTCTCCGACGCCGCCGGCCCGGACGTCGCACGCCGCATCGTGACCAGCATCGACGCGAACGTGCCGCGCTCGTTGCGATGGCTCTCGCTGGACGACGTGCCGTCGGTCCCGGGACGCGATCTGCGTGCGGAGGTGACGGCCCATCTGAACGAGGGAACGCCGGTCTGGATCCACCGCACGAACGAGACCGGCGACGAGCTGCGCTACGTCTACATCCCGGTTCCCTCCGCGAAGTACCCGCCCGCCGCGATCGAGGTATCCGAGTCGCTGGCCCCGCGCCACGCCTACGTGCGCCGCTCGCAGGTCCACACGGCCGCCGTCGGGCTCGTCGTCCTGGCGCTGTCCGGTGCGCTCGCGGTCATCCTCGGGCGCATGCTGATCGGGCGACCGCTCACCGTCATCACGGACGGCGTGCGCGCGCTCGGCGAAGGCCGGTTCGACGCCCTCCCCGCGGTCCGGGGGCGCGACGAGCTGGGCGCCCTCGCCTCGGAGCTGACGAGTCTCGGCGCGCGCCTCGCCGCCCGCGACCGGCTCCAGCACGAGGACCGCCTGCGCACGGTCGGGCAGCTCGCCTCGGGCGTCGCCCACGAGCTCGGCACGCCGCTCAGCGTGATCTCCGTGCGCGCCCGCATGATCGCGAATCGCGAGGCTACGGGCGACGAGGCGGCGTCGAGCGCGCAGGCGATCGTCGAGCAGTCCGATCGCATGACCCGGCTCGTGCGCCAGCTCCTCGACTACGCCCGCCGCGAGCCCCCGCACCCGGCGCTGGTCGACGTGCGCGACGTGGTGCGCAAGACGATCGAGATGATCGATCCGCTCGCCCGCAAGGCCGGCGTGACCGTCGACGTGCAGGCCGGCGACCGTCCGATCGAGACGCGCGCCGATCCGGGACAGCTCCAGCAGGTCGTGACCAATCTCGCCATCAACGCCGTCCAGGCGATGGAGCGTGGCGGGCGCCTCGACATCGCCATCGACAGCGAACGGGTTGCCCCGCCGCAGGGCGGGCCGCGCGGGGAGCACTGTCGCATCGTCGTCAGCGACGACGGACCCGGCATTCCGTCCGACCACCTGCCGCACGTCTTCGAGCCGTTCTTCACCACCAAGCAAACCGGCGAAGGTACGGGCTTGGGTCTTCCCGTCGCGCAGGCCATCGTCGCCGAGCACGGCGGCTGGATGTCGGTCGCGAGCGAGCCCGGCCACGGCGCCCGCTTCACCGTCTTCCTGCCGGCCGCGAGCGCCGCGGTCGAGCGCGCCGCCTAGCGCGAATCGACGCCTAGCTAGCCACCGCACCCGGCGCGGCTAGCAATTTGGGCCGGGCGCGCGGGTGTGCGTGTAGGAACGACGCGCCCGACCCGCGCCTGGATCGAAAGGACACGGGTCACCCGACCGATAGGCTCGTGGATTCGAGGGGTTCCGGCCGGCACGCACGATGCACTGACGAGGGTCGTGCGGCGAGGCCCGACCAAGAACACTCCAGATTCCACGATGCCAAACCCCCGTTCACCCCGGCCTCGCCGCACCCCCCCCTTCATAGGAGCACGCATGACGAACGATTCGGCCGAACTGGTACAGCTCGTGACGCGGGTGCCGCGCGACTTGAAGCGCCGCCTGAAGCTCCACTGCTTCCTGCAGGACGTGACGATGATGGACTTCGTCATCGACACGATCAGCGAGGAGCTCTCCACCACCGGCGACAAGACGTCCGCGCGCCGCAAGTCTCGCCGCACCAGCAAATGACGCTCGCGGCGCCGATGTCGCACAAGCACCCGAAGGTCTCTCGTCCGCTCGAGGCCCGGAGCGACCTCGACGGATGGACCCGGCGCCCGAAGGCCGCCGGCGCGCGCCCGAAGCCCGTACGAATGCGCCAGCTCGAGCTGATCCGCACGCTCGAGGATGCCGAGCTGGTCGTCGCACGCCACGCGCTCGCCTCCCCGCTCGGGATCCGGCACCTCCACGCGCTGGCCGAACGCCTCTCGATCGGGACCGTCGACGTGCGCGACGTCACACGCGCCGACCCCGACGAGGGTGACGCAAGTGCCGAGACGATCGCCCGCCTGACGGCGATCCGCCGGCTCGCGGCGTCGCACACCCGGGCCACGACCGGCTCGGCGGCCCGCCTCATGCGCGAGCTGGTGCACCTGCGGCTCCAGCGATCGCAGGTCGAGCGCGTGATCGCGTCGCTCGAGGGCGCAGCGGCCGAGCAGCGCCGGCTGCGCCGGCGGGTGAAGGCGCTCGCGCGCACCCGCGGGCCGGCGCTCGAGACCACCCGCAAGCTCCTCACCCGCAGCGAGTCGACCGCCGGCATGTCGCTCGAGGAGCTCGACCACGCCCTGCACGCCATCCGCAGCGCCACCCGCGACGCCGATGCGGCGCGCGCGAAGCTCGTCGAGGCGAACATGCGGCTCGTGGCGGCCATCGCGCGCCGCTTCGCGCACCGCGGGCTCGATCTCCCCGACCTGATCCAGGAAGGCACGATCGGCCTCCTGCGCGCGATCGACCGCTTCGAGCGCAGCCGCGGCGTCCAGTTCGCCACCTACGCGACCTGGTGGATCCGACAGGCCATCGGCCGGGCCCTCACCAGCCAGGCACGGCCGGTGCGCCTGCCGATCAACGTCGAGGAGGAGCTGCAGACCCTGCGCCGCGAGCGCGATCGCCTCTCGCGGGTCGCGGGCCAGCAACCCTCGGCGCGGGAGCTGGCGAGCCGTCTCGGCGTTTCGGTCGAGCGGGTCGGGGCCCTGCTCGCCGTCGAGCACGACTTCGCGCGCCAGCTCGTTCCCCTGGACGAGAAGCTCGAAGCCGACGACGACCGCACGCACGGCGACGCGCTCGCCGACACGCAGAGCATGACGCCGCTCGAGGCCGCGCTCGCGCGCGGGCTCGCCGCGCAGACCGAGCGCGCGCTCGCCGGCCTCACGCCGAAGGAGCGCAAGGTGCTCCGCCTGCGCTACGGTCTGGGTCGCTGCTTCGATCACACGCTCGAGGAGATCGGCGCCCAGCTCGGCGTGACCCGCCAGCGCATCCTGCAGATCGCGACCCGCGCGATCGACAAGCTCCGCCACTCATCGCGGGCGGGCGCGCTGCGCAGCTTCTACGATCCCTGAGCCTCAGGCGAACTGCATCTCGGCCACGTCGCGGGCGACCCGCAACGGCGCCCCCGACGCCGCCTTCACGTCGTCGACGCTGAGGCCCGGAGCGATCTCGCGCAAGAGGAAGCCCTCGGGCGTCACTTGCAAGTAGGCGAGATCGGTCACGATGTCGGTCACGCAGCCGCGCGCGGTCGCGGGATAGCTGAGCGCCGGCACCAGCTTCGACGCGCCGCTCTTCTCGCGGTGATACATGATGACGATGAGGCGCCCGCCCCCGGCGGCGACGCCGGCCGCCAGGTCCATCGCGCCGCCGATGCCACCGACGCCCGTCGCGGGCACGTTCCAGTTCGCGAGGTCGCCGTTCGGCGCCACCTGGAAGCCGCCGAGGACGACGGTGGACACACGTCCGGTGCGCGCCATCGCGAACGAGACGGTCGAGTCGAAGTACGCCGTGCCGGCGACCGGCGTCACGAGCTGTCCGCTCGCGTTGTAGAGGTCGATGTCCTCCTCGCCCTCGGGCGGAAAGGCGCCGAAGCCGAGGATGCCGTTCTCGGAGTGGAGCGTCAGGCCGCGTCCCTCGATGAAGTTCGAGACCAGCGTCGGGAGCCCGAGGCCGAGGTTCACGTACTCGCCCGGACGCAGGAGCGCCGCCACGCGCATCGCCATCAGGTCGGGCGGAAGCCCGGTCGCTCCTTCGCGGGCGGTCTGCCCCTCCATCGACCGCGTGCGGCCCGCCATCATGACGATCTGCCGCACGATCGCCGGATCCCAGCGCTGCGTGGTCTTCACCATGCGGTCCACGAAGATGCCCGGCGTGTGCACGGCCTCGGGGTCGATGGCGCCGAGCGGCACCAGCTCGCGCACCTCGGCGATCGTCGTGCGCGCACCGGTCGCGAACGCCGGACCGAAGTTGCGCGCGCCGCGACGGTACGTGAGGTTGCCGATCGGGTCGGCCTGCTGTGCCGCGAGCAGCGCGAAGTCGGCGCGGATGGCGCGCTCGAACAGATGCGGCCGGCCGTCGAACTCGCGCACCTCTTTGCCCTCCTCCACCACCGTGCCCACCCCGACAGGCGTGTAGAAACCGGCGAGCCCGGCGCCGCCGGCGCGCACCCGCTCGACCATCGTGCCCTGCGGCGTCAGCTCGAGCTCGACCTCGCCGGCGCGGATCTGCTCCGAGAAGGGCGTCGGTCCGACCGGCAGGACCGCGAACGTGCAGATGAGCTTTCGCACCTGTCGCTTCTCGGCGAGGATCTGGAGCGACGTCGGTCCGGCGGCCGTCGAGTTGCAGACGACGGTCAGGTCCTTCACGCCGTGCTCCTGCAGCGCCAGCAGGCAATCGGTCGGCCACGCCTGCGGGGGTCCGAACGAATGCACGAGCAGGGTGTCGCCGTCCTTCACGTCGGCGACGGCCTCGAGGGCCGTCTCGCACACGCGTTTGGTCGCCATCGAACGCTTCTCGTGCCACGAGCGGTCCAGTGCACGCAAACGGTCGGCGGCCCAGGCCTTCCGCTCGCGCGCGACGTGCGCTACGTCTGGTTCGGCAGCGACCGAGGGACGGCGATCAGTGGCAACGTGAGAGCGTCGCCATGAAGCGCCGATGGCCACATCATGCGCGGCAAGCGAATGACCATCTTCACCGGCGAGCGCGACCGCTGGAAGCATCGCCCGCTCTACCTGGCGATCCTCGAGTACCTGAAAGCCAACGGCTGCGCGGGGGCGACGGTCACCAGAGGCCTCGCCGGTTTCGGTGCGCACTCACACATCAAGACGAGCGTGCTCGTCGAGGTGTCCGTCGACCTGCCGATCGTGATCACGGTGGTCGATTTGCCCGACAAGATCGACAAGTTCGCGGATCACGTTGCCGGTATGCTCAGCGCCGGCACCATCACGGTCGAGGATACCGAGGTTCGCTTCTACTCCGCGGCCTTTCGGGGCGGCGTCCCGGACGTGAGTGTCGCGGACGTCATGACGCGATCCGCCGAGACGGTGACCGCGGAAACGTCGATCGCGGAGGTGGTCCGGAAGCTTCTCGAACGCGACCATACCGCGTTGCCCGTCGTGGACGCGCAGGGGCTCGTCGTGGGGATGGTGGGCGATCAAGACCTCCTGCGGGCGGGCCTCACGTCGGCGAGCTTGAGCCTGCACAAGGCCGCGGACGCGGCGACCGTGGCCGAGGTCCTTCGCAGCCTTCAGTCCCGGGGGACGACCGTCGGGGAGGCGATGGCGAAGCCTGCCGTCACGATCGCGGAAGCGGCGCCGCTCAAGGACGCTGCGCAACTGATGCACGGGCGGGGCTTGAAGCGCCTCCCGGTCGTCGATGAACGGGGTTGCCTCGTCGGCGTCGTCAGCCGCCTCGACGTTCTGTCGAGCATCGCCGAGGGCTACACCCGCCGCAGCGTGCCCCAGACGCAGCGACTTCCCCAGGAGCATCGTCGCGTGTCCGAAATCATGGACCGTGAAGTGCCGTCCGTCCGAGAGACCACGCCCTTGGCCGAGGTGGTCGAGAAGCTCCTCGGCTCGGATGCGAAGCGCGTCATGGTCGTCGACGACGCGGGACGCCTCGTCGGCGTCATCGCCGACACCGACCTCCTGGCGCGGGTCGACCCGGGTGAGCGCCCTGGCATCTTCACGCTCCTGCGGAGCCGCTGGAATCGAAGCGCAGAGCACAAGGTACGGCGCGCCTCCGGGCAGCGCGCGGCCGACGTCATGAGCAGCCCTCCCATCTCGGTGCGGAGCGACGCGACGGTCATCGAGGCTCTCACCCTCTCGGTGACCAGGCACATCAAGCGGCTCCCCGTCGTCGATACCCAGGGCAAGGTCGTGGGAATCGTGTCCCGCCCGTCACTGCTCGCCGCCTCGCTTGACCTTGCGGCCACGACGCCTGCCTGAGGAACGCGGTCTCGCCGCGAAGCCCTCCTCGACGAGTCGTCGATGGGAGCAGCGTCGAAACGCGACGCCGACGTTCGCGGCGACGTCGCCGACGGCATCGAACGCCTGGTCGTCCGTCACGATCTCCACCACGTCCCCCGGTCGCGCCGTCCCGAGCCACAGGCCGACCACCGCCGCGATCCGCATGTCGCTCCAGTCCTTGACCCCGGCCGAAGGCGCGCTGTGGACGAGCTCGGCCCCATGGCGGGCGAACAGGCGCGCCGTCTGTTGGCTCACCACGCGCCAATTCCCGATGGCGACGATCCTCGCCGTCGAGCCGGGCCGGTCGAGCCCCAGATACGACAGCATCCGCTGCGCGTGCTCGAGGCGATTCGAGTTCTCCACGTCGAAGAACACGATCCGGCGACGGCTCGCGTACGCGCGTTGATCTTCGTCGTCGGTCACGAGCCTAACGAAGCCGCAGCATCGCGAGTGCGCCTGCTGCTCCGGTCATCGCAGCGTACGTGAACCCGGCGGCCGGCGAAACGCCCACCCACAGGGCACCGACGACCGAGCTCGCCACGAGATCGCCGACGCCGTTGACCGCAGCGAGCGCGCCGTAGCCGGTCCCTCGCACGCCCTCCGGAAGGAGATCAGCGGCGACCGTCGCCTCGAGCACTTCTTCGGCCGCCATCGCCACGCCGGCCAGAACGAACAGACCCGCCAGGACGACGATACCGGGGTGATCGGCGGCGGCCACGAAGCCGAGCGCCATCGCCGCGTACGCCGCGTACCCGGCGGCCAGCACGCGGCGCGCGCCCACGCGCTCGCCGAGCACGCCGATGCCGTACGACGAGCAGGCATGCACCAGGTTGTGAAGAGCGTACATCGCCACCGCCATCCGCTCGGGCGGGACGCTCGAAGACGACCCCAGCAGGGAGACGGCGCGCAGGATCAGGAGAGAGCGCGCGAAATCACCGAGCCCGAAGAGAAATACGGCCACGAGGAATCGCCGGAACGGAGCCGGTAGGTCCGCGAGGCTCGCTCGAAGCGGCGGCCGCCGACGCGGCTTACCCAGCTCCGGTGCGCTTGCAAAGGCTGCGATTGAGAGAATCCCCGGCACGAGGGTCGCCAGGAAGATCGTACGGTAGCCGAACCGTCCCAGGAGCAGGAGCGCGAGCAACGGCCCCAGCACCGCGCCGACCGTGTCCATCGCACGATGAAAGCCGAATGCACGCCCACGAGCCGTCGCGGGGACGGCTTCGGCAAGCATCGCGTCCCGCACGGGCCCGCGCATGCCACGGCCGACCCAGCTCGCCGCGCGAACGCCCAGCACTTGGCTGGGCACCCGCGCGAGGGCCAGGGCCGCCATGCCGATGCCGGTCGCCGCGTACCCGACGACGCCGATCGGCCTTCGGTGCCGCAACCCGTCGCTGTACCAGCCTGCGAGGAGCTTGGCTGCGGTCGAGAGCGCGTCCGATATTCCCTCGACGAAACCCAATGACGCGGCTGACCCGCCGAGCGACACCAGGAAGAGCGGGAGGACCGCGGTCGCCGTCTCGTGTCCTGCATCGGAGAGGAGGCTCGCGACGCCGAACGCGAGAACGGTACGATTGAGCCACGGCGGCACGCTTGGCCGGGGTTCTCCCGTCCGGGTGTCCCCGCCACGGAGCTCATCCATGGGAGGAAGCCTCCAACGGGAGGGGGCCGCTCAGATTCGTCTCGGCGACGATGGTCGCACGCGCGCGCAGCGATCTGAGCCGTTCGACTTCCTGCCGGACCGCATCTTCGCCCTGCGCATGCTGCGCGCGGGCGTCCGCCAGGGACCGCCGCGCGGCCTCGCCAATGTCGCGGAGATGTCGACGAACCTCGGCCTCGAGATCGCGGCCGCTGGCGCGCGCCTGCTCGTCGAGGTCGTTGGTCACGCGCGACACGTTCACGGTCAGGAGACGCTCGAGATACCTCGTCGCCTCCCGCCCGATCGCGCGACGGGCGTACGGCGCGGGACGGAGCTGATCGAGCATCCAGCGCAACGGCGAGCGACCGGTCACCTGGAGCAGGTTCGTGTAGTAGAGGTGACTGGGCACGCGGAAGCCTACCTCGACGGGCATAGCGGGAATCCCGCTTGCATCGGACCGGATGGCATCGACCAGGCGCTCGAGAAACTCGTCCGCGAGCTGCACGAACCGCTGGGCTCCGATCCGATGGAGCTCCTCGGCCGCGGGGCGTTCCTCTGCACGCCAGCGCTCGGCGAGCTCCCGATGGAGGCGCCGAGCTTCAGCCAAGGCCCGTGTGCGGAGTACCTCGCGTCCCCCATCGCCGTCACGTACGAAACGAGCGAGCGCTTCTCTGGCCGCCGGCAGGGCACGATCGAGAAACGCCGCCTGCTGCGCCTGGAGGCGCCGGGCGAGACGTTGGTGCTCTGCGGCCATCAGCGCGCGAAGGTCCCCCAGCGTCTCCTCCGCGCGCGCCGCACATTCGGACAGTGCGGCAACCCTGCGCTCCGAGTCCTCGAGGGGTCGGAGCAATGCTCCGAGTCGCTCGTCGATCTCCCGACAGAGCCGATCAGCCAGACCGCGTATGCCTCGAAGCCCGGCGGTGGCGACGAGATGCTGGCGCGAATCCCGGGCGAGGCGCGCAAGGGTCCTCTCCAGACAGGCCCAGTCGCGAGGAGTTCCGCCGGCAAGCCGCTCCGTCGCGCTCACCGCCAGAATGGAACCGGGATCCCTGCCGAGACGCTCGCGCAGGACGCGGGTCGTGAACACCTCGGCCTCGTGGCGCTCGGCATTCGAGAAGCGATCCGCCTTGCTCAGCACGAACAGGAGCGTCTCCGTCTGGGCCGCGATCTCCTCGATCAGCGTCAGCTCGTCGGCCGAGATCGGCGGATCCACGCCGAGCACGACGACGGCGGCATCGACGTGTGGAACGAACGCCCGCGTGGCGGCCGTGTTGTGCGCAACGACCGAGCCGATGCCAGGGGTGTCGACGAGGCACAGCCCGTCGCGCAGGAGCCTGCTCGGCACGGACACCTCCACCGTGTCAACTCGCTTCGTGTTGCCGGGATTCTCTTGCTCGGTGACGTACGCGGCCAGGAGACGCGGGTCCACATCGGTCCAGCCTTCGGGAAGCTCGACCCGCACCGCGAGCCGCTCGCCGCCACGGACGACCGTCACGACGCTCGTCACCGGAGCGACGCCTGTCGGAAGGATGGGCGCGCCGACGAGCGCGTTGACGAGCGACGACTTGCCCCGCTTGAACTGACCGACGCAGGCGACGAAGAAGCGGCCTTCGGAAAGCCTGGTGGCGAGATCCAAGGCCTCGCGGGCGAGCGCCGCCCTGCCGAGCTCGGCGGCAACGGCAGCCAGTTCGGTGAGCCCCTCCCGTGTTCGTTCCGATTCGATCGCCATCGCCGTCGTCCCAGCGGACGCCGTGCGGCGGATCGTCGAAATCAGCTCCCGCGGGCATCCCCTGCAGGAGTCATCATCCCCGGCCGAGGCCAGGGCGGTTCGGGCGAACCCCATCGCCCATCGAGTGCTGTTACCTGGCTATAGCTCACGGCGAGCGCAGTCAACGCACCTTGATCCGACCGCAGGCCGGCGATAGCCCTCGTCGCGCATGACGCGGCTCATCGGGGCGACGACCGCCGGCGTCCTCCTCGCGCTCGCGGCACTGCACGTCTACTGGGCGGCGGGCGGGACGTGGGGCACGCGGGTCACCGTTCCCGAGCGTGACGGGCAGCCGCTCTTTGCACCGTCGATCGCGGCAACCCTGGTCGTGGCCGCCCTGCTGCTCGCCGCCGGCGGGATCGTGCTCGGTCGGCTCGGCGTAGTGGCGGGCACCCTGCCGCGTTGGCCGTTCGTCGCCGGCACCTGGGTGCTGTTCTTCGTGTTCGCGGGGCGCGCGATCGGCGATTTCCGATGGATCGGATTCTTCAAGGCCCCGACGCCCACGGCGTTCGCGCGCTGGGACGCGTGGCTCTACTCGCCGCTCTGCGCCCTCATCGCGTGCGGGTGCCTCGTCGTGGCGCTGCGCGACTGACGGCGCCCGTCAGCTTCCCATCTTCACGATCATGTCGAACTCGGCCTTGGTGAGCGGCACGACCGAGAGCCGGGACTGTCGCACGAGCTTGATGTCACGCAGGGCCGGCGTCGCCTTGATGGCTTCGAGCGTGACGGGCTTGGCGAGCGGCTTCACCGGGACGAGGTCGACGACCACCCAGCCTTTCTCCTTCGTGGTCGGGTCGGGGTAGGCCGTGCGCACGACCTCGGCGACGCCGACCACCGCCTTGCCCTCGACCGAGTGGTAGAAGAGGACCGGGTCGCCGACCTCCATGGCCGCGAGGTTGTTGCGCGCCTGGAAGTTGCGGACGCCGTCCCACATCGTGCGGCCGTCGCGCACGAGGTGATCCCACGAGTACTTGGTGGGCTCCTGCTTCACGAGCCAGTGGCCCTTGGCCATGTGCGGGTCCGCGCGCTACGCGGCTTCGAACAGACCGGCGGCGCCCATGCCGCCCCCGATGCACATGGTGACGATGCCCCAGCGACCCTTGCGGCGGCGCAGCTCGCGCAGCAGCGCGCCCACCATGCGGGAGCCGGTCATGCCGTACGGGTGCCCGATCGAGATCGAGCCGCCGTTCGGGTTCAGCTTCTCCATCGGGATCCCGAGCTTGTCGCGACAGTAGACGACCTGCGACGCGAACGCCTCGTTCAGCTCGACGACGTCGATGTCGTCGATCTTGAGGCCGGCGCGCTTCAAGAGCTTCGGTACCGCGAAGACCGGACCGATGCCCATCTCGTCGGCCTCGCAGCCGGCGAACACCGTGCCGCGGAAGTAGCCGAGCGGCTTCACGCCGAGCGCCTTCGCGCGCTCGGCCGACATGATGAGCGTGGCCGACGCGCCGTCGGAGAACTGCGAGGAGTTGCCGGCCGTCACGCTGCCCGTCGGGTTGAAGGCGCCCGGAAGCTTGCGGAGGCCTTCGATCGTCGTGTCGGGACGATTGCACTCGTCCTTCGCGACCGTCACCTGCTTCTGCGACTTCGCGCCGGTCGCCTTGTCGGTCACCTCCATGGTGACCGTCATGGGCGTGATCTCCTCCTTGTCCTTGCCGGAGGTCTGGAAGGCCGCGGTGCGCTGCTGGGAGGCCAGCGCGAGCTCGTCCTGCGCCTCGCGCGACACCTTGTAGCGCTCGGCCACGATCTCCGCCGTGAGCCCCATCGGCATGTAGACCTGCTTGTAGTGCTCCGTCAGCCACGGGTTGAAGAGCATGTGCTTGGAGAAGTCGTTCTGCATCAACGTGATCGACTCGAGGCCGCCCGCCATGACGGCGTCGGCGCCCTCGTTCTCGACCATGTGCGCGGCGACGGCGACGGCGTTGAGCCCCGAGGAGCAGAAGCGCGACACCGTGCCGCCCGCGACCTCGTGCGGAAGCCCCGCCAAGACCGCCACGTTGCGTCCCACGTTGAAGCCCTGCGGCCCCTCCGGGAAGCCCGTGCCGAACACGACGTCGTCGATCTCCTTCACGTCGAGCTGCGGCACCTTGGCGAGCACCGCCTTCACGCAGTGCGCCGCCATGTCGTCGGGCCGCGTGAGGTTGAAGGACCCTCGGAACGACTTCGCGAGCCCGGTGCGCTGGCTCTCGACGACCACGGCTTCACGGATCTTGCGCATGACCTGCATGGGCGCTCTTCTCCTTGCGATGGGGGTTGTGACGAACCCGGAATGACTCGCAGGGCGAAGGAGAAGATGCAAGGCCTCGACGCGACGGCTATCCGGGAGGGAGCGAGCGCAGGTAGCGCAGGATGGAGCGGACGTCCCTGGGGGACAGCAGGCGGCTCATGTGCGGCATCTGCGGCTGCACGTCGCCCACCATGTGCCACACGTCGCGGCGCAGGGCCTCGGGGTCCTTCTTCGCGAAGTAGGCGGCGTCGAAGACGACCGTCGGCCGCTTCTCCGTCGCCCAGTCGAACCCGGGGCCGCGCCCGTCGTCGCCGTGGCACGCGGCGCAGAAGCGTGAATACGTCTCGTAGCCGGGCGAGAGAATCCGCACGAACGCGACGAGGGCAGTCTGGTTCTCGCGCAGGCCGAAGTCCGGGATCGCGGGCATTTTGGCGTGGCCATGGCGGACGCGGTCGACGAGCGCGTCGTCGCTGGTCGCCCGCTGATACGCGGGGTCGGAGAGATCGCGCGGCGCCTTCGTCACGCCGAGCGGGAGCACCGTCGAGGCGTGCCCGAACGGTCCGTGGCAGACCTCGCAGCGGTCGACGTACAGCTCCTGTCCGCGTTCGGCGACGCGCCAGTCGATCTTCGGCAGGCGCTGCATGTGCGCAACCAGGGTCTCGGTGTCGCCCGCACGGGCGCGGAGCGCCTCGGGATCCCGCGCGAGACCGAGCGGGCGACCGTGACGGATGCGCTCGACCAGGACGTCGTCGTCGTAGCGCGTGAGGATCCCGTCGCGCAGGTTGCGGGGCCGCGGCGAGAAGAGATCCGCGTCGGGCCCGTCGCCTCGTGCGTCGGTGCCGTGACAGACCGCGCAATATGCGTCGAAGAGGAACTTCCCGTCGCGCTGCTCGCCGCTCGCGGCCGACGCCGCGACCCCGAGTACGAGCGCTCCCAGCCACCACCGCCGCAGGGACGTCATGGTGCGGGCGTGGTGCAAAGCCCTTGCCGCCTCCCGATGCCTTGACGCACCGATCGCTCGACGCGCGTCCCGTCGCGCTTCTGAGAACGCGCGCACGGCATGGTGGCGCAATTCGGAATGGCCCGGCGGATTCCACCCGGCCCGAGCCGACGGCCCCCGGCTTGCATGGTCGTCTCGAGACAATGACCGACTACGACGCGATCATCATCGGCTCGGGCTCTGGAGGGTTGACGGCGGCGCTCGCCCTCGCGCGCGCCGGCAAGAAGGTCGTCGTCTTCGAGCAACACGATCATCCCGGCGGCTACACTCAATCATTCTCGCTCGGTGGTTTCCAGTTCAGCCCGGGCGTGCACTACATCGGCGGCCTCGGCCCCGGCGGCGGCTTGCGCGAAATCTACGAAGGTCTCGGCGTCGCCAACGACCTCCTCTTCTTCGAGCTGAACCCCGACGGTTACGACCACGCCATAATCGGCCGCGAGCGCTTCGACTTCCCGAAGGGCCAGGGCCGTCTGGCCGCCCGCTTGAAGTCGCGTTTTCCAGCCGAGGCCGGCGGCATCGACGGCTACCTCGACACGGTCGCGCGGATGGCCGCGGAGGTGGGGCGTGCGCTCCCGGTGCACGACGCACGCGAGGCGGCGTTGCTGCCGCTGCGGATGCCAACCGTGCTGCGCTACGGGCTCCGCTCGCTCGACCGTCTTCTCGACCGCTTCACGCACGATCCCTTGCTGCGGGCGATCCTCTCGATCCAGGCGGGCGACCACGGCATGGCGCCATCGCGCGCCCCGGCGATTCTCCACGCCAGCGTCGCCAGCTACTACATGGACGGTGGCTGCTACCCGCGTGGCGGTGCGCAGGCCATCGCCGACGCGCTGGTCGCGCGCATCCGTGACGGGGCGGGCGAGGTGCGCGTGGGAACCCCGGTCGAGCGCATCTTCATCGAAGGCGGTGTCGCGCGTGGCGTCGGCCTCGCGGACGGAACCCTCCTGCGCGCCGACATCGTGATCTCGAACGCCGATCCGGGCGTCACCTGGGGCCGTCTCGTGCCCGCGGAGCACGTCGGAGCCCGCCTGCGCAACCGGCTCGCACGCATGCGCTACTCGAGCTCCACCTTGAGCCTGTTTCTCGCCGTGGACATGGACGTGCGCGCGGCGGGCCTCGACTCCGGGAACTGCTGGTTCAGCCGAACGACGGACGTCGAGGCGTCGTACGCGCTCGCGGAGCGCACCGACCTGGCCGCCATCGACGAGGTGCCCGGGCTCTTCCTCAACGTGACGACGCTGAAGGATCCAACCCGGCGGCGCGACGGAAAGCATACGATCGAGGCGATCTGTCTCGCGTCGTACGAGGCGTTCGCGAAGTGGAAGGACTCGACACCCGGCCGGCGCCCCGAGGACTATCGGCAGCTCAAGCGGCGGCTCGCAGACAAGATGCTCGACGCCATCGAAGTGTTCGTCCCGGGCGTACGCCGCCACGTCGTGTTGCAGGCGCTCGGCACGCCGCTCACGAACGCACGCTACCTGGCGGCGACGCGCGGGGGCATCTACGGGATCGAGAAGAGCTTGCGCAATCTGGGGCCGCTCAGCTTCCCGATCCGTTCGCACATCCCGGGGCTCTACCAGTGCGGGGCGAGCACGATCGCGCCCGGCATCCTCGGCGTGACGACCTCGGGTCTCCTGGCCGCGCAGGCCGCCCTCGGCGTCCCGCGCGAGGCGTTGCTCACGGCGAAGGGACAGTCGCTGCGCGTCCACCCGGCCGACGACCCGGCATCGTGGCCGCCGGAGCTGCGGAGCCGGGTGGTGGCCTAGGTCGAGCCGGTCTACTCGACGACCCAGGTCTCGCCGCTGTGCAGGAGCCGCTTCAGGTCGGGCGTGGTCTTGGCCTTGGCCGCGGCCACCTGCGCGGCCAGCGCGTCCTCGTAGCACGGCCGCTCGACCGCCGTGAACACGCCGATCGGCGTCGGGAACGCCGGTGACCCCATCCGCGACAGCAGGTAGGCGAGCGCCGGATTGGTCTCGTCGTGGACGAGCAGCTCCCGTTCCGTGACGCCGCTCCCGAGCGTCACGATCTCGGGGCGATAGTCGCGGAGCCGGATCCCCTTGTCGCGGTTCTTGCCGAAGATGAGCGGCTTGCCGTGCTCGAGGAGAAGCGTGTGGTCGGCTTTGCGATCCTTCTCGGTCACGTCGGCGAAGGCGCCGTCGTTGAACACGTTGCAGTTCTGGAGCACCTCGACGAACGAGCCGCCCTTGTGCGCGTGGGCGCGCCGGACGATCTCCTGCAGGTGCTTGGTCTCGACGTCGACCGTGCGCGCGACGAAGCTCGCCTCGGCGCCGAGCGCGAGCGCGATCGGGTCGAACGGGTGGTCGATCGAGCCGACCGGCGTCGACTTCGTGATCTTCCCGACCTCGGACGTCGGCGAGTACTGCCCCTTCGTGAGGCCGTAGATCCGGTTGTTGAAGAGCAGGATGTTGAGGTCGAGGTTGCGACGCAGGACGTGGATCAGGTGATTGCCGCCGATCGAGAGCGCGTCGCCGTCGCCGGTCACGACCCACACCGAGAGCTCGGGGCGCGTCGCCTTGATGCCGGACGCGATCGCCGGTGCACGGCCGTGGATCGAGTGCACGCCGTACGTGTTGACGTAGTACGGGAAGCGGCTCGAGCAGCCGATGCCCGAGACGAAGACGAAGTTCTCGCGTGCGACGCCCAGCTCGGGCAGCACCTTCTGCACCTGCGCCAGGATCGCGTAGTCGCCGCACCCCGGGCACCAGCGTACTTCCTGATCGGAAACGAAATCCTTCTTGGTGAGGGTCGCCATCACGCCGCGGCCTCCGCCTTCCCATTGATGAGCTTGAGGCACCGGCCGACGAGCTCGCTCACCTTGAACGGGCGGCCCTGCACCTTGTTGAAGCCGATCGCGTCGACCAGGTAGTCGGCGCGAATGAGGCGGACGAGCTGTCCCAGGTTCATCTCCGGGACGAGCACCCGCCGATAGCGACCCAGGATCGCCGGCAGATCGGGCGGTAGCGGGTTCAGGTGCCGCAGGTGGGCGTGTGCGACGGCGTGCCCCTGCGCGCGGAGCTGGCGCACCGCCTCGCGGATGGCGCCGTACGTGCTGCCCCACCCCACGACGAGGAGATCGCCCCGCTCCGGTCCGAACATTTCGGTCGGCGGAATCTCGCGCGCGATGCCCGCGATCTTGCGCGCGCGGGTACGGATCATCTGCTCGTGGTTCATCGGCGCGTAGCTGACGTTGCCGGTCACGTGGTCGTGCTCGAGGCCGCCGATGCGATGCTCGAGCCCCGGCGTGCCGGGCACGACCCACGCGCGCGCGAGCTTCTGCTCGTCGCGCAGGTACGGATAGTAGCCCTGTGGATCCGTCCGGAACTTGACCGTTATGGGCGGCAGCTTGTCGGGATCCGGGATGAGCCACGGCTCGGCGCCGTTGGCGAGGTAGCCGTCGGTCAGCAGGATCACCGGCGTCATGTACGTGACGGCGATCCGCACCGCCTCGTAGGCCATGAGGAAGCAGTCGGCCGGCGTCGAGGCGGCCAGGATCGGGATCGGGGCTTCGCCGTGCCGGCCGTACATCGCCATCAGGAGGTCGGCCTGCTCCGTCTTGGTCGGCATGCCGGTCGACGGGCCGGCGCGCTGGATGTCGGTGATCACGAGCGGCAGCTCGACCGCGAGGGCGAGCCCCATCGTCTCGGCTTTGAGGTTCATTCCCGGACCGCTCGTCGTCGTGAGCGCGATCGCGCCGCCGAAGGCGGCGCCGAGCGCCGCGCCGATGCCGGCGATCTCGTCCTCGGCCTGGAACGTGTAGACGTCGAACTGCTTCAGCGCCGCCAGCTCGTGGAGCACGTCGCTCGCCGGCGTGATCGGGTAGCTGCCGAGGAAGAGCGGCCGTCCGGCCTTGTGCGCCGCCGCGACGAAGCCGAGCGCCGTCGCCGTGTTGCCCGTGATGTTGCGGTACTTGCCGGGCGTGATCGCGGCCGGCTTCACCTCGTAGGAGACCGCGAACAGCTCGGTCGTCTCGGCGAAGTTGTAGCCGGCCTTCAGCACGCGCAGGTTCGCCTCGACGAAGAGCGGGTTCTTCTTGAAGCGGTCGCGGATGAACGCCTCGGCCGGCTCGAGCGGCCGGTGGTAGAGCCAGGACACGATACCCAGGCAGAGGAAGTTCCGGCAGCGGAACACCTCGCGCGCGGAGAGCGAGAGGTCCTTCAGGGCGTTGCTGGTGAGCTTCGCCACGTCGATCGGGAAGACCTGGTACTTCGCGAGCGAGCCGTCGCCGAGCGGGCTCCGCTCGAAGCCCGCGCGCTTCAGGTTCTGCTCGTTGAAGCCCTCGTGGTCGACGATGAGGATCCCGCCCGGCTGCAGGTCGTCGATGTTTGCCTTCAAGGCCGCCGGGTTCATGGCGACGAGGACGTCGAGGTCGTCGCCCGGCGTGAAGACCTCGTGCGACGAGAAGCTCAGCTGGAACGCGCTGACGCCGGCGAGCGTGCCGGCCGGGGCCCGGATCTCGGCCGGAAAGTCCGGCAACGTGGCGATGTCGTTGCCCGCGATCGCGGACTCGGCCGTGAACTGCATACCCGTGACCTGCATGCCGTCGCCCGAGTCGCCCGCGAAGCGGATGACGACCTGATCGCGCGCCTCGACGCGCTTGGGGCTCGTGGCCGAACCGTCGGACATGAAGCGAAACCTCCTAGCGTCGTACCGGGGCTTCCGTGCCCGCGGATCTCCTCCTATCGCGTATAGCTGGAGCACCCACGAGCCGCAATCCAAACGCAGCGGCCGTGATATGACACGGTGCAAGGGAGGACGACATGGGGGACCTCGACGGACAGATCGCATTCGTGACCGGAGCCGGCTCGGGGCTCGGGCGCGAGATCGCACGC